>Ga0308159_1002772_pt1 | contig 19320 bp, 16 predicted proteins | sample PhyCR1_FD_201040 | JGI IMG/M metagenome (GOLD analysis project Ga0308159, IMG submission 201040) | Phyllosphere microbial communities from UC Gill Tract Community Farm, Albany, California, United States - DLSLC.R1 | ecosystem: Host-associated > Plants > Phyllosphere > Unclassified | place: USA... | reverse complement strand
TCCAGGCCGGCCTCACCGGCTTCGACGGTGCCATCGGCCGGCACGCGCTCGCCAGGACGCACGACGACACGGTCCCCGACGCGCAGCAAGGCCATGGCGACCTCCTGCTCCTGCCCCGCCGCATCCAGGCGGCGGGCTGTGCGGGGCCGCAAGGCCAGCAGGGCGGCGATGGCGGCGCCCGTGGCGCGCTTCGCCCGCGCCTCGAAGTAACGGCCGAGCAGGACGAAGGCGATGACGACGGCGGCGGCCTCGAAATACAGGTGATGCCCGCCCTGCCACAGCAGGACGACCGAGAGGCCGAAGGCGGCGCTGGTGCCGAGTGCAACCAGCAGATCCATGTTGCCGACACCCGCGCGCAGAGCGCGCCAGCCGGCGCGGTAGAACCGGGCGCCCAGCCAGAATTGCAGCGGGGCCGCCAGCAGCAACTGCGCCCAGCCCGGCGGCATCCAGTCCTGCCCGAAAGCCATGCCCAGCATGCCGACCATGAAAGGTGCGGCCAGCAGGAAGGCGATGCCGAGCTCCACCTCGGCCCGGTGTCCCGGCGTTGTGTCTTGCGCGGCATCCTCCGTGACGGCGGTCAGAGCGTAGCCCGCTTTCTCCAGGGCTGCTGCCAGCGTGGCCGTCTCGACCGTCGGCAGCAGGCGGAGATGCGCCTGTTCACTGGCCAGGTTGACGCTGGCGGAGAATACGCCTGGCACCTTTTCCAGCGCCCGCTGCACCCGGGCAGCGCAGCTGGCACAGGTCATGCCGGTGACGCCGATATCCCGCGTGGTCTCCTCCACCGCGTAGCCGGCGCCCTCGATGGCAGCAGACAGCGCTGCGAGGGGCGCGGTGCCGCGCAATTGCGCTTGCTCGGCGGCCAGATTGACGGCGACTGCCTCGACACCCGGCACCTTCCGCAAGGCCCGCTCCACCCGGCCGGCACAACTGGCGCAGGTCATGCCGGAGATGGGCAGGGACAGGCTGGGGGCGAGGGTGACGGTATCGGGCATGCTTTGCCATGTAGGGATTCCTATTATGGGAAGGTCAAGGCACGTAACGCCGATTGACGGCGGACGCGGGGCAGGGAACATCCGCGCGCATGGACCCCTCTCCGCCCCGCCCCGCCCTCCCCTCCGCCCTGGCCTCGCGTGGCCTCCGCCTCAGCGCGCCGGTTGCGGCCGCCCTGGCCATGACCCTGGCCTTGCAGGCCGGTGGCGCGCTGGCCCAGCAGGCGCAGAACCGCTTCCAAATCGTCAATCGCACCGGGCAGGACGCCAGCGCCGTCTATGCCGTGCGCAGCGGCCGGCCGGATTGGGGCAACAACCTGGCCCCGGGCCCGATGCCGACCGACAAGGCGCTGACCCTGCGCCCGGATGCCGAGGCCGGCTGCCGCTTCGACATCCGGCTGGTGCTGGCCGATGGGCGGGAAGCGGTGCTGCGGAACCAGGATATCTGCGCCACGCCCCGCACGGTGTTGGAACCTGGGGCGGTGCGTGCCGTAACCGCCACCGCGCCGACCCAGCCGGCGCCGGGAGCGCCGAACCCGCGGGCCCGGGCCGTTTCCAGCGGCAGCGGCTTCGTGGTGGCGCCGGACCGGGTGCTGACCAACCAGCACGTGGTGAATGGCTGCGACAAGATCTTCGTCCGCACCGCCGATGGGCGGATGCTACCCGCCGTGCCGCCGGCGCGGGTGGATGCCAACTTGGACCTGTCGCTGTTGGCCGTGCCGGGCAACCCTGGCCCTGCCCTGCCCTTCCGGGCCCAGCCGGAGGTACGGCGCGGCGAAGGCGTCATCGCCTATGGGTTCCCATTGCCGGGCCTGCTGTCCTCCGACCCCAAGCTGACGCGGGGCGAGGTGAACGGGCTGAACGGGCTGGGCAACAACCCGGGGCACTACCAGATCAGCGCGCCAGTGCAGCCGGGCAATTCAGGCGGGCCGTTGCTGGACCTGCATGGCAACATCGTCGGCGTCGTGGTCAGCAAGCTGAACGCCAGCGCGGTGTCCCAACGCACAGGGGACATCGCCCAGAACATCAACTTCGCCGTGAAGGGCACGGCGGCTGCCGAGTTCCTGCGCCGCGCCGGCCTGACGCCCGCCACCGCCGACAGTAGCGGCACGGAACGCAGCGCGGCGGATGTGGGCGAGATCGCCAACCGCAGCACGGTGTTCATTCGCTGCGAAAGGTGAGCGTGGGAAAGAAGGCTGGGGAAGGAATTCCCTAGGCCCCATCTTTTTTCTTCGAGTTTGATGCCGGGCTGCGAGCTCAAAGGCGGAGCCTTGATGAATACAGAAACTGTACGGGCTGAAAGCGCAGTCGGCGAAGATGAGGCGTGCGGCCGCGCCTGAATCGGAGGGCTTCGCCAAGGCCCAGGCCGGACTGAAAAGCTTCGAAAAAGAACAGAAGAAGGCCCAGGGAATTCTTTCCCCTGCCTTCGTCCAACCTCCGAAAGTTCAGACCCTCAGCATCACCAGCTTCCGCCAGCGCAAGGTCATCAGCACCGCCACCACCGCGAGGCCGGCAGCGAGGCCGAACCAGATGCCGAGTGGCCCCATGCCCAGTGGGAAGGCCAGCAGCAGGCCGATGGGCAGGCCGAGGCCCCAATAGCCCAGCGCGGCGAAGAGGAGCGGCAGCCTGGTATCCTTCAGGCCACGCAGGGCGCCGGCCGCCGCAACCTGCACGCCATCGGCCAGCTGGAACAGCCCGGCCACCATCAGCAGCGTCGCGGCCAGGCGGCGGGTGTCGGCGAATTCCTCGCTGAGGAACAGGCCGGCCAAGCGGTCGGGCAGCAGGAACAGCAGCGTCGCGGTCAGGGCCATGAAGCCGGCGGCCAGGCCGATGGCGGTCCAGCCGGCACGGCGGACGCCCAGCGGGTCGGTGGCGCCGGCGGCAAGGCCGACGCGGGCAGTGGCGGCCTGGCTGATGCCCATCGGGATCATGAAGGCGGCGCTGGCGACCTGCAGCGCCACGGCATGCGCCGCCACCGCCGCCGGGCCGAACCAGCCCATGACCAGCGCGGTACCGCTGAAGATGCCGATCTCCAGCAGCATGGTACCGGCGATGGGCAGGCCGATGCGGGTGAGCTCCGCCATGCGGCGCCAGTCGGCCCGCCAGAAGCGACCGGCGAGGCGGAAGCGGGCGAAGCGCCGGTCCAGCGACACCAGGATGGCGAGGCCGACGAACATGAAGGCGTTGGAGGTAGCGCTGGCGATGCCCGCCCCCAGCACGCCGAGCGAGGGCGCGCCGAAGCCGCCCAGCACCAGCGCATAGCTGAGCACGGCATTCAGCCCCACCGCCGCCAGCGAGACCCAGAGCGCGGCGCCCGGCCGCTCCAGTGCCGAAAGGAAGCCGCGCAGCAGCATGAAGCCGTAGAAGGGCAGCAAGCCCCACATCATGGCGCGGGTGAAGGTCTGCGCGGCATCGGCCAGCGACGAGTCCTGGCCGGTGGCGCGCAGGATGGGGCCGCTGTTCCACAGCACGATAGCGATAGGAATATATACCAGAATGCCAAGCCAGCAGGCCTGACGGAAGGTACGGCGCATTTCCCGCATGTGGCCGCGGACGCGCCCTTTCTCCTGCGCCATCATCGCGGTGGCTGCGAAGGCCAGGCCGAAGGGCAGCGCCATGGCGATGAAGTGCAGGTTGCCGCCCAGCGTCGCCGCCGCCAACGGGATCTCGCCCAGATGACCAAGGAAGATGGTGTCCGTCACCAGCAGCGCGACCTGAGACAGGTTGGTCAGCGCCAGGGGCCAGGCCAGCAGCAGCATGGCGCGCAACTCGCCGCCCCAGCTGCGGGCGGGGGGCAGCGTGGTCTGCACCGATATTGGGGAAGTCATGACGGACGCTCCTTCAGGGCGTCGGCTTATGATGGCGGGGCGCGGGGCGCAACCGCACGACCCTGACAGTTGCGCCGGGCGCGCCCTGCCATGCGCCTTGAGGTTCTGTGCGAGCCGACCGCGGGGCGGTCCGCTGCGTGGCCGGCCGGTCCAAACCTCGCTGTCGGTACTGCAGTGTCCGGCGCCGGACCTGGGAGGGCAGTCATCGCAGCTTAAGCGAGAATGACGCGTGCCAGTCAAACGCCAGATCGTGCTCACCCTATCTGTCGGCGGCGGGCGAGCCCTGGGCCGGATCGATCTTCGGCCTTGGACAGGAAGGCACTCCCCGGACCCATCTTTCTTCTGCGAATCTTTCGGAGGTGGCCGATGCGGCATCGGCCTTTCCAGGCCAAGGGCGGGGTGGTGCCGAAGGCTTCTGGTTCAGCCCAGGTGACCCACCTGCCGGTCCCCAAGCCCCACGCCAACTGACAGAAAGAAAATGGGGTTTCAGGGGAATTCTTTCCCCTGACCTTCCTTGCCAACCTCAGCCGAATGTCGATTGGCCCTAGTGGCGCCGGGCGGGCTCCGGCCTGCGGCCCCGGCCATCCGGCAGGGGGCAGGAAACGCCGCAGCCCTCGAAGGCCGGCAGCAGGTAGCGCAGGCAGCAGACGCGGCGGCGCTCCACCGCCTCGCCGCAGGCTTCCACGGTGCGGTAGGGCTGGAACAGCGGGTTGTCCCAGCCATCAGGCCAGGAGCGGTTGTTCAGCAAGGCGTCGATATCTGCCTGGGACTGTGGCGTGAGTTGGTTCTGCTGCCGGGCGATGTTGGCGGTGCCGGCGAAGCGGATGCCGGCATTGCTCCAGACCAGCTTCGGCGCCACGCGGCCAAGCGAGGCCATAGCACCCACCAGCGGCGCCAGGTGCTGCCGCACCAGCGCCGCGAAGCGCGCCATGCCGGCCTCGGTGACCAGGCCGCCCTCATCGGCGATGCAGAAGCCGAGGGGGGAGCCGTCCTCCGCCACATGCAGCACCGTCTCCTCCAGCGTCAGCGGCAGGTCGCGGCCCAGCAGCAGGTTGGCGCCCAGCACCGGGTAGATCAGCCGGGCCGCGTAGTACTGCGTCCACATGGAGACGACGGCGCGCCTGTCGGCGCCCTGGTGCTGCACGGCATAGCGGTCCAGCAACCGCTCCAGCACATCCGGCCGCAGCAGGTCGGCGCAGCGGACGGGCTCGCCTTCGCCGGGGGCGGCGCGGAGGGAGAGCACGTCGCGCACGAAGGCCAGCGGGCCCTCGAACACCGGGGCTAGGCTGTCGATCATGGCCGCCAGATCACCTCCGGCCCGATCGCGTCCAGGGTGGCGCAGCCGGTCTGCGCCATGGCGATCTCCAGCTCGGTCCGCAGCAGCTTCAGCACGTGCGCGACGCCGGTGGCGCCGCCGACGGCCAGGCCGTGCAGCACCGGGCGCCCGACCAGTACGGCGCGGGCGCCGAGCGCCAGGGCCTTCAGCACGTCGGTGCCCCGGCGGATGCCGCCATCCAGCAACAGCGGCACCCGCCCCGCCACCGCCTCGGCAATGCGTGGCAGGGCATCGATGCTGGCGGGCTGGGTGTCCAGCACGCGGCCGCCGTGGTTGGAGACGATCAGCGCGTCGGCACCGATCTCGATGCCCTTCAGCGCGTCCGCCGGCGTCATGATGCCCTTCAGCAGCAGGGGCAGCTTGGTTCGCGACCGCAGGATGGCGATGTCTTCCCAGGTGGCGGCACCGGCGAGCAGGCCGTTGAAGACCTCGCTCTCATGCGCGGCGGCCTTGGGCGGCGGGGGTGGCTGGGCGCCGCGCAGGTTGACCGCCTCGACGCCCGGCGGCAGGCGGAAGCCGGCACGCTGCTCCTGGTTCCGCAGCGTCACCGGCGCGTCGATGGTGACGACGATGGCGCCGTAGCCGGCCGCTTCCGCCCGCTGCACTAGCGCGTGGGTGAAGGCGCGGTCCGGCTGCACGTAGAGCTGGAACCAGAGGGGCGAGGTTGCCCGCTTGGCCAGCGCCTCCAGCGGCAGGCTGGCCATGGCGCTGACCACCATGGCGGCCCGCATGGCGGAGGCACCCATCACCGTCGCCGCCTCCCCTTCCGGGTGCAGCAGGCGGTGCCAGGCGGTGGGCGCCAGCAGGATCGGGTGCTCCAGCGCCTGGCCGCACAGTTCCAGCCTGGTATGGGCGCCGGACATATCGGCCAGTACGCGGTTGTTCAGGCGGATGCGGGCGAAGGCGGCGCGGTTCTCCGCCACGGTATGCTCGTCCGCGCTGCCACCGGCGATCGAGGCCCAGATGGCGACGTCCAGGCGCTGGCGGGCATGCGGCTCGTAATCGGCGACCGCGGCGATGTCGGGGGGGATGACAGGCATCCGGGCAGGGTTCCTTGGCCGGCGGGGAAGACAAGGGCCGGGGTCCGGCTCGACAGGCGGGGGCGGCAGGCTTAGCATATTGCGAACTATTCGCAAAAACCGCACAGGAGCCGCCTATGACCTTTATCGCGATGAACCGGTTCAAGGTGGCCCTGGGCTCCGAGGCGGAGTTCGAGGAGGTCTGGCTGAGCCGGGATTCCCATCTGAAGACGGTGCCCGGCTTCGTCGAGTTCCACCTGCTGCGCGGTCCGGTGCGGGAGGACCACGCGCTCTATTCCTCTCACACCGTCTGGCGCGACAAGGCGGATTTCGAGGCCTGGACGCAATCGGAAGCCTTCCGGGCCGCGCATCGCGGGGCTGGAGAGCGCAAGCCACTCTATCTTGGCCCGCCGCAATTCGAGGGATTCGAGGTGATCCAGACTGTCGGGCTCGACTAACCTGCCGCGGCTGCTGTCGGTGAATTCAAAGCACAGGTGATTGTCCGGCGTGGCGAGTACAGCCGCGCCGGCAGCGGGCGCATATCCGGGCCAACGCAATGTCCTGGAGTTCTCACTGATGCATGACGTCATCGCGCACGGCGCGCAGATCCCTGCCCTCGGCTTCGGCACCTTCCGCATGGCGGAGCCGGATGTGGTGCGCATGGTGCCGCACGTCCTGAAGCTGGGCTTCCGCCATATCGACACCGCCCAGGCCTATGGCAACGAGGCGGCGGTGGGTGAAGGTATCGCCCGTTCCGGCATGGCCCGCAGCGAGGTGTTCCTGACCACCAAGGTGTGGGTGGACCATTACCGGCAGGCGGACCTGCAACGCTCGGTCGATGAGAGCCTGGGAAAGTTGCGGACCGACCATGTGGACCTGCTGCTGCTGCATTGGCCGAATGACGCCGTGCCGCTGGCCGAACAGATCGGCGCGCTGAACGCCGTGCGGCAGGCCGGCAAGGCACGGCATATCGGCGTCAGTAACTTCAACACCGCGCAGATGGCCGAGGCCACCCGGCTGAGCGCCGCGCCGCTGGTGACCAACCAGGTGGAGTACCACCCGTATCTGGATCAGTCCGTCGTGTTGGATGCCGCACATACAGCGGGGATGGCGTTGACGGCCTACTACCCGATGGCGGACGGCCAGGTGCTGCGGGACCCGGTGCTGCATGACATCGCCGCCCGGCACGGCCGCAGTGTGGCGCAGGTGGTGCTGCGCTGGCTGGTGCAGCAGGAAGGCGTGGTGGCGCTGTCCAAAACCGTGAGGGAGGACCGGGCGACCGAGAACCTGGCCATCGCCGACCTGGTGCTGGACGCGGCGGAGATGGTGGCCATCCACGCCCTGGCACGAACGGAGGGCCGCCTGGTGAGCCCACCGGGTCTGGCACCGGCCTGGGACGCGGTTGAGTGAAGCAGACCGGGAGTTGAACTGTCGCGACGCACCATCCTTACAGGTTGAATACATATCGAAATGTTAATGTTCTAACCTGATGTTCTTTAAAGGATTTTCTTTCTGGCACGGAGCTTGCTACTGCTGGGGCTGGAGGCCGCCAGCTTGGGCGGTTTCCGTACAGGAGGAAACATCCAATGTCAGTCTTGACCATGTGCCGCTCCCTGAGAGGACTGGCTGCCGTCGCAGTCATTGCCGCTCCCGTCGCCTTCACTGCCCCGGCCTATGCCGTGCCGGTCGGGCTGGAGCTGTCGCTGCTGATCGACGTGTCGGGCAGCATCGACACCTCTGAGTACAACCTGCAGAAGCAGGGCTACGTCCAGGCCTTCCAGAGCGCCGCCGTGCAGGCCGCGATCCTGGACAGCGTGGGCGGCGCCATCGCCGTCAACTTCATCCAGTGGTCCGGCGCGGGCCAGGCGACGCAGTCGGTCGGTTGGACGCTGATCAACAGCAACACCACCGCCAACGCTTTCGCCGCCGCGATCAACGGCATCGCCCGCGCCTATAGCGGGCAGACCGCACCGGGCAACGCGCTGAACTTCGCTGCGCCGCTGTTCAACAACAACGGCTACGAGTCCGCACGTCAGGTCATCGACGTCTCCGGCGACGGCGTGCAGAACGATGGCGTGAACACCGCCACTGCCCGCAACAACGCGCTGGCCGGTGGCGTCGACACCATCAACGGCCTCGCCATCCTGGGTGAGGCCGGCGTGGCCGCGTTCTACCAGAACAGCATCGTTGGCGGCGCCAACGGCTTCCTGGAAGTCGCCAACGACTTTGGTGATTTTGCCCAGGCGATCGAGCGGAAGCTGGTGCGTGAGATCCGCGTGCCGGAGCCCGCGTCCCTCGCCCTGTTCGGCTTCGGCCTGGCAGCGCTGGGCGTGGCGCGCCGTCGCCGGGCCGCCCGCGCGGCCTGATCCGACCGCCAACGTGCAGGAACACGGGGCGGACCCTATGGGCCGCCCCGTGCGTTTCATGCGTAAGCGATGATGGCCTGTTCAGCCGGTCATCAGCATCCATGCCCCTGGAACACGCAGTGCCCCAGGAGACCGGCCGCCCGCTTCAGCTGATGAAGATGTGGTCGGTGACCACCATGGCAGGCGCCAAGGCGTGCTGCGGGTCATCCTGGTACGAGACATCGAAGGTCACGGTACCAGTCTTCTCCATCGGCGCGCTGTCACCCGTGGAAACGCCGTTCAGGCGCACATCCTCGACATACAGGTTGCGGTCGTGGTTGCGATCGCCGCCCCAGACATCGTTGAGGTACTGCACCTCCACGACATGCGTGTCCCGTGCGGAAACATCGCCGAGCTGGATCTCCACGCCACCACTCTCATGGCTGGCCGAGACGTCGCCACGGAAGGCCATGACGCCATCCACGGTCACGATCGCCTTCGGGTCTCCGCGCCAGGAATCGGCACCGAGCCAGATGGAGAGCGAGACGCTGCCGGCCGGGTCGAGCGGCTTGGCCGGCGTCGTATCGACCGGCGGGGTCACCACCGGGGTGCTGCCGCCATCCGTGCCGGATGACGGCGTTCCCGGCGTTGCATCCCCGGGTACCACCGGCAGGGTGATCTCCGGCGTCGTCACCACGGGCGGGATGACGATGGGCGGGATCGTGATCGGCGGGATCACGACAGGCGGCGTCACCGGCAGAGTGGGCGAGACGTTGATCGTGCCCGGTGCAGCCAGCGCGAAGGTCGGGTCACGGGCAAAATCGGCCGCGGTGGTGAAGGGCGCGTTGTCGGCCAGCAGCGCATCATACGCGGCGGCGGCTTCGGCCGAGCCAGTCAGATGCGCGATGCCGGCCAGGGTGGCGAGCGCGAGCTGCGCGTAATCACCCTGGCTGTTGTCCCAACCCTGGTTGTTGGACCAACCGTGCGCGTCGGTCTGCGCGCCGATCTCGGCCCAGGTCTGGTACGGCTTGCCGCTGCCATCCGCGATGGCGATCAGGTAAGCGGCGCCGTCATGCTGGTCGAAGCCCTGCCCTTCATGCGTGAAGCGGCCGACCAGGAAGTTGGTCTGCCATTCCAGGAAGGTCAGCGCATCGGCATTGCCGCGGCTGGCGGCGGCGATGACGGTGGAGGCGAAGTAATCCTGCTGCCAGGGCGGCATGGCGCCATCGACGCCATAGACACCGGGCAACCAGCCATGCGCCTCGCCCTGCTCCGCCGTCCATTCCGGGATCTTGGAGACGAGCCAGGACCAGTTGGCTTCGGAGGACTCGGTGAAGTAGGCCTTCTCGGCGCTGCCATCCGGCGCGGTCCAGGCGGCTTCGTCGATCTGGCGCAGCGCCCAGGCGGCACCGCGCACCTGGTTGCCGTCGACGACGATGTCGTTGGCATTGGCGCGGTCGGACGGCCACTGCGCCACGATGTTCCAGCTGGCCTGGGCGTTCAGGTTGTCCAGCATCCAGCGCTGGCCGGTCATCAGATAAGGGACATAGGACAGGTCCGGCTGATGCGCGGAATCCAGGTCCCAGCCGGAGCTGTTGCCGATCTGCTGCGTCAGGCCACCGGAGGAGGCATCGCCGGCGGTGCCGGTGCCGCCGCGCTCATCCGTCCACAGGTTCGGATAGTCTTCGGTGCTGAGCCAGCCCTTGTTGGCGGTGTCCCAGAGATGCCAGGTGACGGCGCTGGCGGTCTCGGCCTGCCCCAGCGCGTAAGCGGCGGCGCGGGGGTCCTGGGACATCAGCCAGGCGGTGTTGGATTCCGTGGTGATGCCGATATCGGCGCGCGCACCGGTGCCTGGCATGAACTGGCTGACCTCGTTGGTCGCCAGCGGGTCACCCCAGCCATTGGACTGGGTCGCGGTGGCGAAGCCGTCCAGCATCGTGTCCGAGATACCGACGGTCAGGTCGTAATGCGCGACCGCGCCGGTGGCCTGCAGATGGGCCACGTCGTGGCGGATGTTCAGCCAGCCTTCGGCGGGATCGCCCAGGCCCTGGCCGCCATCGGTGCCGTTGGACGAGTAGCTCTGGTGCCAGTTCTGGTACTGCCCCTGGTTCACATGCTCCTCGGCCACGACCTGGCCGTCCATGGAGACGGCGACCTTGTAGTTGACGCGGCCGCCATCGGTACCCATGGCGCCGTCGTTGTTGAACTGCGCCTCGACGCTCATCCCACCGCCCTTGAAGGCCGTGACGTCGAAGACCAGACGCTGGGAGCCATCGAGCGGGATTTCGACCCGCGCCTGGGTCGCCAGATCGCCCTTCTGCCAGAAGCTGGCGGTGCCGTCCGCGAGCGCCTGCTTCAGCGCCGCGAGCACGTCGACATGGGTGGTCTGGCCTTGGCTGGTGAGATCCACCGCAAAGGAATGGCTGTTCAGGGCCGAAGAGAGATCGATAGGCGTAGAGGCGGCGGCGGAGGCCACCGTCGACAGGGCCACATCGACAATGGCCCCTGCCGGGAGGTCGGGACGAGCCATAGATAGCACGGCCATTTTGACCGAGCCGTCGGCATAAGTCGTCTTAACATCCATTTGCACCGGGATGTCGACGCCGTTCACCGTGGCGACCAGGCCGGCCTTCGCGCCGACATCGCCCTGGGTGAAGACCTGTCCGAATGTCGTGATGCCGCCCGCAAGGGTATCGGCCCCGGCATTCTCCAGGTTCAAATCAATCTGCATCCAGGATAAATCCTTCGAAGAAAAACCTTGGGAAGTTCGTTGTGATCTCAGTACATAATCAATAAAATTGATTCGTTATTGAATCCACGTTCCCGACCAAGACTCAGCACCAAACTGTCAAGACTCTGGCACCGGGGATTTGATCCCACAATTCTGTGAGGATTGCAATATCGTCGAAAAATCTTACAGTTACGCAATTCCGATGCGTAAACATAATGTTCGGCTCAGGCAACCGGTTCCGTCTCCCTAACCCAGAGCGGGGCCGTTGCACCCAGGAAGTGCAACGCTTGGCGACCAAATGCCCGTTGGTAAGGATAGGTATTTGTCGCCATTTCTTCACAGGAGTTACTGGCAGCTTGCCTCCCCGGAGAGCAATCGCTTGCCAGTTTCATGTATCCTGGGAGCATTGGCTTGGCAGGTGGCGGCACAGCCTGAATCAATCCGATTCAACGGGTTCGATGCGACATCTGCTGCGCTGTCAGGAGTGCACAGACAGCATTGTGCGTCGCAGCATGGCTGCCCTGCACCGAATGCCGTCTTATGAATGGATGGTAACGGGGTGCGAAGGTGAATCAGGCAGGCTGGCGAACACGGCCCTGCCGCGCTGACGAAGGCCGGAGCGCTCCCGCTAAGCGGGACAGGACGACCGAGCCATTACTCTGGGCCTGAGCCCGCAGCCGCCACGGATATTCAATCCGGTATCGATTTATTGAGCGTGGCGCAACGCGGTGCCTATGCCTGCCTGTCCGCACGGGCCGCCCAAACGCAAACGGGCCACCGCGTCTGCGGTGGCCCGTGCGGGGCAGCGGTATGTGGAAGCTTCAGCCTTCCAGGTCATCATCCCGGTAGGTGGTGCTGGGAGTCGGGATCAGCGAGGTATCGGGCGGTCCCGGCATGCGGTGCGCCCGGGCCACCACGGCGGGCTCGGTGGCCCAGTTGTGGTGATGCACCAGCCCGTCGTCGAAATCCTGGTCGTGGTCCATGGAATGCGTCCCTCTACTTGGCCATCGCCGGGGCGGCGGGGGCGGGGTGGTTGTCGTGGAACTGCGCGGCCTCGGTGCTGTGGGCCATGGCGGTGGTGCTGGACGTGCCGCCGGAGGCCGCCGTCGCCACTGCATCGAAATAGCCGACGCCGACTTCGCGCTGGTGGCGCGTCGCGGTGTAGCCATCGGCCTCGGACGCGAACTCGGCCTGCTGCAGTTCGGAATACGCCGCCATGCCGCGGTCCCGGTAGCCGCGCGCCAGCCGGAACATGCTGTGGTTCAGGCTGTGGAAGCCGGCCAGGGTGATGAACTGGAATTTGTAGCCCATGGCGCCGATCTCGCGCTGGAAGCGCTCCGCCTGGGCCTCGCTCATCTTCCGCTTCCAGTTGAAGCTGGGGGAGCAGTTATAGGCCAGCAGCTTGCCGGGGTACTCGCGGTGGATGGCCTCGGCGAAGGCGCGGGCGTCGTCCAGGTCGGGCTCGGAGGTCTCCCACCAGAGCAGGTCGGCATAGGGCGCGTAGGCCAGGCCACGCGCGATGGCGTAGGCTTTGCCGATGCCGGGCCTGATGCGGAAGAAGCCCTCCGGCGTCCGCTCATCACTGATGAAGGGACGGTCGCGCTCATCGACATCGGCTGTTAGCAGTTGGGCACTTTCCGCGTCGGTGCGGCAGAGCAGCACGGTCGGCACGCCTTCGACATCCGCCGCCAGGCGCGCGGCGTTCAGGGTGCGGATGTGCTGGCTGATCGGTACCAGCACCTTGCCGCCCAGGTGGCCGCACTTCTTCTCGCTGGCCAGCTGGTCCTCGAAATGCACGCCGGCCGCGCCGGCCTCGATCATGGCGCGCATCAGCTCATAGGCATTCAGCGGCCCGCCGAAGCCGGCCTCCGCGTCGGCGATGATGGGTGCCATCCATTCCGTCCGGTCGCCCTGCCCTTCCAGATGCGCAATCTGGTCGGCGCGGCGCAGGGCGTTGTTGATCCGCCGCACCACCGCCGGCACGGAATCCACCGGGTAGAGCGACTGGTCCGGGTACATCGCCCCGGCCGAATTGGCATCCGCCGCCACCTGCCAGCCGGAGAGGTAGATCGCCTTCAGCCCGGCCTTGACCTGCTGCAGCGCCTGGTTGCCGGTCAGCGCGCCGAGCGTGTTCACGAATGGCTCGCTGTGCAGCAATTGCCACAAGCGGCGGGCACCGTTCTCCGCCAGCGTGTGGCGGATGCGGAAGGAGCCCGCCAGGCGCTCGACCTCCGCCGGGGTATAGTCGCGGCGGATGCCGGCGAAGCGGTCCGCGCCGCCGGCGGCGTCGCTGCCATCAGGGGCGTAGCAGGGGGCTGGGGTATTCGGCATGGTCGTCTCCGTGGTGTGTTGGCAGTTCCGGGCTGTGTGAATCATTCACGTTGCGGCCCCCAAGATCACCCGGCAAAGTCGTTAGCTGCCTGCAAGAAGGTCTACGCCTTCACAGACATCTTCGTAAAATTGTAAAGGTTGTAAAATGGCGCGCCCGCTGATTGGCCGTACGCTGCGCCGCCTGCGCCAGGAGCAAAGCCTCACGCAGCAGGCCTTGGCCGGACGGCTTGGCATCTCGGCCAGCTACCTCAACCTGATCGAACACGACCAGCGCGCGGTGACTGCCTCCCTGCTGATCAAGCTGGGGCAGACCTTGCAGGTGGATCTGGATAGCCTCTCCGGCAGCCAGGAGCGGCAGCTGGAAAGCGGGCTGCGGGAAGTGCTGGCCGATCCGATGCTTGGCCTGGAGGAACTGCCTGATACGGAGATCCGCGCCCTGGCCGCGGGCGCGCCGCAGGCGGCACGCGCGATGCTGGCCCTGTACCGGGCGCTGCGCGTCGCGCGGGAGGATTCCAACGGCCTGGCACTGCCCAGCGGCCGCCGCATCGTATTGCCGACCGAGGAGGCGCGGGATTTCTTCCACCAGCAGGCAAACCACTTCCCGGCGCTGGAACAGGTGGCCGAGACGATTGGCGAGGAACTCGGCGCCGCGCCGGCTGAGTTGAACCACGCGGTGGCGGAACGGCTGCGGCGCGTGCATGGCGTGCGGGTGCGGGTCGGGCCGCTGGAAGGCAGCCTGCGCCGCTTCGATCCGGCCACACGCCTGCTGGAACTTTCCGAATTCCAGCCGCGGGAAAGCCGGGGCTTCCAGATGGCCTTCCAGTTGATGCTGCTGGAAGCACAGGATGTGGTGGAAGCCATCCTGGCCCCGGCGGCGCCGACGACGACGGAGGCGGCGGCACTGATCCGCATCGGCCTGCTGAACTACGCCGCCGCCGCGCTGCTGATGCCGTATGGCGGCTTCCTGGCCGACGCGCGGGCGCTGCGGCATGACCTGGACCTGCTGGCGGCGCGCTTCGGCGTCAGCTTCGAGCAGGCGGCGCACCGGTTGGCGACATTGCAGCGAAGCGGCCAGCGCGGCGTGCCGTTCTTCTTCCTGCGGGTGGACCCGGCGGGGAATGTGGACAAACGCTTCTCGGCCGCGGGGTTCCCCTTTGCGCGCTTCGGCGGTTCCTGCCCTCGCTGGGTGGTGCATACCGCTTTCGCCACGCCTGGCAGCATGCGGGTGCAGGTGGCGGAGCTGCCGGATGGCGCCACCTTCCTCTGCTTCGCCCGCACGCTGACCGGCCCGACCCAGCGTTGGGGGGAACCGCCGCCGATGCATGTGGTCGCCATGGGGTGCGACATCGGCCGGGCGGCGGAGGTGGTGTACTCGGACGGCATCGCCCCGGCCGAGGCAAAGGTCGGCATCGGCCTTTCCTGCCGCCTGTGCGACCGCGCCGACTGCCGCAGCCGTGCCTTTCCGCCGCTGGAGCACCGCCTGACCCTGGACCCGAACGAGGAGAGCACGTCGCCTTGGCGCTTCGAGCGTTGAAATGGTGGCGACAAGTGTCATATTGAAAACGACAGATGACGGAGGCTCCGATGGCAGCGACAGCTGGCACCGCCCCGGCGGCGGGCGAGGCCATGGAATTGCAGCGCGTGGCCGCGCTGCTAGGCGGCAGCCGGGTGCTGCGCCACCCACTGAACGGGCCGTTGGATGCGCATGAGCTGTTGATGCAGGGGCTGCCCGGCACCGCCCTGCGGCATCTGGTGGACAACCTGCTGGTGCTGCGGAAGACCGCTTCGCTGGAGAAAGCCGTGGGGATGAGCCTGCGGACCTTCCAGCGGCGGCGGGAAGCACCGTCCAAGCCGCTGAATGCCGAGCAGAGCGGCCGGGCCTGGAAATTCGCCAGCATCCTGGCGAAGGCGACGTCGGTGCTCGGCTCGCAGGAGGATGCGGAGCAGTGGCTGGAACGGCCGGCGATCGGGCTGGGCCAGCGGCGGCCGATTGACCTGCTGGCCACGCCGGCGGGGATCGAGCTAGTGGAGGATTTCCTGCAGCGGCTTGAGTACGGCGTCTACGCTTGACGCCGCTGCCCGCGCCGCTGGGCCAGGGCGGGCTGGTCGCCTGGCGGTTGGACCAGGCCCGCTTCGCCGCCAGTTGGGATAGCGGCGAAGGCGCCTATCAAGTGGGCGGGCGATGGAACAGCCGGGGCGTCCGGGCGGTGTATTGCTCGCTCGACCCCTCCACCGCCATCCTGGAAGTGGCCGTGCACAAGGGCTTCAAGGCGCTGGATACGGTGCCGCATGTGCTGACCTCGCTGACGATCGGCGATGCTGGCGCGGTGTTTGTGGTGCGGCCCGCCGATGTACCGAACCCGAACTGGCTGCGCCCGGGCATCCCCAGCGCCGGGCAGCAGGCATTCGGCGATGCGCTCCTGGCACGGCACCGCTTCGTGGCCATTCCCAGTGCCGTCTCGACGCGGAGCTGGAACCTCATCTTCCTGCGTGCGGACGCAGCGGTAGGCTACACGGTGCCGGGCCAGGAAGCTTTCGCGCTGGATACGCGACTGCATCCGCCGCCAGCCTGAGCCGGGTATCCGGGCCGAAGCCGCATGGCAGGGTTCAGCCCCGGGTGGCGTGCGTGCCAGGGCATGCCGTGCGATACCGCTGGCAGGCGACCCAGACGCCCAGGCCAGGAGAGAGACCCGCAGCATGACGGCCCCCTACGCCCCCCGCCGGGATGCATCGCCTTCCCCGGCCGTCATCGCACTGGCGGGGGCGTTGTGCCTGTCCGCCGCCATGGGCATCGGGCGCTTCGCCTTCACGCCGATCCTGCCGATGATGCTGCATGACGGCGTCATCGACCTGGAAGGCGGCAGCCGCCTCGCCACCGCCAACTACCTTGGCTACCTGCTGGGGGCGCTGTCCTGCATGGCACTGCCGGCGCTGCGGCGGCGAATCGGGCCCGGCTTTCCCGGCAGCGCGGCGCTGGTGCGCTACGGCCTGGCCAGCACCACGCTGCTGACGCTGGCGATGGTGGCGACCATTCCGCCGCTCTGGGCGCCGCTGCGGTTCCTGGCGGGTTACGTCACCGGCATCGTCTTCGTCTGTGCCTCCGGCTGGTGCCTGGGGCAGCTGGCGCGGCTGGGCCGGGCGTCACTGGGCGGCATCATCTATACCGGGCCGGGCATAGGCATAGCCGTCTCTGGCCTCGCCGCCAGCGCCATGGCATCGCATGGCCAGAGTTCGGCCACCGCCTGGGGTGTGTTCGGGCTGCTGGCCGGTTTCCTGACCCTGGTGATCTGGCGCGTTTTCCAGGGCCACGATGCACCTCCCCCGCCGCCCGTGCCAGGGCGGACTAGTGAATCCGGCTTCTATTCCACCGAGCAGTTGCTGTTCGTGCTGGCCTATGGGCTGGCCGGCTTCGGCTACATCATCACCGCGACGTTCCTGCCGGTCATCGCGCGGGAGGCGCTGCCCGACTCCACCCTCAGCAACTACTTCTGGCCGGTCTTCGGCTTCGGCGTCATTGCCGGGGCGCTGATGACGCGGCTGGTGCCGCTGTGGATCGACCGGCGGCTGTTGCTGCTGGGCTGCTACGTCATCCAGGGCCTGAGCATCCTGTTGCCGCTCGCCTGGCCGACCGATGCCGGTTTCGTCGCCGGTAGCCTGCTACTGGGGCTGCCCTTCACCGCCATCACCTTCTTCGCCATGCATGAGGCCCGGCGGCTGCGCCCCGCCCAGGCCACCAGCCTGATGGGCCTGCTGACCGCCGTCTATGGCATCGGGCAGATCGCCGGGCCGCCGATGGTGGCCATCCTGCTGGGCCGCGCCGCCAGCCACGCCGCTGGCTTCACCCTGTCGCTGGAAGTCGCGGCAGCCAGCCTGGGGCTGGGCGCGCTGCTCTACCTGCTGCTGTACCGCGCCTTCCCGCTGCCGACGGGCACCGCATCGAAATAGCCAGGAGGTCGACGGCCTTGCTGCGGAACGCGCAACGAAGCTGTTAGGCTCTGGCCGAATCGCACGGAGGGCGGAGCGTGGAACTCTGGCTGGCGGCTTTCATCATCGGCATCGTGGCCGGCCTGCGGGCGATGACGGCACCCGCCGCCCTCGCCTGGGGCGCGGCGATGGGTACCCCTGCGCTGGGGAACACCCCCCTCGCCTTCCTGGGCTACGCCTATACGCCATGGGTCCTGACCCTGCTGGCGGTCGGCGAGATGATCACCGACCAGTTGCCCGGCACACCGAGCCGAAAGGTGCCGCTGCAGTTCGGCACGCGGCTGCTGGTCGGTGCCCTTTGCGGCGCGGCGCTGGCGTTACACGAGCAGGCGGGCTGGGGCGGCGCGGCGTGGGGTGGCGTGATCGCCGGCCTGCTTGGCGCGCTGGCCGGCACCTTGGGCGGCGCCGCGGCGCGCGGCTGGCTGGCCGCCCGCTTCGGGCGAGACCGCCCGGCGGCATTGATCGAGGACGCGGTGGCCATCGTCGCCACCTTCCTGGTGGTGTGGAGCCTGCGATGAGAGAATTCGACGCCATCATCATCGGTACCGGCCAGGCCGGGCCGCCCATGGCCGCGCGCATGGTGGAAGCGGGCATGCGCGTGGCGCTGGTGGAACGCGACGTGCTTGGCGGCACCTGCGTCAATCGCGGCTGCATGCCGACCAAGGCGCTGGTGGCCAGCGCGCGCGCCGCGCATGTCGCCCGCCACGCGGCGCAGTGGGGCGTGCTGACCGGCGGGCCAGTCGGCGTCGACATGAAGCGGGTCCGGACACGGGCGGCGATGGTCACGACCGATGCGCGCGGCCGGCTGGAATCGTGGCTGGGTGGCATGCAGGGGCTGACGCTGCTGCATGGTCATGCGCGCTTCGAGGATGCCCGCACCATCCGTATCGGCATGGAGGCACTGACGGCGCCGCGCATCATCCTGAATGTCGGTGCCCGCACGCTGGTGCCGGGCATCGCCGGTATCGACCGTGTCGATTACCTGACCAGTAGCAGCATCATCGAGTTGGACACGCTGCCGGAGCATCTGCTGGTGGTGGGCGGCAGCTATATCGGGCTGGAATTCGCCCAGATGTACCGGCGTTTCGGCGCGGAGGTGACGGTGGTGGAGCGCGGCGAGCGGCTGCTGCCACGCGAGGACGAGGACATCACCGAGGCCATCCGCGATGTGCTGGAAGCGGAGGGCATCGCCATCCATACCGGCGCCGCCTGCATCGGCCTGGCGCCGCACCCGGACGGCATCGCGCTGCAGTTGGATGGCGGTGGAGGCGAGCCTGCCGCCATCGGCTCCCACGTGCTGGTTGCCGCGGGGCGGCGGCCAAACACCGATGGGCTGGGACTGGACGCCGCCGGCGTGGCGATGGATGCGCGCGGCTACATCACCGTGAATGACGAGCTGGCGACCAATGTGCCCGGCATCTGGGCCCTGGGCGATTGCAACGGGCGCGGTGCCTTCACGCACACCGCCTACAATGATTTCGAGATCCTGGCCGCCAACATGTTGGATGGCGACAGCCGCAGGGTGAGCCAGCGCATCCCGGCCTACGCCCTGTATATCGACCCGCCCCTGGGCCGCGTCGGCATGACGGATGCCCAGGCACGGGCAACCGGCCGGAAGCTGCTGTTCTCCAAGCGCCCCATGACCCGCGTGGGCCGGGCGATCGAGAAGGGCGAGACGCAGGGCTTCATGAAGGTGGTGGCGGATGCGGAGACCCAGCAGATCCTGGGTGCCGCCATCCTGGGCGTGGAAGGCGACG
>Ga0308159_1002771_pt1 | contig 19332 bp, 18 predicted proteins | sample PhyCR1_FD_201040 | JGI IMG/M metagenome (GOLD analysis project Ga0308159, IMG submission 201040) | Phyllosphere microbial communities from UC Gill Tract Community Farm, Albany, California, United States - DLSLC.R1 | ecosystem: Host-associated > Plants > Phyllosphere > Unclassified | place: USA... | reverse complement strand
GCGGCCCTGGTCGTCTTTCAAGGTGTACGGCAGGCGGCAGGCCTGGGAGCAATCGCCACGGTTGGCGCTGCGGCCGTTCTGCGCGTGGGAGATATTGCACTGCCCGGAGAACGCCACGCAGAGGGCGCCGTGGATGAAGAATTCGACGGCGGCCTCGGTTTCATCGGCGATGGCGCGGATCTCTTGCAGGTTCAGCTCACGGGCCAATACCAACTGCGAGAAACCGGCCTGGTCGAGAAACTTGGCGCGGGCCAGGGTACGGATATCGGTCTGGGTGCTGGCGTGCAGCTCGATCGGCGGGATATCCAGTTCCATCACGCCCAGGTCTTGCACGATCAACGCGTCAACGCCGGCGTCGTAAAGCTGATGGATCAGCTTGCGCGCGGGTTCCAGTTCGTTGTCATGCAGGATGGTGTTGATGGTGGTGAACACGCGGGCGTGGTAACGGCGGGCGAATTCGACCAGTTGAGCGATGTCGCTCACGTCGTTGCACGCGTTATGGCGCGCGCCGAAACTTGGGCCGCCGATGTAGATGGCATCGGCGCCATGCAGGATCGCCTCGCGCGCGATGGCAACATCGCGGGCAGGGCTGAGCAATTCCAGGTGGTGCTTGGGCAAGGACATAGTTTTTTTAGTCAGGCTTGTCACGGTTGAGGCGCGCATTGTAGCCGTGAAATGCCTGACCGGCATCCCTTCAGGCTTGGGCGGCCATCGCCGTGACTTCTACGCGCATGCCATCTACCGCCAATGCGGCAACGCCAACTGCCGCGCGCACGGGCCAGGGCTTGGCGAAGAAGCGTTTGTAGACCTCGTTGAAGGCGCCGCGGTCGGCCATGTCGGTCAGATAAATGGTCAGGTGCATGACCCGGTCCATGGAACTGCCGGCCTTTTCCAGGGCAACTTTCAGCGCTTGCAGGGTGCATTCGCTTTGCGCGGTGATGTCGCCCAGTTCCAGGCTGCCGTCGGCACGGGTCGGGATCTGGGTGGAAACCAGGATGCCGTTGAAGCCGATTACGTCGGAGGAAATCGAATCGGCATCCGGGTCGGGGGTGTACTGCAGGTCGTGGTTGGCCATGGGCGCCTCTGGTTGGCAGGTTCGGAAAGGCGCCCATGGTCCCCGAAAATCAACTCAGGGGCAAACTACTGCCAGCGGCGGAACAGCACGCTGGCATTCACGCCGCCAAAGCCGAAGCCGTTGGACAACGCGTATTCAATCGCCATGGGCCGTGCGGCGCCGCGCAGCAGGTCGAGGCCGTCGGCGAGGGTGTCGGGGTTTTCCAGGTTGAGGGTCACCGGGGCGACCTGATCGCGCAGGGCAAGTACGGTGAAGATCGCCTCGATGCCGCCCGCTGCGCCGAGCAAGTGGCCGGTGGCGGATTTGGTCGAGCTGATCGCCGGGCTGCCAGTGGCGCCGAACACGGTTTTGATCGCGGCCAATTCGCCTTTATCGCCAACCGGAGTCGAGGTGGCGTGGGCGTTCAGGTACTGCACCTGCGAGGCCTGGATACCGGCCTGGCGCAAGGCCTGCTGCATCGCGCGGCGTGCGCCATCGCCATCTTCCGGGCCGGCGGTCATGTGGTAGGCGTCGGCGCTGGTGCCGTAGCCCACCAGCTCGGCAATCGGTTGTGCGCCGCGTGCCAGGGCGTGTTCGAGTTCTTCGATGACCAGGATGCCGGCGCCTTCGCCCATGACGAACCCGTCGCGGGCCTGGTCGAACGGCCGTGAGGCGCGCTCGGGGCTGTCATTGAAGTCGCTGGACAAGGCCCGCGCCGCCGCAAAGCCGGCGAGGCTGACCCGATGGATTGCCGCTTCGGCACCGCCGCACACCGCCACATCGACTTCACCGGCACGAATCATCCGCGCGGCGTCGCCAATCGCTTGCACACCTGCCGCACACGCGGTAACCGGCGCGCCCAGCGGGCCTTTCAAACCGTAGTTGATCGACACATGCCCGGCGGCCATGTTGCTCAGGAACGACGGGATGGTGAAGGGGGATAAGCGTCGCGGGCCTTTGCTGTCGGTGGTGCGCACCGCGTCGGCAATCGCCGGGAAGCCGCCCACGCCGGAGGCGATGATGGTGGCGGTGCGTTCCTGTGCTTCAAGGGTGTTCGGCGCCCAGCCGGCTTGCTTCAGGGCTTCATCCGCCGCGGCCAGGGCGAACAGAATGAAGCGGTCCATCTTGCGCTGTTCCTTGGCGGCCAACAGCCGATCCGGGTCAAAGCCCGCTTCCGAGTCTTGCAGCGCGCTTTGCACCTGGCCGCCGATGCTGACGGCCAGGTCGCCGATCAGTTCTTCCGGCAGCCGGCGAATGCCCGACTGCCCATCCAGCAGGCGTTTCCAGGTGGATTCCACGTCGGCGCCCAATGGCGTCAGCGCGCCCATGCCTGTCACCACGATACGTTTACTCATGATCAATCGACTCCGCTTGCGTTGAGGGATACAGACTCAGTGGACGTCACTATCATGATGAAAGTAACATGGCGCCACGCAACTTTGCACCGACGTATAGGAACCGCCATGCAACGCAAGTCCCTCACCAGCGACGAATGCCCCATCGCCCGCAGCCTTGAGCGGGTAGGGGAGTGGTGGAGCATCCTGATCATGCGCGACGCGCTGCACGGCTTGCGGCGCTTCGACGAATTCTCGCGCAGCCTGGGCATCGCGCCGAACATGTTGACGCGCCGGCTCACGGCATTGGTGGAAGCCGGGATGCTCGAGCGCAGGGCCTACAGCGAGCGGCCGCCGCGCCATGAATATGTACCGACGGCCAAGGGCGAGGATTTCCGCATGGTGCTGATGGCGTTGGTGGCATGGGGCAACCGGCATTACGCCGAGGAGGGCGCGAGTGTCGAGGTGGTGGAGCGTGAGACCGGCCGCGCGCTGCAGCCGGTAATGGCGAACGCCGAAGGGCAGGTAGTGCCGTGGGATGCGTGCCTGATACAGGCGGGCCCGGCGGCCAGCGAAGGCATGCGTGAACGCATGGCGTCGTGCGCGAATACTTAGGTTTTTGACGTCAGAAAATAAACATTTAAGGCCTGTCAAGTCGCGTATTTCCCAGCCGATAGCGAAGTTAGCACTGAGTTCTTCGCACGCCTGAGGGTACGTCATGTTCAACACTGCACTTAAAACCGAACTGGCGGCCAGGACGGCCGACGTCACTGAATATAAAGGACTGATTGGCGCACTTGAGCGCTCCATGGCCGTGGTCGAATTTGACCTCAATGGCAAGGTGCTGCGTGCCAACGACAACTTTCTCAATGTCCTGGGTTACAGCCGTGAGCAATTGGCTGGTAAATCCCACCGCGATTTTTGCTTGCCGGCGCTGACCAACAGCCCGGCCTATAGCCAATTCTGGGGCGAGCTGAAGGCCGGCAAGTTTGTCTCGGGGACCTTCAAGCGCGTGGGCGCCAACGGCAAGACCATTTGGCTTGAAGCCAGCTACAACCCCGTGTTGGACGAGCGTGGCCAGGTGTTGAAGGTGGTCAAGTACGCGCTGGATGTCACCGAGAAGGTCGCGCAAGAGGCGGCCACGCGCAGCAAGCTGGTCGCACTGGACCGGGCAATGGCAGTGATCGAATTCGATTTGCGTGGCCAAGTGCTGGAGGCCAACCCGAACTTCTTGAACGTGATGGGCTATTCACTGGCGGAGATCAAAGGCAAACATCACCAGGTGTTTTGCGAGCCGGTGTTGGTCAACAGCAGCGAATACGCTGATTTCTGGCGCCGCCTGAATAACGATGAATTCTTTACCGGGCAATTCAAACGCCTGGGCAAACATGGCCGCGTGGTGTGGCTGGAAGCCAGTTACAACCCGGTGTACGACGCCGAAGGCACGCTGATCAAGATCGTCAAGTTTGCCAGCGACATCACCGAGCGCGTGGAGAAATTCGAGGAAGACTCACGCGGTGCCTCGCGGGCCTACCATATTTCCTCCGAGACCGAACGCTTTGCCGAACACGGCACCCAGGTGATCCAGGAAACCGCCACGGAGATGCGCCGCATCGCCGATAACATTGGCGCGTCGGCGCGTTTGGTCGGGCAACTGGGCGATCGGTCCGAGCAAATCACGGCCATCGTCAATACCATTCGCGGCATCGCCGACCAGACCAACTTGCTGGCACTCAACGCCGCCATTGAGGCTGCGCGTGCGGGCGATCAAGGCCGTGGCTTTGCGGTGGTTGCTGACGAAGTAAGGCAACTGGCAGGGCGTACCAGCCGTTCCACGGCGGAAATCGCCGAGATGATTGGCCTGATCCTGTCGGAAACCCGCGACGCGGTGACCAGCATGAATGCCACCCAGGAAGGCGCACAACGCGGCGTGCACCTGGCGGACCAGGCGGGGTCGGTGATCCTGCAGATTCGCACCAGCACCAGTGATGCGGTGCAGGCGGTGAGCATGTTTGCGTCGAAGCTGGATGAGTCGGAAGTGATCCCCAAAGCGGCCATAGGCTGGGTTGGCTGATCCTCAGGAGAGGGAGTTTGCTCCCTCTCCCTTGCAGCCATTTACAACAAGGTGAACGGGTAGTCGACGATCACTCGCAGCTCGTTCAAATCCCCATCACGCTGGTCGGCGTTCGACGCCACGATGGCGTCGCGCACGCGTAGCGACAGGTTCTTCGCCGGGCCGCTCTGGATCACGTATTTGGCTTCCACATCGGTTTCATGGTGCGCGCCATCTGCGCCGTAGTCGCCGGCATAGGCGCTGCCAACCGGGGTGTGCGTGCCGTTGATGTCGGAGCCGTTGATGTAGCGGGTCATGAAACTCAGCCCCGGCACGCCATAGCTGGCCATGTTCAGGTCATAACGAATGCCCCAGGACTGTTCGCCCGGGCCGTTGAAGTCGCCCCATTGCACCGAGTTGGCCAGGAACACCGAGTCGCCGCCTTCACCTGCGCCGTTATTGCCAGTGCCGATGTAGTCAAAGGGCGTGTCGCCGTGCACCTTCTGGAACGACAGCGTCAGTGTATGCGCCTGCAGGAACGAGTACGCCGCCGCCAGCGAATAGGTGGTGTTGTTGATCGCACCGGCCTTGGCACTGCCGGTGTCGAGGGTGCGATACAGGTTGCCGTCCAGGGCCAGCGACTGGTCATGGCCCAGCGGGATCACGTAGTTGAGGTTGGTGTAGTACTGGCGCCAGATGTCTTCCAGCTCGCCGGCGTACAGCGTGGCGCTCAGCGACGGAGTGAAGGTGTATTTGCCGCCGACAAAGCTTGCACTGTTGGCGGGGATATTCGCGTAGGTGGCGTAGATATCGTGGTCATGGTTGCTGGTCATGCCGCTGTTGGTGCTGGTGAAATGCCCGGCTTCCAGGTCCAGGCCGGCGATTTCGCTGCTGGTCAGGTCAAACCCGGTGGCTGTCTGCGGTAGCAGGCGGGTGCCGCCGGTGGCGAAGACTGGCGCGGTGGGCTGCATGTCACCGAATTTCAGCTGGGTCTTGGAGATCTTTATCTTCACCGCCGCGCCGACGGAGCCGTAGGCGTCTTCCGGGTCGCCATGCCGATCGGTAGGCAGGTTGCCGGTGCCGGCATCGGCGTGGGTGGCGTCGAGTTTCAGCCCGCCGTAGGCGTAGGCGTCCACGCCAAAACCGATGGTGCCCTGGGTGAAACCCGAGGCGTAGTTGAGCATTGCGCCTTGGGTCCAGTCGATGTTGTCGGCCCGGCCGCCTTCGCGGTTGCGGTTCATGTAGTAGTTGCGCAGCAACCCGGTGACGCTGCTGCCCTCGATAAAACCCTTGGCGTCGGCCTGGTCCGAAACGGCGTCGGCAAACGCGACTTGGCTGATACTGGCGCACACCGCCAGCGCTAACAGGCTGCACTGTTTGATCATGTTCTTATTTCCCCGGAATAGTTAACGCGCACAGAAACACCGCACTTATTGGATGGCGCACAGGTTGTTTGGGCAGGGTTTTTCAGGTGAGGTGCTACAGGTTTTTATTGTATTCGACGTGTTTGTCGAAGCTGATTCCAGGCACAGTTTGCGCGGGCTGCAGCCGGGTGCGGGATGAAACTCGATTAATTAAACTTCACGTTATTTAACCGCCCAGCGGTGTAGCGTTGAGTCCGTCTTAGCCGCTCTGCTTCGACAAAACCCTTTGGTTGCCGCCGCAGATTCTGCGGCGGATTTTTTCGTGGGGAGTTTTTGATCTGCCGGTTAGTTGAACTAACGGGGGAGGAGGGCAGAGGGGTGATCGCCCCCCTTTTAGCGCCCGGGTATTACTCTTTTACGTCCATGAACTCTTCGGCCCAGGCCACGTAGCTTTCCGGCAACGTGTAGGTGTGCGTCAGTTCGGTGGCGCTGAGGTTCGAGGTGCTATGGGTCAACTGGCGCTGGGCGCGCAGGCTGTCGTAGGTGGCCTTGATCGCGGCAAAGTACGCGCCATGGCCGGCAACCACCACACGCACGCCCAGGCTGGCGAGGCGTTGGCTGTCATTGAGCTTGGGGTTGCCGTAGGTGACGAGCATCAACGGGACGGTGAGGTGTTCGGCGATCTTTTCCAGGTGCTCGAAATCGCTGACACCGACCATGCAAATCCCGTCGGCACCGGCTTTCTGATAGGCCAGGGTGCGTTCGATCACCGCTTCAGTGGGCAGCACACCGGCGTTGGTCCGCGCAATGATCGACAGCTCGGGGTCGACACGCGCTTCCAGCGCCGCGCGGACTTTGCCGATGCCTTCGCCGATGGAGATCAGGTCGGTGGATTTACGCCCGAATTGCGCGGGCAGCAAGGTGTCTTCGATAGTGAGTGCCGCGACGCCGGCGCGCTCGAGTTCTTCAACGGTGCGCATCACGTTCAGCGCGTTGCCGTAGCCGTGGTCGGCGTCGGCTATAAAAGGCAGTTGGGCAACGCGGCCGATACGGGTGGCCTGTTCAACAAACTCACTCAGTGTGATCAATGCAAAATCGGGTGCAGCCAGTACCTGCAACGACGCGACGGAGCCTCCCAGGATGCCAACCTCAAACCCCAGGTCAGCGGCGATACGCGCCGACATCGGGTCAAATACGGAAGCGGTTTCAACGCAGGCGGGTGTTGCAAGCAATTCACGGAAATTACGGCGCAGCGCTGAGTGAGATTTTTTCGGCATGTTCTTTCCTGGCTCTGGTCATCGTCATGTGACGATCTATGTCTATTCGTGGTCGCGCGAGATTACCATGCAGGCGGGCCGGGGATTATGACGTTTGAGAATGGGCTATGCGTAAATCACATACGCTCAGTGGCCGGGCGGGGCCGATGGCGACTCTATAGACCTGCGTGAAACTGCTGCACGTTTGCATGGAGAGTGGTAAGTTGTCCTACAACTTGTCCAATTTTTACCAGTACGAGCGCATCCAGAATAAACATAAAAGGAGCTCCAACGGTCTTATTCTGGAATCACGATGCACAGTATTTCCGCAGTACTCGCTCAAGCATTAATCAGTGGTATAGGCCTCGCTCACCTCGACGTCACCCAGCCTCAGCCGGCTTTTGCAGGAGCGATTGCGAACCTGTCGGGCGGCGCACAACAAATCCCCCTCGATGAACTCAACGAGTTTTTCCTGCAGGTTCAACGGCGCAGCGGGGGAGAGGACATTGGCTTGCTGGCCTATCAGAAGGCGCATCCCGGTAATTTGGGGGTTCTGGGCTTTGCGATCATGTCGAGCGCGACGATTCATAGCGCACTTCAATGCATCATCGATTTTTACCCCACCGTGGGCACTGGCTTTTGCCTATATATCGAGGAGCAGCGCGCACAGTTGAGATTTGTCGGAACGTCGGCCGACGCCTCAGGGCCGCCACTGCCCAGGGTGTTTATCGACGCGATCGCGTCGATTACGATGGGCCTGTTGCATTGGCTTACGCCGACGGTACGCATCATGCCGACATTGGCAGAGTTCACCTATCCCGCCCCTCAAGACACCCGGCAACTGCAACAGATGTTCGGGCCCAACCTGGTGTTCTCTTCGACCGTCAATGCGTTAACGTTTATGCGCTGTGACACTGACCTGCCCCTGCCGACATTTGATGCCACCCTGCAGCAAATGCACCATGAATACCTCAAGCGCAAAACCCGTGAGTTAGCCACTGACAGCATCTCCATGCGGGTAAAACGCGTGGTCTTGCAGCACCTGCACCAGACCAGGCCGGTCACGGTCGACGAGGTTGCCCGCGCCCTCAACCTCTCGACACACCAACTGACCCGCGCCTTGGAAATGTCCGGGGCAAGCTTTCAAAAACTGCTGGACCAGGCCCGGTGTCAACAGACGCATCACCTGCTGGTGAATACCGCACAACCCCTCAAGCACATCAGCTACAGCGTCGGTTTCAAAAGCCAGAGTGCGCTCAACAAAGCCTGTGAGCGCTGGTTTGGGATGGCACCGGGGCGCTACCGCCTTTCAACCGCCTCGACCGAAGCTACCCACGGTTGACATTGTTTATCCCCATCCCGCTTTCATTTGTCCTCAAGGCCTGATCGTCAAAAGCGCCGACAAAAGCAGAGGAGAATTCGTTTCAAGATTTCTCAAGCGCGGATGGAACAGTTGATGTGGTTAAGACGATTCAGATTGGCAACACGCATGCGTGTGTGTTTTGCCGCAGTGATCCTGACGTTGATCGGCGTGGGCGCCTTCGCCATGCTGCAGTCCCAGGAAATTCGCAACGCCAGCCTGGTGGTTGAAAACGATGCACTGCCGGGGATCGCCCTGGGTGACGACATCACCCTGGCCTTTACCAAAGTGCGATTCCGCGCCCTCAGCCTGCTGACCTCGACCAAGCCTGACGACCTGCCGGCACTGTACGCCGCGTTTACCGCCGAAACCCAAGAGTTCGTCGCCGCCCAGGAAGCCTATCGGCCCCTGATCACCAGTGAGCACGAACGTGATCTGTTCAACACTATTAATGCACTGTATGAAAAGTATCGAACACTCGCCCAACAGGGCCGCGACGCGCTTGGCCAAGGCCTGACCGCACAAGCGAATGCCTTGGTGAGCGGCGACATGGCCAAGGTCGCGCAGGACATGAACAAAGCCATGGGTGAACTGGAGCGCCTCAACGACGACGCGCAACGTGTCGCCAGCGCGGCGGGGCAGAAAGCGTACGACACGGCCTTGAGAATCACCCTGATCACTATCGTCCTGGCCGCCTTGGGCGCTACGCTCATCGCCCATCGCCTGACCGTCAGCATTGCCCGGCCGATCACGCAGGCGCTCGAGTGTGCCAACGTGATCACCTCCGGTGATTTGCGCAGCGTCGACCTCGATGCCGGTGGCGACGATGAAGCGGCGCAACTGCTGCGCGCCATTGTGGTGATGCGTGACAACCTGAGCGACACGCTCTCCAGCGTTTACCAGGTGGCTAACCAATTATCGAGTTCGGCTGAGGAACTGAGTGTGCTGGTTGCCAGCAGCAACACTGATCTTCAACTGCAAAACAGCGAGATCGAGCAAGCCGCCACGGCCATCACCGAGATGAGCCAAGCGGTGGAGGAGGTCGCCCACAACGCGCTGGGGGCTTCGGATGAATCGCGGATTTCGTTGAATCTGGCAAAAGATGGTCAGCAGGAACTCGATTCGACCATGAGTGCCATTGCCCGACTTGACGTTAGCGTCAGCAGTGCTTCAGAGCGAGCGACGCAATTGGCCTCCAACACGTTGGAGATCAGCAAAGTCCTGGAGGTCATTCGGTCGGTGGCCGAGCAAACCAACTTGCTGGCGCTTAACGCCGCGATAGAGGCCGCGCGCGCCGGCGAGGCGGGGCGCGGATTTGCCGTGGTCGCCGATGAAGTGCGCTCATTGGCCCACCGTACCAGCACCTCGACGATGGATATCGAGCGCATGATTGTGCACATCCAAAGCGGTACCCAGGAAACCGTCCGGGCCTTGAGTGACAGCTCGGACCAGGCCACCGCGACGCGTCAGCAAGCGGACTCGGCGAACACCGCATTACTGGGCATTACCAAAACCGTGAGCAACATCGATGAGCGCAACACGCTGATTGCCACCGCATGCGAAGAGCAGGCACTTGTCGCCAAAGAGGTGGACCGCAGCATTATTCGTATCCGCGATCTGTCCATTCATTCTGCCGTGCGTTCCGACCAGACCCGTGCTGCCAGCGAAGACCTCGCGCAGATCGCGGTGGACCTAAAACAGCGCCTCGATGGTTTTATCTTCAACTGATCGGTCAACGGAGCCAATAATGACGCCGCCTGAAAGCCCCCTGATCAAAAGCATGGCCAACCTGCGCGACAGTTTCGCCCAGCGCGCCCATGAAATTGACGCCAAACAACAACAAGCGTTGCTTGATGCACTGCACCAGCTGTATACCTCGACCCAGAGCTTGAGCAACCAGTTGCAGAGCCTGGTCAGCGAGCCGGCAAAACCCGCGCGCCCGCCACGCAAGTTGTATCTGGTGAAGTGAGAGGCACCGAAGCCCAGCATCCGTTGGGGGCTGGGTAATACGTCTGGAAGTGCGTGCTAGAGTGCGCATCAATGTCGCGTAATGATGTGAACCATGAATCCTCCGCTGTTTGTTTCTCTGGATGGGCCCAAGGGCGTCGGCAAAACCACGCTGTTGGAGGCCGTTACCGCTGTACTGAGAGCAGACAATAAAAAAGTGATCCGGCTAAGCGAAAGCAAGCGCGATCCCTATAGAGCACAAACCATGGCCATGGTTAATCAGTGCGCCAGAGATCCCAGCCGCGCGTTGGAGGTGCAGGTGTGTGAGCGCCTCGCTGACAGCCGTGCCTGGATCTCCCAACACGTGCTGCCTGAACAGCCGGCCGACAGTATTATCCTGATCGATCGCTGGTATCCGTCGGACGCAGCGTTTCGCCGGGCAATCGCGTTCGCAGAGATTCTGCAAATGAACATGGATCGAAACGTGCGAGTGCCAGACCTGCATGTTGGCGCAGTGACCGCGCCGGATATTTCATGGATGAGGGCAGCGGCTCGGAATCGTGGGCTGAGCAGTACGGTGATCCATGAACTGGAGCAACATGTGGCGAGTACGGAGGCGTTCGAGCGCGCGGTTGCAGAGCAGGGTTGGTTTTTATGCCGCAATGAAGGAACACTTGAAGACGCAACGATGCAGGTGGTTGCTGAGATCTATGGCGTGCTCAAGCAGGAAAGGTGAGCGGTAGCCTGATACATAATTTAACATAATATACATTATGCGTAATGTCTTGTTACGTAATCAGGGGCGGTGCCAGTCAGATTTCAACTGGCAAAACCCCTGCCGGATTCACACTTGTGCAAACCCTCCGTCCACGAACATTTCACTGCCAGTCATGAAGCTGCTTTCATCCGATGCCAGGAACAACGCCGCCGCTGCAACTTCTTCGGGTTTTCCGATGCGGCTCAGTGGAACCTGGGCCGTCATGTCGTCGATGATTGTATCCTTCTGGCCCGTGCTTGAAAGCGCGTGGTCCAAACCGGGTGTCGAGATCGGGCCTGGTGAGAGCACGTTGACGCGAATCCCTGTGCCTTTCAGGTCCAGCGCCCAGCTTCTGGCGAAATTGCGCAGTGCCGCCTTGGTGGCGCTGTACACGCTGAATGCTGGCGTGCCCATGGTGCCTGTCGTCGAACCCGTCAGGATTACCGAGCTGCCTGCTTGCATCAACGGCAAGGCTTTTTGTACGGTGAACAGCGTACCTTTCACGTTGATACCGAACGTGCGATCAAACGACTCTTCTGTGATCGATCCGATCGGTTGGAAATCCCCCAGCCCGGCATTGGCGAACAGCACGTCGATGCGGCCTTTGCTGGCCTTGACCTGAGTGAAGATGCGATCAAGGTCATCCAGGTTCGAAATGTCGCCCTGGATGGCGATGGCCTCAGGGCCGATCAGGTGCAGGGCCTTGTCCAGTTCGTCCTGCCTGCGTCCGACGATAACCACCTGCGCGCCTTCCGCTGCGAAACGAATGGCGCTTGCCAGGCCAATGCCGCTGTTGCCGCCGGTAACCACTGCAATTTTTCCGCTGAGCCTGCTCATGGTGAACTCCCAAGAATGTGAGGCGCAACTGTAGATCCAGGCTATTCTTTTGAATAGTATGCACCTTTTAGTAAGTACCCCCGAGCGAGTCATAACCATGACGAATAACAGCTACAATTGCGGGCTCGAAGCGGCTCTGGCGGTGATTGGCGGCAAGTGGAAACCCTTGGTGCTCTTCCACCTGGCGCAGAATGTTCACCGTTACGGCGAATTGCGCCGTGCGATTGGCAGCGTGACGGATAAGGTTTTGATTCAGCAGCTTAAAGAGCTGGAACGCGATGAAATCATTGCTCGCGTCGACTTCCAGGAAATCCCGCCCAAAGTCGAGTATTCCCTGACTCCCTTCGGGCGCTCCCTGGCAGCTGCACTGGGAACGCTGTGCCAATGGGGCACGGAGCATATGCAGACGGTTGAACGCATCAGTGCGCGGCGTGCGTCTGCCCTCTCCGCACCCTGAGCCCCTGCCCTGAAATCCAACTCAACTAAATGACTATTTAGTTGAGTTAAATCAATAGGTTATATATTCAAAGCTGAAAACGCCCGACCGATTGCGACAGCTTGCCGGCCAAACCGGCCAACTCGTCGGTGGTCGAGGCTGTCTGCCCTATCACTCGACTGTTGTTTTCCGACATGCCCGCGATCATCTCCACTTGATGCGCGATTTCATTACTGGCCAGGCTCTGCTCGCCAATCGTGCGCGAGATATCATTCACCAACTCCGTGGTGTTCAACGTGGCCTGCAGAATTTCGCGGATGGCCCGTTCAACCTCGGCGGTCACGGCCATGCCCTTGTCCACCTGCGCCACGCCCTCCTCCATGCTGGTCACCGCTTCTCGGGTGTTCTGCTGGATACGCCCGACCATGCTGGCGATTTCCTGGGTCGAGGCACTGGTGCGCCCCGCCAGGCTGCGCACTTCATCGGCGACCACCGCAAAACCGCGCCCCTGTTCGCCGGCCCGGGCGGCTTCAATCGCAGCGTTCAGGGCCAGCAGATTGGTCTGGTCAGCGATGCCTTTAATCACCTGGATAATGCTGAAGATCGCCTCGGATTCCTTGTCCAGCGTGCGAATCACCAGGGCCGACTGCTGCGCTGAACGAGCAATGCCATCCATGTCCTTGACCACCTGGTGAATCACCCGGCCGCCATCCTTGGCCAGGGTTTCAGCCTGGTTGGCCATGTCCAGCGCGCGCCCGGCGTGCCGGGTGATTTCCTCGATGCTGGCGGTCATTTCACTCGCTGCGGCGGCCATGGTGCTGGCGGCGGCGCTTTGCTGCTGGCTGCTGCCGGCGACCTCATGGCAGCCGTGGCTGAGTTGCTCGCTCATGCTGTTGACGCCCTGGGCATTGCCGCGCACCACTTCGATCATGCCGCGCAGGTCCCGCTGCATCGTGGCCAGGCTGCGGATCAGTGCACCGGCTTCGTCGTTGCGTTTGGGTTCGACAATCGGCTCGCTCAAGTTGCCCCGGGCAATGCTTGCAGCAATGCGGCTGGCGGTTTGCAGCGGGCCCATGATGCTCAGGATCACCCAGCGGCCCTGCGCCAACAGCAGCAAGAGGCTGGCGATCAGCACGGCGCCGAGGGTGAAATTGGCGGTGCTGAGGGTCTGCCGCGTGGCGCTGCTGGTCTGTTGCGTGTTGGTTTCGATCAATTCACTGAGGGCCGCCATCTGGTCTTCCAGCTTGCTGAAGGCCGTATTGAAGGTGTCCAGTTCGCCGCGCGCGGCCTCGGGATTGTCCAGGGCTAGCGCAACAATGCGCTCACCGGCGCTGATGTAGGTATCGAGGCTGGGCTTGATTTTTTCCAGGCTGGCCTTGAGCGTGTCGTCCAGCGGCAGCGTGAGGTTGTCGCCCAGTACCTGGCGGAAATGCTCGGCATGTTCCTTGAGCGAGCTGCTCACCTCAGCCCGGGTGCTGGTGCTTTTGCCCAGGCCCACCAACATCGCCGACAACACATCGGCGCGCAGCGCGTCGTGCATCATGTCGGCTTCCATATGGTTGCGCAGCACCGTCATGCTCACCTCATTGGCCTCCACGGCGTCGCCCATCCGCGTATTCCCCAGGTACCCGGCCAGGCTCATGACCAGCGAAGCCAGCAGCCCGGTCGCAATCAATAGCATCAAGCGTAATCTGATCGTCATGCTGGTATCCCCGTACCTGGACCGCTGGTTGGAAACCCAACCACTCATAACGTTATCGGCGCAGTGCTGTATTAGTGAAGCCCAAGTTTGCGGATCGGCGTGGATCCCTTAAGCTGACCGGCTTCTGCGCTGCCCGGAACGTCCTAATGTCTCGAAGTATTGCCCATCTGGCCCTGCTGCTGGGGTTGATCACCGCCGTCGGCCCCTTTGCCATCGACATCTACCTGCCCGCGCTGCCAACCCTCGGCGCCAGCCTGCACGCCTCGCCGGCGGCGGTGCAGATGAGCCTCACGGTGTTCTTCATGATCATTGGCGTGTGCCAGCTGTTCTATGGCCCGCTCAGTGATGTATTCGGGCGCAAACCGCCGATCTACGCCGGGCTGGTGATCTTTGCCATCGGCAGTGTCGGCTGCGCGTTGGCGCCAACCATTGAAGTGTTGATTGCGTTTCGCGCCGTGCAGGCCTTCGGCGCGTGCGCCGGCATGGTCATCCCCCGGGCGATCGTGCGCGACCTGTATACCGGCCACGAAGCCGCACGCCTGATGGCGTTGCTGATGCTGGTGATGAGTGTCTCGCCGATCCTCGCGCCGTTGGCCGGCAGCCTGGTGATCGCGCTGTGGAGTTGGCGCGAAGTGTTTGCCGTGCTCGCGGTGGTTGCCGTGGCGTGCCTGGTGATGACCATCGTGCAACTGCCGGAAACCCACCCGGCCGAGCGTCGCCTGGGCAAGACCCTGGGCACTGCGTTCAGCAGTTATGGGGCGTTGCTGCGTGACCCGGTTTTCATCGGCTTGTCCATCGTCAGCGGGTTTGGCCTGGCCACCTTCTTTGTGTTTATCGGCAGCGCGCCGTTCGTGTACATCGAATACTTCGGCCTCACGCCCACGCAATTCAGCCTGTGCTTCGCGCTGAATGCCGCGTCGTTTTTTGCCATGAGCCAACTCACCGCACGCCTCAGTGCACGCTTTGGCCTGGCGCCGCTGATTCGCTGGTCAGTGATGGCGGTTGCCGCCGTCATGGCCCTGCTGGCGGCCACCACCCTGTGGGTCGACAGCCTGGCCCTGATGATGACGTTGCTGTTTATCGGCTTCGGTTTCCTTGGCCTGCTGTTGCCCGCGGCCGGTGTGTTGTCCCTGGAAGATCACGGCGCAGTGGCAGGCTCCGCCTCGGCCCTGCTGGGCGCGATTCAGATGATCACGGCGGCGGTATCCATGAGCCTTGTCGGTGTATTTGCCGACCACACCCCCGCGCCCATGCTGATCGGCATCGCGCTCTGCGCGGTGGCGGCGATGCTCACGGTTCTGTGGACGTTGCGCCGCCTGCCGGCCCACTTGGCGAGCGCCCCGCCCTCCTCCTGATACCACCGGCAGGCCCGACGGGAACCGCTCGTCGGGCCTCAACCGCATCCATTACAACTATCGCCAAGCCCATCATTACTAAACCCATAGCGCCTTTGAAAACCTATGGAGATCGCAATGACTGATTACCCACGCCCGCCATTCGCCCCCCAGGCCCAAGCCGTACCCGGCACCCAGAAAAAAATGGACCCGTACCCCGACTGCGGCGAAAAAAGCTACAAGGGCTCAGGCCGCCTGGCCAACAAGATCGCGCTGATCACCGGCGCCGACAGCGGCATTGGTCGTGCGGTCGCCATCGCCTTTGCCCGCGAAGGGGCCGATGTGGCTATCGCCTATCTGGATGAGCATGAAGACGCCAGGGAAACCGCGCGTTGGGTCGAAGAAGCCGGGCGCCAGTGCCTGCTGTTGCCTGGCGATATTGCGCAAAAGGCTACCTGCCAGGCGCTGGTGGACAAGACCGTCGAGCAGTTCGGCCGCATCGATGTGCTGGTCAACAACGCCGCGTTCCAGATGACCCACGAAACCCTCGAAGAGATCGAGGATGAGGAATGGGTGAAGACCTTCGATATCAACATCACGGCGATGTTTCGTATCTGCAAGGCCGCGCTGCCCCATATGAAGACCGGCAGTTCGATCATCAACACCAGTTCGGTCAACTCCGACATGCCCAAACCGACTTTGCTGGCGTATGCCGCCACCAAAGGCGCGATTGCCAACTTTACTGGTGGCCTGGCGCAGTTGCTGGGCCCCAAGGGCATTCGCGTCAACAGCGTGGCACCCGGCCCGATCTGGACGCCGCTGATCGTGGCGACCATGACCGATGAAGACGTGCAGAGCTTTGGCAGCGAAACCCCATTGGGTCGTCCGGGGCAGCCGGTTGAAGTGGCGCCGATCTATGTGCTGCTGGCCTCGGATGAAGCCAGCTACATCTCCGGCTCGCGTTACGCCGTGACCGGCGGTAAACCAATACTCTAAAGCCATGTACAAAACCAATGTGGGAGGGGGCTTGCCCCCGATAGCAGTCTGTCAGTTGATAAATACATTGACTGATCCACCGCTATCGGGGGCAAGCCCCCTCCCACATTTTGATCTTTATTTGTTCAGTTAAACGTTGCAGCGGCACTACAAGTCAAACCTGTCCACCGCCCGCCGCCGCTCATTGTCGTCGCGCACGTCATAGCTGGCAGTGGTCTGGATATTGGTGTGGTGCGCCAGTTTCTGCGCGATCGACAGGTCATGCTCCTCAATCACCCGCGTGATGAAGGAGCGGCGAAAGTCATGGGGCATGATCTTCACCCCTACCTGCTCGCCACGCTGGCGGGCGATGTAGTAAATCGCGTGTTTGGTGATGCGCTCGCGGGTGATGTGGCTGCCGCGGCGGATGCGGTTGAACAGGAAACTGTCGTCCTGCTCGCCCTCTTTGAGCTGCTCACGCCGAAACGCCAGCCACGCCTGTAACTTGGCGAAGGCCCAGTCGGGCGCATATTTGATCAGTTCCTTGTTGCCCTTGCCGATCACCCGCAAGCTGCGCTCGTCGAAGTTGACCTGCGCCAGGTCGAGGTTGACCGATTCGGACTTGCGCATGCCCGAGCCATACAAAATCCCGATCACCGCCGCGTCGCGCAGGCCCTGGGGGCGTGGATCGGCGGCGCAGACCTCCATCATTTCGCGGATCAGCGTGCGCCGCAGGTTGCGGCCCTGGCCCAGGCGGCTGCCGGCAGCGGCCTTGACCATGCGCATGCGCAACAGGTGTTCCTGGCTGATCAGGCTCAACCGCCAGGCTTCATTCATGACCCCGCGCACCGCATTCACGTACAGCGACGAGGTATTCGGCGCATAGCCGTCCTCGCGCAAGGCGGCCACCAGGGCGATCACGTGTTCGGGTTGCAGTTGGTGCCAACCGATGTCTTCAAGGTTGATGTCTTCGAAGCCCAGGCGGTCGGCGGCATCCTGCAGCACGTAGCGCATGGTCAGTTGGCTGGAGGGCGCCAGGCGGGTGAGGTACAGGGTCAGCGGATTGCGGATAGACTCAGTCAATGTAGATCAGCCTTTGGATTAAATACCTCGAACAAGCCATTGTTTAATCGGGGTATTTAGTGAATTGGCGAAGGCTGAGTCTATCCCAGGAGCAGCCTCGCTACCAAATCACGGCGCGATGTCTTCTTCCTCTACGGGGTCTTGCGGCTGGGTTTGGGTCTGGCTCCACTCGGTGTCCTGCTTTTGCATCAGCGCGAACCAGTGCTGGCGCATAAAGGTCAGGTAAGCCTGCGGGGCCTTGGCAAAGTCCTTCTCATCGCCATAGCAACCCGGCAATGGCAGCTCGGTGCCCTGCTCCTTGTACTGGCTCACCAACGCCTGCTGGCCGGCAATGCTGCAATCCTTGGGCAGCGGCATGCCGCGCAGCGCACCGGCCTCTTCGTCCCACCAACTGGCGCCGACCCGGTCGACACCACGCAGGCGATACTTCTGCGACTTGCCCACATGCATGATCAGCTTGAATTCATTCGGGCTGACATCACTGGTGCAGGTGCGCGAATAGCCCACGGTGGCCTGGGTGATGCCATCGCCGCTGAGGTCGGTGACTTTGGTGGCGGCCATGTCGAAACGCAGCGACGCGTCGAACTCGCAATGCTGCACGTCGTCGTAGAGCATCCACACGCGCTTGGGGCGATTGCCGTCGATGAGATACTGGGCCGCGTAGACAAACGCTGACTGGGTGCCATCGTCATCGCGCTCGCTGACTTGTTCGGCGAGCACCAGCAGGTTCTTGCCCTGCTGATCCTCCCAGGTATAGGCCGCGACTTGCTTGCCGCGCACTTCCACGCCGTCCGGCACCTGATCGATGCTGGTCAGCGCTACCGCGTCATCGGCGCGCACCGTGGCGACACACGCCACGCTCATCAACAACCCCATCAACACTGGCCGCAACTGGCCGCGTAAAAGCTGCACGCTATTCATCCGACTACCCTGGCAAGAGACGGCTTACTTTACCGGCACTTGAGGCGCATTGCAGAGAAGATTCTTGAATAAAATTTGCCGGTGCTGGCGCCTTGGCGCCGTTGAACCAAATACCCTACAGACCGTTCCTACTGTGCTGTGCAACTAAAGGCCGTAATGCCTTAGTTATCTAGCTGAACCCTAGCTGTCTACCTGTCAAATAAACGAGTTTTTCATCTGCCTTTCATATCTGTTCCACATTTTTACGCTTAATCTTAAACACAGCACTTCATGGCAAACCCCGCTTTACCGACTAACCTATTGATTATGCTTCACCTTTCACGCCGCCTTTACATGTGCGGGCTGCCTGTTTGCCCAATGATTGCTGCTGTTTTCACGCGCCAAGTTGCTCTAACCCCGAGGTCTTGAATCTTTGAAACCCTACCCTATTCATTGCGTGTCGATCGTTATACCGGTCTACAACGAACAAGACAGCCTGCCTGAATTGCTGCGCCGCACCACGGCAGCCTGCAAGCAGTTGGCCTACGAATACGAAATCATCCTGGTGGATGACGGTAGTCGCGACAACTCCGCCCAACTGCTGGAAGACGCCGCCACGCAAGACGGCAGCCACGTGGTGGCGGTGATCCTCAACCGCAACTACGGCCAGCATGCGGCGATCATGGCCGGTTTCGAGCAATGCCGGGGCGAGGTGGTGATCACCCTCGACGCCGACTTGCAAAACCCACCCGAAGAAATCCCGCGCCTGGTCGAACAAGCCGCCCTGGGTTACGACGTGGTGGCCACCGTACGCAACAACCGCCAGGACTCGGCGTTCCGCCGCTGGCCGTCGCGCCTGATCAACCTGGCCGTGCAACGTTCCACCGGCGTGGCCATGACCGACTATGGCTGCATGCTGCGCGCCTACCGCCGCACCATC
>Ga0308159_1002769_pt1 | contig 19339 bp, 26 predicted proteins | sample PhyCR1_FD_201040 | JGI IMG/M metagenome (GOLD analysis project Ga0308159, IMG submission 201040) | Phyllosphere microbial communities from UC Gill Tract Community Farm, Albany, California, United States - DLSLC.R1 | ecosystem: Host-associated > Plants > Phyllosphere > Unclassified | place: USA... | reverse complement strand
GGACCCGACGACTGGAAGTGGCCGCCCGGGCGTGTCGACCAGTGGGGCATCTCTCAGCCGCCATCCGCGCGGCTCAAGGAAGCGCAGCGCCAGGTCTTCTTCGTTCGCACGCCGGCCTGACGGCGCCCTCTTCATCTTTCGTCAATCTGGACTTTCCATGAAATTCACCACCTTCCTGCAAGACGATCAGCCCCGCCTCGGCCTGGTCGACGGCGATCGGGTCATCGACCTGAATGCGGCCGTGGCCGACGTGCCGCCCAGCCTGCGGGCCGCCCTGGCCGCCGGCATCGATCTCGCGGAGGCTGCCCGACGCGCGCTGGCGTCGGATGCGCCCCGGCTGCCACTGGCCGGCCTGCGCCTGGCGCCTCTTGTGCCCGAGCCGGGAAAGATCGTCTGCCTCGGCCTGAACTACTTCGACCATGCGAAGGAGGGCGGTCGCGAGAAGCCCGAGTACCCGTGGTTTTTCTTTCGCGGTGCGAGTTCGCTGATTGCACACGGCGCGGACGGCATCCTGCCGAAGGTGTCGGTCAAGTTCGACTACGAGGCGGAACTCGCGCTGGTCATCGGCCGGCGGGTGCCGCGCCATGTGTCGCAGGAGGATGCGCCGTCCTACGTGTTCGGCTACACCTGCTTCAACGACATGTCGGTGCGCGACTACCAGAAGCGCACGCCCCAGTGGACCATCGGCAAGAATTTCGACGGCACCGGTGGCTTCGGCCCCGTGCTGGTGACGGCGGATGCCCTGCCGCCCGCTGCGGTCGGCTTGAAGATCCAGGGCCGGCTGAACGGCGAGGTGATGCAGAACGCCAACACCACCGACATGATCTGGGGCGTGGCCGAGACCATTGCCTTGCTGAGCGAAGTGCTCACGCTCGAGCCCGGTGACGTGATCGTGATGGGCACGCCGGCAGGTGTCGGGCAGGCACGCACACCGCCGGTGTGGATGAAGGCCGGTGACCGCTTCGAGGTCGAGATCGAAGGCATCGGCACGCTCGTCAATCCGATCCGCGCCGAGGGCTGAAGTCATGGCGTCCAGTGAACGACGCGACGTGTTCGACGTCGCGGTGGTCGGCTTCGGCCCGTCGGGCGCCGTGGCCGCCGGATTGCTTGCCAAGCAGGGCCTGAGCGTCTTCGTTTGCGACCGGTTGCACGACGTGTACGACAAGCCGCGTGCCATCGCCATCGACCACGAGGTGATGCGGGTGATGCAGCAGCTGGGCCTGGTCGATGCGGTGTCGGCGCATGTCGAGCCGTTCACCCCGTCGGCTTTCTACGGGGTGGATGGCCAGCTGATCAAGCGCCTCACGATGGTCGCACCGCCGTACCCGCTGGGCTACACGCCCTCCAACGTCTTCACGCAGCCGCCGGTCGAGGCTTTGCTGCGTGCGCACGTGCAACGCGGCGAACGCACGCAGGTCATGCTCGGCGCCGACCTGACGGCGCTGGCGCAGGACGAAGAGGGCGTGACGCTGCAGCTCCAGCGCGACAACGGCGAGGCGTCGTCCGTGCGCGCCCGCTATGTTCTGGGCTGCGATGGCGCGTCGAGCACGGTGCGCGAGCTCGCCGGCCTGCAGCTCGAAGACCTCGCGTTCGACGAGCCGTGGTTGGTGGTGGACGTGCGCGTCAACGGCAAGGGGCTCGCCAAGTTGCCCGAGACGAGCGTTCAGTACTGCGAACCCGAGCGTCCGTGCACGATGGTCATCGGTCCGGGCAATCACCGGCGCTGGGAGATCTCGCTGCGCCCCGGCGAAGACCCGCGAGAGGTCGTCAAGTCCGATGCGGTCTGGCAGCTGCTGTCGCGCTGGCTCACGCCCGACGACGGCGAACTGTGGCGCCAGGCGGCCTACCGCTTCCATGCGCTGGTGGCCGATCGCTGGCGCGCGGGCCGCGTCTTCATTGCGGGGGATGCGGCCCATCAGCAGCCGCCGTTCCTGGGACAGGGCATGTGCCAGGGCGTGCGCGACGTGGCCAACGTGGCGTGGAAGCTTGCGGCCGTGGTCCGCGGCGATGTCCGGGGCGATGCCGCGGACAGGCTGCTCGACAGCTACGGTGACGAGCGCAAGCAGCACGTGCGCGTGCTCACCGGCCGCATCAAGGCGATCGGCGCGGTGGTGGGCGAACGCGATCCGGCCAATGCGCGCGAGCGCGATGCCCGGTTGCTCGCAGAATGCGGCGGTGTGGTGCAGGACACGCCGCGCCAGGACGTGCTGCCCGGTCTCGATGCAGGGCTGATCGATCCCACGACGCGGCCGGGCCGCGGCGCGATCTTTCCGCAGCCCTGGATCGCGCGGGAAGGTGGACCGATCAGGCTCGACGCGCTCGCCGGCGATGGCTGGTGGCTGGCCATGGACCCGGACTTCGACACCTCGGCCATCGACGGCGCCGTGCCTGCCGCACTCAAGTTGGCACCGCTGCACTTCGGCGACGCGCTGCTGCGCGAGACGGAAGGCGTGGCGGCGGCCTGGTTCCACCGCCATGGCTGCCGCGCGGCGATCGTGCGGCCCGACCGCTACGTGTACGGCGTGGCTTCGGACGCCCGCGAACTGCGGGCGCTGCTCGACGGCCTGGCGACGCGCCTGCATTGAGCGCGACCCTTTCTCATCGACAACAACAGGAGACAGACATGGACAGAAGAAGTTTTCAACTGGGTGCGGCGCTGGCAGTCTTGGGGCTGGCAACGGGCGCGTCCGCGCAGGACCGATGGCCCGACAAGCCCGTGAAGATCGTGCTGTCGCAGCCTGCGGGTTCGGGCCCGGACAACGTCGCACGCCTGCTGGGCGACGGGCTTTCCCGCGTCCTCGGACAACCGTTCGTCGTGGAGAACAAGCCCGGCGGCCAGAACGTGATCGGCGCGCAGGCCGTGGCGCGTGCACCGGCCGACGGTTACACGCTGTACTTTGCGACCACCGCGGCGCTCGTCACGAACAGCTACCTGTTCAAGACCTTGCCCTACGACCCGTTGAAGGACTTCGTTCCCGTGGCGTTCGTGGCCAACAGCCCGTTCGCGGTGCTGGTCCAGCACGACTCGCCCATCCAGTCCTTCCCTGATTTCCTGGCCCGCAGCGCCAAGGAGCCCGGGCAGATCTCACTGGCCAACGAAGGACCGCGGACCTTCGGCGGCATGATCGCGCGCCTGATCAACGCCCGTGGCAAGGCGCAAGCCAACCTGGTGTCGTACAGCTCGGTCGGCGTGGCGCTGCAGGACGTGATGGGTGCGCATTCCAGCGCGATCGTGGCCGATGTCGCCTCGACCTCGCAGCTGGTGCGCCAGGGACGGCTGCGCATGCTCGCCGTGACCTCGCCGCAGCGCATCGCCGGCTGGGAACAGGTACCGTCCGTGGCGGAGTTTCTGCCCGGGGTCGACATGACGGGCTGGATGGCGATGGTGGCGCCCGCAGGCACCCCTGCGGCCGTGGTCGCACGGCTCAACGCAGAGGTCAACAAGCTGCTGGCCGATGCGGCCGTCGCGCAGAAGATGCTCACGGTCGGGCCCATCGCCGCACCCGGTGGATCGGAAAAAGCCTTTGGCGCCTACCTGCTGGCCGAGCACCGCAGGCTGGGGCAGGTGGCCGGCGAGATCGGGCTGTTGCCGGAGTGAGCGGCAGGCCCGGTCATGTGGTTGCCGACAGGTGCTGCAGGTCTAGATCCTTCCACGCCTCGAACACCGCCACCTGCTTTCGCAGCCAATCCACGGACACGTTGTTGGTGCCCCAATGGTGCAAACGTCCAGCTGCCTCGCCGATGTTCCAGAGGTGCCGAAGCTGGATGAACAGCGGCAGGGCGCCGACGTCTTGGCCGCTCACCTGGCCGCCACCTTCACGATAGCTGTGCAGATAGCGCTGCCAACGCTCGCGCAGCACATCGTCGGATGCCTTCAGACCTTTGCGATACAGGTACGACCAGGGCAGAACGCTCAAGTCGTAGGCGAGGAAGCCCGGCCCTGCATCGTCGAAGTCGAAGAACACGCATTTCTTGGTGCCGTCGGCTCCGGCGTACACGTGGTTGTTGAAGCCATGCGTGTCGCCGTGACAGAGGACGCGCGTCAAACCCAGCGCTGCCTTCTGCAGTTCTTCGAGCAAGTCACAGACAAGCTGGCCGTAGGTTTCCAGTAAAGCCGTATCCATTTCAGGATGTGCCTTCAGATAGTCCAAGGTCCGGCCGGCGAGGTGGTCACCGTCGAGCGTGTAGACGCTGGCCGGACCAGCATACTCGTGTGCGCAATGGTGAATGTGCGCCAGCGTGCGGCCGGTCAACTCAAACTCATCCAGGGATTCAGGCGTCGTGCCTTCGGCGTGGCGGGACAGTGCCAAGGCGCGCGGTCCCTCCGGGAAGTGCAGCAGGATGTGCGTGCGCCCATCCGCTGCGAACACCGGTGCGGCAACACCTACACCCTTGGCGTCCAGGTGCGCCAGCAACGCCATCTCAAACGCGACGTTGAAGCCGCCGCGGGGGCGGATCGAATAGAGCCGCGCGACATAGCGGGTTCCATCGGTCGCCCGTAACGCGTAGTTGTCGTTCAAGCCACGGCGGATGAGGTGGCATTGCGGCACTTGTAGACCGTAGTGCTGCGCCACCCAGCGAGCCACCGAGATGGCGGCAGCGGTCGTGTGGGTTGGGATGAGATCGTGGTCGGGTGCTTGAACGGTGGCCATCGCCCATTGTCCATGCAGGCCGACACTGGCCACCGTGCTACTTGTGCGGGTCGTTCCCCTGAATTGCACGCTGCATATCCGGAATCGCTTGTCTGTACCAGTCGACCAGCTCTTTCACCGGTTCGTCGAGGCTTGAACATGACTTGGCACCAACCAGCTCTGCCGCGGCCTGAGCCATCGCCACCAGAATGCGCGCAGTCTCGGGAATGTATGGACTGTCCATGCCGGCGTCGCGTCGCTCTCGGATGATGCGGTAACGCATGGATTCCGGGAGCGTCCACGCGCTCGTCATCACGTCGAACACGGTGGCGCCTGCGTCATTCGCCGTGACGGCCCGGTGGTGTTCCGAGTAGCCTGCACGCTCGGTGCTCTCGCACGCGTCGATGGCTGCATTCAGCATCGCGCGGACAGTTTCCCAGTCGGTTTGCATGACGTTCTCCTTTGAGATTAGGGGTTGATGTGATGGCCTGGGGTCGTCTGCTACTGGTTGATCCTACCCAGGCAAGGTGCATCGTTGCCACTCGCGACCAGGCTTGGTGCGGAGGATTCCCTGAGTGAATCTACCCAGACGAGGTCGTTGCGGGCGAAATCGTCCGACATCGGCAACGCACCCGCCCGTGCACCATGCCACATGGATTTCTCGACCTTCATTTCCACCTTCAACCTGGGCGGCTTCAACGCCGTCGACCTGCTGCTTGTCGCGGTGCTGCTGTTGGGCATCTGGCGCGGCTGGCGCGTGGGCTTTCTGGCCGGCGCGTTGCAACTGGCTTGTCTGGCGGCCGGATTGGTCGTCGCCTTTTTCGCGACGCCCTGGCTGGCCGCTCAGCTCGACGGCCGCGCCTGGCTGCGCGAGCCCTGGGCGTCGCCCGCCGCCTTCCTGGGTGTCTTCGTGCTGGTGCAGGTGGTGCTGGGCGGCGTCACCGCCCGGCTCGCCAAGCCATTGCGGGCAGGCGGCGCTGCACATGCGGTGAACCGTGCGCTGGGTCTCGTGCCCGGCGCTGCGAACGGCGTGATCAACGCGATCGTGGTGGGCGTGCTGCTGACGGCGCTGCCGCTGACTGACGGCATCACGCGTGCGGCACAGGACGGCGTCATCGCGGCGCGGCTGAGCGTGCCGGCCGAGTGGCTGGAACGCCGACTGGGACCGATCTTCAACCCGGCCGTGGAACGCACGATGCAAGCCCTCACGGTGCAGCCGCAGTCACACGAGCGCATCGCGCTGCCTTTCGTGGTGACGACCGCCCGACCTCGGCCCGACCTGGAGGCCGCGATGCTGGTACTGGTGAACGAGGAGCGCGCTAAGGTCAACGCGCTGCGACCGCTGACGGCCGACGGGGAAACGCTCGAGGTGTCGCGCACCCATTCGCGCGACATGTTTGCGCGCAGCTACTTTTCGCACGTTTCGCCCGAAGGCCACACGCCATTCGACCGGTTGCGTGTAGCAAAGCTCGGCTACCGGGCGGCTGGGGAGAACCTGGCGCTGGCGCGCACGCTCGACATGGCGCACAAGGGTCTCATGAACTCGCCCGGACATCGCGCCAATATTCTCAACACCGCCTTCGGACGCGTCAGCATCGGCATCCTGGACGGCGGGCGGTACGGCCTGATGATCACGCAGACCTTTCGCAACTGACCTTGCGCCCGCACTTCGCCGGAGCCCAGGTGTGCAGTCCGCCGGGCGCGTTCAGCGGTCTTCCCAGGTCAGGCGCTGACGTACCCGGCGTGAGTCCGTGCTCGGGCGGCGGTGGCGCGTCAGAACGCGCGAGGCGCGATCCAATGCTTCGTCCAGCGCGACGCGCCAGTCGTTCGCCACGGAAGCGACCACTACTGAGCCGACGCCCGCGGTGCGCAGTTCGACCTGGCAGCGCTTGTCGACGCCGCCCCGATGACCGTTGACGTCTGACATCTGCACCTCGGCACGAGGAACCAGAAAGCTCAGGCGTCGAAGCACGAACCGCACCCGACGCTCTGCCAAGTCGCGCCGATCTGCGGCATTCGGATGGCGGGACTTAAAGAGCACTTGCATCATCAATCTCCAATGGTTGAGGAACGCCCCTACTGTCGTTTGATGACAGAACAGGAAAAAGCACCTTTCAGTGAAGTTCGAGTTCGAAAAAACCTGACCGGCGGGGCGCGCAGGCTCAGCCGTCCGTGCGCGCCAATGCTGCTTCCATCACCTGCTTCACAAGCGGATGGTGCTGCCCTCGACGCGAACGGATGGCATGAATCTCCTCTTTCACACCCTCGCTTCTGCCCAGCAGGCGCAGACCGCGCATCATCTTGATGTCGCCCCCGCCGAGTCGGCTCACCGGGAAGACGCCCAGCCCGCGCGCCGCGAAGACGGTAAGCAGGGCGCTGTCTTCGAATTCACCGACGATGCGAGGCTGCAGCCCATGGGCTTCAAACCACCGCTCCAGGGTCGTGCGCAATGCGGAGTGGGCGGTCGGCAGCAGCATGGGCAGGTCGTTCAGGCAGTGCGGGAACCGGTCGTGCTGTGTCTTTCCGACCAGACGCGTGGGTCCGTACCACTCCGCCGGCGTCTCCACCAAACGCTCGCTGGACAGGCGCAGATTGGGATTGCGCGGTGCCGGCTGGCCCGCCAGTACGAGGTCCAGATGGTGCAGCGCCAACTCCCCGAGAAGCTGCTCGAACTCGCCGTCGTGGCAGACCAGGCGAAGGTTGGGCGTCGCCAACACCGGCTCCAACAGGGCATGGGCCGCGAGTTTGGAGATGCCGTCGGACAGGCCCACCGCCAATCGCGCGACCTAGCCGCTGCCCGCCTCGCGCACCTCGTCCGGAATGCGTTGGCCGAGCTGGAATATCTCCTCGGCGCGTGCAAAGGCGGCCTGCCCGGCCTCCGTGAGTGCGACGCCGCGTCCCGATGGCTTGAGCAACTGATGGCCCAGCGCCTTCTCCAGTTCGCGCACCTGCGCGCTGATGGTCTGCACCGCCATGTCCAGCCGCTCGGCGGCGCGGGCAAAGCCGCCTTCTTTGGTGACGACCCAGAAGTAGTGCAGATGGCGGTAGTTCAGCATGCGCGCTCCGGTTCGGAAAAACCGAATGCTAAGTGAGAAAGACCCTGGTTTATTCGAATCACGTTCATCCCCACACTCGAGCCCTTCCCATTGCATTTCAACCGTCCCTCCATGTTCTACGCCCTCAGCTGGTTTTTCATCCTTGCGCTTCTCGCCCTGTGGTCCCTGGCCGCGTGGGCGCTGCACGCCTTGGCGGTCTGGACCGTCTCCAGCGCGGGTGCGCTCTCCAGCGCTTCATCGGACGCCGGCAAATTGGCGCTGTCTGACTGGCTGGCGCCCTGGGTGCCGCCGGAGCTGGTGCAGGCCGCGGCCTCGCTGGTGACCGGTTTCGGGCCTCTGGTCGACAGCCTGCTGCAGGCCGCACCTGCGCTGTCCGGTGGGCTGACCGCGGCGACCTGGGTGGTCTGGGGCATCGGCAGTGCGCTGCTCCTGCTGCTGGGCGCCGGGCTACAACTGTTGATCGCGCTGTGGCGCCGCCGTGGCGGCGGCGGTTCCGGCCCGGATGCGCCCCGACCCCTGGTGACGGGCTGACGCCATGGACGCTCTCCTTGCCTTCCTCGCGGCCGACTTCATGGGCAAGCCGGCCTGGATCTGGCTGGCCTTCGTCGGCATCGTTGTCGCGCTGCTGGCCTTCGACCTGGGCGTGCTGCACAAGGACGACCGAGAGATCGGCGTGCGCGAGAGCCTGCTGCTGTCAGCCGGCTACATCAGCGTGGCGCTGCTCTTCGGTGCCTGGGTGTGGTGGTACTTCGGAGCGCAAAGCGGCATGGACTACTACACCGGCTTCATGATCGAGAAGTCGCTGTCGATGGACAACGTCTTCGTCATCGCGCTGATCTTCGGCTTCTTCGCCATCCCGCGGCAGTACCAGCACCGGGTGCTGTTCTGGGGCATTCTGGGCGTGATCGTGCTGCGCGCGCTGATGATCGGCCTGGGTGCCACGCTGGTCAGCCAGTTCAGCTGGGTGCTGTACCTGTTCGGCGCCTTCCTGGTCTTCACGGGCATCAAGATGTGGATCATTGCCGACCACATGCCCGACATCGCGACCAATCCGCTGCTGAAGTTTCTGAAGCGGCACATGAAGGTGACCGACGGGCTGCGCGGCAACGCCTTCTGGGTGCATGAGCCCGATCCGGCCACTGGCAAGGTGGCGCGCTTCGCCACGCCGCTGCTGACCTGCTGATCCTGATGGTTTTTGCTGACTAGGTTCTCATCTGATCAACGAGCTTGCTGCTCGTGTTCCATATTGGAATGACCTCGTCCTGGCCCAACCTGTCTGTCCCAACACACGCGTGATCGCTTGCTCTCCTACAGCTACTTGATTCGTTGCCTTCCATTTTTCCGCTCTTTTCTTCTCAGTGCACGGCCTGGCACGCGTCGGGGTGCCAAATTTGCTAACGTCGACCTCCTGGAAGCGCCGGCATCGTCCGCGATCGACTACGGTCACAGAAGTGCGCGGGCGAGGGGGTCTCCTGGCTTGTCCGGATCATGTGCTTCGCATGCGCACACCAACCATCCGCCGAACCTGCGGATTTCTGCCGGTGCGCCGCAGACGATGCACTTGCCCATCGAATTTTTCTCGGCCTCCCTCAGAATGGCCGCGATCGCTTTCTCGATCTCGTGCTCATCCTCCAGGCCTGTCGTGAGATCGTGAACCCCGTTCCCGTCGTTGATGCTGAGGCGCATGGGCTTTACCCGATCCGTGGAAAAGTAGTACCGGGCCCACCCGTACTTTTCCTTGGCCTGCACAAACCGAAAGCCACGCTTGTCCTCGCCGAGCACTACGTCGATCTTTTCGCACGCCGTGATGAAGTCAGGCAACCAACCTCGGTAGAAATCCAAGCCCATGACAGGCGTTCCGAACATGTAGCCGAACCGCGCTCGCAACTCTTGAAGCTGTTCAAGTTCTCGGTCTTTCATCTGGCAGCCTTTCAGTTATGTGGTGATGGCACTAGGGGTCGGAACTTGGCGTCAACGCCCTGTGTGCAGCTCCGCAATTGCAGAACCTGCTGCATTCGACAACGCGTCGTCTGCATGAAGCTGAGCAGGGCTCAGCGACTGCGCTGGGACCCGAATGAGGCATTGCCGCCTGGCCCTCGGATCACCTCGAGGGACTCGAGCTCGATGAAGGTGAAATGACCGCGTCCAAGCATCCGGCCACCGGTGTCGATGAAGAAGACGTTCGCAATTTGCTGGGCGGTTGAGACGGTCAGGTGGCCATGGATCAATGCGCGAATGTTCCGGACCGTGGCCGAAGACCGTCGATCGAACCGCATGGTCGACCAGAGGCTGATTGCAACGTCATCTTCGGAGAAAGGGGTGTCTATCGAACGCCAATCGTCGCTTGAAAAATCGGCATGAACAAGGCCAATCGGTCCTCCCGATGCTTCGACTTCGATCGCCAGCGGAAGAGCTCGCAGATGATGACCGATACGGATCAGTTCGTCGTTCGGCACGTCAAGCAACCAGGCCCCACCATGGTCGACGACGCTTGAGAGCGCTTGCGGATAGCCCAGCGCATGGCGGTACGCCATCAGATCGTGATTGCCCATGGTCGAAAAGAACCATGGCTTGTCGAGCCACGACAAGACCTGCTCGGATTCCGGGCCGCGATTGACGAGATCGCCTGTGCAAAACAACCTGTCGACCGAGGCCGAGAAGCCGATCGAATCGAGTGCTGCCTCCAGCGCCGTGAAGCAGCCATGAATGTCGCCGACCACGAAGTCGTGATCTCGACGGTTGCGCTCGAAACGACGAAGCTGAGCGTTGGTTGCGTTGCCAGTGGCGATCATTCTTCGGGGCCCTTGACCAAGCTGCGGCAGTCCATGGATGCCAGCCCGCAGTCCTTCGGCTCGCACCGGATGCTGTTCATGCATGCGTTCATCCTGCGTCCTCGCTCAAGGCATCTCGATCAAGATCGTCAAGCAGCAGGAAGATCTGTTGCACAACCTCCGCGGCGCGCGACGCCTGCTTCGCCTTGAGGAGCGCGATCAATCGATCCAGCTCCGATCCGAATCGGGAAAGCGCACGTTCGATGGGCTGCTCTCCGGAACTCGCTTGACCTTCGGCGCTTCTGTTCTCCTTGTGCTCTCGCGCTGCGGTGACGGTGTGAGAGAACCGGATACCGAGTTCGTAGCCGGCAAGTCGCGCCGACGCGCTGTCGCCGCGCCTCAGCGCGCTATCGATGTCTTCGGCCTTGTTTCTGAGGCTCCAGTACGGACTGTTCATCTCAAGCTCTTGTCCCGACGCGTCGTTCCGTGGGCCTTGAAGCGGGCAACTCGATGATGAGCGCCGGGTCGAACTGCTCGTTTTCGGGCACTTGCTGGCTGGACCCGCGCATGTAGCCGCGGGGGGTGCAGACCACGCGGCACTGATCCACCGTGTAGTCGAAGCTTGTGTGGGTGTGGCCGTGTATCCAAGGGACGGGCACTTTGAAGAAGTCCTGCGGGAGTTCGTTCACGAACGCCCCGGAAACCCAGTCCGCCGAATACTGCTTTGCCAATGAGCCACGGTGCGGCGCGTGGTGGGTGACAACCACCGTGGGGCCGTCGAACGGCTCATCCAACTTCACGGAAAGCCACGCGCGATGTTCGCGGTGCAGCGCCATCAAGTCCTCTGGCGTGAACGGCCGCCGGCCGCTTCGGCTTCGTCCTTCCCAAGTGGTGCCTCCGCTGGCATCCGTCACGCGAATGGCGCGAAAGTCCGCAAGGACGAGCGCCGCTTCCTTGGCCGAACGCTCCGCATCGCTTCGCGGGCCTTGAGGCGTGTCGATGCGTACCGAAAAATCGGTCCACAGCGTGCAGCCGAGGAAACGGACACCTCCAACAACGACCTGCCCGCAGTCCAGAGTGTGGAAGTTGGTGCCCGCCGAGGCCTGCCGCATCGATGTCAGCGTCGACGACGCCACCCCGCCGTAGAACTCGTGGTTGCCTGGCACGAAGACGATGGGCGTCGATTCTCCAAAGTTCGTTTCGCGGCACGCCCAGAAAGGCACCTTGCTCGCCGGGACCGTGATGTCACCGGCAAGAATGACCACGTCGAAGTCCGCGTCCGGTACGCGAAACGGACCGAACCCCAAGTGAAGATCTGACAAGACGAGCAGCTTCATTTTCAGCGCTTTGGCAACTGGCCCGGCTACAGCGCGCCCAAATGGCGGCAGCCCGACAGCGTGAAGAAGTGGCCGCCTTCGCTCCCTGGCTCGTGCTTCTCGATTCGGCCCTCGATCCAGCCGCCGCGAAAGTTCTCCAGGGCTGGCGCACAGACGAATGCGATCTCGTCGGCCTTGCTGACGTACATCGCATCGCTCCCGCCGCCGAAGTTTTTCAGGTTCAGGCGCACGGGCTTGAACAGAACGTCTTTAGAGATGAAGTACTCGCCGCCTTCAAGACGTTCGATCCTTCGCGCCTCGGCCACGACCTGCGAATACCCGAGAGCGACTGGCTGTGCGGCGACCATGTTGGTGCAGGCCAGGAGGGCGAAGAGGGCGAGAGATGGGATGTGGGCGACAGACGACTTGTTGTTCACGGTGATCTTTGATGGATGGATTGAAATACGTGTGCACCGCGGTGCGCGGCGCAGATGGCACAAGCGCTCAGCGTGACGCGGCCCAGCCCTCTGAACCTTTGATGAGCCGCATCGACGTCGGCACCTTGCCGCGCACGCCCTGGGGCGAGGTCATGTCGAGCTCGATGTCGCAAAGGTAGGCGGTGTCCGTCTGCTGGCGGCAGCCGAGCTTCTTGACGCTTTGCACTTCTGGCATGAAGCTCTTCGACGAGCCGCGCGATAGCTGCTCCATCTGCGCGCTGCCCTGCGCCGCATTCGCGGACACGGCTTTCTCGATGTCGCTGTTGGAGGGCTCGCCACTGCAGGCGGCGAGGAGTGCGGCACCTGCTGCCAGAAGGACATGGCGTGTGCCGCGGCGAGCTTGGACGAGCACGTTGGACATGGTCGTCATCCTGTTCACAGCGCCGGCCGGTTGCCGCGCAGGGACTCCTGCTGCTTGCGAGCCGCTTCCTGCGCGGCAGCCTGTTGCTTCGCCTGAGCTGCCTGGATGGCGGTCTGTGCGATCCGGTGGTCGAACAACCAGGTCTGGAACCCGGCGGCCACGCCCGGAGCCTTCGGATCGAACTGAACCCTCAGCGCCTGAGCACACCGCGGGTCGTACCCACCCGCACCGCCTTGCCAACCGAAGCCGGACCCGCTGCAACTCGATGTCGCCTTGCCTGCGAGGTCGACGTTGCGGATGTAGATGTCAGGGTAGCTTCCCAGCGTCGGACCGTATTTCTTGGTCAGCGCTTCCAGGGTCTGGGGGATCGAAAACCCTTGAGGGCTGGCAGTTTGCCTGTAGATGGCATACGCCCCGCCAGCGCCTTCGGCGAAGTACACGGCGAACCCGTCGGCACGCTTCCAGTCGATGCCACGCAGATCGTTGCCCGGCTGCACTGCCGCCTTGATGGCAGCCACCGAGTTGCCGGCCTTGCCGCTCTCATCCGGGAAATACAGCTTCAGGAACTTGAAGCGAGGGTCCAGCGCGCGCAGCGTCGTCTCGACATCCGCGGCCGACGCGCTGAGACGAATACCGGCGACATCCGTCGCCCGGAGTTGCGCGGCGGCTGGCGATGTCCAGGCCGCCAGGCCGACCAGAGCGGTGAGGGAGGCCAAGGTGCCGAGACGGGCGCCATGAGGGCCCGAAGAAGAGGAACTAGATTTCATATGATCTCCGATAGATCACGACGACGAACCAATCCGGCATCGGAACCATTTCCGTTGTCGGCATCCAGGCATTCGCAAAGGGGTCTGGCCGTTCGCCTTCCAGGGCAGCGATGACCTGTGGCCAAAGTGCTACCGCAGGCGTGACCCTTCCGCCGCGGCGACGAATGCCATCGCGGTCCTTGCGAAAAAATCGAGAATCAGGGAGGCGGCAGACCGGTCGTGCCGCACGGAGCGGATCACGCGTCGCCGCCTGTCGAATGAGGGACCTCTTAACCAGGTCCCGGTTGCATTCGCCCGCGGTGCTGTCCGGAGCCGTAGCAACCTGAACGCCACCATCTGGCCGAAGTGATAGAGGAGGTGGGCTGCGCTCGCCGTTGCGTGCTGGTCATGGCGCGGGTCCACGGCGGACATTCGGCCTGCGCAGGGTGGGTTTCGCCGGCGTGGGGGGCCACAGCGTGACGATGGGCACGCCCGTGATCTGGGCAATCCGATCGGCGATGCGCGCCGACTTGGCCGTGCCCGCAATCACATGGGAAATCATCGGGCGAGAGACGCCGAGCTCATCTGCAATCGAAGCGGGGGTGGTGCCCCGCATGCGGATCGACGCCTTGATTTCTTCGGGATGCACGGTGGTAGGCTCCAGCTCAACTTGTTGAGGTCGCAGAAGAGAGTTGCTGCGCTGAGTTGGATTATGGGTACGAATGAACCCATCTGCAAGGAATATTTATGAGTTCAATCGGTTACAGGCTGCGCCAGGAACGAGAACGACTGGGACACAGCCAGTCAGAGCTGGCCGAGCTGGGCTCGACGACCCGGAAGACGCAGTTCAACTACGAGACCGACGCGCGACGGCCGGACGCTGACTACTTGGCTGCCATCGCGGCTGCCGGGCTGGATGTGCTCTTCGTTCTGACGGGAAGCAGCGAGGGCTTTCCACCGAAGCCGCTCACGCTCGTGGAGCAGGAACTGCTTGATCATTTTCGCAAGGCGCCCGACGCTGTGCGTCGTGCTGCGATGGGGGCGCTGCTGTCTGCGTCACCCGCGCCCGCAGTCGCCGCCAAGGAGAAACCTTCGACAAGCCAGAAGCCTGCGACCAAATCGCGGCGGAGCAAGGAAGAGGGTAAGCGGTGAAGGGAAGGTGCATGGACCCATGTGGGTGAATCCATGCACTAACCTCTTCAACTTAAGTGACTGCGTGAGGGATGGCACGTAGCCTAGGGCTACGACTCCGTCACGCCCCACGCTGAGAGCGCCGGATTGGTCACAGAGAATCACCAAGGATGCGTGGCCTTGGCTCAACCAGTCGTGCACGTTTTCGGTCAGTTTGCGGAGGAAGTTTGCGTCGACACGATCGCAGAGCGCCTTCTGAACCGCTCCCCGCAGAGCGGGAGTGTCAGCGATGAGCGACTTGAATCGCTCGAGCTGAGCCCAGCGGTCTTGGTCGCCGAGGTCCTCGTACAAGGTAGGAAGAGACACCTTCCAGAGCTTGACAAAGGCATCGATCTTATGGAGTGGGTCGTTGGGCTTCACGAGCGCCGTCTCCGGCATGTAGCCTGCGATGCCGTACCGGCGATCGTTTGGATCCGGCCTGGAACTGCTTCCAGCGGTCTCCACAAACCCAATGTCGTCGAATGACCAGGTACCTTCGCCCGCGAGCGACAACTCCAGGCGGAACCCGTAGGAAGGGATCGTTGCCAAATCGCAAAGGCCATCTCTTTCCTCGTTCTGCACGTTCGCGATGTATGCCGTCGCGATGAAGCTCGCAAGTTGCCGAGCACTTTCCAAACTGATTTCCATGATGCTTCTCCATTTCAGTCAGGCGCAAGCCTGCCTCGGCGGCGCCGGGCTATGGAACTTGCGTACTCCCGGTTAAACGGCCGGTTCCTGACTTGAGAAGAAGCACCCGAACAGGACATGGTGCATTGAAAATACGGCGCACAAAGGCGACGCATCTACGCGTCCTATCTTGGCGAGATCAGCCCGGCACCCGAAAACCTCATCAACCGAGACTTTCAGGCCGCGGCTACCAATGAGAAATGGCTCAAGGACATCACGGAGTTCCAGATCCCCGCCGGCAAGGTCTACCTGTCGCCAGTCATCGACTGCTTCGACGGTATGGTGGTGAGCTGGACCATCGGCACGAGTCCGGATGCCGAGCTCGTCAACACGATGCTGGATGCAGCCATCGAGACAGTGACGCAGACCAGCGACCGACCCGTGGTCCACTCCGACCGCGGAGGCCACTACCGATGGCCAGGCTGGCTCTCGAGAATGAGCAACGCAAATCTCATTCGCTCGATGTCTCGCAAAGCATGCTCGCCTGACAACGCAGCCTGCGAGGGCTTCTTCGGTCGGCTGAAGACCGAACTGTTCTACCCTCGTGACTGGAAGGGGAACACCATCGAGCAATTCATCGAGGCGGTCGACTCGTACATCCGTTGGTACAACGAGAAGAGGATCAAGATCTCCCTGGGCGCTCTGAGCCCCATCGAATACCGTCAGAGCTTGGGGCTTGCGGCGTAAACCAGTCCAAGTTTTTATCCGCACCCCCTCGCCGGGCTTAGTGGGTCACTTCTGGATGGAAATCAACAGACATGACTCAGGACTCGCCGAGGAGGCGCCGCGCGCGTGCCACTATGGGAAGGTCGACCATTTGGCCTTCGAGCGCAAAAGGCTCTCCACGATGTGCGGCGAAGCCATCGACAACCTGGCGTGCCCATTCGAGCTCGTCCACGCTGGGACTGAACGCGGCATGGACGCTGCCCACTTGACACGGATGTATGCACAGCTTGCCGCGAAAACCAAGTTGCCGCGCTCGTCGTGCCTCGGCAGCGACAGTCGCCGGCTCGTCTATGTCGGGGCAGACACCGTCGATTGGAGGCGCCAGCCCGGCGAGGCGTGAATGGAGCGCGATCTGCGCACGCACCATGTCCAGTCCTGATCCGGCGATGCCGTCGTCCATGCCCGAGTCGAGCGCGAAGTCGATGCTCCCGAACGCCATGCGCTGCAAGCCGGGTAAAGCTGCGGTTTCCCGCAGGTCGAGCGCGCCGCGCACCGTTTCTACCAATGCAATCGTCTCTCTCGGCCCACAGACCTCGAGACATTCGGCCATCGGCTCCGGTTCGGCCTTGGGCAACATGACGCCAGCAAACGGAAAGCCTATCAGCATCCTCATGTCTTCAGCATGCCAAGGCGTTCCGACGGCGTTGACGCGCAACAGCACGCTTGCAGGGCGGTGGTCTTTCAGCCAGGCGGCCACGTCCGTCCGCGCCTGCTGCTTCTGTGCAGGCGGGACTGCATCTTCCAGATCGAGGATGACGCGCTCGGCCGCGCTCTTGAGCGCCTTGTCGAAGCGGGCAGGGCGATTCCCCGGCACGAAGAGATAGCTGCGCGCGGGCGTCGGGTTCATGGCAGCGTTCCCATGACAGTGCCGACGGCATCACCGAAACGCACTTGTGCCTCCATGGCCGTGCGCCCATCTTGGTCGACTGCTCGCAGCATGAGAGAGCCGTCTGAGCCGGTGTCGGCTTCGAGCCGAAAAGGCTGATCAGCGAACAGCGGCGCGACGCCACGAAACTCGAAGGCCGACAGCGGTCGGCTGGGTTCGATACGCGTCGCGAATCCCTGCAGCAAGGTCGCCGTCAGCGGGCCGTGAACTACCAATTCCGGGTAGCCCTCAACCTCGCGCGCGTAGTCGCGGTCGTAGTGGATGCGGTGCGCGTTGAAGGTCAACGCCGAGTAGCGGAAAAGCAGCGTGCTGTCTGCCACAAAGTCTTCGCACCACCTGGGGACCGAGGTCAGGCCCGGCTCGCCTGCCTCCGGCGAAGACGCCGCCGATGCCGACCTGGTGGACGCTTCGCGGTAGACGATGTTCTGCTGCTCGACGATGCATGCCCTGTCGTCCGCCGACCAAATGTGCTCCAGGGTGACGAAGCACAACCTGCCGCTGCGACCCGACTTGTCTCGGATGTCGATGATCCGGCTGCGTCGGGTGGCGGTCTGCCCCACGGTCAGGGGTGCGGTGTAGGCAGTGCGGCCCCCGGCCCACATGCGGCGCGGCAGGTCGACAGGTGGCAGAAAGCCGCCACGCCGTGGATGTCCGTCGACGTCGAGTGCGCTGCGGCGCACCAAGGGATTCAAGAACAGCCAGTGCCAACCGGGCGGCAACGGATCGCCTTCATTTGGTGCTTGGTCGAGGTCGAGTGTCGCGGCCAGAGCGCGCACCGGCTGCAAGTCGAGCGACGCAGTCTCAATGTCCTCGCGCCCGATCCATGCGTGGAGGTCGGGAGGGATGCCCGGCTCGCTCATACGCGCTCAAACACCGCGGCAATGCCTTGGCCGCCGCCAATGCACATCGTTTCGAGACCGTACCGACCGCTGCGGCGACCCAGTTCATGCAGCAGGGTGCACATCATGCGCACGCCGGTGGCGCCGATCGGATGGCCTAGCGAGATGCCGGAGCCGTTGACGTTGAGGCGGCTCTGGTCGTTCCATTCCCAGCCTTTGAGCACAGCCAACACCTGACAGGCAAAGGCTTCGTTGAGTTCGACCAAGTCCATGTCGTCCAGCGACAGGCCGATGCGCGAGAGTAACCGTTGGACCGCCGGCACAGGGCCGATGCCCATGCGCGATGGCTCACAGCCCGCAGCAGCCCATCCGACAAACCGGCCGATCGGCGTTAGACCGAGCCGTCCGAGCTGGTCCTCTGCAACGACCAGGCATGCGGCGGCCGCGTCGTTCTGCTGGCTCGCGTTGCCGGCCGTCACCGTCCCGCCCTTGATCAGCGGCCGCAGCTTCGCCAAGGAATCCATCGACGTGTCGGCGCGAAATCCTTCGTCCTGCGCAAAGGTCAACAGATCGCCTTTGCGCTGCGGCACTGCGACCGCAACGACCTCATCATCGAACCGTCCGGCCTCCCAGGCCGCAGCGGCACGCTGGTGGCTCTGCACCGCATAAGCGTCCGAAGCTTCCCGCGAAATGCCGTAGTCGCGCGCGACGTTCTCAGCCGTCTCGATCATCCCAGAGATGGGGCCGAAGCGGTCGGCCGGCTGGGACCGTTCTCGCCCACGCTCGAGCCGGTCATGCATGCGTACAGAACCCGAGCGTGCGCCCCAGCGCATGTCGGTCGAGTAATACTCGATGTTGCTCATGCTTTCGACGCCGCCGGCCAGCACCACATCTGCCGCGCCGCTCTGGACCATCATCGCCGCAGTGGCGATCGCCTGCAGGCCGCCACCGCAGCGGCGGTCGAGCTGCATGCCGGGTACTTCGACCGGCAGGCCGGCCTGCAGCGCCACCCAGCGTCCGATGCAAGGCGTCTCACTGTTGGCATATGACTGGGCGAAGACGGCGTCGTCGATGCGCAGCGGGTCGATGCCGCTGCGCCCGATTACCTCGCGCACGACAGTGGCCGCCAGTTCCTCGACCGGTACCGGTCGCAGGCTGCCGCCGAAGGTACCGACGGGGGTGCGCAACGGGTTGACGATGAAGGCTTGTCTCATGATCGTTGTCCTGTACGAGATGCAATGAAGGAAGGAAATGGCTCTCAGTGCCGTGCCGGGCTTCGGTTGGCGTCGAAGCCTTCCTGCTCGAGGCGGGCCCGGTGCGCCGGGTGTGCGATGTCGAGCATGCGGCGCATGCGTGCCGACAGCGGCAGTCCGCGCAGGTCGGCCACGCCGTATTCGGTGACGAACACGCCCGCATCGCAGCGCGGGGTGCTCACCGGTCCCGACAAGGTGGCGACGATGCGGCTGTGCGCGCCGGCCGTCGAAGGCAATGCCACCACCGGCACGCCGCCGCGGCTACGCTGCGCGCCACGCAAAAAATCGACGGCGCCGCCAACGGCCCCCACATAGGTGCCGGCGGCAATCTCGGCGTTGACCTGGCCGGTCAGGTCGATCTCGATCGCTGAATTGATGGCAACGAAACGCGAGAGCGATG
>Ga0308159_1002768_pt1 | contig 19348 bp, 20 predicted proteins | sample PhyCR1_FD_201040 | JGI IMG/M metagenome (GOLD analysis project Ga0308159, IMG submission 201040) | Phyllosphere microbial communities from UC Gill Tract Community Farm, Albany, California, United States - DLSLC.R1 | ecosystem: Host-associated > Plants > Phyllosphere > Unclassified | place: USA... | reverse complement strand
GTGAAACACCAGCTTCATCAAATTTGGAGCGGGAAACGAGACTCGAACTCGCGACCCCGACCTTGGCAAGGTCGTGCTCTACCAACTGAGCTATTCCCGCATTAATCAGAACTTACTGATTTTTTTAACTTATCTTCAGGCCAGTGACTCACTGCCTTCCGATGCGTTGCATTCTACTTAGATGACGCGATGAGTCAATAAAATTATCAACCCATCGCGATCGATTGCCGTTTTTTGAATCAGTTCGATCAAGGTTCCAGCAAATCGTTACGCGCAGCGAACAAATATTGGAACATCGACCAGAAAGTCAGCACTGCCGCGATGTAAAGCGCAATCACACCCACGCCGATCGCGATGTCGTCAGGGCGCCACAACAGCGCCACCAGTGACAGCATTTGCGCCATCGTCTTGACCTTGCCAATCCACGAGACTGCAACACTGCTGCGCTTGCCTATCTCCGCCATCCACTCTCGCAGCGCAGAGATGATGATTTCGCGCGCAATCATGGTCGCTGCGGGCAGCGTGATCCACCAGGCATGGAAATATTCCGCCACCAGCACCAGCGCTATTGCCACCAGCACTTTGTCGGCGACAGGATCCAGGAAGGCCCCAAAGCGCGTGGTTTGCTTCCAGCGACGGGCCAGATAGCCATCAAACCAGTCTGTGATGGCCGCGACAACAAAGATTAAGGCGCACGCGGTCGGAGCCCAGACGTACGGCAAATAAAATGCCAGCACGAAGAACGGGATCAGAGCCACGCGAAACAGGGTAAGGCACGTCGGTATATTAAATTGCATGTGCGTAGGTAACTATCTGTCCGATGTAGATATTATGAGTATGTTGCTACAATGAACCTAGTGTTTCAACGCATTATGGATTTTTTCTGCCAATGCGTGTGAAATACCCGGCACTTTTGCAATTTCCTCTGCGCTGGCATTCAGTAACGGTTGAATGCCTCCCATATACTTAAGCAGAACCTGACGTCTTTTCGGGCCAACGCCTTCAATCTCTTCAAGCGCACTGGTATTTCTGACCTTCGCACGTTTCTTGCGGTGGCCGGTAATGGCGTGATTATGTGAATCATCACGAATATGCTGAATAACGTGCAGCGCCGGGGAATCCGACGGCAACGCAATCCCCTCGCCCTCCGCCTTGAAGAACAGCGTCTCGAGACCGGCCTTGCGATCCGCGCCCTTGGCAATACCAATCAGCAGCGGTTTGGATTTGTCCCACGTCACATTGAGTCCGGCAAAGACGTCGAGCGCCATGCCCAGTTGCCCTTTACCGCCGTCGATAAAGATAACATCGGGAATTTTGGCCTCTTCGATGGCCTTGCCATAACGACGCGTCAATACCTGGGTCATCGCGGCATAATCATCGCCGGGCGTAATGCCCGTAATATTATAGCGGCGATATTCGGCCCGTACCGGACCGTTTGAATCGAACACCACGCAGGAAGCTACGGTTTGCTCGCCCATAGTATGGCTGATATCGAAACATTCCATCCGATTTATCTCGGAAAGATTCAAGGTTTTAGCCAGTTCGGCCAAACGCTGGTGAATGGTGGAGCGCTCGGAAAGCCGCGTCGTCAGCGCCGTGGTGGCGTTGGTGCGCGCCAGTTTAAGATACCGCGCCCTGTCGCCGCGCGGCTTGCTCTGAATATGGACTTTGCGACCGGCCATCTCACTGAGTGATTCGGCGAGCAGGTCTTTTTCAGGCAGGCTGAAGTCGAGCAGGATTTCACCCGGCAAGGTGCGCATCTGGCTGCCCTGCAGATAAAACTGGCCCACGAAGGTTTGCACCACTTCCGACATATCGGTGCCGCCCGGCACTTTGGGGTAGTAGCTGCGGCTGCCCAGAACCTTGCCCTGACGAATAAACAGAACGTGCAGACAGGCCATGCCGGACTCGAAGGCCACGCCTATCACGTCGAGGTCTTCGCTGTTGCCGCTGACAAACTGGCGCTCGGTAACGCGACGCACCGCCTGAATCTGGTCACGGAATCGCCCGGCCTCTTCGAAACGAAGATTTTTGCTCGCGTCTTCCATGCGTTCAATCAGCTGGGTCACCACCTGCTGGTCTTTACCGGCCAGAAACAGGCGCACGTACTCGACCTGCTGCCGGTATTCCTCTTCGCTAACCAGCCCTTTGACGCAAGGCCCAAGGCAGCGTCCAATCTGATATTGCAGACACGGGCGCGAACGGTTGCGATAAACGCTGTTTTCGCACTGGCGAATCGGAAACAGTTTTTGCAGCAGCGCCAGCGTTTCGCGCACGGCGTAGGAGTTCGGGAAAGGCCCGAAATATTCCCCTTTTGCGTGCTTGGCACCGCGGTGAATGGCGAGTCGGGGATGATTATCGGCGCTGAGAAAAATCAGCGGATAAGATTTGTCATCACGCAGCAGCACGTTGTAGCGCGGCTGATACAGCTTGATGTAGTTGTGCTCGAGCAGCAGCGCTTCCGTTTCGGTATGCGTCACCGTCACGTCTATCTGATCGATGTTCTTGACCAGGGTCTCGGTTTTTCGGCTCGAGACCTGGGTACGAAAATAACTGGAAAGCCGCTTCTTGAGATCCTTGGCTTTACCGACATAAATGACCGTCCCGGTTACGTCGTACATTCTGTAGACGCCAGGTTGGCTGGTGACCGTTTTTAGAAAGGCCTGAGGGTCAAAGCGTTCATTACTCACTACCAGATAACGTCTCCGAGTTGAATAGACCGTGGCGAATTGCCAGATGGGTCAATTCTACATCACCGTTAATATTTAGTTTACTAAACATTCTATAACGGTAACTGTTTACTGTCTTGGGGCTCAGGTTAAGTTGTTCGGAAATCTCGTTAACCTTTTGACCCTTGGTGATCATCAGCATGATTTGCAGTTCGCGTTCGGAGAGACTGTCGAACGGCGAATCAGACTGTGGCTCAAGCTGGCTCAAGGCCATCTGCTGAGCGATATCAGAGGCAATATAGCGCTGTCCGGAATCGACAAGCCTGATGGCGTTGATCACTTCCTGAGGCGCAGCCCCTTTGCTGAGGTAACCGGAAGCTCCGGCCTGCATCACTTTGGCGGGCAGCGGATTCTCGGTATAAATGGTCAGCATGATAATTTTGATGTCGGGGCAGAAGCGCACGATTTTCTTGGTGGCTTCAAGACCGCCGATACCCGGCATGCTCATGTCCATCAAGACAATGTCGACAGGGTTGTTGCGGCACCATTTCACGGCGTCTTCGCCGCACTGGACCTCGTCAACAACCTTGATGCCTTTGACATCCTCCAGAATGCGTCGAATCCCTGCGCGCACCAGTTCGTGGTCATCTACAAGAAGAACGCTTATCAAAGAGAATTCTCCAAAAAAGGGCGTTACACAGTCGTATTTTTCATTAGACAGCGGAGAGTAAAATTAAAAATAGCCAGTTAAATTAACCTGCGCATTTTACTGCATATTCGAGAAATTCACCAAGGTCTGATTGTAAAAACTTACCGCAGATTAATGTAAAAGTTAAATGCCAAACTGTAATACCTCTCTTTTCAGACCCGTGAAAAACCCTTTAAAAATCATTGAATAAACAGCTTTTTAAAATGAAAGCAACCGGCTCGCGCCGTTAAAAACTTGATTTAAATCAATCTTGAGTTTGGGATGCACAAAATAACGTCAACTTTTATAAAAGATATATGCCTCTGTTTGAATGGGAATTAATTTTTTCTTCCATTGGCGAACTTATTTTCATAATGAAAAAAACTCATGCGCAATTCGCTTAAATTTCATGTCTGACTTAGATTGCCCACCCTGATTTCAGGAAATTCCCATAAACTCATCTTTTGACAAAGCCGCGCTCTGCCCTGCTCCCTGCCCCGCTATGGACTGTGTTAACATAGCGACACCTTTTCAGCAGCTTGTCTTGTCTCAGGCTGTAAAATATTGAACGCACTACCTGAACGCCCATCAGGCGATCAGTTTTAAGGAGAGAAAATGAGCACTTGTGATTTTACCACGCAGGCCAATGTTGAAACGCTGGCGACAGAAGTTGCCTGCCTGAAGGCGACCTTTACCTTTATGCTGAAGGCAATGGGTCAGGCCGATGCCGGTAAAGTGGTTCTGAACCTCGAGAAATTCATTTCCCAGCTTGAAGACCCGCAGCAGGCAGAAATCTTCAACGCCTCGCTGCAGCAGATTAAACTGGCTTACCGCCAGTAATTTCCGGGCAGCAGCGGTTTTGTGGCCATGACCGCACCTGCTTCGGTCCGCGAAACAGCCTGCCAGAGGAAAGCATTCAGGAGAGCCGAAAGGCTCTCTTTTTTTGTCCTGATGCCCTTACCTTGTCGTCACATCAACTTTATTTAAATGAACTCTGCTAAAATTAAGGACACTTCACACTTTTCGGAGGTTTTTTATGAGTGACAAACCGGACGACATTAAAACCAAAGCGGACGAAGTGCATGTCAGCGATGGTCTGGCGGAACTGCATAAAGTTGCCGAGCAATTGACCCCGGAAGAGTTGAACGAGCTGGCAGATGCCGCGCGCAAAGCGGCAGAAGAAGCGAAAAAGCATCCTCAACCCTGATATTTCTCTGAAGATTCGCCTGAAATCTGGAATTGGCACTGCTCATGCATGAAAAATTTTTAGCTGAAAATCAATCCATTGCGGCGGTCGCCGTCGATTATCAACATGGCGATTGCGAACCTTCCCACAGTCATGGCTGCTCTCAGCTTATTCATGCACTTTCAGGCGTTATTCAGGTTTCAACCCGTCACGGTGAATGGATGGTGCCGCCCGGACGCGGCGTCTGGTTGCCCGCCCACGTTCAGCACAGCCTGCGTTTTATCGGCGGGGTTCAGGCGCGTACGCTGTTTGTCGATTCGCTGGCGCGCGCCGACCTGCCCGCCGAATGCCAGGTAGTCCAGATTTCTCCGCTGTTACGCGAGCTTATCCTCGCCTCTTTCGACGTGCCGCCAGACTACATGCCGGGCGGTCGTGATGAACGCATCATCGAACTCATCCTCGACGAGCTTCGCCTGTTGCCCATTCTTCCCCTGCATCTTCCAGAACCGCAGGATCCTCAGTTGCTTTCCCTGTGCCGCCAGATTCAGCACGACCTCTGTGCGCCGTGGGAACTTGAAGAAATCGCGCTGGGCTTGAGCATCAGTGGGCGCACGCTATCAAGACGATTTCAGCGCGAGACGGGTTTGCGGTTCAGTGACTGGGTGCGACGTGCCAAGATATTGGCGGCCATGAACGCGCTGGCGCTCGGGCAATCGGTGCTGGAGGTCGCGCTGGAACTGGGTTACGACAGCCCCAGCGCGTTTAGTGCCATGTTTCGCAGAACGCTGGGCGTGTCACCCAGCGAGTATTTCAACTCTGCCGCCCGCCTGGCAGAAACTGTCGCTTAATCAGGCAAGTAACTGAGCGCTGGCATTGAACAGCGCTTGCAGGGAGGCGCTTGAAACATCGCTGTCGATCCCGACGCCATACACGCGTTCCCCCTGCGGGCGCTGACAACTGACGTATGCGACCGCGCGGCTATGACTCTGATGCCCAAGCGTATGCTCGTCGTAATCGCCAATTTCCAGCATCAAGTCAAAGTGCCGATGCAGCGCATCGACAGCCGAAGACAGCAGGCCGTTGCCACTGCCTGAAAGCGTTAACTCCTGCCCCTGATAATTCACCTTGGCGCTGAAATGGCGCAGGTTTTCGGCGTCGCTGCGAATATCATAGCTCAGCAGTTTCATTGCCGGTTGATCCACAAGCCCGTAGCGTTGACGGAACAGTCGCCAGACATCGCTGGTGCCCATCTCTTTTCCACTGGTATCGGTTTGCTTCTGCACGGCCTTGCTGAATTCGATTTGCAGCGCGCGCGGCAGTTTAAGCCCATGATTCTGCTCGAGCAACCAGGCTGCTCCGCTTTTACCGGACTGGCTGTTGACGCGAATCACCGCCTCATAACTGCAGCCCACATCGGCCGGATCCAGCGGCAGATACGGCACCTGCCAATGTTTGTCCTCACGCTGTTTCTGCGCGGCAAAACCTTTTTTAATCGCATCCTGATGCGAACCGGAGAACGCGGTAAAGACCAGTTCACCGGCATAAGGATGACGCGGATGCACGGGCAGCTGGTTGCACTGCTCCACGGTTTCGACGATGCCCTTTAAATCACTGAAATCCAGACCCGGCGAGATGCCCTGAGTGTAAAAGTTCAGTGCCAGCGTCACCAGATCGACGTTACCGGTTCTTTCGCCGTTGCCAAACAGACAACCTTCCACACGATCGGCGCCCGCCAGCATGGCAAGCTCGGCACAGGCGACGCCGGTTCCGCGGTCGTTGTGCGGATGCACACTGATGGACACCCGATCGCGACGGCTAAAGTGGCGGCAGAACCACTCTATCTGGTCGGCATAGATATTGGGGGTGCTGACTTCGACCGTGGCCGGTAGATTGATGATCATCGGACGTGCTTCGCAAGGCTCCCACACGGCCGCGACCGCTTCGCACACCTCCAGTGAAAAATCCAGCTCGGTAAAGCAGAAGGTTTCCGGCGAATATTCGAAGGTCCACTGGGTCTGCGGGTATTTTTCGCACAGCTGACGAATCTGTCTGGCTCCGCGCACAGCCAGCTCCAGCGTGGCGGCCTTGTCCTGATTGAAGACCACATCGCGGAAAATCGGTGATGTCGCGTTATAGAGGTGCACAATGGCGCGAGGCACATCGATCAACGCCTCGAAGGTCCGTTCAATCAGATCGCTGCGCGACGGCGTCAACACCTGAATCGAGACGTCTTCCGGTATCGCCCCGTCGTTAATCAATCCGCGAACGAAATCAAAATCGGTCTGAGACGCCGAGGGGAAAGCCACTTCAATCTGTTTGAAGCCACAACGCAGCAGCAAATCAAAGAACAGGCGCTTGCGCTGGTTATCCATTGGCTCGGCGAGCGACTGGTTGCCGTCCCGTAGATCGCTTGAACACCACTGCGGCACCTTATCAAGGGTTTTTCCCGGCCATTGGCGATCGGGTAAATTCACCGGTGGGAAAGCAACATACTTTTGCGACGGGTCGGCTAACATAGTTTTCTCCATTCTTGAGTGCGGACCAAATTCCGCGTCGAAAAAACAGTATGGCGCAATGCGCCTTTTGCTGCGCCTCGTTAAACGACATTCACCCGCGCGGAACGGACAATCTGCCGGGTAATCGTTTGCTATGCACGCGCCCTGAACAGCCGGCAATCCCCTGTAAAAATAAAGGTACAATTGCTGTTAGATTATTTTTCTACGACGTTATAATGAGCCGGAATTTAACATTATGATGAAGCACTTCCGCCCGAAAGCCGTTCATCCTCACGCGGCGGAAATCGCAAAAAACAATGAGAAAAGAGCCAGATAGAGCCCTTATTCCATACATGACAGGAAGATAAAATCTATGCAACAGGATACCAACATCATCGCGCAACCGGAGGAGGAAACCCCGGAACACCTGCGCCGCAACCTCAGCAACCGCCATATTCAGCTTATCGCCATCGGCGGCGCCATCGGCACGGGTCTGTTTATGGGCTCGGGCAAAACTATCAGTTTGGCGGGTCCTTCCATCATCTTCGTTTACATGATTATCGGCTTTGTGCTGTTTTTCGTGATGCGCGCAATGGGCGAACTGCTGCTGTCCAACCTGCAGTACAAGTCGTTCAGTGATTTCGCCGCCGATCTTCTCGGGCCGTGGGCGGGCTATTTCACCGGCTGGACCTACTGGTTCTGCTGGGTGGTAACCGGCATTGCCGATGTGGTCGCCGTGACGTCCTATGCGCAATTCTGGTTTCCCGGCCTGTCGCAATGGGTCGCCTCGCTTATCTTCGTGCTTATTCTGTTTGCGCTGAACCTCGCGACGGTCAAGATGTTTGGTGAAACCGAGTTCTGGTTCGCGATGATAAAGATTGTGGCCATTGTGGGCCTTATCATCACGGGGCTGGTCATGGTCCTGATGCACTACCAGACGCCGACCGGCTCAGTCGCGGCGTTCAGCAACCTGTGGGACAACGGCGGATTCTTCCCGAAAGGCGTGAGCGGCTTCTTTGCCGGCTTCCAGATTGCCATCTTCGCCTTCGTCGGCATCGAGCTCGTGGGCACCACGGCGGCGGAAACCAAAGATCCGAAAAAATCTCTGCCGCGTGCCATCAACGCCATTCCGCTGCGGATCATCATGTTCTACGTTTTCGCGCTGATTGCCATCATGTGCGTTACGCCGTGGAATGCGGTTGCCGCCGACAAGAGCCCGTTTGTTGAACTGTTTGTACTGGCAGGTCTGCCTGCGGCGGCGAGCATCATCAACTTTGTGGTACTGACTTCTGCGGCATCCTCTGCCAACAGCGGCATCTTCTCCACCAGCCGCATGCTGTTCGGACTGGGTCAGGAAGGCATGGCGCCAAAAGCTTTCGGCAAACTTTCCGCCCGCGCGGTGCCGTCGAACGGGCTGATTTTCTCCTGCATCTGTCTGCTGGCGGGCGTGGTGCTGATTTACCTGATCCCGAACGTGCTCACCGTGTTTACGCTGGTCACGACCGTTTCCGCCATCCTGTTCATGTTTGTGTGGACCATCATTCTCTGCTCGTATCTGGTTTATCGCCGTAAGCGCCCGCAACTTCATGCCGCGTCCGACTACAAGATGCCGTTGGGGATTCTGATGTGCTGGGTCGGCATGGCGTTCTTCGCCTTCGTGCTGGTGCTGCTGACCTTGCAGGATGACACGCGGCAGGCGTTGATGGTAACACCGCTGTGGTTTGTGATTCTGGGTATCGGCTACTGGCTGCGTGCCAAAAAGCTGGCCGCTGCCAGATAACGCCACAAGCAACAGAAAGTTAAAATCCGGCGTCGAATGCGCCGGATTTTTTTGTCGATGGGTTGCGAAAACCGTTTCGGCTAGGACTGTGGGCGAATGCCCTGGGTAATGATGTGCTGCAAGTTGGTGACCGCCTGCTCGAAAAAGGCGTTGTCGCCGAGGGTCTGGCCGCTTATCGCCTCAATCTGTACGCCGAAATCGGCATAGTGCTGCGTGGTCGCCCAGAGGATAAACAGTAAATGCAGCGGTTCAATCGGTGCTATCAGCCCTTTCTCGACCCATCCTTCGATAATCGCGGACTTCTCTTCCACCAGCTGTTTCAGGTGGGTACTAAGAATTTGTTTCAGCAGCGGCGCGCCCTGCAGCATCTCCAGGCAAAAGAGGCGCGAGGCCTGCGGGTGATCGCGCGACACGCAAAGCTTGAGATAAATGTACTCTTTGATAGCCTCCATCGGCTCCTGCCCGGGGCTTAACGCCTTGAGCGGTTCCAGCCAGATATCCAGCAAATCCCGCAGTACGGCGACGTAAAGCTCCTCCTTGGAGGGAAAATAGTAGAGCAGATTGGTTTTGGAAACATCTGCCCTTTCGGCGACCTGATCAAGACTGGTGCCGTGAAGTCCGTATAAGGAAAAGAACTCCAGCGCGGCGGCCATAATCGTATTGCGTTTCGCCGCAACGGCGCGCGAACGACGGCTCGGCGGCTTTTTCAACGCGCTTGCTCCCTCTGCTGCCAATGGCTTCACTTCTTGCTCCTTTGCAATTCGATTTTCCAGAGCATAACAAAACCCACTGAAGGCGACTACGTTGCGCCTGCCCTCGCCGGTTTAAAAACCGTTCGCATTTGTCTACTTTTTACCCCACCCGCACCATTTTTGCTCAATGCTGCATGAATTCTGTGCAGTTATTTTTTACCAAATGGTCCACTTTAGACCATTTGCTCCACCAATCCTGTCAGTCAAAATTTAAGCTATTGATAATATTAAATATTTTAAAACTGGCATCGTCTTTGCAATATCTCGTTCGTGATTACCCTAATTAACGACGAGGTTTGCCATGAAAATCGGAGTCTTTATTCCCATCGGTAACAACGGCTGGTTGATTTCAGAAACTGCGCCACAGTATCAGCCCACTTTCGAGCTGAACAAAACCATCGTACAGAAAGCCGAGCACTACAATTTCGACTTCGCGCTGTCGATGATCAAGCTGCGCGGTTTCGGGGGTAAAACCGAATTCTGGGAACACAACATGGAGTCGTTCACGCTGATGGCGGGACTGGCGGCGGTGACCAGCAAAATTCAGCTTTACGCGACCGCCGCGACATTGGTCATGCCGCCGGCCATCGTGGCGCGTATGGCGGCCACCATCGACTCTATCTCCAACGGACGTTTTGGCGTCAATGTGGTGACCGGTTGGCAAAAACCGGAGTACGAGCAGATGGGCATGTGGCCGGGCGATGACTATTTCGGCCGCCGCTACGACTATCTGACCGAATACGTCACTGTGCTGCGCGATCTTTGGGGCACCGGACACTGCGACCTCAATGGCGAATTCTTCAAGATGGACGACTGCCGCGTGAGTCCGCGTCCCAAGGCCGAGATGAAAGTGATTTGCGCCGGGCAAAGTGACGCGGGCATGGCCTTCTCCGCCAAACATGCCGATTACAATTTCTGCTTCGGCAAGGGCGTCAACACGCCGACCGCCTTTGCACCCACCGCCGCGCGGATGAAAACCGCCGCCGATGCCGAACAGCGCAGCGTCGCTTCCTATGTGCTGTTTATGGTCATTGCCGATGAAAGCGATGCCGCCGCCCGCGCCAAGTGGGACAGCTACAAGGCCGGAGCCGACAGCGAAGCGCTGGCCTGGCTGACCGACCAGAGCACCAAAGACACCAAATCCGGTGCCGACACCAACGTGCGCCAGATGGCTGACCCGACCTCTGCGGTCAACATCAATATGGGCACGCTGGTGGGTTCCTATGCCAACGTCGCCAAGATGCTCGACGAGATAGCCTCCGTACCGGGCACCGAGGGCGTCTTGCTGACCTTCGACGATTTCGTGCAGGGCATCGAAAACTTTGGTCAGTTTATTCAACCCCTGATGAAAACCCGCCAACACCTGTTGAGTGACACATCTGCCGAAAAAGAGGTCGCATAATGAAAATCGTAGAGAACGCCGTGGTAAGAAGAGATCCGGGTGCCGTCGACAGCGAAGTGATTTTACCGGCTCGCCCCGAGTCGCTGGCCTTTTCGCCGCAGCAGACGGCGTTGATTGTCATCGATATGCAAAACGCCTACGCCTCTCAGGGCGGCTATCTGGATCTGGCCGGATTTGACGTTTCCCATACGGGACCGGTTATCGCCAACATCAAGCGCGCGATTACGGCCGCGCGTTCGGCGGGCATCAAGGTGATTTTCTTCCAGAACGGCTGGGACAATCAGTATGTCGAAGCCGGTGGTGAAGGCTCGCCAAACTTCCATAAATCCAATGCACTGAAAACCATGCGCAAACGCCCCGAATTGATGGGCAAACTGCTGGCGAAAGGCGACTGGGATTATGACCTGGTCGACGAACTTCAACCGCAGCCCGGCGACATCGTATTGCCGAAACCGCGCTACAGCGGCTTCTTCAACACCCAGCTCGACAGCCTGCTGCGCAGTTACGGCATTCATCATCTGGTCTTTACCGGCATTGCAACCAACGTCTGTGTGGAATCTACCCTGCGCGACGGCTTCTTCCTGGAGTATTTCAGCGTCGTGCTCGAAGACGCCACGCATCAGGCCGGCCCGGAATTTGCCCAGAAAGCGGCAATCTACAATATCGAAACCTTCTTTGGCTGGGTTTCCAACGTCGACAGTTTCTGCAATACCGTCGCCAAGACCACGCAAACGCTGAGCCAGACGGCCTAAGCCCCTGCATTCATTTTTACAAGGACACGCAGCATGCCAAAAAGCATTGTGATTCCAGAAGGTACCGGCGTTCCGATTGCGCCTTTCGTTCCCGCGACAAAGGCCGACGGCATCGTCTATGTCTCCGGCACCTTGCCTTTCGACAAAGACAACAATGTGGTGTTTCCGGGCGATGCGGCGGCGCAGACCCGCCACGTACTGGACACCATCAAGAATGTTATCGAAACCGCAGGCGGCACCCTGGAAGACGTTACCTTCAACTCGATTTTCATTACCGACTGGAGCCATTACGCCGCCGTGAATCAGGTTTATGCCGAGTATTTTCCGGGCGAGAAACCGGCGCGTTTCTGCATTCAGTGTGGCCTGGTGAAACCCGAGGCGCTGATTGAAATCGCCTCTGTCGCGCACGTCGGCAAATAACGTCGCCCTGATAAATCGGTGAGGAAAGCATGACTGCAACGTCTCTGTTTTACAAGATTTCAGGCAATACCTCGCCCGATGCGCAAACCGTGGTGCTGTCGTCCGGATTGGGCGGCGTGCACGGCTTCTGGCAGCCGCAGATGGCTATGCTGGAAAGGCATTTTCGCGTGGTGGTGTATGACCAGTTCGGCACCGGCGGCAGTCACGGTACGGTGCCGGCCGGCTATCGAATGGAAGATATGGCCGATGAACTGGCGGGAATGCTCAGCGCGCTGGATATCGACCGCTGTCATCTGGTGGGTCACGCGCTGGGCGGCATTATCGGGTTGCATCTGACTCAACGTTATCCGTCGCTGCTGGAAAGTCTGGTGGTTATCAACGGCTGGACGGTGCTCGACAGCCAGACCCGCCGCTGCTTCAAGGTGCGTCAGGATCTGCTGTTGAATAGCGGGATAGAAGCCTATGTCCATGCGCAACCGCTGTTTCTGTATCCCGCCCCCTGGCTGTCGGCGCATGCTTCCCTGCTGCATCAGGAGCAAACGCATCAGGTGGCGCATTTTCAGGGCATGGAAAATCTGCTGCATCGTCTGCAGGCGCTGATGGCTTCCGATTTAAGCGACAGTCTGGACAGCATTGTTACGCCGACGCTGGCCTTTGGCTGCCGGGACGATCTGCTGGTGCCGTGGCACTGTTCAGCCACATTGGCGCAGGGTTTGCCGCTTGGCGAGCATGTGCAGATGAGTTATGGCGGCCATGCGATGAGCGTTACCGACAGCGACACCTTTAACCCTCTGCTTCTCGAGTGGCTGCTGCGTTTTGCTCCGCCTCCCCTCGCGACGTCCGAACCAACCTCAACGAGAGAGACCCCATGGCCGAAGCCCTGATTACCGACGCGCTCGCAACCCTTTTCACCGAGGCGCGAACTCACAATGGCTGGCAGGACAGGTCTGTCAGTGACGACGTGCTCCGCCAGGCCTACGATTTGGCCCGCATGGGCCCGACCTCGGCCAATTGCTGCCCGCTGCGCGTGGTGTTTATTCGCAGCGCCGAACAAAAAGAGAAACTGGCCCCTGCGCTCTCGAGCGGCAATCTGGCGAAAACCCTCAGCGCGCCGGTGACCGCGATTCTGGCTTATGATCCGCAATTCTATGATCTGCTGCCCGAACTGTTCCCGCACGGCGATGCGCGTTCCTGGTTTACCTCAAGTCCTGAACTGGCGCATGAAACCGCGTTTCGCAACGCCAGCCTGCAGGCCGCCTATCTGATCCTCGCCCTTCGCTCGCTCGGCCTTGATACGGGCCCGATGTCGGGATTCGATGCGCAGAAAGTCAATGATACCTTCCTGGCGGAGAGCGGCTGGAAAGCCAATTTCCTGCTGAATATCGGCTATGGCGACAGCAGCAAAATCTATCCGCGTGCGCCGCGCCTGGCCTTCGATCGCGTCTGTCAGATTATCTGACCCCGACGGCGGAGTAATGCATGAGCAACCCGATTAAAGATGTTCCGCTGGCAGAACTTGCCGGTGTAGAAAAGCAGGCCTTTCGCGATGCGATGGCCCATCTCGGCTCGGCGGTCAACATAATTACCACCGACGGCGAGGCGGGTCGTGCCGGTTTTACCGCGTCGGCGGTGTGCAGTGTGACCGACACGCCGCCAACCTTGCTGGTGTGCCTGAACCGCTCGGCCTCGGTGTATCCGGTGTTTCAGCAAAATCAGGTGCTGTGCGTGAATACGCTGGCCGACAGTCACGAAGCGCTCTCGAATCTCTTCGGCGGCAAGACGCCGATGGCGCAACGTTTCGCCGCGGCGCAATGGGTGCCGATGGCGAGCGGGTCTCCGGCTCTGACCGGCGCGTTGACCTCGTTCGACTGTCGGGTCAGTCAGGTTACGCAGGTAGGCACGCACGATGTTCTGTTTTGCGAAGTCATCGATATTCTGAGTAATGACAGCAGCCACGGACTGGTCTATTTCGACCGACGCTATCATTCCCTGATACGTCAACTACCTCAGGCCCGTTAACGGGCCTTTCCCCTGTATATCCGGCGATATCAACAAGACGTGGAGAAGATGATGGCGAATACCTGGTTTCCGCAATGGCGTAAAAGGACGGGCAGTCTGGAAGGCGCGGTGATTGCTCCCGATGAAAGGCTGTCGCTCGGGCCGACGATTGTCATGGGGTTGCAGCACGCGGTGGCCATGTTTGGCGCCACGGTATTGATGCCCCTGCTGATGGGTTTCGATGCCAATATGGCGATATTGATGTCGGGCATCGGCACATTGCTGTTTTTCATTATCGTGGGAGGCCGCGTGCCGAGTTATCTTGGGTCCAGCGCGTCGTTTGTCGGGCTGGTCATCGCGGTAACCGGCTACAGCGGTCAGGGGCCCAATCCGAATATTGCGCTTGCGCTCGGCGGTATCATCGCCTGTGGTGCTGTCTATACGCTGATTGGCTTTGTCGTGATGGCCGTGGGAACGCGCTGGATTGAAAAGCTGATGCCGCCGGTCGTTACGGGCGCGGTCGTGATGGCGATTGGCCTGAACCTCGCGCCTATCGCGGTCAACAGTGTGTCGGCATCGATGTTCGACAGCTGGATGGCTGTGGCAACGGTACTGTGCATCGGCGGCGTGGCGGTGTTTACGCGCGGACTGGTGCAACGGCTGATGCTGCTCCTTGGGCTGGTTGCGGCCTATGTCATCTATTTTGTGATAACCAATCTGCTTGGCTGGGGCAAACCTATCGATTTCAGCGGCATCGGCCATGCCGCGTGGTTTGGCCTGCCGAGTATTACCACGCCGGTATTCGATAGCCATGCCATGCTGCTGATTGCGCCCGTGGCGGTGATTCTGATTGCCGAAAACCTGGGCCACATCAAGGCGGTTGCGGGCATGACCGGCAAGAATCTCGACCCGTATCTTGGCCGCGCCTTTGTGGGCGATGGTCTGGCGACCATGCTCTCTGCCTCTGCGGGCGGCACGGGGGTGACAACCTATGCGGAAAATATCGGCGTGATGTCGGTGACCAAAATCTATTCGACGCTGATTTTCGTCGCGGCGGCATTGGTTGCTATCTTGTTGGGCTTCTCTCCCAAATTTGGTGCATTGATTCATACCATTCCGGGTCCGGTTTTGGGTGGCGCATCCATTGTGGTATTTGGCTTGATTGCGGTTGCCGGAGCACGTATCTGGTTACAGAACCACGTTGATTTGAATCAGAATGGCAATCTGATTATGGTCGCCGTGACCCTTGTGCTGGGGGCTGGCAACTTTTCGCTGACGTTTGGCGGCTTCACGATGGGCGGAATAGGCACGGCAACCTTTGGCGCGATTTTATTGAACGCCCTACTGAAAAACAGAAAAGTTAGCGTAGTTGGCACAGATGCTGCATTAAAAGATAACTGACGACCTCAGTTTCTCCTTAGCTCATCAACTTTGATGAACGCCAGCAGCGGGTTGGTCCACCCGTCCGACCCCCTGCTGGTTCTTTTCTTTTCACTCCTCAAACGTTTCTTTTACCTCATGCCCGTCTCAGCCTTTTGCATCCTGCGGATATTCGGAATCGGTGCCCACTTCCGGAAGATCATCGAGTTGAGGTTCAATCCCTTCGGAAATATAGTCCTTGGCGGCTTTCATGCTTTCGTTGCCCTGTGCATCACGTACCAAAACGTGTTTGATGGTGCCGTCCTGCAAGACTTCGCGGTGTATCCCCGTAAATTCTGCCATTGCCATTCTCCTTAAGTGACGAAATGATCGTGCTTGCTGTCACTGATAAGCATAGCGTTTTCAGGGATTTTAACCGTCGGAATCCGGGAAATGATTAGATAGACAGGCGCGTGAGAGTAAAGCCATTAACGAGACTGATGGGTTAACAAAAATCCGAAGTTTCGCCAGCGCCGATCACTATTTCCTGTTAAATTAGCATTATAGTCATCACCGCGTGACTGCATCGCCGCCGTAATGTAGACAGGAGAAAGCCCCATTGGATGCGAGTACTATCAACACACTTTTTTTCATCGGCGCTTTGTTGGTAGCAGCAAGTATTCTGCTTAGCTCGCTCTCTTCACGCCTTGGCATCCCTATTCTGGTCATCTTTCTCGCCATCGGCATGCTCGCGGGCGTAGACGGCATCGGCGGTATCGCCTTCGACAACTATCCGGCCGCCTATCTGGTCAGCAACCTCGCGCTGGCGGTGATTCTGCTCGACGGCGGCATGCGCACCCGCGCCTCCTCGTTTCGTGTTGCCCTGTGGCCTGCCCTGTCGCTGGCTACCGTCGGCGTGTTGATCACGGCGGGTCTGACCGGTCTGGCCGCCGCCTGGCTTTTTCATATCAATATGATGCAGGGCCTGCTTATCGGCGCGATTATCGGCTCGACCGATGCGGCCGCCGTGTTCTCGCTGATTGGCGGCAAAGGGCTGAATGAGCGTGTCAGCGCAACGCTCGAGATAGAGTCGGGCAGTAACGACCCGATGGCGGTGTTCCTGACCATCACGCTTATCGACATGATTGCCAAAGGCGAGCACGGCCTCAGCTGGCTGTTCCTGCTGGATGTTATTCGCCAGTTCGGGCTGGGCATTGCCTTCGGACTTGGCGGTGGCTGGCTGCTGCAACAGTTAATCAACCGCGTAACCCTGCCTACCGGCCTGTATCCTCTGCTGGCGTTCAGCGGCGGTCTGCTGGTCTACGCCGCCACGGTCGGCCTCGACGGCAGCGGCATTCTGGCGGTGTATCTCTGCGGTCTGATGCTCGGCAATCTGCCGGTGCGCAACAAGCACGGCATCATGCAAACGTTTGACGGTCTGGCGTGGCTAAGCCAGATTGCCATGTTCCTGGTGCTCGGGCTGCTGCTGACGCCGAGCGACCTGCTGCCCATCGCCCTCTCGGCGCTGGCCCTGTCACTGTGGATGATCCTGTTTGCCCGCCCGCTTTCCGTGTTTGTCGGCCTGCTGCCTTTTCGCAATTTCACCCTGCGCGAACGGTTCTTTATCTCGTGGGTGGGTCTGCGCGGCGCAGTGCCGATTATCCTTGCGGTGTTCCCGATGATGGCCGGTATTCCCCAGGCGCATCTGTACTTCAACGTCGCGTTCTTTATCGTGCTGGTGTCGCTGCTGCTGCAAGGCACGTCGCTGGGTTTCGCCGCCAAAAAAGCCAGGGTGATTATTCCGCCCGCGCCTTCGCCTATCTCGCGCGTCGGGCTGGATATCGACATCTATACCCAGTGGGAGCACTTTATTTATCAGCTGGGTTCCGAAAAGTGGTGTGTGGGCGCTGCGCTGCGTGATCTGAAAATGCCGAAGGAAACCCGCATTGCCGCGCTGTTTCGCGGCACCGTGATGCTGCATCCTACGGGCAGCACGCGCCTCAAAGAAGGCGATATTCTCTGCGTTATCGGTCAGGAGAAAGATTTGCCCGAACTCGGCAAGCTGTTTAGCGACACCAATGCCGTCGTCATGGACGATCGTTTCTTCGGCGATTTCATCCTTGAAGCCGATGCGCCTCTCGAGGCCATTTCTCAGGTCTATGGCCTGAATCTGGACGAGAGCATCGACAAGACGCTAACGCTCGGGAATTTTGTGATTCAGCTGCTCGGTGGCGAACCGGTTATCGGTGACCACATTGAATGGGACGGCCTGACCTGGACTATCGCCGAGATGGAAGGCAAAAGGGTCAGCAAGGTTGGCGTTCGCATCGTGACGCAAAAAGCCTGACGGGCGAGCACGCCACGCCATCAAGACATAAAAAAACCTGCCACATGAGCAGGTTTTTTAATGACCACAAAGACGCTGTCAGACACGCAGATTATTTGCTTGCCTGGGGATCTTTGTCGTAGTCGGAACAGGTCTGATAACCTTTGTTCATTACACGGCCCATGTCGTTATAACTGACGAAATAGGTCTGTGCTTTGCCGTCACGTGGGGCAACGGCGTAAGTCTGGCAAGTCCCTTTTGCGTGGATAAGGGTTGCTTCAGTCGATGGTGGACCCGCAATCGCACGAACCTGCGCGCGTGTCATCCCGGTTTTAACGTCGCTGACGACCGGCTCTTTGACATAACTTGCTGCGCGATCGTAAGTCTGACAACCCGCAAGTACGGATACCGCTGTAGCCACTATAACCAACATTTTCTTGTTCATGACTTCTCCTCCAGAAGTGCTTTATGTTCTTATAAGGCTAGAAGAAAATGGTCATTAATCAACTTTATATAACTTTTATTTGTAGGTTGGATTCCAGATTAGGCATTTTCCTATCTCCATCGCTCGATAAACGGTTAAAAACCCGTCATCCCTGCCTCTTTTTTCGTGATATTCCCTGCGATATGTTCTATACCTGATGAAGATAAGCCATTGAGATTTATGCCTGCCCATGACTCGATCCTGGAATTTTCGGAAAAAATCGCGTTGTGGAAAATGCGCTACATGCACGTTATGGACAAGGAGCAGAGCCCATGCCGCTGGATAGACGTCGCTTTTGTACCCTGCTCGGTTGTGTTCCGTTTATAACGCTACCCCGCCTGAGCTTTGCCGAACCCAGAGAGGTGCCTATGGAAGTGTTATCCATTAATAAACCTCAAGGCGGTGTGCCAAACAGTCCCCTGCCGGTTTTAATTTATCATCGCGTGATCCCGCCCGATGCGGTCGATAATGCCGATTACTTCGAACATCTCTTCAATGCCAACGGGTGGCCGCCACAGTGGCGCTACGGCGTCTATACCTTTACCCATTTTCACAGCAATACGCCCGAGGCGCTTGGCGTGTTCTCGGGAGCGGCCAGATTGCAGTTAGGCGGCGAAAAAGGGGTGATTGTCGAGGTGAATATCGGCGATGTTATCCTGCTTCCTGCGGGCGTCGGCCACAAGCAGATTTCGGCCAATGAAGATTTCATGATGGTGGGGGCTTATCCACCGGGGGTGAAGGCAGATTTGTGTCACGACGAGCCGGCCAAATTAAAGGAACGCACGCTGGCGGTAGCCAAGGTGCCTTTGCCGGAATCGGACCCGGTAACAGGGCATTCGGAGGGCAGCATACAGCTGTGGCACAAGGCGGCCGCCGAGGTCAAAAAGTAGCGGCAGGCGGTTCATCTCAAATTGCAGACACAAAAAAAGCCGCTAATTGCTTAGCAGCTTTCTTGTGTTGTTTATGGCGGAGGAGGAGAGATTCGAACTCTCGAATGGTTTCCCATCGCCGGTTTTCAAGACCGGTGCCTTCAGCCG
>Ga0308159_1002766_pt1 | contig 19352 bp, 15 predicted proteins | sample PhyCR1_FD_201040 | JGI IMG/M metagenome (GOLD analysis project Ga0308159, IMG submission 201040) | Phyllosphere microbial communities from UC Gill Tract Community Farm, Albany, California, United States - DLSLC.R1 | ecosystem: Host-associated > Plants > Phyllosphere > Unclassified | place: USA... | reverse complement strand
CCGGGTCGGGCATGTACTGCTCCATTTGCAGATCCACCATGATCTGCGGTTGCGCCGGCACACTGATGCCTTGCAGCGATTGTTGAATCTGTTCGGTGGTCAGCTCTTGGGACATAAGTACACACTCTGGGACAGGCGGCGATTCTAACCGCTGAAACCGCACGGCGACACACCGACGGGCACATCGCCGGAACTTTCATTCAAGCCCAGGCTTCGGAATCTGTGAGGCCCGCTGCACTTTTCACGTCCGGCGCGGTGAAAAATTCCCACAGACTCAGGAGCTTATCGATGGTTAATTCCCTGAACGGCAAACGCGTCGCTTTTTTGGTAACCGATGGTTTCGAACAGGTGGAACTGACAGGTCCCAAGGACGCCCTTGACCAGGCCGGCGCTCAGACCGAAATTCTCTCGGCGAAGGCCGGCACGGTGAAGGGCTGGAACCATGACAAACCGGCGGACGACTTCCCCGTCGCCAACACCTTCCAGGCCGTGGACATCGATCAGTACGACGCCGTGGTCCTGCCCGGCGGTGTACAGAACTCGGACACCATCCGCATCGATGAAAATGCCCAGCAACTGGTCAAGTCTGCTGCCTCGGCCGGCAAGCCGATCGCGGTGATCTGCCATGGCGGCTGGCTGCTGATTTCGGCGGGGCTGGTCGATGGCAAAACCATGACCAGTTACAAAACTCTCAAGGACGATCTGGTCAACGCCGGTGCCAACTGGGTCGATCAGGAAGTGGTCAAGGACGGCAAACTGATCAGCAGCCGCCAACCGGACGACGTGCCGGCATTCAGTCAGGCCCTGATTGACGCACTGGCTGCGTAATCTTCGGCACTCCTTTCGCGAGCAGGCTCGCTCCCACCTTGGAACGCATTCCAAATGTGGGAGCGAGCCCGCTCGCGAAGGGGCCATCCGCTTTTCATCGCACGCCAGACCGGAGCACGTGTCAACACGCTATACTCCCGCTCTTTTTTCCGGAGCGACGTCATGTCCCTGCCTAGCTTGCGCCTCAAAGCCAACGCCGACCGTCGCCTGCGCGCCGGTCACCTGTGGGTCTACAGCAACGAAATCGATGTAGCCGCCACCCCGCTGCACGGCTTCAACGCTGGCGATCAGGCCATCCTCGAAGCCGCCGGTGGCAAGCCGTTGGGCATCGTCGCGCTGAGCCCGAACAACCTGATCTGTGCCCGCCTGCTGTCGCGCGACATTAAAGTAGCGCTGGACAAATCCTTGCTGGTGCACCGTTTGAACGTCGCGCTTTCGCTGCGCGAGCGTCTGTTCGACAAGCCGTTCTACCGTCTGGTCTACGGCGATTCCGACCTGCTGCCAGGCCTGGTCGTCGACCGTTTTGGCGACATTCTGGTGGTGCAGATCGCTTCGGCGACCATGGAAGCGCACAAGGACGACGTGATCGCCGCTCTGACCCAAGTGCTCAAGCCAAGCGGCATTCTGTTCAAGAACGACTCCGCCGCCCGTGATGCCGAAGGCCTCAACCGTTACGTCGAAACCGTGTTCGGTCTGGTCCCGGAATGGGTTGCACTGGAAGAAAACGGCGTGAAGTTCGAAGCGCCGGTCATTCAAGGCCAGAAAACCGGCTGGTTCTACGACCACCGCATGAACCGCGCCCGCCTCGCCCCTTACGCCAAAGGCAAACGCGTCCTCGACCTCTACAGCTACATCGGTGGCTGGGGTGTGCAAGCGGCGGCCTTCGGCGCCAGTGAAGTGTTCTGCGTCGACGCTTCGGCATTCGCGCTGGACGGCGTTGAGCGTAACGCGGCGCTGAACGGTTTCGCCGAGAAGATGACCTGCATCGAAGGCGATGTCTTCGAAGCTCTGAAAGAACTGAAGGCCAGCGAAGAGCGCTTCGACGTGATCGTGGCCGACCCGCCCGCCTTCATCAAGCGCAAGAAAGACATGAAAAACGGCGAAGGCGCCTACCGCCGCCTGAACGAGCAAGCCATGCGCCTGCTCAACAAGGACGGCATCCTGATCAGCGCTTCGTGCTCGATGCACCTGCCCGAGGACGACCTGCAGAACATCCTGCTGACCAGCGCCCGTCATCTGGATCGCAACATTCAGTTGCTGGAGCGTGGCGGTCAAGGTCCGGACCACCCGGTGCACCCGGCCATCACCGAAACACGCTACATCAAGAGCATCACCTGCCGCCTGCTGCCCAACAGCTGATTCACGCGGATAACGGGGGAGCCAGCAGGCTCCCCCGTTTGTTTTGCACGCCGCCCCCGGCGTGATTTTTTCGATCCGCCCTCGAACTTCCTACGATTACTTTCCTCCAGACATGCAGGACGTTTCTCTACGCACCTTAATCAATGAAACTTTGCCTACAAGTTATTTTAAGCGCAACGACAGCTCCGACAAAATTACTGGATTTTTCCTACCTAATATCCGCTTGCCAATAATCCATTACAAACTATTATGAAGTTGTCACCACGAGGTGACTTCAACTATCAATGAACATGGAGTTCACATCATGAAACGCATTTCTCTGGAAAGTAAAAAACTCGCAAACCTGGCTTTTCTGGTTGCCGCTAAAGCCCGTTAAGTAAGGCAGGACGCCGGGGAGTGCCGGCAGCCCGGCGTCCTTTCAGACTTTACCCAGAGTGAATCGTCCCCATGCACATCAATCCCTTTCTCTTCATATTGCCGCGCCCTTCCGGACAGGTTATATGGAACTATAAAGACCACACCCAATATGAACTTGGTCTCGACTATACAATTCGCTTGGCGCACCTGATCGATAATCCCAAACTTTTCGACCCGCAAAACATCATAGACACAGAACTATTAAACGCAGGCATTCTAACTATTTCAAAACTCGACAACTTATCCTGGGGCTGGGACGAACTGTCGAAGATTTATCATGTCGGCACACAAAATATTCCATGTGAACATACGCCCCAGAATATCCAGGAGTGGTCCAGGCACTATCTGGCGCATTGCAATGAAGTGCTCGCCGCACCGCCACCGGCGACTGATCGTCCGGGATGCAAGGCCGCGCAACGCATTGCCTTGCCCCGGCCTCGCGCCTTGAAAGACGAGAGCCTGACGCGCGCCCTGCTGCAGCGTAAAACCTGTCGCACCTACACAGGCGCAGCGGTCACGCTGGATGATGTCGGTACACTGCTTTATCTCTCTTTCGGTTATCTGGAAGAACGCGAGCATGACCGCGACGACAGCATCGCCCACGGGCTCGGCGCCCGCCGAAGCAGCCCTTCCGCCGGCGGGCTGAACGCCTGTGAAGCCTTTCTGCTGGTACAGAATGTCGATGGTCTGGATCCGGGCGTCTACAGCTACCACCCGGCCGAGCATTCGCTGGGCCCGGTCAATCCTCTGCCAGAACCCGCGCTGGGCCAATTGCTCGCTGGTCAGCATTTCATCAATGACCTGCCATTGGGTGTTTTCATCACCGCTCGTTTTGATCGGCTCTGGTGGAAATACGAACACTCAAGGGCCTACCGCATGGCCTTCGTCGAAGCCGGCCATCTGTCGCAGACTTTCCAGTTGGTTGCTACGGCGCTCGGCCTCAATACCTGGCTGACCGGTGCGTTTGCCGATCGGCAGGTCGAAGCCCTGCTTGCTCTTGAGGACAGCGCCGAACAACCGCTGTTCTTCGTCGGCTGCGGGCACAGTGACGGCCAGGCGATGTGCGACGAGATGCACGAACTGTTGAGCGAGGGCCACGCATGAGCCTGACGACTGCCGAGCCGGATGAGGCGCCGGTGTCATGGGCGCTCAAGTTCACCCTCAAGGATTGGGAAAGCCGCGCCTCGGTGCGCAGCAGCACCCACGACTACCTGTTACCGGACGACGTGGCCCTGCAACTGCAAACCCGTCACTGGTTTCCTCCGGCCTTCATTGCCTATCTGGCGCATCCGGCCGTTCAGGCAGCAGGGCGCGACGTGCAGCACCGATTGTCCGCCAACCACCTGGTGCACTTTCTCGATTACACCACCCTGCTCGAACACCGCATCGTCAATCGCGCCGTGGAAGTGATCGTGCACCGCGAGCTGCCGGTTTTCGTGCCGCTGGCGATGAAACACGCGGCATTGCAGCTCTACACTGACGAGGGCTACCACGCCTTGTTCTCCAATCGGCTGGCAGAGCAGATCGCCGGGTTCTATGGCATCACTGGGCGTCCAGCCCTGCCGAAGCGCATCGCACGCCTTAACGCCTTGATCGCCCGCACCCCGGAAAAGCATCGACCACTGGCATGGTTTCTGCTCGGTTTCGTTTCCGAAACCATCATTGCTCGCGAGCTGCTCGACGTTTGCCGCGACAGCCTGGTGTCCAGCGTCAGCGACATGCTGCGCGATCATCTGACCGACGAGGCCCGCCATAGTCGTTATTTCGCCGAAGTGTTCCATTACCTGTGGCTGTCGATGCTCAGCCGCCAGCGCACCTTCGTGAGCAGAACCCTGCTGGAAATCATCGGCATTTTTTTCGAGACCGACGAACGCTGGCTGCAACAGAGCCTTCGCGGCGCCGGCATTGCCGAGGCGGACGTGATGGAAATCGTCAGTGGCATGGCCACGGTGCAGGCCAATCGCGCACGGGCGCGATCAGGTGCCGTCGCCACGCTGGATGCACTGAACAAGGCCGGTTTTTTTGCGCTGGCCCATAACCGGACACTTTTTGCCAGGGCAGGACTGATCGATGCATAAAGCAACATCCGTGGTAACCGCCGGGCAGCGCCGCGCAGCGGTGAGCCTGCTACTGGCGATGGTGCTGCTTGGCGTGTTCCCGCTGGATGTATTGCTGCCCTCATTTCCAGCATTGGCGGCGCACTTTGGCCGATCACCGGCAGACATTGCGCTGTCGATCAGCCTATTTGCGGTGGGCATTGCATTTGCCCAGTTGTTGATCGGCCCCTTGTCAGACGTGATCGGGCGAAAGGGCTTGCTGCTCGCTGGCATGAGCGTGTCGATGCTCGGCGCAGTCGGCTGCGTGATGACCAGCGATTACACCCTGTTCCTGGTGTTCCGGGTCATGCAAGCAGTGGGGTGCGGATGCTTTGTGCTATCCCAGGCGCTGGTGCAGGATCTGTTCGAAGGGGCTGAACGCGACCGGCTGCGCATCCTGATGGTCACGGCCACCGGGATTTTCATCTCGGTGTCGCCGTTGGCAGGGACCTTTCTGCAGGCCACGCTAGGCTGGCGCGGCAGCTTCTGGGTGTTCACGGCGCTGTCCGCCGTGGTGCTGGTCAAGGCTTGGGTGTTTTTGCAAAACAGCCGGCCGGCCGACAGCGGTGCGCGGGTCGGCTTCGTCCGCTCCTATCGCCGCGTGCTGGGAGATGTCGAGTTCGTCGGTTACTGGCTGATATCGGCGTTTGCCTTCGCCTGCCATTTTTCCTTCATCGTGATTTCACCGCTGATCTTCATGGATCAACTGCAACTTGCGCCCTATGACTTTTCGTTGATTCTGCTGGTGTACGGTGCCGCCTATGTTGTCGGCGGCATTCTTGCCGCCGTGTTGAACCGGCGCATCACTCCGGTGCAGCAGATATTCACCGGGCTCAGCCTGATATTGCTGGCGGGGCTGGCAATGCTGTATCTGGCCGCCGAGTATGCGCTGGCCCCGGTCACGGTGCTGATCCCGATGCTGATCTGCACCGCCGGCACCACCATTGCCCGCCCTGCCGCGACATCCCGGGCCATGAGCCTGTTTCCTGAAAACGCCGGCACCTCGGCTTCGGCGGGCAGCACGATCATCTTCATTTGCGGCGGGCTGATCAGCGCGTTGATCAGCCTCAGCCCGAGCAATCTGCAAGCGACGCTGGGTTACTGCTTCGTGCTGCTGAGCGCAGTAGCGCTGCTGCTCAATCATCGGCTGAACCGACGCGCCAGTAACCTTGCTGTCAATGCCGTAGCGCAACCCGGCGGCGATTGAAGCTGCCAGTCGTCATTCCACACCGACCGTCTGCACGGCGCAGCACGTTGCGCCATTCCCTCCAGACGCCAGCGGTGTAGAATCGCCTCATTCATCGCCATTCATCCCCGGCGGGTTTATGAGCTCAGGCTGAGACCAGCGGCGATCCCGCAACGTCATCGGCAACTTGCGTAACGCACGACTATTTCCGTGGGTTGCACAAGTCCATAGAAGCTCACTCCCCTTTAGCACCTGATTAGCACCTGATTAGCCGCCCGGAGTGTTCCATGCCAGATTATCGTTCCAAAACATCCACCCACGGCCGCAACATGGCCGGCGCCCGCGCACTGTGGCGCGCCACGGGGATGAAGGATGACGACTTCAAAAAGCCGATCATCGCCATTGCCAACTCGTTCACCCAGTTCGTACCGGGCCATGTACACCTCAAGGATCTGGGCCAACTGGTCGCCCGCGAAATCGAACGTGCCGGCGGTGTGGCAAAAGAATTCAACACCATCGCCGTGGATGACGGCATCGCCATGGGCCACGACGGCATGCTCTATTCGCTGCCGAGCCGCGAGATCATCGCCGACTCCGTCGAGTACATGGTCAACGCCCACTGCGCCGACGCCATCGTCTGCATCTCCAACTGCGACAAGATCACCCCGGGCATGTTGATGGCAGCCCTGCGCCTGAACATTCCGGTGATCTTCGTTTCCGGCGGCCCGATGGAAGCCGGCAAGACCAAACTCGCTTCCCACGGCCTCGATCTGGTCGACGCCATGGTGATCGCCGCCGACTCCAGCGCCTCTGACGAGAAAGTCGCCGAGTACGAGCGCAGCGCCTGCCCGACGTGCGGTTCGTGCTCGGGCATGTTCACCGCCAACTCGATGAACTGCCTGACCGAAGCACTGGGCCTGGCCTTGCCGGGCAACGGTTCGACCCTCGCCACCCACAGCGACCGCGAGCAACTGTTCCTGCAGGCTGGCCGTACCATCGTTGAGCTGTGCAAGCGTTACTACGGCGAGAACGACGACTCGGTGTTGCCGCGCAACATCGCCAACTTCAAGGCGTTCGAGAACGCGATGATGCTCGACATCGCCATGGGCGGTTCGACCAACACCATCCTGCACTTGCTCGCCGCCGCCCAGGAAGCCGAGATCGATTTCGACCTGCGCGACATCGACCGCCTCTCGCGCAGCGTTCCGCAGCTGTGCAAGGTTGCGCCGAACATTCAGAAATACCACATGGAAGACGTGCACCGCGCCGGCGGCATTTTCAGCATCCTCGGTTCGCTGGCCCGTGGCGGCCTGCTGCACACCGACCTGCCGACCGTGCACAGCCGCAGCATGGAAGAAGCCATCGCCAAGTGGGACATCACCCAGACCAGCGACGAAGCGGTGCACCACTTCTTCAAGGCCGGCCCGGCAGGCATTCCGACGCAGACCGCGTTCAGTCAGTCGACCCGTTGGGAAACCCTGGACGACGACCGTGAAAACGGCTGCATCCGCAGCTTCGAGCACGCCTACTCGAAAGAAGGCGGCCTCGCTGTGCTGTACGGCAACATCGCGCAGGATGGTTGCGTGGTGAAAACCGCGGGTGTCGACGAGTCGATCCACGTCTTCGAAGGCAACGCGAAGATCTTCGAAAGCCAGGACAGCGCCGTGCGCGGCATCCTCGCTGACGAAGTGAAGGAAGGCGACATCGTCATCATTCGCTACGAAGGCCCGAAAGGCGGTCCGGGCATGCAGGAAATGCTCTACCCGACTTCGTACCTCAAGTCCAAAGGCCTGGGCAAAGCCTGTGCATTGCTCACTGACGGCCGTTTCTCCGGCGGCACGTCGGGCCTGTCCATCGGACATGCTTCGCCAGAAGCGGCCGCCGGCGGCGCGATCGGCCTGGTACAGGATGGCGACAAAGTGCTGATCGACATTCCGAACCGCTCGATCAACCTGCTGGTCAGCGACGAAGAACTGGCGGCACGCCGCGCCGAGCAGGACAAGAAAGGCTGGAAACCGGTCGAACAACGTCCACGCAAAGTGACCACCGCGCTCAAGGCCTACGCCCTGCTGGCGACCAGCGCCGACAAGGGCGCGGTGCGCAACAAAGCGATGCTCGACGGGATTTAAAACAGCTGCAAGCACCAAGCCGCAAGCTGCAAGCTGCAAGCTGCAAGCAGGAGCTGCGTTGCTCTTACTTGTAGCTTGTAGCTTGTCGCTTGCCGCTGCGTTATCGATCGTTCCCACGCAGAGCGTGGGAACGATCAAATTCAAAACAGCTGCAAGTACCAAGCTGCAAGCAAGAGCTGCGTTGCTCTTACTTGCGGCTTGCAGCTTGTCGCTATCAGCTGCTTTTATTGAATATCTTCAGGCTTGACGATCACCCAGTTTTTGTCCGCCGTCACCGGCAACCCTTCCTTGGCCTGCGCCGCAGCGTGTTTGGCCATCATGCCGTTGATTTGCGTCATGTACTTGTCCTTGCGGTTGATCCACAAGTGGATGCCGCCCTTGGCCACGTCGACATCGTGGAACAGCATATAACCGTCGCTGGTCGGGGTGTCGCCGCCGACCAGTACCGGTTTTTTCCATTCATCGATGTAGGTGAGAATCGCCGCGTGCTTGCCGGCCATCCACGTCGCCGGGGTCCACAGGTAGGGCGTCAGCTCCAGACCGAGGTTGGCCTGCTCGTCATACTTGCCCGCGGTGATCTGCTTGCGCGCGGTGGTCAGTTCATTGGTTTCACGATTCTTCAACAGTGTGGTCACGCCAATGACGTTCTGCGGTTTGACGTTGTAGCCGTACTTCGGGTCTGCCGCGACCATGCGCACCAATTCCTCGGAGGCGGCGGTCATCACGTAGACCTCGATGCCGTTTTCCATCAGCTTGTTGTACAGCTCTTGCTGGCCGGTGAAGATCTTCGGCGGATTGACGTCGAGTTTCTTCACCACATCGCCTTCGTAATAGGTCGCCGGCACTGGTTTGCCCGAGGCCATCAACTCATCGACGTAGCCCTTGAGCTCCTTGAGAGTGAAGCCGGAAAACACCTGCGCCACCCACGGATAGCAGACCATGTCGTCGACTTCGCAGAGGCGATAGTAGTAACTGAACAGGCTTTCCTTGTGCTCGGCGGTGTCTTTGAACGGCATCAGTTTCAGCGACGGATCGAGTTTGTCGCGGGTGATCAGACCCTTGTTTTCCATGAACGGCAACAAGGACTCTTCGAGGTCGTAGCGGTAACTGGTGTTGTCCATGTCGAACACCGCGTAGTTACCCTTGTTGGCATTGGCCGCGATCATCGCGTCCAGCGCCTTGGCCTGATCCGCCGGCCAGTGCTTGAGGTCCGTGGCCAAGGCCTGACCGACGAAGCCCACCGCCAGTGCCACCGCCAACAACGTGCGTGCAATTCTCATAGCGCTACTCCCCGATCGAAAGAGTTCGACGCTAACAAATAAGTGTGACAACCCTCGCCTGTCTGCGACCGCACACGTCCGTATTGCGCCAGATGCATTGCCGACAGCGACACGCGCTTATTCCAAAAACGACGGACACCCAGCTATTTTGGTATTAAATCATTGCAAATCAAGCTGTTAGGCTTTCCGGTTCGCAGCAGCCCCGGATGGCTGTTGGCACAGTCTTTTCTGGAGTCCTCATGAATCTACCGTTGATTCTCAACCTGCTGGTGTTCCTCGCCCTGCTCGTCGGTCTGGCGCAAACCCGCCACACCACCTGGAGCCTGGCGAAAAAAGTTCTGCTGGCGCTGGTGCTCGGCGTGGCGTTCGGCGTGGCGCTGCACACGATTTATGGCGCCGGTAACCCGGTGCTGAAAGCCTCGATCGGCTGGTTCGATCTGGTCGGCAACGGCTACGTGCAGTTGCTGCAGATGATCGTCATCCCGCTGGTGTTCGCCTCGATCCTCAGCGCGGTGGCGCGTCTGCACAACGCTTCGTCGCTGGGCAAGATCAGCTTCCTGACCATCGGCACGCTGCTGTTCACCACGGCGATTGCCGCGCTGATCGGCATCGGCTTGACCAACCTGTTCGGCCTCACCGCCGAGGGGCTGGTTGCCGGCACGCAGGAAATGGCTCGCCTGCAAACCATTCAGAACGATTATGCCGGCAAGGTCGCCGACCTGAATGTGCCGCAACTGCTGCTGTCGTTCATCCCGCAGAACCCGTTCGCCGACCTGGCGCGGGCCAAGCCGACCTCGATCATCAGTGTGGTGATTTTCGCCGCGTTCCTCGGCGTGGCTGCGCTGCAACTGCTCAAGGATGACGTCGAGAAAGGTCAGAAAGTGATCAACGCCATCGACACCCTGCAAGCCTGGGTGATGCGTCTGGTGCGGCTGGTGATGAAACTGACCCCGTACGGCGTGCTGGCACTGATGACCAAAGTGGTCGCCGGCTCCAACCTGCAGGACATCATCAAGCTCGGCAGTTTTGTCGTGGTGTCGTACTTGGGTCTGGGCCTGATGTTCGTGGTCCACGGCGTTCTGGTGTCGGCGGCCGGGATCAACCCGCTGCGGTTCTTCCGCAAGATCTGGCCGGTGCTGACGTTCGCCTTCACCAGCCGTTCGAGCGCGGCGACCATCCCGCTGAGCATCGAAGCGCAGACCCGTCGCCTGGGCATTCCATCGTCGGTGGCGAGTTTCGCTGCATCGTTCGGCGCGACCATCGGCCAGAACGGTTGCGCCGGCCTGTACCCGGCCATGCTGGCAGTGATGGTCGCGCCTACTGTGGGCATTAACCCGCTGGATCCGCTGTGGATCGCCACGCTGGTGGCGATTGTGACCTTGAGTTCGGCGGGTGTGGCCGGTGTCGGCGGCGGCGCGACTTTCGCAGCGCTGATCGTGCTGCCGGCAATGGGTTTGCCGGTGTCGCTGGTGGCGCTGCTGATTTCGGTTGAGCCGCTGATCGATATGGGCCGTACCGCGTTGAACGTCAGTGGTTCGATTACCGCCGGTGCGATTACCAGCCAGGTGATGCAGCAGACCGATAAAGCGCTGCTGAATGCTGATGAGCATGCGGAACTCGCTCAGGCTTAAGCCAAGATGATCGTTCCCATGCTCCGCGTGGGAATGCAGCCCGTGACGCTCCGCGTCACTTGGACGCAGAGCGTCCCTTGAGGCATTCCCACGCAGAGCGTGGGAACGATCTATGCGCGCTCCCAGACTTCGAAGTTGTACGCCGGCTTATCGCCCTCTGCCGCATTTGGCACATTCGACACCAGCTTCCACTCGCTCAGATCAAACTCCGGAAACCACGCATCCCCCTCCGGGCTCAGCGCGACGCGGGTCAGGTACAGACGATCTGCTTGGGCCAGCCCTTGCGCATACAATTGCGCGCCGCCAATCAGCATCAGCTCATCGACGCCTTGCTCTTTCGCCCATTCCTCGGCGCGCGCCACGGCGGCGTCCAGCGACGGATACACTTCGGCACCTTCCAGCGACAGGTCGGTCTGGCGACTGACGACGATGTTCAAGCGCCCCGGCAACGGCCGACCGAGCGAATCCCAGGTCTTGCGGCCCATGATGATCGGCTTGCCGAGGGTCATGGCCTTGAAGTATTTGAAGTCCCCCGGCAGGTGCCAGGGCATGCTGTTGTCGACGCCGATCACGCGGTTTTCACCGAGGGCTGCGATCAGGCTGAGGGGCAATGATTTAGTCATGCCGGCGAGGATACCAGAGGCGCGCTTACCCCGATAAGCGCCACAGCGGTTATGCTCAACGCTCATTTAAGCGACGGGACGCCGCGTGACTGAACTGACTCCACTGCAAAACCTCTGGCTCACCGAAACCATCCGCCTGCGCGAAGAACACGCAGGCCCCCTGGATGATCTGGAAGCCAATCGTCTGGCGCGCACCGGTGGCGGCGATCTGCCGAGCCGCATTCAGCGCCGGGCGCGCTGGCTGGCCGACCGCGACGGGCTGACGCCGGCACTCAAACACTGGCTGCAAGGCGCTCGTCTGGCGTTGCTGCTGCTGAGCCTGTTCGCCGTGTTGAGCGGCGCCGGGCTGGCCTTCGCCGCGCTGGGGCAAACGCCGGTCAACGTATTCTGGGCCCTCGGCAGCCTGCTCGGGCTGAACCTGATTCTGCTGCTGAGCTGGGCCCTTGGCCTGGTGTTTGCCGGCGAACACGGCGCGACGCTGGGCCGCGTGTGGCTGTGGCTCAGCGAAAAACTCGCCCGCGACGCCAAAGCCGCGCAACTGGCGCCGGCACTGCTGTTGCTACTGCAACGCCGCAAACTCAATCGCTGGGCACTCGGCACGCTGGTCAACGGTATATGGTTGCTGGCCATGCTCAGTGCCTTGATCGTACTGCTGATGCTGATGGCCACCCGACGCTACGGCTTCGTCTGGGAAACCACGATTCTCAGCGCCGAAACGTTTATCCACATGACCCGAAGCTTGGGCAGCCTGCCGGCGCTGCTCGGTTTCAATGTGCCCACGGTGGAAATGATTCGCGCCAGCGGCGACGCCGCGCTGGATATCGAAAGCGCCCGGCAGGCCTGGGCCACATGGCTGGTCGGCGTGCTGGTGGTTTACGGCGTGCTGCCGCGCCTGCTGTTGACGCTGCTGTGCTTCTGGCGCTGGAACAGCGGCAAAGCCGCGCTGCATCTGGACCTCAACCTGCCCGGTTACGCGCAACTGCGCGAGCGGCTGATGCCGACCAGCGAACGCCTCGGCGTCAACGATCCTGAGCCGGCGCAACTGCACCGCGTCGACAGCAGCGTCGGCGAGCTCGCCAGCGAAGGCGCGTTGCTGGTCGCCATCGAACTCGACGAACAACGCCCCTGGCCGCCCGCGTTGCCAAAAAGCGTCAGCAATGCCGGCATCCTCGACAGCCGCGAGTCGCGGCACAAGCTGCTCGAACAACTCAGCCGTTTTCCCCCGGCACGCCTGGCGATTGCCTGTGATCCACGGCGCTCGCCGGATCGCGGCAGCCTCGCGCTGATCGCCGAACTGGCACGCAATGCCGGCGCCACCCGCATCTGGCTGCTGCAAGCGCCGCCCGGCGAAGCGCTGGATGCCGACCGTTTGGGAGACTGGCATGTCGCCCTGCAACAGCTGGAGCTGCCCTTCGCCGATTGCGCGCCGCTGAACTGGCTGGAGACGGGCCATGATTGATCTGCGTAAAGCGCCGCTGAAACTCGCGGTGGTCGGCCACACCAACGTCGGCAAAACCTCACTGCTGCGCACGCTGACCCGCGATGTCGGCTTCGGCGAAGTCTCCCATCGCCCGAGCACCACCCGCCATGTCGAAGGCGCACGGTTGTCGGTGGATGGCGAGCCGTTGCTCGACCTCTACGACACGCCGGGGCTGGAAGATGCGATCGCCCTGCTGGATTTTCTCGAACGCCTGGAGCGCCCCGGCGAACGCCTCGACGGCCCGGCGCGGCTGGCGCGGTTTCTCGAGGGCAGCGAGGCGCGCCAGCGCTTCGAGCAGGAAGCCAAGGTGCTGCGGCAACTGCTCGCCTCTGACGCCGGTCTGTACGTGATCGACGCCCGCGAACCGGTATTGGCCAAGTACCGCGACGAACTGGAAGTGCTCGCCAGTTGCGGCAAACCGCTGCTGCCGGTGCTGAATTTCGTCAGCAGCGCCAACCATCGCGAACCCGACTGGCGTGAAGCGCTGGCACGCCTTGGCCTGCATGCACTGGTGCGTTTCGACAGCGTGGCGCCGCCGGAGGATGGCGAGCGGCGCTTGTACGAAAGCCTGGCGCTGCTGCTGGAAACCGCCCGCCCGCAACTCGAGCGGCTGATCGCTGATCAACAGGCCCAGCGCCTCGCCCGTCAGCAGAGCGCGGCACGCTTGATTGCCGAATTGTTGATCGACTGCGCCGCCTGCCGACGCAGCGTGGTCAGCGAGGCCGAGCAGGAACAGCAGGCGATCAGCGAATTGCGCAAGGCTGTGCGTCAGCGTGAGCAGAAGTGCGTCGAGGCGCTGCTCAAGCTCTACGCGTTTCGCCCACAGGACGCGGCGGCCAGTGACTTGCCGTTGCTCGACGGGCGTTGGGGCGATGACCTGTTCAACCCGGAAACCCTGAAACAGCTTGGCGTACGGGTCGGCGGCGGCATCGCGGCAGGTGCGGCCGCCGGGGCTGGCGTCGACCTCCTGGTCGGCGGCATCACTCTCGGCGCAGCGGCGCTGGCCGGGGCGATCGCCGGCGGCGCCCTGCAAACGGCGCGCAGTTATGGCAGCCGTTTGCTCGGCAAGATCAAAGGCCAGCGGGAATTGACCGTGGATGATGGCGTGTTGCGGTTGTTGGCGTTACGGCAGCGGCAGTTGGTGCTGGCCCTGGATCAACGAGGGCATGCGGCGATGGACGCGGTTCAGGTTGCAACGCCTGTGGATAAAACCTGGCGCGAAGGCAAATTGCCTGAAGCCTTGAACAAGGCCCGGGCGCATCCGCAGTGGTCGTCGCTGAACCCGCATCCGAAGCTGAATCAGGCGGAAAGGCAGGAGCAGGTTGAGGCGTTGGTTGATCGGGTGCTTGAGCTTTAGATCGCTACCCCCTCACCCCAGCCCTCTCTCCCAAGGGGGCGAGGGGGAAAGGGAGCCGATCTGCGTGCTTTACGAATCTGAGTTCGACTCGATATCTCAGGCCGGTGTATGAACCGAGAGCAACACGGTCAGCTCCCTCTCCCTCCGGGAGAGGGCTGGGGTGAGGGTCGCGATTATGAGCACGACAACAAAACCTCAGCCTTACGCTTCAGCACTACCAAATCCATCACCGGCACCGCCCTCTCCTTCGCCAACTCATCCCAGCGCCGCATGCGCAAACTCAGCGCACACAACGGATCAGCCTCGAATGCATCCGCCTCAGCCGCGCTCATCACCCCGCCCTGATATTCCAGCGTCCTGCGACTCGCCTCACTCAATCGCGCGTAATAGCCCGGTTCGCGCAGCGTCAGATAACGCTTGGCCTGAACGTGATACTCCACCAGCCGCGCCAGCCGCTCACTGAAGCCCGCCTCACGCAGATAGTCCGCGCCCAGCCGTTCATGGCTGACCACGCCATAGCCGCCCATGTTCTGCGCACCCCCGGCGCACAAATGGCCGATGTCGTGGAAGAACGCCGCGAGCACCACTTCATCATCGCAACCCTCGGCCATGGCCAGCTCGGCCGCTTGCGACATATGCTCGAGCTGCGACACCGGTTCGCCGATGTAATCGCTGGCGCCGAAGCGTTCATACAAGCCGAACACCCGCGCCACCACCTGCTCTGGATTCATGCCCCCTCCAGCAACTGCGCAATGTTGCGCTCGGCCATGGCCGGGCCGACGCTCATGCCGACGCCGGTGTGCATCAGCGCCACGCTCAAACCCGGTGCCGGGCGCAGGAATGAGAACGGCCCCGGCCCGCGAGCACCATAGACACCCTGCCAGCGCTCGACCACCTGCACCTTGCAACCGAGGGTCTGTTCGGCCAATTCGAGCATCCAGTTATCCACTTGCTCAGCGTTGAACGGTGACGGATCGCGGCCGTAATGGTGCGAGTCGCCGATGATCAATTCGCCGTACGGCGTCGGGCTGATCAGCAGGTGGATGCCGTTGTCGTGCAAATGTGGTTGCTCGCGCAGGATCTGCGCCTGCACCGCCGCCGCTTCGGGCAGATCGGCGAAGGCGCCGTAGTGCACGCAGCTCAGCCCGGTGAGCAAGGCGTGTTGCAGGTTCAGTTCAGCGTGCGGTTTGGCGCGCAGCATTTGCAGGCGACAGATCTGCGGCTCGAGCGCAGCAATCGGCTCGGCGAGCAAGGTCTGATAATCGTGGCCGGAGCAGACGATGATCTGCGGCGCGGTAAAGCTACCGGCGGTGCTGTGCAACCGCCCTGGCTCAACGTCGCGTACCAGAGTGGAGAAGTGGAACTCGACGCCGAGGTCACGGCGCAAATAATCGATCAATGCCGGAATCGCTTCACGCGAATACAGCTGTTGATCGTCCCGGCCATGCAGCGCGGCGCGATGGTGGCTGAATTGACCGCCATACAGATCACGCAATGCGGCACCGCGCAGCAGCTCGACGTTGTAGTCGTGTTCCTGCGCACGACCGGCGCAGAACGCTTCGAGCAGATCCTCTTCGGCTTCGCTGCGGGCGAACAGGTAAGAACCATTGCGCTTGATCTGCAGACCGGCGAGTTGCGCCCAGTCGCCCCAGATCTCGCGGCTAGCCTTGGCCAGTCCGAGCATGGTGCCGGGCGGCTGGCCGGTGACCAGCGCCTGGCCGAAGTTGCGCACCGAGGCGCCGAGGGGCGTGGCGGTGCGTTCGAATACGGCGACCTTGAGGCCGCGTTTGGCTGCGGCGTAGGCGTGGGACAGGCCGAGGATGCCGGCGCCGACGATGAGCAGGTCTTTGTGGTGTGTCATGGAGAGGCACTCTGAATGCGCGACCGTAATCGCTGGCAAGCCAGCTCCCACAAGTATCGAGGTGTTCACAAATTACGTGTTCACCGCAAAACCCTGTGGGAGCTGGCTTGCCAGCGATGAGGCCTGTCAGTCTATAAAGATCTTACTTGGCAGCCACTTTCTCGGACTTGCCGTCATAGCGCTTGCGCCACTCGGTGAGGATCTCGTCGCGATTCTTCGAGGCCCAGGCAAAGTCGTTCTTGATCAGACGCTGCTCGTAATCGGCGGGCAGTTCGGTCTGCGGCTTGGCAATCCCAGGCTGAGCGAGTACGGCGAAGTTCTCTTTGTACAAATCCATCGCCTCGGCGCTGGCGGAGAAATCGGCGAGTTTCTTTGCCGCCTCTTCGTGCGGCGTGCCTTTGATCACCGCCGTGGCTTCGATCTCCCAACCCAGGCCTTCTTTCGGCAGGATGATGTCCAGCGGCGCGCCCTGGCGCTTCAGTTGAACGGCCGGGTATTCAAAGGAAATGCCGATCGGGAATTCCCCGGCCGCCGCCAGTTTGCACGGCTTGGAACCGGAGTGAACGTACTGGCCGATGTTCTGGTGCAGGCCGTCCATATACGCCCAGCCCTGCTTCTCGCCGAAGGTTTGCAGCCAGGCGCTGACGTCGAGGAAACCGGTGCCGGACGACGCCGGGTTAGGCATAACGATCTTGCCCTTGTACTCAGGCTTGGTCAGGTCCTGCCAGCTCACTGGCTTGGTCAAACCCTGTTTTTCGGCCTCGACCGTGTTGAAGCAAATGGTCGCCGCCCACACATCCATGCCGACCCACGCTGGCGGGTTGGCGGCGTCGCGGTAGTTCGCGCCGATCTTGCCGAGGTCCTTTGGCGCGTAGCTTTGCAGCATGCCTTGCTGATCGAGAATCGCCAGGCTGGAAGCGGCCAGGCCCCACACCGCGTCAGCCTGCGGCCGCGCTTTTTCCGCGAGGAGTTTAGCGGTGATGATCCCGGTAGAATCGCGCACCCATTTGATCTCGACGTCAGGGTTGGCTTTCTCGAACGCTTCCTTATAGGACTTCAACTGCTCGGCTTCGAGGGCGGTGTACACCGTCAACTCGGTTTTTGCCGCGAAGGCATTCAGGCTGAAAGTAGCGAGCACAGCAGCGGCCAGGGCCATAGGCTTGAACATGATCGGTTTCCTGTCTTTTGAGTTGAGGGCAGTTGGAATCAGTGACCGGGCGCGGTTTGCCGCCAGGCCTGGGAACGGCGCAGCAAGCCGCGCGAAGCCCACGCCAGCAGCAAGGACACGCCCGCCGAGGTGAACAGAATCAGGGTCGACATCGCCGCCGCGCCGCCGACGTTGCCGGCGTCGTCCATGTTCAGCACGGCCACCGCGGCGAGGATGGTGTCGGGGCTGTAAAGGAAGATCGCCGCCGACACTGTGGTCATCGCCGAGACGAACAGGTAGCGCACGATGTCCAGCAGCGCCGGCAGGCAGATCGGCACGGTCACGCGCAGGTAATGCCGATACAGCGGCGCTTTGAGCGACAGCGCCGCCGCTTCGAACTCGGCATCGAGCTGGCGCAGCGCGGTGGTCGCGGTCATTTGTGCGGTGGTCAGATAGTGCGCAATGGTGCAGACGATCAGCAGCGTCATCGTCCCGTAAAGTACGTGCAGCGGGTTGCCGGTGAGGTTGAAGAAGAAAACGTAACCCAGGCCAAGCACTAGCCCCGGCACCGCCATCGGCACGAAACTGAGCATGCGTAACGCCAGGTTGAGCCCATGCTGAGTGCGGGTTTTCTCCATCAGATAAGCGCCGGTGAAAATCAGCACACTGCCGATCAGCGCTGTCCCCAAGGCCATTTTCAAACTGTTGCTGTAAGCGAGCCAGCCACCGCCAGCGGTTTCGTTGAACTGATAATGGTTGAGCGACAGCGACAGGTTGTATGGCCAGAACTTCACCAGCGACGAGAACACCGCCATGCCGAACACCAGCAACAGCGCGGCGCAGATCAGCAAAACAATCGCCAAATAACCAGCGTCGCGCCATTTCGATGGCTGCGGCTGGAACACCTGCGCACGTCCGCTCATCGAGTCGCCGTGGCGACGACGCAGCCACGCATCGACGCCAAAGCTGAACAGCGCCGGCAGCAACAGCACCATGCCGATCAACGCGCCGCGACCGAATTGTTGCTGGCCGACCACAGCTTTGTAGGCTTCCAGCGCCAGCACTTGATAGTCGCCACCGACCACCACCGGCACACCGAAATCGGTGATGGTCAGGGTGAACACCAGACAGAACGCGGCGAACACAGCCTGACGCGTCGCCGGCCAAGTGATGCTGCGAAACGCCTTGGCCGGGCTGGCGCCCATGCTCGACGCCGCATCGAACAGCCGCGCATCGGCCAGCGATAACGCCGAGAGCAGAATCATCAGCGCATGGGGAAAGGTGTAAATCACCTCACCGAGCACAATTCCCCAGAAACCGTAGATGTTGTCCGAGAGAAATCCACGCAGCATGCCTTGGTTGCCGAACAGATAGACCAGCGCGATCCCCGGCAGCATCGACGGGGCCATCAGCGGCAACAACGAAATCCCGCGCCAGATGCCCTTCGCCGGAATCAGCGTACGTTGCAGGGCGTAGGCAAACAGGTAAGCGAGCGGTACGACGATGGCGGCGACGCTGAGGGAAACCTTCAAACTGTTGCCGAGCAACCAGTGGAAATTAGCGCTGGTCACCAGCTCTTTCGCCGCGAGCCAGCCGCCGCCCTGCCCCGCGTCGTCGCTGAAGCCGCGCCAGAAAATCGCCAGCAATGGCAAGAGCACCGCGAGGCCGAGCAACAACAGCAGAACGATTTTGCCGCCGACCACGAACAAGCGATCGCCGATCTCGGCACGGGAAGTCTGCCGTAGCTGCTTGTCCGGCAGCGGCAAGGCGATCCCGGCGCTCATCAGGCGAACACCTGCAGGCTGCGCGGCGGCAAGGCGACCATGATCTGCTGCGCGCCGAGGCGTGGCATGGCTTCCGGAGCGAGCTCGGCGAGCAGCGCATGGCCAGGCAGTTGATCGAGTTCAAAGCTCATGCGGCAGCGGTTGCCGAGAAAGGTGATTTCGCGAACTCTGGCC
>Ga0308159_1002765_pt1 | contig 19356 bp, 14 predicted proteins | sample PhyCR1_FD_201040 | JGI IMG/M metagenome (GOLD analysis project Ga0308159, IMG submission 201040) | Phyllosphere microbial communities from UC Gill Tract Community Farm, Albany, California, United States - DLSLC.R1 | ecosystem: Host-associated > Plants > Phyllosphere > Unclassified | place: USA... | reverse complement strand
GTGCTGCGCCTGGGCACCCGCGTCGCCAACGTCGACGCGAAGAACACCTCCATGGAAGAGCTCGTCGGACTCATGACCGGCGCCGTCACGAAGGACGACCAGAAGTGAGCACCAAGACCCCTCCCACCGAGACCGTCGCCATCGGCACCTTCGACGACTCGCGGCCCAACTTCTTCAAGGGACTGCTGAAGGCGCAGGCCTTCCAGATCCTCATCATCCTCATCGTCATCGTGCTGATCTTCAGCGCGTTGGCTCCCGACTCGTTCGCGCAGTGGTCGAACTTCCGCCTGATCATCCAGAACGCCTCGATCCTCGCCGTCCTCGGCGTCGGCATGACGTACATCATCATCACCTCGGGCATCGACCTCTCCATCGGATCGGTGCTGGTGTTCTCGGGCGTCGTGTCGGCGCTGACGATGCGGGCGCTCGGCGGCGAAGGCTGGGGAGTGGCGACCATCGGCATCCTGGTCTCGATCCTCAGCGGCGTGTGCTGGGGCCTTTTCAACGGCTTCCTCATCGCGAAGGCGAAGATCCCGCCGCTCATCGTCACCCTCGGCTCGCTGGGCATGGCCCTCGGTCTCGCGCAGATCCTCACCGGTGGCGTCGACATCCGCGACGTGCCCACCGTGCTGACCGTCTCGATCGGCTACGGCAACGTGTTCGGGTCGCTGCCGATCATCAGCGTGATCGCGCTCGTCGTGGTCGTCATCGGCGCGATCGTGCTGCACTTCACCAAGTTCGGCCTGTACACCTACGCCGTCGGCTCGAGCGAGCTCGCCGCCCGCCGCGTCGGCGTCAAGGTCGACCGCCACCTCATCTCGGTCTACACGCTGTCGGGAGCGCTCGCCGGCCTCGCCGGCATCCTGGCCCTCTCGCAGTTCTCGACCACCGCGATCGCGGGACAGTCGCAGACCAACCTGAACGTGATCGCGGCCGTCGTCATCGGTGGCACCTCGCTCTTCGGCGGGGTCGGCACGATCTTCGGAACCGTGGTCGGCCTCTTCATCCCGGCCGTCCTGCAGAACGGCTTCGTCATCACCGGCGTGCAGCCCTTCTGGCAGCAGGTCGCGGTGGGCGCGGTGCTGATCACCGCCGTCTACGTCGACCAGGTGCGCCGCACCGCCGCGACCCGCGGCACCACCCAGAGCCTCTGGCGGAAGTTCGTCAGCGGAGGACGCCGCGGCTGAGGCCCGGCATCCGACACCCACCAAGAGAGAACAGGCAATCACAATGCAGTGGAACAAGAAGGTTCTCGCGTTCGCCACCCTCGGCGCCGCAGCCACCCTCGTCCTCGCCGGGTGCTCCGGCGGCTCCTCGTCCGGCGGCGCGTCGGGCGGGTCGGACGGCGGGTACAAGATCGCGTTCGTGCAGGGTGTCGCGGGAGATGAGTTCTACATCTCCATGCAGTGCGGCATCCAGGCAGAAGCCGCCAAGGAAGGCGCCACCGTCACTACGCAGGGTCCCGAGAAGTTCGACCCGACGCTTCAGAAGCCCATCGTCGACGCGGTCGTGGCCTCCAAGCCCGACGCGCTGCTGATCGCCCCCACCGACGTCTCGGCCATGCAGGCACCCATCGCGGCGGCCGAGGCGGCCGGCATCAAGGTGGTGCTGGTCGACACGACGCTGGAAGACCCCTCGGGTGCGGTCTCGCAGATCTCCTCCGACAACGAAGGCGGCGGCGCCGCGGCGTTCGAGGCGATCCAGAAGGCCAACCCCAGCGGCGGCAAGGTTCTCGTGGTGTCGGTCGACCCCGGCATCTCGACCACCGACGCCCGCGCGAAGGGCTTCGAAGACGCCGTCGCGAAGGACTCGAAGTTCTCGTCGGTCGGCGTGCAGTACTCGCACAACGAGCCCTCCACCGCCGCCGAGATCGTCACCGCGGCCCTGCAGAAGGACCCCGACATCGTCGGTATCTTCGCCGCCAACCTGTTCGCCGCCGAGGGCTCCGCCACCGGCGTCCAGCAGGCGGGCAAGCAGGGCGCCGTGACCATCGTCGGCTTCGACGCGGGCCCCGCGCAGGTCAAGGCTCTGCAGGCGGGAACGGTTCAGGCGCTCGTCGCCCAGGAGCCCGCCACCATCGGCCAGGACGGCGTGCAGCAGGCCATCGCGGCGCTGAAGGGCGAGGCTACTGAAGCCAAGATCCAGACCGGCTTCACGATCCTGACGAAGGACAACATCGACACCGACGGCAAGGACGCGGTCTACAAGTCGTCCTGCTGACTACCCCCCCTCTCGCGTGAGGGGTCAGAAACTGTCGCCGCGGGATGCTCCAGGCGACAGAAAACGACCCCTCACGCGAGATGAACCCCGGATGCCGCCCCCCTCTCCCTCACGCGACACACCGACCCTCTCTCGCGTGAGGGGTCAGAAACTGTCGCCGCAGGATGCTCCAGGCGACAGAAAACGACCCCTCACGCGGAGGGGCGACCCGACAAGAGAGAAACCGCCGTGCCGCTGGCCGACATGCCCGCCCTGCTCGCCGCGCACCGCGCGGTCGGGGCCTTCAACTTCATCACCCTCGAGGTCGCCGAAGCGATCGTGACCGGGGCCGAGGCCGCCGGCACCGGCGTGATCCTGCAGCTCTCGCAGAACGCGATCGCCTTCCACGGCGGTCTGGCGCCCGCCGCCTCCGCCGCCCTCCGCCTGGCCGAAGCAGCGCGGATCGACGTCGTCGTGCACCTCGACCACGCGACCGACGAGCCCCTCGTCGACGAGGCCCTGGCGGTCGGCATCCGTTCGGTGATGTTCGACGCCGCTCACGTGAGCGATGCCGAGAACCTCGAGCGCACCGCCTCCGTCGCCGAGCGGGTGCACGCGGCGGGAGGGTGGATCGAGGCCGAGCTCGGCGAGATCGGCGGCAAGGGCGCCCACACACCCGGGGTGCGCACCGACGTCGCCGAGGCCGTGCGGTTCGTGCGCGAGACCGGCGTCGACGCCCTCGCCGTGGCCGTCGGCAGTGAGCACGCGATGCGCGAGCGCAGCGCCCGACTCGATGAGACGCTCATCGCCGAGCTCGCCGCGGCGGTGCCCGTGCCCCTCGTGCTGCACGGCTCCAGCGGGGTCGCGGATGGGGGCATCGACGGCGCCGTGCGCGCGGGCATGCGCAAGATCAACATCGGCACACACCTCAACGCCGTGCTGACGGGCGCCGTCCGCGTGGAGCTGGAGCGGGACCCGGATGCCATCGACCCTCGCCGCTGGCTCACCCCGGGCCGCGCGGCGGTCGCCGCCGAGGTCGAGCGCCTCCTCGGTGTCATCGCGGGGCGCGGCGCATGAGCGGGTTCGTCACCCTGACCGCCGCCGGGGCGATCGACGCCACCTACCGCGTCGGTGCTCTGCGCCGCGGGGCGTTCGCCCGTGCCGAGAGCTACACGCGCGAGGTGAGCGGTAAGGGCGTCAACGTCTCTGCCGCCCTCGCCGCGGGCGGGGCGAGGACGGTCGCGGTCGTGGTGCTCGGGGCCGACGACGTGCGCTTCGCGCGATGCGGGCTCACCGCTCCGCTCCTGCGGATCGTCGAGGTGCCCGGGGCAACGCGCGTGAACACCTCGATCATCGACGCCGACGGCGCCACGACGAAGGTCAACGCCCCGACCCCGCCGCTGTCGTCCGACGCGTGGGATGCCACGGTCTCGGCCGTGCGCGACGAGCTCTCGGCCCGAACGGCCCCCTGGCTCGTGATCTCGGGGAGCCTGCCCGACCTCGCGGGCACCGGGTCTCTGATCGATCTCGCCGCCGTCCGCACGGTCGCGCGGGAGCACGGCGCGCGAGTGGCCGTCGACACGAGCGGGGCGGCGCTCGACGCTCTGCTCGCCGAACCGGACGGAATCGATCTGCTCACCCCGAACGCCGAAGAACTGTCGGCAGCGGTGGGACGCCCGCTCGCCACGCTCGGCGAGGTCGTCGACGCCGCCCGCGAGATCGTCGCGCGGGGAGTGGGGACGGTGCTCGCGAGCCTCGGCGCCGACGGGCTCGTCGCCGTCACCGCCGATCGAGCGGTCTTCGCGCGCGCGGCCGCCCCCTACGTCGCGAACACCGCCGGCGCGGGTGACGCCGCCCTCGCGGGCTTCCTCCTCGGCCTCACCCGCGAAGCCGCGGCCACCGCCGCCGGTGCCGACCCCCTCGCCGTCGCCGCAGCGTCGGCGGCCGAGTGGGGAGCGCACGCCGTCGCGCACGCCTCCACTCTCGTCGCGGGCCCTCCGCACGGCATCCGGGCCCTCGTCGACACCGCGCCGGATCTCGAGCGCGTGCTCACGCCGGAGGGCGAAGCGTGACCTCCCGTCCGGCCCGATCGAAGGACAGTGCATGACCGTGGCCCACCTCAAGATCGCCCCGGAGATCGTCGCGGCCGTCGCCGACGTCTCGCGCATCCGCACCCGCGCGATCGACCGGGTCGCCTACGCCAACGACGCCTCGCACTACCTGCTGACGCCCGAGGCGGTGGTGGTCGCCTCGGATGCGGCCGAGGTCGGCGCGATCCTCCGCGCGGCCACCGCGTCGCGCACGCCCGTGACCTTCCGCTCGGGTGGCACGAGCCTGTCGGGCCAGTCGGCCGGGTCGGGCCTGCTGGTCGACGTGCGGCAGGGGTTCGGCCGCATCGACGTGCTCGACGGCGGCCGACGCGTGCGCTCGCAGCCCGGAGCCACCGTGCGTCAGGTCAACGCGCGACTCGCGCGGCACGGGCATCGCCTCGGCCCCGACCCCGCGAGCGAGGCCGCGTGCACCATCGGCGGGGTCGTCGCGAACAACTCCAGCGGCATGGCCTGCGGGACGGCCGAGAACTCGTACCGCACCCTCGAATCGCTCGTGGTGGTGCTGGCGTCCGGAACCGTCGTCGACACCGCGGACCCCGATGCCGATCGGCTGCTCGCCCAGCGCGAACCCGCCCTCGTCGACGAGCTGATGCGGCTGCGCTCCCGCGTGGTCGGCGACCCCGCGAGCGTCGCTCTCATCGAGCGGCAGTTCGCGATGAAGAACACCATGGGGTACGCCCTCAATGCCTTCGTCGACTTCGACACCCCCGCGGCCCTCCTCGCCCACCTGGTCGTCGGCTCGGAGGGGACGCTCGCGTTCGTCGCCGAGGCGACCTTCCGCACCGTGCCGATCCGTCCCGCGATCGCGACGACGCTCGCGGTGTTCCCGACGCTCGACGCGGCCACGCGGTCGCTGCCGGCGCTGGTGGCGACGGGCGCGGCGACGCTGGAGCTGATGGATGCCACCTCGCTCCGCGTCGGACAGCGCCTGGAGGGCACTCCCGCCGCGATCCATGGCTTCGAGGCGACGACCCAGGCGGCTCTTCTCGTGGAGTATCACGCGGACGACCCCGAGGCCCTGCGCGCGCTCGCCGAGGCCGGCTCGCGCGTGCTGGGGGAGCAGGACCTGCGCGACCCCGCACTGTTCTCGAGCGACGCCGCCGACCGCGCGGCCGCGTGGAAATTCCGCAAGGGCCTCTACGCCTCGGTGGCCGGCGCCCGACCGAGCGGCACCACGGCCCTGCTCGAGGACGTCGTCGTGCCCGTCGACCGCCTCGCCGACACCTGCGGGGGGCTCCAGGAGCTGTTCGCGCGCTACGGCTACGCCGACAGCGTGATCTTCGGTCACGCCAAGGACGGCAACATCCACTTCATGCTCACCGATCGGTTCGAGGGCGCGAAGGCCCTCGGGCGCTTCGAGGGCTTCACCGACGCGATGGTCGACCTCGTGCTCGACGCGGGCGGCAACCTCAAGGCCGAGCACGGCACGGGTCGCGCGATGGCGCCGTACGTGTGCCGCCAGTACGGCGACGAGCTGTACGACGTGATGGTGCGGCTCAAGCGCCTGCTCGACCCCAGCGGCATCCTGAACCCGGGTGTCATCATCGACGACGACCCGACCGCGCACATGCGGAACCTCAAGACGCCCGTGTCGATCGAGTCCGAGGCCGACCGGTGCGTGGAATGCGGATACTGCGAGCCGGTGTGCCCGAGCCGCTCGCTCACGCTCACCCCGCGCCAGCGCATCGTCGTGCGGCGCGCCTCGACCGCCGCCCGCGAGCGCGGCGACGGGGCGCTCGTCGCGGAGCTCGAGAAGGACTACAACTACGACGGCGTGCAGACCTGCGCGGTCGACGGCATGTGCCAGACGGCGTGCCCCGTGCTCATCAACACGGGCTCGCTCATGAAGCGCTTCCGCCGTGAGGACGCGAACCCCGCGCTCGCCGCCGGCTGGTCGGCCGCGGCGACGGGGTGGGGCGCGGTGACGCGCGCCGGATCCGCGGCCCTCTCGGTCGCGTCGGTACTGCCGACGCCGGCGGTGCGGGCGGTGACGGATGCCGCGCGCGCGGTGCTCGGGACCGACACGGTGCCCCGCTACGCGGCCGAGCTGCCGGGCGGCGGAACGTCGCGCAAGGCCCTGGGCCGGGTCGTCGGGGCCGCGGGCGTCGAGCCGAGCGCGGTGTTCCTGCCCGCGTGCGTGGGCAGCATGTTCGGACCGGCTTCCTCCGACGGCATCGGCGCGACCGGAGCGTTCGTGCGGCTGCTCGAGCGAGCGGGGGTTTCGGCGATCGTCCCCGAGGGGATCGATGCTCTCTGCTGCGGCACGCCCTGGTCGTCGAAGGGGTACGCGAAGGGGCACGCGACGATGTCGGCTCGCGTTCGCGCGGCGGTGTCCGCGGCGTCGCGCGGGGGAGAGCTCCCCGTCGTCTGCGATGCGTCCAGCTGCACCGAGGGCTTCTCGGCGACTCTGCGCGACGAGGGAGTGAGAGTGGTGGATGCCGTGGCCTTCGCGGCATCCGCTCTGCTTCCGCACCTCGAGCCGACACCGGTGGCCGAGTTGCTGGCCCTGCACCCCACGTGCTCGTCGACGCAGTTGGGCATCGACCCGGCGCTGCGGGCGGTGGGCGAGGCCGTCGCCGCGGAGGTGCGCGTGCCCGACGCCTGGGGCTGCTGCGCCTACGCGGGGGACCGGGGCATGTTGCACCCCGAACTCACCGAGGCCGCGACCGCTCCCGAAGCGGCCGAGGTCGCCGGGCTCGGCGCCGATGCCTTCGCGTCGTGCAACCGCACCTGCGAGTTGGGCATGACGAAGGCGACGGGCGAGACGTACGTGCACGTGCTGGAGCTGCTGGAGCGCGCGACGCGGTAGCAGTGCAGCGGGTCCGAAGAATGGCCACCCCCTCTCCGTGTGAGAGGGGGTGACCACCTGAAGGGGTGTTGCGCCGGTCAGGCGGCCATCACGCCGTAGCGCTTGTGGCCCTTCACGTCGTAGCGGTCCAGCATCATGACCTTCGACCACACCTGAGCGAAGTCGCGGACGAACCTCTCCTGTCCGTCGGTGCCGGCGTAGGCATCGGCGATCGAGCGGAGCTGCGCGTTCGAGCCGAACACGAGGTCGTTCCTCGATGCCCGCCAGCGTGCCTCGCCGGTCGCCTGGACGCGGCCGGTGAAGGTCGATGCGGTGTCGTCGTCTTTCGTCCAGACCAGATCGGTGTCGGTCAGGTTGACGAAGAAGTCCGTCGTCAGGACGCCGACGCGTTCCGTGAAGACACCTATATCGGACCCGTCCCAGTTCGCGCCGAGGACGCGCAGGCCCGCGGTGAGGACGGTCCACTCGGGCGCGGTGAGCGTGAAGAGGTTCGCCTTGTCGAGGAACGCCGCCTCGGGAGCGACTCCGGGCGCGAACTGGTCGAATCGCTCCGACACGAAGTTGCGGAAGCCATCCGCCACGGGCCGAAGCCACTCGAACATCTCGATGTCGGTGAGTTCCTGCGTCGTGTCGACGCGACCCGGGGTGAACGCGACGTCGACGTCGGAGCCCGCCGCCCGCGCCGCCCGCTCCACGGCGGCCGTGCCGGCGAGCACGATCAGGTCGGCGAGCGACACCTGCCGCCCGCCCGACGACGCGGCGAACTCCGCTTGCACGGAGCGCAGCGCGTCGATCACCGGGATGGTGCGGCGGTTGATCGCCCAGTCCTTCTGGGGCGACAACGCGAGACGGCCACCGTTCGCGCCGCCGCGCTTGTCGCTGTCGCGATAGGTGGACGCGGCGGAGTAGGCCGTGTAGACGAGGTCGGACACGGACAATCCCGTCGCGACGACGGCCTCTTTGAGGGTCGCCACTTCCGCCTCGTCGAGGGCGGTTCCCTCCGCATCGGGCAGGGGGTCCTGCCAGAGCAGGTCGTCGGCGATGGTGACCTCGGGTCCGAGGTAGCGGTGCTTCGGACCCATGTCGCGATGCGTGAGCTTGTACCAGGCCTTTGAGAACGCCAGTGTGAAGAGGTCGAAGTCGGCCAGGAAGCGCTCGCACACGGCCCGGTACTCCGGGTCGACCTTCAGGGCGATGTCCGAGGTCATCATCATCAGCGGGTTCATCTGCCCGGGCACGTGCGCGTCGGGGGTCTTCGGTGCGTCCCGGTCGGTGGGAGTCCACTGCAGGGCGCCGGCCGGGCTCTTCGTCTGCTCCCAGTCGAACGCGAACAGGTTCTCGAGATACGTGTTATCCCACTGGATCGGGTTCGGGGTCCAGCTGCCCTCGATGCCGTTGGTCGAGGTGTTCTCGGCGTTGCCGCTGCCGACGGGGTTGTGCCATCCGAGGCCCATCGACTCGATCGGTGCCAACTCGGGCGAAGGGCCGATCTTCGAGGCGGGTACCTGGCCGTGGCTCTTGCCGAAGGCGTGGCCACCGGCGATCAGGGCGACGGTCTCCTCATCGTTCATCGCCATGCGGGTGAAGGTGATGCGGATGTCGCGCGCCGAGCCCATCGGGTCGCCGTTGGCGTACGGTCCCTCGGGGTTGACGTAGATCAGGGCCTGGTGCGATGCGGCCAGGGGGCTCTGCAGGTCGTAGTCCGCGTCGCCGTTCTCGCCGTGCCAGCGTCCGTCACGACTGACCATCTCGTCGGGGCTCTGGACGTTGTGCGGGTTCCAGACCTCGGGGCCCCACCAGGTGCCGTCGTCGGGCTCCCACGCGTCGAGTCGTCCCCCGGCGAAGCCGTACGTCGGCAGTCCCATCAGCTCCAGCGAGCAGTTGCCGGTCAGCACCATCAGGTCGGCCCACGACAGCGCGTTGCCGTACTTGTGCTTGATGGGCTGCAGCAGGCGTCGGGACTTGTCGGTGTTGCCGTTGTCCCACCAGCTGCCGATCGGCGCGAATCGCTGCATCGCGGTTCCCGCTCCGCCGCGTCCGTCGGCGATGCGGTACGTGCCGGCGGCGTGCCACGCCATGCGGATCATCTGCGGGCCGTAGTTGCCGTAATCCGCCGGCCACCAGTCGACCGAGGTGGTGAGCAGTTCTTTGATGTCGGCCTTGAGCGCGTCGAGATCGATCGTCGCGAACGCCGCCGCGTAGTCGAAGTCGGCACCGAGCGGGTCGGCGGCGACGCCGTTGCGATGCAGCAGCTCGACCTTCAACCGCTGCGGGTACCACCCGTCGAGGCTCGGCGCCTGGCCGAAGGTGCCGCCGAGGTGGTCGCCGCCGGCCGGGAGATCACCGGCCATGTGGTAGCTGCAGGTATCGGTCTTGTCATCCGAGCTCATGGGTGCTCTTTTCGTTCTCGAGGGGAGAGCACCTTCGTCGAGTTCGGGTGCGACACGAGGCGGCGGCCGCTCACTCTGTCCGATCAAGAGCCTGAAGATGCGCGATTGAGCCCAGAGTAAGCAGCGACCGGTTGGCGCGCTACGGGCGGGAGTGAACACCCAGCCGATGCGTCGATGGTCCTAAACTGAGCGGCTGGCGTCCCTTCGAGCTCGGATCGGGCCTCGTCGTGGCGGTCGCGTGATCAGGCCGGGAACAGCCTGAGCGTCCCGGATGCCGTGACCTCGAGCCGCACGGCATCCAGCCCGTCGACGACGAGGTCGGCGGTCAACTCCTCTTCGGCGGTCGTGCCGGTGAGGGCGATCACGGCGCAGCCGGCGGCGCGGGCGGCGGCGATGCCGGCGGGGGCGTCTTCGACGACGAGGCAGCGTGACGGATCGACGCCGAGACGTTCGGCCGCCAGCAGGAACGGCTCGGGGTCCGGCTTTCCGTTGACGACGTCGTCGACGGTGACGAACACCGCGGGTCGCTCGTAACCGGCGGCCGCCAGACGCGCGGTCGCGATCGGAACGGATCCCGACGTGACGATGGCCCGATGCTCCACCGGGACGGATGCGAAGAAGTCCGCGGCTCCGCGGATGGGGGACAGGCCCACGGCATCCGCCACCTCGAGAGCGGTGACGTGCGCGATGGCCTCGGCCCCGCGCTCGGCGGGCAGGAGCAGGCTGACGAGGGTGCGCGCGGGTTGCCCGTGGTTGGCGTGCAGGGCCTCCATCGACACGTCGAAGTGCTCCGCGAAGCGCCGCCACGACCGGACGACGGACGCGGTGGAGTCCACGAGCGTCCCGTCGAGGTCGAAGAGCACCGCGTCGAACTCGCGTCGGAAGATGTCGGCGTCCGCGTCGATCGCCCGGCGAATCCCCAGCGCGGGAAGAACCCGGGCGAGTTGTTGCGCGGTTGAGAGTTCGGCGTCGACGGCGATCACCGGGATCGCCGGCGCCGCGGGAGCGACGTCGGGGCGGTGCGCGTCGCGGGATGCTCCCCTCGCCGCGCGCCGGGATGCCAGGACGGCGGGGTCTCCGCCGACGTGCACGACGTGCGGCGCGGCGGGGGCGAGCGCGGCGACCAGCGCCTGCCACTCCTCGCCGCCGGAGAGCTCGGAGGTGAAGGGGGCGACGATCACCGCCCGGCCCGCTGTCGCGATGGCGTCTGCGGCGGTCGCGAGCAGGGCCGCGTAACGCCCGGCGCGGATCGCCGGGGCGTGGGGGGAGGTGAGCCAGTGGCCGCCGCCGAAAGCGTCCGCGGGCAGGGCATCGAGCAGGGGAGTCGTGACGCTGTCGAGGTCGACGAGGGGCGCGCGAAGGGTCTCGGCGATCCCGCGGCCGAGCGTGCTCTTGCCGCTCCCGGCCGTTCCGGCGACGACGACGGCGAGCGGATCGGGTATTTGACACGACGACGACATACCCCCACCATAGACGTAGCAAGTCACCGGTGTCATGCTTGAAATTCCGGGACTCGACGAAGTTCCGGAAAGGACGGCCGCCCATGCGAGACACCGGTGACATGGTTTCGGGACCCGTGCGCCTGCACGGCGGGCTCGACCTCGGCAGCACCGCGATCAAAATGCTCGTCATCGACGACGAGGGCGCCGAGATCGCCGGTGCGCAGGTGCCGACGCCCTGGCGCGTCGGCGAGGGCGGAACGACCGACATCGACGCCGACGATCTGCTGCGCGCCATCCGCTCGCTCATCGAACTCATCGACGAGCAGCTGATGCCGATCACCGCCGCTTCGCTGACCTCTCTCGCCGTGGCCGGCATGGGAGAGACCGGAATCCTCGTCGATGCCGAGGGGACCGCTGCCGCGCCCGGCTTCGCGTGGTTCGACCCGCGCGGGCTCGAGCAGATCGCCGCCTTCCCGAGCGTGGTGCGCGAGGAGTTCGCCGGCCGCACGGGTCTCCCGCTCGGCGCGCAGGTGAGCGTCGCGAAGCTCGCGTGGTTGCGCGACCAGGGCACCTCGCTCGCGGGCCTGCGCTGGCTCGACCTGCCCGAGTTCGTGGTCGCCTCGCTCGGTGGCGACATCGCCCTTGAGCTCTCGCTCGCGTCGCGCACCGGCCTCATCGACCAGGACTCCGGTGCCGCCTGGCCCGCGATGCTCGACGCTCTCGGCGTCGACGCCGACCTGCTACCGCCGCTGCGGGGAGGGGGACTGCCCTGGGGGACGGCATCCGGGGCCTTCGGCTCTCGCGTCGCGGGCGCCGCACTCACCGTCGCCGGTCACGACCACCTCGTCGCCGCCCAAGCGAACGGGACCCTGGACGCGGACGGATACCACGTGTCGCTCGGCACCGCCGAGGTGCTGCTGCGCGTGCTCGATGAGCCGCTCGGCTTCGCGGCTCGACAGCGGTTGGCTGACGCGCTCATCAACGAGGTGCGCCACGTCGTGCCCGGCAAGCACGTGCTGGTCGCCGGGGTGAAGACCGGGCTGCTGCTGCGTCGCGCTCTTCACGCCGCCGGCATCAGCGACCGCGCCGGGCGGGACGCCCTCGACGAAGCGGTCATGGCCCTCCCCGTCGAAGGTGAGTTGCCCGCCGGGGCCATCGAGGTCACCGGTGCGCGCAACGACGACGGCGTGCTGCGCCTCACCCTGCACACCGAGGCGTCGCCCGCCGAGATCTTCGGCGCCGTGCTGCGGCACAGCAACGATGAGGTCGCCGCCCTCATCGCGGCGATGGACCGCGAGGTCCCCCCGGCCACTCGCTCCACCCTCACTGGCGGCTGGGCGGGCATGGCGAGCGTCCGCCGCGCCCGCGCCGAAGTGCTCCCCGAGCCGTCCCTGTCCACCCGCGAGCAGGACGTCGCGTGGGGAGCCGCCGACATGGCGCGGCGCCTCGTCTCGGCATCCGTCCCGTCCTGAAGATCCCCGCGCCGACCGCGTGCCAACAGATCACCCGCGTCGACCGGCGCGAGAAGACCCCAGAGAAGAGAGATCATGAACGCACTTACCACGATCGAGCGCCGCGCGCTCCAGTCGATCAGCACCCCCGACGGCCACATGCTCATCGTCGCCGCCGACCAGCGCAACGGCATGAAGGCCGCCATCAAGGACGCCCCGAACGGCTCCGACGCGATCTCGCGCGACGAGCTCGCCCAGGTGAAGGCCGACCTCGTGCGCCACCTCGCCAACCACGCGCCGGCGATCCTGCTCGACCCGGAGGTCGCGCTGCCGCAGATCGTCGACGACGGTGTGCTCGCTCGTGACACCGCCCTCGTCGTCGGCCTCGATGCCTCGGGTGCCGAGACCGTCGACGGCCTCAAGTACACGCGTTTCGTTCCCGGAGCCACCCCGCACTCGATCCGCGAGCAGGGTGCCGACGTCGCCAAGATGCTCTGGTACACCCGCCCCGACAAGCAGGATGCCGACTCCCGCGTCGCCCACGAGATCCGCGACCTCGTGCAGGCGTGCGAGGCCGAGGGGCTGCTGCTGATCGTCGAGCTGCTGACCTACCAGCTCGACGACGAGAGCGACGAGGAGTACACGGCGACCTTCGCCGACCTCGTCGTCGACGGAGCCGCCCTCGCCGTCGCCTGCGGCGCCAAGATCCTGAAGCTGCAGTACCCCGGCTCCGCCGAGGCGAGCGCCCGGGTGACCGAGGCCGCCCAGGGCGTGCCGTGGGCCGTGCTGTCGGCCGGTGTCGACCACGAGACCTTCATCGAGCAGGTGCGCACCGCCGTCGCGAACGGTGCGTCCGGTGCGATGGCTGGCCGGTCGCTGTGGAAGGACAGCCTCTCGATCGACGCCGACCGCCGCGAGGAGCTGCTCTCGGGCCGCGCCCTGCCGCGCCTGCGCGAGCTCGCCGACGCCGTCGACGGTCACTGAGATGACCACGCCCGCCCGGGTCGGGGCGCGCTCACCGCGGGTGCACGCGGGGGAGTGTCGCTGCGGCCCCGGGCGGGCGGGTCCGACCCGTCGCCGGATAGGGTGGCCTGTCGGAGCAGCCCCCCGCCCGATCCCCTACCTCGGAGGTGCCTCGTGACCACCATGCGCGATGTCGCCCTGCGAGCCGGGGTGAGCACCAAGACCGTGTCGCGCGTCTTCAACGACGACCCGCACGTGCTGCCCGACACCCGCGCCCTCGTCGAGGCCGCGATGCGCGAACTCAACTACGTGCCCAACGCCCTGGCGACGACCTTCCGCGCCGGTCGCGCCTCGGTCATCGGGGTCGCCGTTCCCGACGTCGTCGACCCGTTCTTCGCCGCGATCGCACGGTCGGTCGAAGACGCCGCCCGACGGCGCGGGCTCTCCACCCTCGTCACCAGCCTCGGCGAGGATCCGGCCGACGAACGTCCCGCTCTGGAGTCTCTCCTGGGGCGTCAACTCACCGGCCTGGTGATCGCCCCCGTCGGGACCGACCACTCGTGGCTCGAGCGCTGGCGCGGCCACACCCCGATCGTCTTCGTGGACCGCGCCCCGGTGGGTCTGCTCACCGACACGTTCACCGAGAACGACGAAGCGGGCGCCCATCTCGCGACCGCCCATCTTCTCTCGCACGGTCACCGTCGCATCGCCTACGTGGGCGACATGGTGCACCTGTCGACCGAGACGAAGCGCGTCGAGGGCTGGCGACGAGCGCTCCGCGAAGCGGGGGTCGACGTCGACGAACAGCTGATCGCCTCGCAGGTGTCGGACCGCGAGTCCGCGGCATCCGCCCTCGAACGCCTGCGCGCGCTCGCCGACCCGCCCACCGCCGTCTTCTCGGCCAACGCACGCTCGTCGATGGCTCTCGCCCACGTGCTGCGCGGGCAGTCGCTGCCGTTCGTCGGATTCGGCGACTTCCCGATGGCCGACACCCTGACCCCCTCGGTCACGGTCGTCGACCAGGATCCGCGCCGCATCGGAGCGCTCGCGGCCGAACGCGTCTTCGCGCGCCTGCAGCCCGACGCCGGTCTCGGCCTCGACGAGCTGACGGTCATCGACGTGTCGCTCGTCGAGCGGGAGTCCTGCGGCCTTTGATCGGCGCTTCGGGGTCCGGGAGGCCCGCGTGATCGATCCGCCGAAGCGACGGGCACGGCACCCCCCAATGGTGCCGTGCCCGTCCCCGACGGACCGGGAAGCCTCTCCCGGTCGCTCGCGCGCGGGGTTTCCCCCACGGACGCCCGCACGCGGTCGTCATCCATACAAGCACAGCGTCTCGTAAATAGCACCCACGCTTGGATCGTAAATACGATCATCCCTCCGTCGTCGTGGGCGTCTACGATCGGAATGTGGGTCGCGGCGCTGTCGGACCGCCCTCGCGGTACTCCCGCCGAGTGGTGGCGAATGTGGACCGCCTGCGTCGGGCGAAAGGCCTGACGGTGGGCGAGCTGCTCAGCCGCGCCGGAATGACGAAGAGCTATTACCAGTCGCGCGCGGGCTTCTCTCTGCCGTACAACACGAACGACATCGAGGCGCTCGCCGCCGCCCTCGGAGTGGCCCCCGAAGAAGTCGCGAACCCCGACTCCGCGCCCCGGGTCGAGATGCGCGTCCCCGCGGCCCCCCTCGCCGCTCGCGTCCGTCGACTCGTCCACAGCCAGGGGGCGACGGAGAACGACCTCGTCGATCACCTCGATGAGATCGACCCCGCCGCCGCCGAGAGCGCGCGTGCCCTCCTCGCCGCCGCGACCAACACCGTCGTGCTCGACGAAGAGGTCCTGCGCCTGATCACGCACTGGGCCGACGTGCCGACCGAGTACCTCACCGACTACACGGACGACGCGGTGACCGACCGGACCGACGCCGAGCTCGAACTGCGCGACGCGATGCGCGAGGCGGGAGCGAGCGCCATCCAATTCCGCGCCCTCGGCGAGATGTCGCCCGACGCCCTCCGCGCCATCGCGCACTCCCTGCGAAGCAGGCCGCCCGCGACATGATCAGCCGTGAGGGGGGACGGTGGTGACGGAAGCGGACGAGATGCTCGCCCGTGTGCAGGCGCGCGCCGACCGCGCGATCCAGCGCGCCGGTCTCGCCGCCGGCATGACCTTCGACCAGGTCGTCCACGCGGTCGAGCAGGCGCTCGAGATCCGCTTGCGCATCGTCCCCGAGACCGACACGGCGGGGTGGGGTACGTTGACCGGTTTCCTCACCTACTTCGCCGATCGACGCGAGGGCAGCATCCACGTCCGAGCCTCGGATGCCGCGATCTACAGCCAGTTTGCCGCCTCCCACGAACTGGGGCACCTCCTCGACGACGCCCACTGCTCCGGCGCTCTGCACGAGCGTTCCTCGGTCTCACCCCATGACAACCCCCTGTTGACCACGCCGGAGTACGAGGCGGAACTCGTCGCCGAGCACATCGCGCACCGGATCGCGCGCCTGCTGTACACCTCGCCGAGGGTGGCCGAGTCGTCGTGGTGACCGTCCTTCTGATCGACGCGGCACTGGCGGGGCTGCTTCTCGTCGTCGTGCTCCGGGCCCGCGTCGCCTGGCGCCAGCCGCGGGCGCGCATCGCGTGGCTCGCCGCTCTCATCGGCTGCATCGCCCTGCTCACGCAGGGCACCGTCATCCCCCTCGAGATCCTCGACGGGTTCCTCGGCGGAACGAACGTCCTCAAGCTCGTGCAGAACGTGCTCACCATGGTGGCGCTGTGGCTCGGCATCCAGGCGGGTACCGCTCCGGTGAGCGCGCGGATCCGCACCCTGCGGTGGTGGTTCCCCGGCCTGCTCGGCGCGCTGTTCGCGGTGGTCTTCTTCGTCGCCCTCCCCGAGCGGGGGACGTCGTCGTTCCGGTTCCTCGAGGATGCGGCGATGACCTCGACCGGCGCATGGGCGTACGGCGTGCTGCACATGGCGGGTATCGCGCTCGTCGGCCTGCTGCTGTTCCGCTCGGCCCGCGGATCGCTGCCGAAAACGCGCGTCTTCTTCCGCGTCGGGGCGGTGGGGATCGTTCTCGGGTGCCTCAGTGAGATCCTCGACCTGACGCTGTCGCGGTTCTTCGAGCCGGACGCGCTGGTCAGTGCGCTGTTCGATCCGCTCTTCTACCTCGGGGTCGTCTCCTTCGTGATCGGGATCTTCGTGGCATCCCGCACGACGACGCGCATCCGCCGCCGCGGCGATGAGCTACTGGCGCGGCTCGAGCCGGTCGCCCGGGAGCGCGGAGTGGACTCGTTCCCCGGGCTCCCGGCCGATGCCGTCGCCGACACGCGCCTTCACGCCCTGCGGGTCGCGGTCGAAGACGACGCGATCGCCACCTCGACGCCGCTCAGCCCTCCTCAGCGCGCTCTGCTCGACGACATCGACGCCCACCTGACCCGACGAACCACCGGAGTCCACCCATGATCCGATCCCTCGCCGTCGGCACCGGAGTCGCCGCCGCGACTCTCGCCCTCGCTCACACGGCCGTCGCCGGCTACGTCGCCCGCCGTCTCATCGCGCCGCGCGCTCCGAAGGTGTACGCCCCGATCACTGTCGCGGGCGACACCGTCTCGGTGCCGGCCACGCTGGAGAGCCGCGAGCCGGGTACGTACGGCCTGTGGCTCGACGACGGTCGGCACCTGGTTGTCGGCGAGCCGCTGCGCATCGGGAAGGACCGGGTCGTGCGCGCGCTGGCGGCGCGACCGGAGGGCCTCGAAGACGGGGATGCCGTGGCCACCTGGACCTCGCAGAGCATCGGCGCCCCCGAGGAGGTCGGGCCCACTCGACACGTCTCGGTGCCGCTTCGACGCGGCGGAGTCGCGGAGGCCTGGGAGATCGGCGATCGCGACACCGCGGACGGACGCTGGACGATCCACGTCCACGGCCTGCGCTCCAGCCGCAACGGCGCCCTGCGCTCCACCCCGGCCGCCGCCGACGCGGGGTGGATGTCGCTCGTCGTCTCGTACGCGGGCGACGAGGAGTGCGCCCCCGCCGATTCCCTCCCCTCGACGCTCGGGACCCGCGAGTGGAGAGACGTCGACGACGCGATCTCGTACGCCGTCGACCAGGGGGCGCGCGAGATCGTGCTCGTGGCCTGGTCGATGGGGGGAACGATCGCGATGCTCGCCCTCGAGCAATCGGCGCACCGCGACCGCGTCACGGCCCTCGTGCTCGTCGCGCCGGCCCTCGACTGGACGCGCGTGGTCGAGAACGCCGTCGCGGGCGCCCACCTTCCGCGCTCGGTGGCGGGGGCATCGATGCGCATCCTGGGCAGCGCCCTCGGCGCGCGAGCACTCGGACTCATCGAGGGCGTGGACGCCCCGGCGCTCAACTGGGTCGACGGTCCCCGGCCCGCGCCTCGCGTCCCCACCCTGATCGTGCACAGCCTGCGCGACCCCGTGGTGCCGGTGAGCGGGTCGCTCGCGTACGTGAAACGGCATCCCGAGGCCGAGCTCGTCGCGTTCGACGCGACCGGTCACTGCAACGAGGCGAACCAGGACCCGGCGCGGTTCCACGACGCCATCGCGGGGTTCCTGCGGAACCGACCGCGCACCTGATCCGCCCGGGCCGTCAGTCGGCGAGGGCGGCGATCGCTCCGCGCGCCCCGCGCTCGGCCAGCGACGCCCGCGCCGCGAGATAGGCCTCGCGCAGGCGCGGGTTCTGCCCGAGGTCGCCGAAGACGGGTGCGTAGTCGAGGAGCGACGCAGGGTCGTCGGCGACGATCGCCCGCAGTTCGTCGAGACGGCTGTCGACCGCGGGCGTCTCTTCGCCCGACTCGGTGCGCCCCTCGAGGAAGACGCTCCACCCCGCGAGCACGAGCGCGGCGTGGTCGATGCGGCCGCCCGAGGCGAGCTGCTCACGCACGACCGGCAGCAGGAACTTCGGCAGGCGGTCCGAGCCGTCGACGACCTGGCGCGCAAGGGTGTCGCGGATCGCCTCACTGCCGAAACGGGCGATGAGCTGGTCGCAGTAGGCGTCGAGGTCGATCCCCGGGACCGCGCGGAGCGTCGGGATCGCCTCCTCGTGCATGTATCCCTGCAGGAAGTCGACGAACAGCGGGTCGATGCACACCTCGTGCACGTAGTGCGCGCCCGAGAGGATGCCGAGGTAGCTCATGGCCTGATGCGAGGCGTTGAGCAGGCGCAGCTTCATCAGCTCGTAGGGCTCGACGTCGTCGACCAGCTGAACGCCGACCTCGTCGAACGGCGGGCGCCCGGCCGGGAAGGCGTCTTCGAGCACCCACTGCTCGAACGACTCGCTGCGCACCGGCCAGCGGTCGCGGATGCCGAACTCCGAGGCGATCGCGTCGCGCGTCTCGTCGGTGGTCACGGGCGTGATGCGGTCGACCATCGAGTTCGGGAACGACACGTTCTCGGCGATCCAGCTCGACAGCTCGGCGTCGCGCCGCTCGGCGAACCCGAGCAGGGCGGCACGGGCGACGTGTCCGTTGCCCTGGATGTTGTCGCACGACATGACGGTGAAGGCCGGGATGCCGGCATCCCGGCGTCGGCGAAGAGCTTCGGTGAGCAGACCCATGACGCTGTGCGGCGGGGTCGCACCGTCGAGGTCGGCGAGCGTCGCCTCGTCGCGCGGGGCGTAGGCGCCGGTGGCGTCGTCGATGCCGTACCCGCCCTCGGTGATGGTGAGCGAGACGATCGCGGTGTCGGGGGCGGCGAGCTTCGCGACCACGGCCTCGGGGTCATCGGGCACGAAGAGGTACTCGACGATGGAGCCGACGACGCGGGCGGTGGAGGTCCCGTCGGGCGCGGTCGTGACGAGCGTGTAGAGGTCGTCTTGAGCGGCGAGGGCGTCGCGCATGGCCGCGTCGAACGACAGGACCCCGACTCCGCACAGGCCCCACTCGGTGTGGCCGGCTTCGAGCAGGCGGTCGAGGTACATGGCCTCGTGCGCCCGGTGGAAGCCGCCCACACCGAAGTGCACGGTGCGCGCGCGCACGGCC
>Ga0308159_1002762_pt1 | contig 19367 bp, 10 predicted proteins | sample PhyCR1_FD_201040 | JGI IMG/M metagenome (GOLD analysis project Ga0308159, IMG submission 201040) | Phyllosphere microbial communities from UC Gill Tract Community Farm, Albany, California, United States - DLSLC.R1 | ecosystem: Host-associated > Plants > Phyllosphere > Unclassified | place: USA... | reverse complement strand
GCCTGTGAGGAATATAAGAATGAGCAAGAAGATCTTTGTCACCGACACCATCCTGCGCGACGCTCACCAATCGCTGCTCGCCACCCGTATGCGCACCGAAGACATGCTGCCGATCTGCGACAAGCTCGATAAGGTCGGTTATTGGTCACTGGAGTGCTGGGGCGGCGCGACGTTCGACGCCTGCGTACGCTTTCTGAAAGAAGACCCGTGGGAGCGCCTGCGTCAACTGCGTGCCGCGCTGCCCAACACCCGCCTGCAAATGCTTCTGCGCGGGCAGAACCTGCTCGGCTACCGCCACTACAGCGATGACGTGGTCAAAGCCTTCGTCGCCAAGGCCGCGGTCAATGGCATCGACGTATTCCGCATCTTCGACGCAATGAACGATGTGCGTAACCTGCGCGTGGCCATCGAAGCGGTGAAAGCTGCCGGCAAACATGCGCAAGGCACTATCGCCTACACCACCAGCCCGGTGCACACCATCGACGCGTTCGTGGCGCAGGCCAAGCAGATGGAAGCCATGGGGTGCGACTCGGTGGCGATCAAGGACATGGCCGGTCTGCTGACCCCGTACGCCACCGGTGAACTGGTCCGCGCCTTGAAGGCCGAACAGTCGCTGCCAGTGTTCATCCACTCGCATGACACCGCTGGTCTGGCCGCGATGTGCCAATTGAAAGCTATTGAAAACGGCGCCGATCACATCGATACCGCGATCTCCAGCTTCGCCTCGGGCACCAGTCATCCGGGCACCGAGTCGATGGTTGCTGCGCTCAAAGGCACCGAATACGACACCGGTCTGAACCTGGAGCTGCTGCAGGAAATCGGTCTGTACTTCTACGCCGTGCGCAAGAAGTACCACCAGTTCGAAAGCGAATTCACCGCAGTCGATACCCGTGTGCAAGTCAACCAGGTGCCGGGCGGGATGATCTCCAACCTTGCCAACCAGTTGAAAGAGCAGGGCGCGCTGAACCGCATGGCCGAAGTGCTGGCGGAAATCCCGCGGGTGCGTGAAGACCTTGGCTTCCCGCCGCTGGTGACTCCGACGTCGCAGATCGTCGGCACTCAGGCGTTCTTCAACGTGCTGGCTGGCGAGCGCTACAAGACCATCACCAATGAAGTGAAGCTGTACCTGCAAGGTGGTTACGGCAAGGCGCCGGGCGTGGTCAACGAGAAGTTGCGTCGTCAGGCCATCGGCAGCGAAGAGGTGATCGACGTGCGTCCGGCCGATCTGCTCAAGCCGGAAATGACCAAGTTGTGTGCCGACATCGGCGCACTGGCCAAGTCCGAAGAAGACGTGCTGACCTTCGCCATGTTCCCGGACATCGGGCGCAAGTTCCTCGAAGAGCGTGCCGCCGGCACCCTGGTTCCGGAAGTGCTGTTGCCGATCCCTGAGGCCGGTGGTGTGGTGAAGGCTGGCGGCGAAGGCGTGCCGACCGAGTTTGTCATCGACGTCCACGGCGAAACCTACCGCGTCGACATCACCGGTGTCGGTGTGAAGGCCGAAGGCAAGCGTCACTTCTACCTGTCCATCGACGGCATGCCGGAAGAGGTGGTGTTCGAACCGCTCAACGAATTCGTCGGCGGTGGCAGCAGCAAACGCAAGCAGGCGTCGGCACCGGGCCATGTCAGCACCACCATGCCAGGCAACATCGTCGATGTGCTGGTCAAGGAGGGCGACACCGTCAAGGCTGGCCAGGCTGTATTGATCACCGAAGCGATGAAGATGGAAACCGAAGTCCAGGCAGCGATTGCCGGCAAGGTCACCGCCATTCATGTGGCCAAGGGCGACCGGGTCAACCCGGGCGAAATCCTGATCGAGATCGAAGGCTGAGATAACCGCCGCGATCCAACGCTTTAAACCTCGGGGGGGCATGTGCTCCCCTTTTTTTCGCCTGCAATATGCCGTTCTCTGTAGGCGCTGCCGCAGGCGGCGATCTTTTGACTTTGCTCTTGGAGATCAAAAGATCGCAGCCTGCGGCAGCTCCTACAGGGTAGCGTTGTGTCAGAACGCCATGCGCCACTGGCCTGCCACGCCGTAACTGCGGCTGTCGTTGCCGGCCTCGCCGCTGAGGCCTATGCCCAAGATGTTGCGATCGGACAGCGTCAGGTCCAGACCGGCGTCCAGCGTAAAGCTGTTGCGATCCATCCCGGCGCCGGTGACTTCATAGCTTCTGCCACCCTTGACCAGTTGCTGGCGCGTTACGTTATCCAGATCGCCGTAGGTATGTTTCACGCTCGCGCTCAGGTGCGGCGTCAACTGCATGCCGTTGGACAGCTGGTTGGTGTTCGCCAGGCGCAGGCCGAGGGTGCTGCTCGGATTCGCTCGGGTTTGACCCTGAACCTTGAGCGCCGCGTCGCCACCTTTCTCGGTGTAGCCGTCACGTTTATAGCGTTGATAGCCGACGCTGGCGAACGGCTCGATGCTGACGTTGCCACGACCGAAGTTGTAGCCGACTTCGGCAAAGGCGTGCTGGGTGCTGGCGTCATAGCTGCTGTTGAGCCGATCACTGAAACCCTTGAACGCAACGCGACGTTTGCCGCTGCCGTCATGGCTGCCGTACGAGGCCCCCAGGCGCAAAGCTAACGGGCCATCCTGACGCAACGCGTAGGCGCCGAGGTGCCAGCTGTCGAGATCACCGTCGTACTGCCGGGCATCGAAGCGGGTCTGCGCTTTTGCACCCATCAGGCCGACGTGCCATTGCTCGTCGATTCGCCAGTCGGACCCCATGACCAGACCTTGGGTGGAATGCTTCAGAACACTGGCGGCGTCACGATCTACCTGGCCGCCATGCCCCAGTGCCTGCAGCCAGACCCGCCCGTTGCCTTCGCCACCAGCCGCTCGGCGCGGTGCATTCCCTGAGCTCTGCGCGCCATTGCCGCTGTCCAGTTGATGCATGGCCGAAAGCATGCTGGCGCTGAGCGGATTGACGCTGCTCAGTGTGGCTTTGGCGAGGTTGGCGTTGCTGCCGGCGGCGAGTTGTTCGAGAGCCAGGCTGGCCGTCGGCTTGCTGGAGCCGAGCAGGGCCGTGACGGCAGTATTTTGAGGGGTGGCCGCGCTGATGGCTTTGCTTGTCTGGCGAAGTGTCTCAGGCTCTTGAGGTTGCTGAGGTTGCTGAGGTTGCTGAGGTTGCTGAGGTTGCTGAGGTTGCTGAGATGGGGAGGGGGGCTCGTCAATGCTCTGGGCGAGCGCCTGGCTATTCTGCGTGGTCGCAAGGTTTTCGAGCGGCACATCGTTACGGGCATAGAGCAAGCCCACTCGTTGTGCTTCGTAGTGCAGCGTCGGGGTCATGTATGCCAGAGCGTTTTCAACGGTGCCGAACTGTCCCTCAATCTGTTCCGCTTGCAGAACGGTGTGTTGGCTGCTTTGCGGATAGTCGCCGGCGGTGACGAGTTTCAGGGTGGCGTCACCCAAATGCGCGGTTCCTTTTACGACCACCGTCTGACTGTTGCCGGAGGCATCCACGGCATAGGCCAGCACGGCAGAACGGGCCAGGCGCAGATCTCCCGCGATCTTGGGTGCGCCATAGACATCGTCGACGGTCATGCGTCCGTGCAGGTTCAAATGATTAACCGCACCATTCCCGGCTATATGGGCGTTTTCATGAACATCCACCGTGCCGTCGATGAGGCCCTGGTTGGTCAGGTCACCGCCAGCCGCGACAGTGGCGCCGCCATTGATCGCTCCTTTGTTGATCAGAATCCCCTCGGTCACTGCCGTGCCCAGAATTTGCCCATCGTTGACCAGCAATGCCTTCGGATGGACCAGTACGCCGATGTTGAAATCACCCGGTCCGCTACGGGTCCAGCTCCCGCGCCTGACCTCCAGCCCGCTGAAGTTACGGGTTTCACCCAGCACGCCTTTTTTGTTCGCGTCGAGTTGCAGCAGGTTGTCGCCCCCGCCACCGTCGACCAGACCGGCGAAACTGCCCCGAGATTGCACGGTGACAAGATCGTTGCGGCCATCGAGCGCCAGCGCTACACCCTCCTGCGCCGGATACGCTTTGCTGACCTTCAGTTGGACGGTGTCCGGATGATTGGCGAAAGCGTTGATCGCTGATTTGAATGTTTCAGTGGGCGCGGGAGAGATGGCTTGAGTGTCGGGCGGTGTGTCCTGAGCCATGGACAGATCAGCACATCCCATGGCCAGGGTAATGGCCAGTGTCAGGTGTTTGGGTCGAAAGTGGAATTGAACGGGCATCGAGTTCAGCCTCTCGTGGAAGGAGGCCAAACTCTAAGTTGGAGCCTGCAGGCACCGATGTCAGCCGGATCGCTCGGTGCTGCGGGCTGCGTCGTTTTGATCGGCGGAAAAGGCCGGATCAACGCAGATTTGCGCATTACGTCCTGCCGGCCTGCTGCCCTTTCCTACAAGTTGTGTTGTCACTGGCCGCTGGTAATGATCAGAAACTCATCTGCCACTGCTCGATCCGCCCGTGGTCGATGTCTGTCGACGCATCAGCTCAGCTACGCCGCACATAAGCCTTGCCATAATGCCGCTCCATGCGCGCCTGAATCAGCTCCAGACCGATCGACATCAGCCAGTAAATGATCGCCGCCGTGGTCAGCATCTCGATGTAGCGGTAGCTCGAGCGTCCGTAGGACTGTGCCAGAAACATCACTTCCCAGACGCCCATCACCGAGATCAGTGACGAGTCCTTGAGCATCGAGATGAACTGGTTGGTGGTCGGCGGGATGATCGTGCGCATCGCCTGGGGCAGGGTGATGCGCCAGAAGATCACGCTCTCGCGCATGCCTAGGGCCAGCGAAGCTTCGCGTTGGCCGTAGGGCACGCCGAGGATGCCAGCGCGGAAAATCTCGCTCAGGTACGCGCCATAGTTGAGTGACAGGGCAATGATCCCGGCGACCACTGCGCCGGGCACCACGCCCAATTGCGGCAGGCCGAGGTAGATCAACAGGATCTGGATCAGCAGCGGCGTGCCGCGAAAGAACGAGGTGTAGAAACTGGCGATCCCGAACGCCACGGCGCTTTTCGACAGGCGCGCGAGGGCGGTGACGAAGCCCAGCAAAGACGAAGCGACGATGGCGCACGCGCAAAGAAACAGGGTCAGCGCCGCACCCTGCAGAAAGCCGTTGGGCGCCAGGTGCACGCCAAGCAGATTCGGCAGCTTGTCGAGGATGATCGAGAGCTTCAGATCGAAGCTCAGGAAAAACCCGGCGAACAGGCTGAACATCACCGCCCAGGTCAGGTACAGGCGCGTGCGGAAACCAAGCAGCCGTTGCAGGCGCGATTCAGCCACCGGTTGCGGCGGCTGTGGGGGTGTCGGGAAGGCAGTCATTGGCTGATATCGGCGCCGATCCATTTCTGCGACAGCGTGCTCAGCGTGCCGTCCTGCTTGAGTTGCGCGAACACCTCGCGCACCTTGGCGTCCCACTGGGCGTCACCCTTTTCGATGGCCACCGAGTTCGGCTCCGAGTACAGCTGCGCGCCGGCCAGTTTGAAGCGCTGGTCCTGATTCAGGCGCGGCTGCGCGGTCACCAGGTTGGTGAGGATGGCATCCAGGCGCACACCGGCGCCCAGGCCTAGGTCCTGGAAGGCGACGTTGTCGGTATCGTACGGAGCGATCTGCACATCTTCGAACGGGTACTCCAGGTGCGTGTCTTCGGCGCCTTCAATGACCAGATTCTTGTTCAGATAACTTTCGTAGCTGCTAGCGCTGGTCAGGCCGACTTTTTTGCCGCTCAAGTCCTTGGCGCCGTGGATGCGATCGTCCTTGGCGTTGACCACGATCACGGCGGGCGAGGCGTAGTACTCGACCGGGAAATCGAACACTTCGGCGCGGGCCTTGCTCGGGGTCATGGAGCAGATGCAGATGTCGTAGCGCCCGCTCCAGCGGCCGGCAGCAATCACGTCCCAGGATGGCGTTTCCAGGCGCAGCTTGACCCCCAGTTTTTCCGCGACGGCTTTGGCGACGTCGACGTCGAAGCCGTCGAGTTGATTCTGCTCATTGAGAAACGAGAAGGGCGGGTAGCTTTCCATCAGCACGCCGACCAGTTCTTTTTTATGTTCGACGCGATCGAGTGTGGCGCCGCCGAAGGCTTGAGTGGACGCGGCCAGAATCGTCAGGCCCAAGGCCAGTAGCGGTTGAAGTTTCACAGTCGACACCTGAAAAAGGGGTTGTTATTAACCGAATGGTGCGTATTAAATAGTTATAAGAACTACTCTGGTAGTGAGAAATATTCATAAGCATATGAGCGAAAAGCATATGGGCACAGCAAGCACGGTAATTCTCGATGGCGGCATGGGCCGTGAGTTGCAACGCGCCGGGGCGCCGTTTCGGCAGCCCGAGTGGTCGGCGCTGGCCCTGATCGAAGCGCCGCAAGCGGTCGAAGCGGTGCACGCCGCCTACATCGCCAGCGGCGCGAATGTGATCACCAGCAACAGTTATGCGGTCGTGCCGTTTCATATCGGCGAGGCGCGGTTTGCCGCTGAAGGTCAGGCTCTGGCGGCGTTGGCCGGGGAGCTGGCACAGCGTGCGGTACAGGCTTCGGGCAAAGCGGTGCGGGTGGCCGGTTCGTTACCGCCGCTGTTCGGTTCCTATCGCCCGGACCTGTTCGAAGCGACGCGGGTGAACGAATTGCTGGCGCCACTGGTGACCGGCCTGGCGCCGCATGTCGATCTGTGGCTGGCGGAAACCCAGAGCTCGATCATCGAGGCGCGTTCCATTCGTGCCGGTCTGCCGCAGGACGGCAAACCGTTCTGGCTGTCGTTTACTTTGAAGGATGAAGACACCGACGAAGTATCGCGTCTGCGCTCCGGTGAGCCGGTGGCTGAGGCTGCGGCCGTGGCGGCGGAGCTGGGCGTCGAGACGCTGCTGTTCAACTGCAGCCAGCCGGAAGTGATCGGCGCGGCGATTGACGCAGCGCGCGCCACCTTCGAACGCCTGGGCGTGCAGATTCACATCGGCGCGTATGCCAATGCGTTTCCACCGCAACCGAAAGAGGCGACGGCCAACGACGGCCTCGACCCGCTGCGCGATGACCTGGATCCGCCGGGTTATTTGCACTGGGCGATTGACTGGCAGCAGCGGGGCGCCAGCCATTTGGGCGGTTGCTGCGGGATCGGGCCGGAACACATTGCGGTGCTGGCGCAGAAACTGGGGTAAACAACAGATCAAAAGATCGCAGCCTTCGGCAGCTCCTACAGGGGATTGATGTTCACCCTGTAGGAGCTGCCGATTTTGCTTTGACGATTTAACTACGGCACTCGACCAAGCCTTTCACCTGCCCGGTCGGCGTCTGGTTGGCATCGCTCAACCACTGCTCGAACCCTGCCGCAATCGCCGGCCACTCTGAATCCAGAATTGAATACCACGCGGTATCGCGGTTCTGGCCCTTGACCACCATGTGCTGGCGGAACACGCCTTCGAAGCTGAAGCCCAGGCGTTCGGCGGCGTATTTGGAGCGGGCGTTGCCGTTGTTGCACTTCCATTCCAGGCGCCGGTAGCCCAGCGCGAAGGCATATTTGGCGAGCAGGTACACCGCTTCAGTGCTTTTCGGCGAGCGCTGCATCGACGCGCCGAAGGTCACGTGGCCGATCTCGATGCGGCCCTGCGCCGGGACGATCGACATCAGGCTGAGGATGCCCTGCACCTGGCCTGTAGCGCGGTCGATGATGCTGAAGAAATACGGATCGCTGCTGGCCGCATGGTTGTTCAGCCAGTCATTGAACGCGTTGCGCTGCGGAAACGGCCCGTAGGGCAAGTAATCCCAAAGCTTCGGGTCGGCACCGGGGCCCTCAAGGGCGTTAAACAGCTCGTCGCCGTGGCGCGCCGGGTCAAGTCTTTCCAGGCGGATAAAGCGGCCTTCGAGCAGTTTGCTGGTGGGCGCCGGAACGCCTTTCCAGTCGGCGAGGGAAGTGGTCATGTACGCGGCTCCTTAAATGGCTTTGCGAAACTGGATGAACCCCGGGCGCTCGGCGATGCGCTCGTAGAGCTGGATCGCGGTGGCATTGGTTTCGTGGGTCAGCCAATGCACCTTGCAGCAACCGTCGGCCTTGGCGGTGGCGTAGACGTGTTCGATCAGCCGGCGTCCGACGCCAGTGCCACGGGTCTCTGGCGCTACCAGCAGGTCCTGCAGGTAACAGGAGTTTTCGATGCTCCAATTGGAACGGTGATAGATGAAATGCACCATGCCCACTGCTTTGCCGTCGGCCCAGGCGAGGGCGGCATGAGTCGGTTCGCTCGGGTCGAGGAAGCGCTGCCAGGTGCTGTGCGTGACGGTGTCCGGCAACTCGGTGTTGTAAAAGCGCAGGTAGGCCTGCCACAGCGGCAGCCAGGCGGTGTGATCACCGGCAGTCACCGGGCGGATCTGGATCTGACTCATGCTGATTTCCTTAACGCATCAAGTGGGCGAGGGTCTGGTCATGGATATCGGGGCTGGCAGCCAGGCCTTCGCGCACGCCGGCAATGTCTTCGGCGCTGCGGTTCTGGCTGAGCTTGCGCTTGCCTTCGAGGCGGTCGATGGGAATGGCGAAACCGACGATGGCCTTGAGCATGCCGTCGATGTAGTCGGCTGGCGCGTCGTCGACCTTCCACGGCTGCGCGCGCCCGGCTTCATGGCGATCAGTCAGTGTGCTGACGATGTCGAGCAGGCGCCCGCCGTCGCTGAAGGTTTCGGCGTGGCCATAGGCGTGCACGGCGACGTAGTTCCAGGTCGGCACGACTTTGCCGTGCTCGGCCTTGCTCGGGTAAAACCCGGGGCTGACGTAGGCGTCGGGGCCGGCAAATATCAGCAGCGCTTCGGCGCCGTCGCGCAGGTCTTTCCATTGCGGATTGGCTTTGGCCAGGTGCCCGTACAGCGTGCCGTTCGGACCCTGTTCGCGGTGCAGCAGCACCGGCACATGGCTGGCTTGCAGACCGTTTTCACCGTGACTCACAAGAATGGCAAGGCGAGTGGCGAGGATCAGTTCGTGCAATTGCGACAGGTCGTCGATGGCGAAGGCGCGGGGCGTGTACATGGAGAGATTTTCCTTGGCGAATGCCTGCATCCTAGGCAGGCTATTGGTCTGTTGTAAGAGCCATTGATGACCAATTTCATAGGTCCATTGCCATGCCCGAATCGACCACACTGTCTATGCCGTTCAATCCGGCCGGAATCGAACTCGATCGCCGCCAAGGCTTGAGCCGCCAGCTCTATCAGGCATTGCGCGCGCGCGTGCTGGATGGACGCCTGGCCAGTGGCACGCGCTTGCCTGCCAGTCGCGATTTGGCGCTGGCCCTGGCGATTTCGCGAAACAGCGTGGTGCGGGCCTATGACCAGTTGTATGCCGAGGGTTTTATCGAGGGGCGGGTGGGGGACGGCACGTATGTTGCCCAATTGCCCCAGACAGTGCTGCCGGCAAAAAAACTATCCACAAAAATATCCACAGGGTTTTCAACAGGCTTACCCACAGTCTTATCCACAGATGGGCTGGATTTGTCTGTGGATTCATCCAGCAAGGTTATCCACAGTGCTGCGCTGGCTCGCATCAAAAACAATCATTTGTCTCGTCCACCGAGTGGCCCGCCCCGGGCTTTTCGGGTGGGTGTTCCAGCGTTCGATCTGTTTCCTTTTGATGTCTGGGCCAAGCTGAATGCGGCTTTCTGGCGCAAACCGGATCTGCAGCAACTGTGTTACGGCGATCCGGCCGGCGATGCACGATTACGCGGCATGATCGCCGCCTATTTGCGCAGTTCACGAGGCCTGCCATGCACAGCTGAGCAAATTGTGATCACCAGTGGCGCGCAACAGGGGATCAGTCTTTGTGCACAGCTGTTAGTCGAGCCGGGTGACGGCGTGGCGATCGAGAATCCGGGCTATCGGGCAGCCGGTCATGCCTTCGCCGTAGTCGGTGCGCGGTTGCACGGAGTGGCGGTGGACAGTGAGGGAATCGATTGCAATCAACTGGCGAACCTGAAGGACTGTCGGCTGACTTACGTCACTCCATCGCACCAGTACCCCACCGGCGTGGTCATGAGTCTGGCTCGACGGCTTGAGCTGTTAGCCTGGGCCGAGCGCGCACAGGGCTGGATCGTCGAGGATGATTACGATGGCGAGTACCGTTACAGCGGTGCGCCGCTAGCCCCTTTGGCTGCCCTTGACCGACAGGGGCGCGTCCTTTATGTCGGCACATTCGGCAAAGTCGCCTTTCCGGCATTGCGTCTGGGTTATCTGGTGTTGCCGCCGGGATTGGTGGATGCCTTTGCCCAACGGCGCGCCGTGGATGTGCGTCATTCGGAAGTCAGTACGCAAGCGGTGATGGCCGAGTTCATGGCCGCCGGGCATTTCCAGCGGCACATCCGGCGCATGCGTCGCGCGGCGTTGAGTCGGCGCAACAGTCTGCTCGGTGGCTGGCCGCAAGATATTGCGGGCATCGGCCCATTGCCCGCTGTCGCCGCCGGGCTGCACTTGACCGTTGCCGTCGAGAATGTGGCACGCGAACGCGAACTGATTGAGCTGGCGCGCGGTGTCGATGTCGAAATCAATGCCTTGAGCAGCTATTGGCTGGAAGACTCGACAGTTCCGGTCGATCGTCGTGCCGGGTTGGTTCTGGGCTTCGCAGCCGTGTCTGAACAGGCGATCGAGGCGGCGCTCCAGCGTTTGCGAACGGTTTGGTGCACCCCTTTGACTTGAAGCGGGAGCCGTGCAGGCGCCCGCATCCGTTCTCAAGGGCGTGGTTCGAGTTGCAGGAACACACTCGGATCACTGATCCGGCGCAAGACGTAATCAAGCGGCGTCAGACTACTCAAGGCTTTACGACGTTCGGCACTGAGCGACTGCAGGTGTGCATCGGCGATTTTCAGGTGTGCGGCGGTGAATTGTTCTGGCGGGTCTGCCAGCGAATCATAGTGAAAGTGCGCCAGCCACAGCGGTCGGTCCTGATCAGTGCTGTCGAGTATCTGATATTCCTGAAAATAATCCTGGCGCTTTTTGGTCCTGATCCGCCCCTGGTCGTTTCTTGCGACCCGCACTTGGTCGTTTTCCAGCAGCCATTGCAAGTAGGCTTGTCGCGGCTGGCGATGTTTGAGCAGTTCTGCGCGCACGGCGATGCCTTGGGCGCGCAGGCGCTCGGCGGCGCCGTTGAGTTCCATGCTCAAGGTTGCGACGGGCAGCCGCGTTCCACCGCCGGCGACGATGCGCGCCTGGGCTTGTTCAACATTGCTTGCCAACTGCTCCAGTCGGCGGGCCTGATTATTGAAGAGATCCTGCATGTCAGCCGGTATGCGGTTGGGTTTGAGCGCATCGCGACGGGTCCGGTCGATGAACGCCTGGACGTGCTCATTTTGCGTCAGGGCGTCATCGATGATGTCGATATCGTCGAGGTGCGCTTTGGGAGCCGCCTTCGGGGCAACCGGGAGTACTTGTTGCAGCAACGCGTCGCTCGCGGTTGCCGGCTTGGCGGGTGCAGGATCGCGTGGACGACTCTTGGTGACCTTGCCGGCGGGGCGAGACGGTCCTGCGACCGGTGGCTTTGCCGCGAGCGGCATGGCTCTGTCGGCGTTCTCCGGCAGCCCTTCGCTCAATTGTTCCTGGGCCAACTGCCTGAACTCACCGATAAGGCTTTTGATTCGCTCGATTTCGGTTCGGTCGATCATGTCGGGGTACTCGCCTGGCAAGTCGCCCAGACGTTGTTCGGCGTCATCATAGACATCGATCAACCGGCTCAAGCGATCGATGCGCGCCTCCACGCTCTGTCCCGTATCGGGCGATCTGAGCAAGGCGGCATGCTGGTGGCTGGCGGTTGCCGCTTCGACAATCAATACACCGGTTGCTTCCCGTGCCGCTTCGGTGGCCGTGGTACGCAGGCATAATTCATGGGACATGCCGATGGCATTCGATTTCAAGTCCCATTGAGTAAAAGCAGGCAGCAGGCTGCGCAATTGTTGGGCGGTGGTCATGCCGGCGCTGCCGGTAGCATCAAGCGCGGCGAGGGAGTCGCTGGACTGTTTCAGGCGGGCAATCATTTCCTGGCTCAACGCCAGGGTTTGTTGCACCTCCTGAATATGCGACTGCAATGCGCTCGATGAATCGATCACGGTGTTCTCGACCAGCTTTTGAGTCAGCTGCGAGTACGCGTTGCGTTTGAGGACGAACCAGAGGCTGAGGTTTTTCTGCAGCAGCACTGTCATGCGCTGCAACTCGCTGAAATAGCCCTCCGTTCCGCCCAGCAGGCGCCACTGGCCGAGGTTTTTCAGGGCCTCGTCGTAATCGCCTATGAGTTTTTCCACCTGCTCAAGGTAGCGTCTGGAGGCCTCTTCATGGGCTTGCCCCGAACTGCCCAGCAATGATGTCTGAGCGGTTTCCAGGGCGGCGTTAGCCGTGGCTTCCTGACCTCTGAAAACGTCCAGGGCCGAGCCCAGTTGGTTTCTTTGCGTTTCCTTTTCCTTGCGCTGAGCCTTGAGCCGGCTCTTGAGGCTTGTGCCTCCGGCGCCGCCGCGCAAGCGCAGTCGTGTGTCCACGAACCATTGACCCCGCTGGTTATGGATCAACAGAGGCCCGGTGTTTGAAGGCGTCTTCGGATAGACGATCAGCACCTGCTCGTCATCGTTTTCCATGACCTCAAACCAGCGCTCACCGACCTGGGCAAAGGTCTTTGAATTGAGGCGATACATGGGCGCCTTGCCGCGCAGCAAGGTTTCCAGATTGGCCGCGGTCAAGTCAGGAGGCGAGACTGCCAGCCCGTTCAAAAACGTTGCCAACGCCGATGTCGAACGACGAGGTACCGAGCCGCTGGCTGCAAGCGAAGAGCAGTGGCTGTCAGGCAGCTCGCCAGTCATGACGGTATTGATGTGCGTAACCGTGGGCAGCGCAGGTCTTGTCGGGCGGATGATTTCGACTCTGGGCATTGTTGCGGTCCGGGTGCCGGTCTTGCGTCGAGCGGCGGCGTGATGAGCCAGAATCATCCCCATGTTCAGTAGCATGTCGGCAATGGCGCTCCACTGGGCACGCTGATCGCCGCGATTGTATGCGTCAACGACTTGATCAGTTTCACTGATGCTTTGCCAGACCCAGATCGCGGCTCCGGCCGGGCCGCAGAGAAAGTTAGCGGCCACGTTGAGCAGCGCCCAGCCGCTGTCGCGCAGCAGGTTCCAGCGTCGTTGCGCATTAGACAGTGATTGACGGTCCGCGAGCTCGGCCATCGCCAGTGCATGGGTCTTGAACAGGACCGTAAACACGTCCCCGGTCAGCTCTTGTGTGGACAACTCGACAGGCCCGGTCCAGTTCGCGGAGGTCCATGGCTCGGCAAGCATTTGTGCCCCCAGCCATGGACTCGGCAGGCCGACAGGGAACGTGTATTGCTCATATTTGAAGCTGGTTTGCGAATCCGCCAGCCAGGCGAGTACCGAATCTCTCAAGGCGCCTGATTGATGCAAGGCGTACAACAGGTTTTGTGTCGAAGGGAACTGCAGCAGTGGCTGATCCATCAAGGGGCGATACAGCAGACAAGGCCCGGTCTCGTTATTGCGTTCAGCGATGATGAACATATTGGTGACGGTGTCACCGTTGTCCTGCCCGGCCTGCACGAACTTCAGGGGACGGATGCCTACGGTACGCGGCCGGCCGGGCGTCGGTTTGAGCCACTCACGCACAAAGCGATAACCCTGCTCATCGATACCGCCAAGGCCACGCAGTTTGCACTCCAGCGCAATCAAGGGAAGCAGCGCTTGCAGTTGGCTGATGTAAAAAGCCTGCTGCAACGGTGCTTGCACCGGATCGTCAATCAATCTGTTTCTGATCAGTTCAGGGTAGGCCTGGCCAATATCAACCTTGGCCGCCATGTTCGTCAGGTAGGCGACCGTCAGCCAGGACGGCACCGGGTATGCCGGGCTGAACGTAATGGAGGCCAGATACGGCGCGCTGTTTTGCAGTGCGTACTCAGCCAGGGTTTCGGTGTGAGTGTCGTGCGGATTGGGCAGCGTCACGCCGCCCGATTCGAAACTATGGGTGACATGGATGCGCAAGTTCTCCAGCGGCAGCCCGACAGCAGTTTTCTGCTCGGCAAGAATCGCCTCACGCATACGGTTCTGTGCATAGGTGTCGATAGCCGGAATCGGTTGCAGGTCAGTGTCTGCCTGGCGATAAAGCTGGCCCAGGGCATTGATCGATTGGCTGTACTGATCAAGGTCGGCGGCCGATGCGCCAAACAGCCAGTCGGGTATTGCCTCGTTCAGACCGATGAGCGCGTTCGCTGGCGGCTCGCTGTCGTCCAGCACAGAGGGAAGAGTGCCGCTCGGCGATTGTGCTGCGGTGACGAGGCTTTGTCGGGTCAATGCCTTAATGGCATCCAGCTGGCTGGAGACCAGCGCCCAGGCCATGTGATCAAAGAAATTGCCTTCGGGTTCGAATAATTGCCACTGCAGGTTCTGACCGCTCGGCAATGCGATGCGCGAAGGCAATGAATTCACCCAATTGCTCAAGAGAGTCGTACGTTTCATAACCGTTTTCCACGGTGTACATCATGACCAGATCGCGTTGCTCGTAACGTCCGGTCACCACGGCAGCGCCCCCCAGAAGAAAGTGATGTGCGATGCCTTGAGCATCGACGCCATCCATATCCAGCAGGCATACCCGAATGGCCGCCAGTGTTTTGTCCTGGATCAGACGTTTCTGTTTATCGGGTTGCTGAGAGATGGCCCGCGCGACCCGGCACTGAATCTCATCCCAACCGTCAGCGCTGCTCACGTCCAGCGCTTTGCGCAATGCTTCGGACAGGGCCTGCCATCGCGGCACCTGGTGTTGAGTGCTGTTCCAATATTCCAGCTGGTGTTCGGCAAAAGCCACGAACAGCAAGGGCGAGCAGTCATTGAGTACAATGGCAATGGCCTCGATATCGACGTCCAGATGCACCACGGGCGTGGCCTGGGGATTCAGGGTCAGATAGTGTTCGCCCTCCAGATAATTGGCACTGGAACCGCTCAGACAGTGGCGGATCAGGGTCTGGGTCAGCGATTCGTATCGGGTCGGCAAGGCCATCAGATTTCCGTCGAGCCACTGCCATTGCGGTGTTGCGATCTTGGTCACATCGGGATCGATATCTCGTTGCGGATAGCGCGCTTTCAGTGCCTGGCGGAGCATGGTGGCGGCGACCTCATCGATTGTCGGGCCGCGACTGGTCTGGTGGATGATCAGGCTTTTTTGTAGCAGTGTCCGGGTTTCGCCGTTCTCTGAATCGTTGCTCATGGTCACTTCCTTTTGACGTGGCGGGTTCATTTGAAAAACAGTGCGCGTGCCTGCTGCGGGCTGATCGCGCTGCGATAGATGGCAATGATTTGCGGGTTGCTGCTGGCGGAGCTCAAATCGATGGCGCCGGCCAGGCGCCGCTGTTCCTGAAGTTTCAGGTGGGCCGCCGTGAAGGCATCGACAGGCGCGTCGAGGCTGTCGTAATGGAAGTGGGCGTACCATAACGGCCTGCCGGTGCCTCGCTCGCGAATCTCATACTCCTGCAAGTAATCCTTGCGCGGCCCTTTCAAGCGGCGTCGGGCTCCGCCCGAGACAATGACGACTTCCTCCTTGCTTAATAACCATTGGATCCGGGCAGCCGTGGGCGGTTGTTGTTTGATCATTTGCACCCGCACCCGGTAACCCTCGGCGTACAGGCGCCCACAGGCTGCATGCAGCTGCGCGATCAGCGCGGGTGGTTCCTCGGTGCTGTTGGCCCGCAGGCGCGCCTGCTCCAGGTTTTTTGCCTGCTCATCAAGCTGTTCGGCCTTGTGCTGAAACAATTCTTCGATTTCTATCGGGATGCGCCCGGGCTTTTTCGCGTGCGCTTCGGTCTGCCGGATGAATCCTTCCACGCCCTCCAGCAGCGTCTGGCCTTGAGTCAGTTGCGTGGCGAGATCCGTGGCGGAGGTCGTGGGGTGACGACGGCCGGGCTGTACGCGCTCGACCCAGACTCCCGGGGTTTTTTCATGAAAGGTGGCAATCACGTTGCCGGTCACGGGCGCTTTTACATCGAGCAGGATCGGTTGTCCTGGCGCCGAAGGACGCAGTTCCCCAACGACCGTGCCTTTGAAACGGGTTTTGATGACTCGTTTGCGTGAAGCCGGCGCGGGCCTTGAAGGGCCGGGAAGAGGTTTGACAGGCGCGTGATCCAGCAGCAGTTGCGCCAGGTGTTTCTCGGTTTGCTGCTGGAATTCGCCGATTCGGGTGCGTAGATGTTCGAACGGCAGATCAAGGATCTCGTCCTTGTGGTTGATCTGAAAATCTTCGAGCGACTGAGCGATGTCGGCAAACTGTTCCAGCAGGTCGTTGAGGCCTTCGATCCGTTCGCTGGTCCCGAGGCTGGGGTGTTCGGTCATCAGTTCCTGAGAGGTCTGGATGACCAGATTGCTGCTGTCGATCAAGCGTACGAGATCGGCTTGCGCCTGGCTCGGGCCTGCCGGCGCCTGTTCTTTCAGACAGAGATCGCGCGCCAGCGAAACCTGCAGCGCTTTGAGATCGTTGACACTGTAAGCAGGAAGCTTGGTGCGATAGGTATTGGCGATTTGTGCGGCGCTCTTGCCCAACCGGCTCAGTTCCTGGAAGCGCGAGTGGGCGAATTCGATCCTGTTGATCATGCCTTCGCTTAAGTCTGACATCTTGCGATAGGTCGCGACGTCACCGGCACCCTGGGCCGCCTCTTGTGCTTCAAGCAGTACCAGGGTTTCCCTGAGCGCTTGAGCGAATGTCGGGTTGCGCTGGTCGAGCCAGGTCTGGTTGAAGAACAACTGCGTACCGAGCATCTCGGTCATGGCGCTACGGAAGTTGGGCACCGTCTCCAGCAGATTCAACGCTTTCAACTGCTCGATCGGGGCCGCGTACTCTCCGGTCCGGCGCTCCAGCAGTTCGAGGAACCGAGTCTGCTCGGTCAGTAATGTCTGGTCGCTGGCCGCCTTCATGGCGTTATAAGCGGCTGTCAGTTCCTGACGTGCCTGTTCGCGCTGGGCATCGAACTCCGTGAGTTGTTTCTTGAGCGCCGCGATGCGTTCGCGGTTTTCCTGGCGTTTAGCCAGGCGGCGTCTGGGCAGGCCTCCTCCACGCAGACGCAGGCGGGTGTCGACGAACCATTCGCCCCGTCGATTACGTATCAACGCAGGCCCATGTTGCCCAGGCTGCTGTTCGCTATTGATGATCGATACGTCACCCGTGGCCGCAACCGTTACCTCGAACCAGCGTTCACCTACTGGTGCGTAGTAGCGGGTGGCGTGACGGTAAAGATAGGCATGCAGGCCGGTTTCGCTGGCCGGTGGCACCAGTGAAGCCGGGCGAGTGACGGCGAAGCGATCAAGGGTTTTGGCCAGGTTCAATGCGGCATCGGTGTGCAATGAACTTCGGTGCTGAACCGGATGCTCGCCCAGCACATCGGCCTGCTGAACAATCGTCACAGGCGTGTGTGTCGAAGGCCTGCTGACGGTGTCGGCAAGGGGCGCTGGCGCTCTTTCGGTTCTGTCATGTGCCCAGTTGCGCGTGCTGGCGTGATGGGCGAGCACCATGGCCAGGGTCAACAGCAGATCGGTCATTGCGCCTTTCTGCTGCTCGGTGTCACCGGTGACGCCGGCATCGAGGGTTTGCTGCAAGTCGTCCAGAATTTGCCAGATCCAGGCGGCGGTGCCTGCCGTGCGCCCGAAAAACGGCAGCGCGGCGTTGAGAATCAGCCAACCCGCTCGCTTGAAACTTTCCCAGCGATTTTCGCTGTTAGAGATCGATTGTCGATCAGCCAGCTCGATCATGGCGCCGACATTGGCCTTGAAGACAGACGCCAGGTAATCGGTGTTGAGAACCCGTGTTCCCAGCGTCAGGGTTCCGCTCATTTGCAGCGACGTCAGTGGGTCGGCGAGCAGTTGCGAGAGCGACCATACCGTCGGTCGGTCGTCGCTGAACACATAGTTGGCGTAATTGGCACGGACATTACCTGGCAGCCAGGCGAGGACCGATTGACGCAGTGTCGGCGAATGTTTGATCGCGTAAAGCAGGTTGGCCGGCGAGGGGTACTGGCTCAGGCAATGATCAAGCAAAGGCCGGTACAGCAGGCATGGGCCCTTGTCCATCTGCCGGGGACCGATGACGTACATGTTGGCGACTTCGTCCGTGGATTGGCCCGGGCGCCACGCCGGATTGAGGGCCAGCGGGCGAATGACGATCTCTTGACCGTCAACCCGGCGATTGGCATCGACTATCTGCACGACAGCGGCGATATAGCGATACCCCGTCTCATCGATGCCGGCCTGTGCGCGGATTTTCTGTTGCAAGGCGAGCAGCGGCAGTTCAACGCGCAAGCGGCTGGTGAACAGGTTCTGCCGGCGCAGGCTTTCCAGCGAATCATCACGCAGTTTGCTTTTGATCAGGGCGGGATAGGTGCGGCCAATGTCGACCGTGGTGATCAGCGTTTCCAGATAGCTTGCCGTCATCCACGCTGGCACCGGGCTGCCGTTGAGACTGCACACGGTTTTGTTGCCCGTTGGCAGGCTGATGAGGTTTTGTAGCGCCAGGTCGCCCAGGCTGAAGGTACTGCGCTCGGATTCAAGCGGCGGCGCGAAAGCGCCCCACACCACCACACTCTCGACCACGATCCGGATGTCGGCCAGATTCAGTTCCGCCGCATCGGGATGGTCCTTGAGCATCGCCTCGCGCAGTTGCTTCAGTGCGAACTCCTGAATCGGCGGGATGCCATCATCGAACGACTGGCCGCTGTTCTGGATCTGCACCTGCGCCAACTCCATCAAGTGGCGGCTGTAAGCGGTCAGGTCGGTAGACGATGCCTTGGCCATCCATTCGGGCAGCGCTTGCTGTAGCTGCTTGAAACGAGAGGGCGATTGGCTGTCTGTCGGATTGAGTCCGTGAGTGGTGCGGCTGATAGGTGGGGCCAGACTGATTGAGTCGGTTTGTGTGGCGAGCGCAGTGATGGCATCGGCCTGGAGGGCGATCAGGTTGCACGCCAAGTGGTCGAAGTAATCGCCCTCAGGTTCGATCAATCGCCATTGCAAGGTGCCTGACGGGCTGCCTTCGATCTGTGTATGCAGTGACGCGCCCAGTGCCTGCAACGAGTCGAAGGCCTGAAAGCCTTGAGTGATGGTGTGCGTGAGAATCAGCGTACGGTTGTCGAGCGTGCCGATCAGGACCGCCATATCGAGCACATTGATGTGCCTGGAAACGCCGTTGTCGTCGGTGTCCAGGTCGATCAGGCAGGCGCGTGAGAGAAAGTGGTCATGGACATGGCGCGTGGTTTTTTGTGGATAGTCGAAAAGACCGCGAGCCATGGCGCGCTGGTCGTCGTCCCACGCTGGATAGGACTGCACGTTCCACAGCTCGCGCAGGGATCTGGCGAGCTCCTTCCAGCGTGGCATCGACGCGCGGGTCAACTGATTCCAGTATTCGACCTGTTGTTCGGCAAACGC
>Ga0308159_1002761_pt1 | contig 19368 bp, 16 predicted proteins | sample PhyCR1_FD_201040 | JGI IMG/M metagenome (GOLD analysis project Ga0308159, IMG submission 201040) | Phyllosphere microbial communities from UC Gill Tract Community Farm, Albany, California, United States - DLSLC.R1 | ecosystem: Host-associated > Plants > Phyllosphere > Unclassified | place: USA... | reverse complement strand
GGTGATTGATGCCGCCCGCGCCGCGAAGCGCAGCAGCGCGGCCATGCGCGGCACGTCCAGCGCATCGAGCGCCTCGGCCGACAGCGCCTCGTGCTCGGCCAGCCAGGCGAGCAGGGCCGCCTGGAAGGTGTCGCCGGCACCGACGGTGTCGATGACGTCCACCAGCAGCGACTGCGCCGTCGCATGCCCGTTGCGGTTCCAGGCCTCGCTGCCGGTGGCGCCGCGCGTGACCACCACCAGGCGCGCGCCGGCGTCGAGCCAGCGCAGTGCCACCTGGGCGGGCGCCTCGTCGGGGTAGAGCAGGCCCAGGTCCTCGTCGCTCACCTTGACCACGTGCGCGAGCGCCGCCATCTCCTGCACCACCGTGCGCCAGCGGGCCAGGTCGGGCTCCACGTTCAGACGCACGTTGGGGTCGTAGGCAACGAGCCGGTGCGTGCGCTCGCGGGCAGCCAGCGCACGCAGGGCCGGGCCGACCGGCTCCACCACCATCGTGTACGAGCCGAACTGCAGCACCTGCGCCTCATCGGGCAGGGCAGGCAGGGCCGCGGCATCGAGCAGGCGGTCGGCGGCGCCGTGCCCGTGGAAGGCGTAGCTGGGCACGCCGGTGTGGCCGACGGTGACCACGCTCAGCGTGGTGGGCGCCGTGCTGCGCACCACCAGCGCGGTGCCCACGCCCTCGTCGCGCAGCGCCTGCATCAGCCGCTCGCCCGGCACGTCCTGCGACAGGCCGGCGAGGAACTGCACGGGCCGGGCCAGCCGGGCCAGTCCCACCGCGACGTTGAACGGCGAGCCGCCCACGCGCGCGTCCAGCAGCAGCCCGGTGGGCGTGCTGTCGCGCACGTAGACATCCATCAGCGCTTCACCGCAGACGACGAACATCGAAAAGTTTCCTGTGGTCGAGTCGGATGCCGGCCGCCGCCGGGCTGCCCCAAGGCGGCCGGGCCTCCCCCTCGGGGGGTGGAGTTCACAGCGCGAAGCGCTGGAAGCCGGGGGGTAGACATGTTTAGCGCGGTGCCGACCAGCCCTTGTAGTCCTTCACATTCGCGCGCGTCACGAGCGTGGAGGGCAGCAGCGTCATCGGCTGCGCGGGCTTCTTGCCGTTGAGCACGTCCTGGCCGATCTCCACCGCCTTCTGCGCGATCATGTACGGGTCCTGGCTGGCCGAGGCCTGCACCTGGGTGTCGCTCTTGAGCGCGGTCTCGATGTCGGGCGCGCCGTCGACCGAGGTGATGATGATGTTCTTGCGGTTGAGCTGCTTGGCCGCCAGGTCGGTGCCCACGGCCTGCGGGTCGTTGATCGCGAACACGGCGTCGATCTTGGGGAAGCGCGTCAGGTGGCTCTGCATGACGTTCAGGCCACCTTCGCGCGAGCCCTTGGCGTCCTGGTCGTCCGAGAGGATCTTGATGTCGGGCGACTTCTTCAGCACTGCCTTGCAGCCGTTGACGCGATCGATCACGGCCGAGACCTGCGGGCCGTTCTGGATGATCACGTTGCCCTTGCCGCCGAGCTTCTCGACGATGTACTGGCAGGCGATCTCGCCAGCCTGCACGTTATTCGTCTGCACCGTGGCGTCGGCCCCGTTGGCTGCCACGTCCACGCCCACCACCGCGATGCCGGCCTTCTTGGCCTTCAGCAGCGCCGGTTCGATGGCCTTCGCATCCACGGCATTCACCAGGATCAGGTTCACGCCCGCGGCGATGAAGCCGTCGATCTGCGAGAACTGTTTGTTCAGGTCGTAGTCCGCCGACAGCGCGGTGATCTTGGCATTCGGGTTGAGCTGCTTCACCTTGGCCTCGGCGCCCCGGGCGAGCGCGACGAAGAAGGGGTTGCCCATCGAGCCGAGCGTGATGCCCACGCTCTTGATCTGCTGCTGTGCCTGGGCCGCGAGCGGCAGGGTGGCGGAAGCGGCCACGACGGCCAGGGCGACGAGGTGTTTGCGCATGGAATGTCTCCTTGATTGAGCGCTTCGGGGGGGACGGGAAGAAAAGCGGAGGGGCGCGGACCGTCAGGTTCTCGCGGCGTCCTTGCGGCGGTAACGGTCGAGCGCGACGGCGCCGATGATCACCAGGCCCTTGACGATGTACTGCCAGATGTCCGAGACCCCCATCAGGATCAGGCCGTTGGTCAGCACCGCGATGATCAATGCGCCGATCAGCGTGCCCAGGATGGAGCCGGTGCCGCCCACCAGGCTGGTGCCGCCGAGCACCACGGCCGCGATGGCGTCGAGTTCGTACGACACCCCGAGCGTGGTGCCGTTGGCCGCGTACAGGCGCGCCGATGCCATCACGCCGCCAAGGCCGGCCAGCAGCCCCGAGATGGCATACACGAAGAGCAGCACCGCCCACACCTTGATGCCGGCCAGGCGCGCGGCCTCGGCGTTGCCGCCGACCGAGTAGATGTTCAGGCCCAGCACGGTGCGGCGCAGGACGAACCACGAGATCGCGATGACGGCGAAGGCGATCACCACCAGGCACGGGATGCCGAAGAGGTCGCCATTGCCGATGAAGGCGAAGGGCAGCTGCGGGTTGAACACCGTGTTGTCGCCGGCCAGCAGCCTTGCCATGCCGCGCACCGCGGTCAACGAACCGAGCGTCACGATGAAGGGTTGCAGCTTGACCACGGAGATGAGGAAGCCGTTGATCAGGCCGAACGCGAGCCCGCAGGCCAGGCCGCCGGCGATGCCGAGCATGCCCAGGCCCGGGATGTTGGACACGATCATGGCGACCACGGCCGATGCCGCAAGCATGGAGCCGACCGACAGGTCGATGCCGCCGGTGAGGATGACGAAGGTCATGCCGGCGGCCAGCACGATGTTGATCGACGCCTGCTGCGCGATGATCGACAGGTTCTGCAGGCTGGCGAAGTTCTCGGTGCCCAGCCCGAAGCCGATGGACAGCAGCACCAGCACGGGCAGCATGCCCAGTGCGCGCAGGATTTCCTTGCCGCGGGCGCTGGCGGCGGGGCCGATCGATGGAGGCGCGGAGGCCGTGGCGGGGACGTTCATGGCGTGTCTCGGAGTTCGTTCGTGAAGTGTTCAGTGCAGCATCGGCGCCGGCTCGGGGATGGCAGCGCCGGTGGCGAAGGCGACGATGTTTTCCTGCGTGATGGCCCGGCCGCTCGCGCCGCCCACCTCGCCGACCAGTCGGCCTTCCCGCATCACCAGCACGCGGTCGCACACGCCGACGATCTCGGGCAACTCGCTGGAGATGACCAGCACCGCCATGCCGCGGCGCGCCAGCTCGTCGATCAGGCGGTAGATCTCGCTCTTGGCGCCGATGTCCACGCCGCGCGTGGGCTCGTCCAGGATCAGCACGCGCGGGCCCAGTTCGAGCAACCGTGCGAGCAGCACCTTCTGCTGGTTGCCGCCGGACAGCGAGCCAACGTTCACGCGCGGCGAGGCGACGCGGATCGACAGCTGGCGGATGGCGTCGATGGCGCGCTTGACGGCGCGCCGGCCGTCCATCACGCCGCCGGCCTTGGCGTCGCGCGGGCTCACCATCACGTTGATGTTGTCGCGCACCGAGAGGTCGAGGAAGAGGCCGTTGCCCTTGCGGTCCTCGGTGAGGTAGAGGATGCCGTTGCGGATGGCGTCGCCGGGCTGGCGGATGTCGAGCTTGGGGCCGGCGCCGTTGAGCCGCACCTGGCCGGCGGTGCGCGGGTCGGCGCCGAAGACCAGGCGCGCAAGTTCGGTGCGGCCGGCGCCGACCAGGCCGGCCAGGCCCAGCACCTCGCCCGCATGCAGCTGGAAGCTGCAGCCGCGCACGCGGCGGCCGTCGGCCAGGTCGGTGACCGTGAGCGCCACGTCGCCCGTGTGCTGGCCGTGGTGTTCCTTGCGGTAGAAGCCCGAGAGGTCGCGGCCCACCATCATCTTCACCAGCTTGTCGCGCGAGAGTTCGGCGCGGCTCAGGGTGCCGACGTAGGTGCCGTCGCGCAGCACCGTCACCTCGTCCGCCAGCTCGTCGATCTCGTCCATGCGGTGGCTGATGTAGAGAATCGCCAGGCCCTCGGCGCGCAGGCGGCGGATCAGCGCGAACAGGCGCTCCGTCTCGTGCGTCGACAGCGGCGTGGTCGGCTCGTCCATGACGAGGATGCGGCAGTCGAACTGGACCGCGCGCGCGATCTCCACCAGCTGGCGCTGCGCGATGGACAGCTGCGCCACGGTGGTGTTCGGGCCGAAGTCGGCGCCCAGGCGCTCCAGCGTGCCGGCACAGGCGGCCGCCATGCCGGCGCGGTCCACCGTCGGGCCCTTGGTCATTGGCCGGCCCATGAAGATGTTCTCGGCCACGCTGAGGTTCGGTGCCAGGCTCAGTTCCTGGTAGATCACCGACACGCCGAGGTTCTTGGCATCGATGGGGCCTTCGATGCGCGCCGGCTGGCCGCCGATGCGGATCTCGGCACCCGCGTCGGGCAGGTAGGCGCCCGACAGGATCTTCATCAGCGTCGACTTGCCGGCGCCGTTCTCGCCCATCAGCGCGTGGACATGGCCGGCATGGGCGGTCAGCCGCACGTTCTGCAGCGCCTTCACGCCGGGGAAGGTCTTGGAAATGCCGCGCAGCTCGAGCAGCGGCGCCGCCGGGGTTTCATGCATGGACGGACTCCCTTGGTCGTTGCGCGGGAACCCGCGCGCTGGAATGGCCGCGCAGCACGTCGGCGCGCGGCGAGAAGCTGAAGAACATCGGCAGGCTGGCCGCGCCGATGGCGCCGGCGTCGGTGCCGAAGCTGCCGCGCAGCAGGCGCGGCACCTGGCGCGATTCGGGTGCGATGGCGCGCAGGCCCTGCTCGGTGCGGGCGATCAGCGCGTCGATCAGGCCGGCGTCGATGTCGCAGTCGATGACCACCGCCGGCAGGTCGAGCACCGCGAGCGTCGCGCGCACGGCCGGCACCAGCGCGTCGACACAGTCGTCGAGCCACTCGGCGACTTCGGTTCGGCCCGAGGCGACCAGGTACTCCAGCTGCGCGTGGCCGACGACGGCGGTGCCACCGTGGCGCAGATGGCGCGTCAGCGCGTTGAGCGAAGCGCGCGACAGCAGGATGTCCCACTTGCCGCCCTCGGGCACGGGGGCCGAGGGCAGGGCGCTCGGCGGCACCGGCATCAGGCCCAGGTCGGCCGCGTTGCCCGAATGGCCGCGCAGGCTCTCGCCGCCCAGCACGGCGCCTGCGCCCAGCGCGGCACCGAGGTAGACGTAGAGAAAGTCGTTCTCCTTGCGCCCCACGCCGAAGAACAGTTCGGCGATGGCTGCGGCGTTGCCGTCGTTCTCCTTGAAGACGGGCAGGTCCACCGCTTCGGCCAGCCGTTGGCCGAAATCCACTTCGTCCCAGATGCGGAAGTCGGCCTCCAGGTCGAGCTGGCGCAACCAGCTGCCGAGGTTGTATGGCTGGGCGAGGCCCACGCCCGCCAGCCGGCGGCGCTGCTGGGGCGACAGCTCGGACAGCATGCGCGCCACGTCGGCCTGCACCAGCGCCAGTGCCTCGTCGGGGTGGGGCAGCAGCTGGTCGTGCACCTCGCGGGCGAGGATGCGGCCGCCGAGGTCGATCAGCACCGTCTCGATGCTGGTGCGGTCCAGCCGCACGCCCACGCCGTAGGCGCCCTGGGGATTGATGCGGTAGAGGCCGGCGGGCTGGCCGCGCTGGCCCTCGTGGCGGCGGCCGGCGCCTTCGATCAGCCCCGATTCCTCCAGCGCCTGGACGATGCTGCCGGCCGCGGTGTTGGTGAGTTGCGCCCAGCGTGCCAGGTCGGCCTTGGACGCCTCGCCCGCACGGCGCAGCCGCTGCAGCAGCGAGCGCTCGTTGTACTGGCGAAGGTTGACCGAGTTGGTACCTCGGCCCGGACCGGTGGATGGCAAGGTTGTCTCCGGACAGGCGGGCGTGCCGCCTATTAATTAATTCAAGTTGAATAAAGTTTAGGGGGTCGACCGATACGCTCAATCAGGGGTTTTCCCGGGGCCCGAAGAATCGGCGCCCGGGCGGTGGCCGGCTGCCCCGCGTCCATGGCCGCAGGACACCTGTGCGGCGCGCGCCCGGCTGGCTACCATGCGCCGCAGGAGACAACACGACCCGGGCGCGACCCGCGCAGCCCGGGCCAAGGGTGAAGCCATGGCTACAAGCGGACTCTCGATGCTCGACCCCCTGAACCTGTGGCGCGATGCGCTCGGCCAGTGGGAGAACCGCGCCAACCAGGTGGCCAACCAGGAGATGAAGTCCGAGGACTTCGCCCGCGCCACCAACGCATTGCTGGGCATGTCGCTGGGCCTGCAGCAGGCGCTGGGCAAGGCCAACACCGCGCTGCTCAAGGAGCTGAACCTGCCCAGCCGTGGCGAGGTGCTCGAGCTCGGCGAGCGACTCCAGCGCATCGAGGACCAGCTCGGGCAGATCGCGCGCCTGCTGGGCGCACAGAACCCCGCGGCCAAGGCGGATGCGCCCGCGATGCCGCCGCGCACGCGCCGACCGGCACCGCCGCCGGCGCCCGCGTCGCCAGAAGCTGCGGTGCCGCCGCCCGCGGGCCGCCGCCCAGCCGCGAAGAAGCAGGCCGCTGCCCGCCGCCCACCCGCACGCAAGGGGCGCTGAACATGGCCGCCGAGACGAAGACCCGGCCCGACAAGCCCGCCGCGCCCGACCTCGACTGGGTCGCCCGTGTGCGCGACGAGATCGACCATGCCGTGCAGCGCAGCATCAAGGGCGTGAACTACCTCGGTGCCGGTGCCGCCACCGTCGGCACCACGCCCAAGGAACTGGTCCACAGCGAAGGCACGCTGAGCCTCTACCACTACCGGCCGATGGCCGACGAGATCTACCGCGTGCCGTTGCTGCTGGTGATGGCCACCACCAACCGCGCCTACATCTTCGACCTCGCGCCCGGACAGAGCCTGGTCGAACACCTGCTGCAGCGCGGCTACGACGTCTACGTGATGGACTGGAACCCGCCGCGCGCCGACGAGGCCGGCCTGCGGCTGGAGGACTACACGCAGCGCTTCATCCCCGACTGCGTGCGGCGGGTGCAGGAGCGCTCGGGCGAGCAAGACGTGAACATCGTCGGCTACTGCTTCGGCGGTGTGCTGTCGCTCATCTATGCCGCGCTGCACGCCGACGGGCCGCTGGCCAACCTGGTGTGCTTCACCACGCCCGTCGACTTCAGCCAGATGACGCTCTTCCAGGCCTGGGCGGACCGCAAGCACTTCGATGTTGACCGCGTCGTCGACGCCAACGGCATCGTTCCGGCGCAGGTCATCACGGGCGGCTTCGACGCGCTGCGCCCCACCGGCCGCGTGACCGGCGCGCTGCGCCTGTGGGACAACATGTGGAACGACGAGTACGTCAGGCAGTACCGCATGATGGACCGCTGGGGCACCGAGACGCTGCCGCTGGCCGGTGCCTATTTCAAGCAGACCACCGAGTTGCTGATGTGGGAGAACGCGCTCCACAAGGGCAGCCTGAAGATCGGCGGCAGGAAGGTCGACCTCGGCCGCATCCGGGTGCCGCTGCTGTCGGTGGTGGCCGAGCACGACCACATCGTGCCCTATGCCGCCGCGCATCCGCTGATGGACAACGTCGGGTCCACCGACAAGGAAGAGGTGATGCTCAAGGGCGGGCACGTCAGCCTCGTGGCCGGGCCCAATGCCGTCAAGCGCATGTGGCCCAAGCTCGACCAATGGCTCGGAGAACGATCGCTATGACCACCCCGCAACCCTCCGCGCGCCGCTACCCGCGATCGCTGGACCTCGAAGGCCAGGCCGTGGCGATCGACGAACTGCGCGCCGGCGACGAGGCGGCGCTGCTTGCCTTCGCACAGGCCCTGCCCGCGCACGACCTGCTCTTCACCTACCGCGACATCAGCCAGCCGCGCGTCATCAAGGCCTGGCTGCGAGAGGCGGTGGAGCGGCGGCGCATGCCCAGCCTCGTGGCACGCCTGGGTGGGCAGATCGTCGGCTGCACCGCGCTGATCCACGACGACCTGTCGTGGTCGCCGCACGTGGGCGAACTGCGCGTGGTGGTCGGGCCGGCCGCGCGTGGCCTCGGCCTGGGCCGGCAGTTGATCCAGGACTGCTTCGCGCAGGCCCTCTCGCTGGGCCTGGAAAAGCTCACGGCGCAGATGACCACCGACCAGACCCGCGCCATCGCCATGTTCGAGAGCTTGGGCTTCCGGCCCGAGGCGTTGCTGGCGGGCCATGTGCGCGGCCGCGACGGCAGCACGCACGACGTGGTCGTGCTGAGCCACCACGTGGCCGAGGTCGCGGCGCGCTTGCAGGCCTACGGCGTCGGCGAGGCCTAGGGAAGCGGACAGCCGAACGCAGAGGGCGCAGAGTTTTCGCAGAGGGCGCAGAAGGGAATCAATATTTTCCTGGCTGTTCTTCTGCGACCTCTGCGTCATGTTCGCGCCCTCTGCGTTCGGCTGCCCGCCCCCGCATTCGACAACCATTCCAAGGAGACAACAGCATGGATCTGGGCGCAATGCTCAAGGACAAGGGCGTGCTCGTCACGGGCGCATCGAGCGGGCTGGGCGCGCATTTCGCGCGGCTGGCGGCACGCAACGGCGCGCGCGTCGTGATCGCGGCGCGGCGCAAGGCGAAGCTCGAGGCGCTGGCCAACGAACTGAAAGCGCTGGGCGCCGCGGGCGTGCTGGTGCTGGAGATGGACGTCGGCGACGACGCAGCCATCCGGGCGGGGTTCGAGGCCATCGATGCCGACGGGGGCCCGGTCGACGTGGTGGTCAACAACGCCGGCGTCGGCGGCGATGGCGCGGCCATCGACATGAGCCCGGCCGACTTCGACAGCACCATCCAGATCAACCTGCGCGGCGTGTGGCTCACAGCCACCGAGGCGGCGCGGCGCTGGCGCGACGCCAAGCGCGGCGGCGCGATCATCAACATCGCCTCCATCCTTGGCGAGCGCGTCATGCACCACGTGGTGCCCTACGCCGCCACCAAGGCCGCCGTGATCCAGATGACCAAGGGCCTGGCGCTCGAATGGGCGCGCTACGGCATCCGCGTGAACGCGATCGCGCCGGGCTACATCCTCACCGACATCAACGATGCCTACTTCGCCACCGAGGCGGGGCAGGCCATGATCAAGCGCGTGCCCATGCGCCGGCTGGGCCGGGCCGACGAGCTCGACGGCGCCTGGCTGCTGCTGGCCACCGAGGCCTCGTCCTGGATGACCGGTTCGGTCGTCGCGGTCGATGGCGGGCACCTGGTGTCGTCGCTGTGAGCAGCGTGCGCTTGCTGCCCGACGCGCCGGGATTGCCGCGCACGCTGCGTGCACCCGAGCCCGATCCCGAGGCCCAGGTGCTGCTGCGCAGCCTGAACCTCGTCGCACGCCGCTCGGCCGGCCAGGTGCCGAGCGTCGCCGCGATGCGCCGGCGCTGGCACCTCATGTCGACGCTGATGGCCAGGCGCGTGCCGCTGCCGCAGGTGGACCACCACCGCATTCCCGGCCCCGGCGGCACGCTGGCCCTGCGGCTGTTCCGCCCGGGGGTGACGAAAGCCGGCGCGGCCCGCCCGCTCTTCCTCTGGCTGCACGGGGGTGGCTTCACGGTCGGCAACCTGGCCACGGCCGACGCGATCTGCCGCCACATCGCGCAGCGCAGCGGCGCCGTCGTCGCCACGGTGCGCTACCGGCTCACGCCCGAGCACGACCTGCACGCCGGCCGCGACGACGCGCTGGCCGCGCTCGACTGGCTGCGTGTGCATGCCGCGCGGCTCGGCCTCGATGCCGAGCGCATTGCATTGGGCGGCGATTCGGCCGGCGGCAACATCGCGGCCGCGCTGGCGCAGCGTGTGGTCGAGCGCGGCGACATGGTGCCGCCGCGGCTGCAGGTGCTGGTCTATCCCGCAACCAACCTGCGCGACGCCTATCCCTCGCGCGCGCAGAACGCGCAGGGCTACCTGCTCACCGAAGACTCGATCCGCTGGTTCGACGCGCAGGTCTGCACCCATGCGCACGACCTGGACGACCCGCGCCTGTCTCCGGCCCTGGCGGCGAGCCTCGCCGGGCTGCCGCCCGCGCTGGTGCTGACCGCCGGCTTCGACCCGATCCGGGACGACGGCCTGGCCTACGCCACGCGGCTGCGTGCCGACGGGGTGCCCGTGCAACTGCTGCACTACGCCGGACAGTTCCACGGCTTCCTCAACTTCGACGCCGTGCTGCGCGCCGCGCGCGATGCGCTCGACCGCATCGGCGACGCGCTCGCGGTGGCCTTGCAGGGCGGCGTCGCGGCGCAGCCCGATTGCACGCTCGAGCTGGGCGCCACGGCGCGGACGTCCGCATTGCTGGGGCCATGGGTGCCCCAGTGGGTGACCGGCGGGCTGATGGCCGGCGAGTGGCTGGAGCGCTCGCGCAACCGCGTGCTGGGCACCTTCGTGCCGGCAAGGCTGGGCAGCTGGTTCGCGCTCGCGACGCCCTGGGCACAGCTCGCCACGCAGATGCGCGAGCAGATCGCGGCGGCCTATGCGCCGCTCGAGGCGCACCGCACCTTCGTCCGCTGAGAGTTCAAGCCCCATCGGCTTGCAGCGTCCGTGGGGCGGCGCAAAAGGCTGCCATCGCTCCGCAGCAAAAAAAAGGCGCCCCGGCCCGGGGGTCCGGAGGCGCCTTGCAAAGCGCCCCGCACGCTGGTGCGGGGCGATGTGTGACAGCCTTGCTCTTCAGTCCAGCGTGATGCCGCCCATGTCCTTGACCACCTTGCCCCAGCGCTCGGTGTCGGCGCGCACCAGCTCATCGAACTTCGCGCCGGTCAGGCCCGTCGCCTCGTAGCCCAGCTCGGCCATGCTGGCCTTCAGGTCGGCTTCCTGCAGCACCTTGTTCAAGGTCGACGCGAGCTTGTCGGCCGTTTCCCGGGGTGCCTTGGCCGGCGCGAAGATGCCGAGCCAGCCCGTCATGCCGGCCATGCCCGGAAACCCCGCCTCGGTGAAGGTGTGCACGTCGGGCAGGGCCGGGTTGCGCTTCGCGCCGGTCTGCGCCAGTGCGCGCACCTTGCCGCCCTTGATGAGGCCGGCCGAGGAGCCGAGGTCGGCAATCACCGCCGTGATCTGCCCGGCCATCAGGTCGGTCAGCGCCGGCGCGGCGCCCTTGAAGGGCACGTGCAGCAGCTCGATCTTCGCGTCCTTGGCATAGGCCACGCCCATCAGGTGGCCGGTGGTCGCGTTGCCGTAGGAGCCGAAGCTCGCGGTGCCCGGCTTGGCCTTAGCGGCGGCGTTGAACTCGGCCAGGTTCTTCGACGCACTGCTGGCGTTGACCAGCAGCAGCAAAGGCGTGTTGCCCGCCTGCGCGACCGGCTGGAAGTCCTTGGCGGGGTTGTACGGCAGCTTCTTGTAGACGTGCGGGTTGATGTTCATCGACGAGCCTGCGGTGAAGAGGATCGTGTAGCCGTCGGGGGTGGCCTTGGCCACCGCGTCGAGTCCGATGATGGCGCCCGCGCCGGGCCTGTTGTCGATGATCACCTGCTGGCCGAGCGCATCGCCGAGCTTGCGGCCCACCTGGCGCGCGATGGCATCGACGCCGCCGCCCGCCGCATAGGGCACGACCATGCGGATCGGTCGGTCGGGATAGCCGGCGGCCTGGGCGGCGCCGAAGGCGAGCAGGCCGGCGGCGCAGAGCGCGCCGGCGGCGATGAAGGTGGAACGCTTCACGAGATGTCTCCTGGGGTCGATGGCCGCTTCGCGCGGCGTGGGTGCGAGCGGCCATTGTTCAGGCGGGGCGCGCGCCGACCAAGACGAAGCGCGGTCACAAACCGGTGCCCACCGGCCAGCGGCCCCCGGGAAAACACGGGGCCGCGGGCCGTTACCTGCGGAAGTCGCTGGGACTGCGCTGCGTCCAGCGCCGGAACGCGTGGCGGAAATTGGCCGCATCGCTGAAGCCCAGCGTGCCCGCGATGTCGTCGATGCTCATGCGCGTGTTGCGCAGGTATTCCTTGGCCAGGTGGCTGCGCACGTCGTCCAGGATCTCCTTGTACGAGGTGCCCTGCAGCGTGAGGTGGCGGCGCAGCGTGCGCGAGCTGGTGTTGAGCTTGTGCGCCAGCGCCTCCATGTCGTCGAACTGGCCGGGCGTTTGCATCAGCAGGTTGTAGACGCGCCGCGTCACGCCGCTCGCGGTCTTGGCCTCGACCAGCAGGCGTTCGCACACCTCGGCCGCCATCGCGACCGTGATCGGGTTGCGGTAGGCCGCGGGCCGGTCGAGCTCGGCGGCCGGATAGCGCAGCTCGTTGCAGGGCTGGTCGAAGTCGCCGTCGACGCCGAAGTGGCGGCGGTACAGCGCATGGTGCGGCGGCCTGGGAAAGCGCATGCGCAGCCGGCTCAGCGCGAAGTCGGGCCCGAGCATGTCGCGCGCCAGCGTCTGGTGGATGCCAAACTGGAACTCGACCAGGAAGCGGTACAGCGGGTCGTCCACGTCCAGGCCCGACACCTCGTCGAAGCGCCAGACGCCCTCGCTGCGGCCGGCCTCGGCCTCCTCGCGGAACTGCAGCGACACCGTGGGCGTGGCCAGGCGGTGGAAGCGCGTCGCCATCTGCGTCACCTCGCGCAGCGTGCCGCAGCACAGCAGCGCGTAGCCGTACATGCCGTAGCTCGACACCCGCATCCGCGCTCCGGCGCGAAATGGCAGCTCGGGGTCGGCCGTGGCCGCCATGCCGTTGCGGCACACGGTGAGGAACTGGCGGATCGAGGTGCGCGCGCTGGTGCTGTGCAGCTCACCGGCCTGCAGGCCCGTGCGGGCGAGCGCCGCTTCGGCGTCCACGCCCGCTTCGGCCAGCGTCTGGACCAGCGTGGCGATCTTGTAGGGCGGGTAGACGCGCTCGTCGGCCAGCGGGAGCGGCGACGCGCTGCGGGTCACGGAATCGGGAACACCCTGCATGGTTGGTGTGGCGCGGTCCAAGGCGTGGCAACGGGAAGGTGCAGCGGGCAGGGCGGTGCGGTGCAGGCGGCTGTCCGGAACTCACCCCATCTTAGCCGCCGAAAACCTGTCGCCCGCCCCGGCGTCACTCGCAGAATCCCGCATACGACAAGAGACAAGGCTCGGCAGGACCATGAAGATCGAAGAACTGTTCAAGCAGGTCAGCACGCCGCTGGGCGCGCCGGCCTTCCCGCGCGGGCCGTATCGCTTCCACAACCGCGAATACCTCAACATCACCTACCGCACCGACGCCGAGGCGCTGCGCAAGGTGGTGCCCGAGCCGCTGGAAATCGACGACCCGCTGGTGCGTTTCGAGGCCATGCGCATGCCCGACACCACCGGGCTCGGCAACTACACCGAGTGCGGGCAGGCCGTCGTCGTGCGCCTGGGTCAGGAGAAGGGCGAGTACCTGCACGCCATGTACGTCGACAACCACCCGGCCATCGCCAGCGGGCGCGAGGTCAGCGCCTTTCCCAAGAAGCTGGGTGCGCCCAGGCTGTTTGTCGATTCCGACACGCTGGTCGGCACGCTCGACTACGGCAGCCTGCGCATCGCCCAGGCGACCATGGGCTACAAGCACCAGCCGCTGGCGGTGGAGGACGCGAAGGCCGAGATCTGCGTGCCGACCTTCATGCTCAAGCTCATGCGCGGCTACGACCGGCAGATGCGCATCTGCGAGCTGGTGCGCACGCAGATCCAGGACATCGAGATCAAGTTCGCCTTCAAGGGCCCGGCGCGGCTGCAGCTCTTCGAACACGTGCTGGCGCCGATGGCCGATTTCCCGGTGCGCGAGATCGTGGCGGCCAGCCACATCCTGGCGGACCTTGCATTGACCCCACCGACCGTGGTGCACGACTACCTGGCGAACCGACCATGAGCGACGACGACAAGAGCGTGCTGCAGCGCTACCGCACGGTGGCCGTGGTGGGGGCCGGTGTGATCGGCGCCTCGTGGGTGGCGGTGTTCCTTGCGCACGGCCTCACGGTGGTGGTGAGCGATCCCCGTGACGGCGTCGAGGCCGAGGTGCGCGACTACGTGGCACGCGCCATGCCCACGCTGGCGCAACTGGGCGCGCCGCTGGCAACGATCGACTTCGGCGAGCGCCTGCGCTTCGAGCCCGATCTGGAACGCGCCGTCGCCGGGGCAGACCTGGTGCAGGAGAACGGCCCCGAGCGCATGGACTTCAAGCGTGCGCTGTGGCGCCGCATCGAAGAGGCGGCGCCTGCCAAGGCGCTGTTCCTCTCGTCCAGCTCCGCCTTGCCCGCCACCGAGCAGGCGCGCGAGATGGCCACGCCGCAGCGCCTGCTGATCGGCCACCCCTTCAACCCGCCGCACATCATTCCGCTGGTCGAAGTGGTGCCCGGCGAAGCGACCTCGGCCGCATCGGTCGGCGAGGCCGTGGCGTTCTACCGCGCCGTGGGCAAGGTGCCCAAGGTGCTGCGCAAGGAAGTGAGCGGCTTCGTCGCCAACCGGCTGCAGTCGGCCATCTTCCGAGAATGCGTGGCGCTGGTGGCCGCAGGTGTGGTCACCATCGACGAGCTGGACGACATCGTGACCCACTCTGTCGGCCTGCGCTGGGCAGTGGGCGGGCCTTTCGCGTCCTTCCACCTGGGCGGCGGCGACGGCGGGCTGCGCAGCTTCGTGCAGCAGTTCGGCCCCGGCATGGAGAAGCGCTGGGCCTCGATGCAGCGAGAGGTGCGCTTCGACGAGGCGACGACGAAGTTGATCTTCGAGCAGGCCGACGCCTCGTACGGCCGCCACACGCGCGCCGAGCTCGAAGGCGCGCGCGACGCGCGGCAGATCGCGATCCTGCAGGCCCTGGCCGCGCAGAAGGCCAACGCTTGACCCTCTCCCCTGGGAGGACGAAGCCATGGACCCCGTCAGCCACCCCACCACCGACGCCATCCTGCGCGCCCTCGCATCCCCGGCCTCGCACGCCGAGGGCTTCGACCCCCACACCCACCTGCGCAGCGTGCTGCAGGGCGTGCGCCTCGCACCCGAAGACAGTGGCGGCCGCATCGAGTTCCTGGGCCGCGATCCGATCCTGCCCAGCGTCTTCCGCATCGCCTCGGCCGCCGGCATCGGCCTGGCAGCCAAGTCGGTGGCCATGGCGGCGCTGTGGCAGGCGCGCGGCGGGGCAGGGCAGGACATCGCCGTCGACCTGCACCGCGCGCCGCACCGCCTGTGCCCCTTCTACGACCGCAAGTGGGAGCGGCTCAACGGCCACCCGCCACGCAACACGGCCGACCCGGACTCGCCCTTCACGCTCAAGTTCTACGAGGCGGGCGACGGCCGCTGGGTGATGCCGCTCAACCTGTACCCGCGGCTCAAGTCTTCGGCGCTCCGCCTGCTGGGCTGCAGCGACAGCGAACAGGCGGTCGCCCAGGCGATTCGCGGCTGGAAGGCGGCGGAGCTGGAGGACGCGTGCGCGCGCGCCGGCGTCGTCATGCCCATGCTGCGCTCGGTGGAGGAGTTCATGGCCGAGGCGGCCTACAACGACGCGCTGCGCGACCTGCCGCTGATCGAGATCGAGCGCATCGGCGATGCACCACCCGAGCCCTTCACGCCCAACCCGGCACTGCCTCTGAGCGGCATCCGCGCGCTCGGCATGGCGCGCGTCATCGCCGGGGCCGGCACCGGCCGCGCGCTGGCGCTGCACGGCGCCGACGTGCTCAACATCTGGCGGCCGAGCGACTTCGAAAGCGACCTGCTGTACGCCACCGCCAACGTCGGCGTGCGCTCCGCGCTGCTCGACGTGGCCGGCCCCGCGGGCCATGCGTACATGCAGCAATTGCTGGCCGGCGCGGATGTGTTCTACGCCAACCGGCGCCACGGCTTCCTCGACCTCCACGGCCTCTCGCCCGAGCAGGCGGCCGCTGTGCGGCCCGGCATCGTGCACGCGACCGTCAGCCTGCACGGCCAGACCGGCCCCTGGGCCGACCGCCCGGGCTTCGACCAGACGGCCGGTTGCGTCACCGGAGTCATGACGCTCGAAGGCACGCCGCGCGCGCCGCAGCTGCCGAGCATCATGGTCGTCAACGACTACCTGGGCGCCTGGCTGCTGACCACCGGCATCGTGGCCGCGCTGATGCGCCGCGCCACGGAGGGCGGCAGCTGGCGCGTGCATGTCTCGCTCACGCGGCTGTCGCTGTGGCTCTACACGCTGGGGCTGTTCGACAAGGGGTACGCCCATGCCACTGCCAACAGCAGCCCCGCGCACGCTTACCTCGACCCCGAAGTGTTCCATGCGGAGACGGGCCTGGGCAGCTACCAGGGCGTGACCGAGCAGGTTCGCATGTCGCTCACGCCGGGGCGCTACGAGCCGGTGCTGGTGCCGCGTGCGTCGGGCAAGCCGGCGTGGCGGCCGCTCGCCTGATCGCCCGGGCGGCCGTCCTTCACGGCGCGTCGCCGAAGAAGCGCATGGCGGCCTCCACGCCGCTGCCCGACAGTGCAACCCCTTGCAGCCGAAGGCCCATCTCCACGCCGGCGATCATGGCGATCAAGGTGAGGTCGTTGCTGTTGCCCAGGTGCCCCATGCGGAACATGCGGCCCTTGAGCTTGCCCAGGCCCGTGCCCAGGGACAGGTCGAAGCGGGTGTGGATCACGCGGCGCAGCGCGTCGGCATCGACGCCGGGCGGCGTGATCACGCCCGTCAGCACCGGCGAGTGATAGCGCGCATCGGCGCACTGGATGGGAAGTCCCCAGGCCTCGACGGCTGCGCGCACGCCGGCGGCCCAGCGCCGGTGGCGCGCGAACACGCTTTCCAGCCCTTCGGCCTCGAGCATCCCGATGGCCTCGGCCAATGCATAGAGCAGGTTGGTGTTGGGCGTGGATGGCCAGTAGCCGGTGGCATTCATGGCCACGATCTCTTCCCAGTCCCAGTACGCCCGCGGCAGGCGGGCGTGTCGTGAGGCCTGCAGGGCTCTTTCGGACAGCGCATTGAAGCTGATGCCAGGCGGCAGCATCAGCCCCTTCTGCGAGCCGCTCACCGTGACGTCCACGCCCCACTCGTCGTGCCTGTAGTCGGCGCAGGCCAGGCCCGAGATGGTGTCCACGATCAGCAGCGCCGGATGGCGCGCGGCGTCGATGGCCTCGCGAACGGCGCGGACGTCGGAGGTCACGCCGGTCGAGGTCTCGTTGTGGACCACGCACACCGCGCGAACCTCGCCGCGGGTGTCGGCGCGCAGCCGGGCTTCGATGTGCGCGGCATCCACCCCGTGGCGCCAGTGGCCGGCCTCGGGCAGGAGCGCGTCGGTGCGGGGCGCTGCGATCAATTCGGCGTCGAGTCCGAGGCGGGTGGCCATGCGGTGCCAGAGCGACGCGAAGTGGCCCGTCTCGTACATCAGCACCTTGTCGCCGGGGCTGAGCGTGTTGCACAGGGCCGCTTCCCACGCGCCCGTGCCCGATGCGGGGTAGATGACGACGGGCTGCCGGGTCCGGAAGATCCGCTGCATGCCTTCGATCACCTGCCGACCGAGTTGCGCGAACTCGGGGCCACGGTGGTCGATCGTCGGCAGGCTCATCGCGCGCAGCAGCCGGTCGGGCACCGGGCTCGGCCCGGGAATCTGCAGGAAGTGGTTGCCCGTGGGGTGGGTATTGAGCGTGAGCATCGCTGGCTGGCTGGGCGGTTCGTAAAGAGGGGGCGGGAAGTCAGCGCGTCATATGGCGCGACAGCGTCTCCTGCGGCAGGTAGGCGCCGGCGTCGCGCAGGCGCGTGACGAGGGCTTCAGTGTCGAGGTCGCAGGCCGGTTGCCCGGTCGCGACCGACTGCGCGGCTGCCGTGGCGGCGGCCTGGCCCATCAGGTACGCGGCCGACTGCGCGCGGATCGATCCGTGCACCTTGGTGTCGCTCGAATGGCAGCGGCCTGCGACCCAGAGGTTCTGCGATCCCCGGGGCACGAGGATGCTGTACGGGATGCCGACGCTGCCGCCGCGCCCGAGGTTGTCCTTGCCGTGGAAGTCCTGCAGGAAGCGCTCGTACTCCGCCCGCGACGTGTTGGTGGGGTGCACGTCGGTCGGCCGGTTGTAGACCGCGATCTGGTCCGGGAACTGCCGACGCTGGCGGAAGTCCTCGATGGTCAGCTCGAACTCGCCGACGATGCGGCGCGAGTCGCGCACGCCCATCACGGGCGCCGTGGTGAGCAGCTCGATGTCCTCGCACCCCGGCACATAGCGGCGATAGAACTCGGCGTACTCCACCGCGAGCTTGCGGCCATGCACCATGCCGTCGCTCAGGCTGCGCACCGACAGCGGGTCGAGCCCGAACACATGGCCCGCGTTCAGCGTCGCGGTGCGCGGGCCGATCTTGTTCATGCCCGGGAAGAAGCGGTCCTCCTGCGAGAAGAAGCCATCCTCGATGCCCTGCGGCACGAGTTCCTTGCGAACGCGCTCCTTGATCGCGTCCACGCCGCGCCAGTCGTCGCCGTAGGCGGGATCGTCCCAGTTCATCGCACCGACGAGCGAGCACAGGGTCGACGGCGCGACCGAATCCGTGTCGCGCAGCACGACCTTGCACTGCGCGCCGGTCATGGCCGCCAGGGCGGCGTCGCCGGTGGCATCGATGAAGGCCCTGGCCTGGATGTACTCCAGGCCTTCGACGCTGGACAGGATCACGCCCTCGACCCGGCCGTCGACGAACTCCGCATCGGCCACGCGCGAGAAGAAGCGCAGTTCCACCCCGGCCTGGATCGCGAAGTCATCGAGGATGCGCTTGAGGGCCTCGGGCTTGAAGGGCACCCAGCGGTTGAGCTGCGCGTTCAGGAACTCGGGCACCACCTGCGGGCCGAAGGCCTTCTCCTGCCACATGCGCTCGAGCAGCTCGCGCATGAAGCCGCCCGCCAGCATGCGTTCGCCGTCCGACACCGGGCCGAAGGAGGCGACCAGGCCCGAGGTGCCCATGCCGCCGAGGCAGCCGGTGGCTTCGACCAGCAGGGTGCGCAGGCCCAGGCGCGCGCCGCAGATGGCGGCAGCGCTGCCGGCGGGGCCGCCCCCGGCCACCACCAGGTCGTAGGCGGCGCCGGCGCGGATGCTTCGTTGGTAGCTGAACGTGCTCATAGGATCGTGGGGCTGAAGGGATGGTTGGCGGCGGCTACTTCGCGGACACGGGCTGCGTGACCTTGGCGAAGCGCTGGATCTCGTCGCGGATGAAGCGGCCGAAGTCCGGCGGCGGCAGGGTCGCCACCTCGAACCCCATGTCGGCCATCAGGCGGGCGACCTGCTCGTCCTTCAGCAGCGCCACGACGTCCGAGGCGATCTTGGCGGCCACCGCGGGCGGAATGCCGGCAGGGCCGCACAGGCCCGCCCAGTTGACGACCTCGTAGCCGGTGTAGGTCTCGGCGATGGCAGGCCAGTCGGGATAGAGCGGGCTCCTCCTGGCGCTGGTCACGCCCAGCACCTTCAACTGCCCCGCCTTCACGAAAGGCTCGGCCGAGCTGGCCACCGCGAAACCCATCGGAATCAGCCCGCCCACCATGTCGGTGTACAGCTTCGCGG
>Ga0308159_1002759_pt1 | contig 19372 bp, 17 predicted proteins | sample PhyCR1_FD_201040 | JGI IMG/M metagenome (GOLD analysis project Ga0308159, IMG submission 201040) | Phyllosphere microbial communities from UC Gill Tract Community Farm, Albany, California, United States - DLSLC.R1 | ecosystem: Host-associated > Plants > Phyllosphere > Unclassified | place: USA... | reverse complement strand
TCCACCTGGCCACGCGAGGGGGCGCACAGGTGCTGGGCCGCAGCGACGTGGGCTTCCTCCAGGTGGGCAAGCGCGCCGACCTCGCGGTGTGGGACATGGCCGATGTCGCGTCCACCGGCGCCTGGGACAAAGTCGCCGGGCTCATCCTCAGTCCGCCTGCGGGAGCGCGCGACGTTTTCGTCGAGGGGCGCGGCGTGGTGCGCGGCGGTGATCTCGTCCAGGTCCGACGCGAAGAGGTGCTGCGCGCGGCTCGGCGCTCGCTCGATCGGCTCATGACTTTCGCCTGATATTCGACAGGAACCCTTGCGATGACTGCCTTGATGCCCGCCGAATTCGCACCCGCCGCGCCAAAGGCAGGCATGACGCCGGAGCAGGCGCGGGATCCGAACTGGTTCCCCGGTCTGGCCGTAGCGGTGCCCCTGGGTGTCCAGCATGTGCTTGCCATGTTCGTGAGCAACATGACGCCCGCGATCATCGTCGCGGGGGCGGGCGGTTTCGGGTTCGGTTCTGCAGACCCTTCGCAGATGATCTACATGATCCAGATGGCAATGCTGTTCGCGGGGATCGCCACGCTGATGCAGACCATCGGCTTCGGGCCCGTGGGCGCGCGGCTGCCGCTGGTCCAGGGCACCAGCTTCGCCTATATCCCGATCATGATCCCGATCGTTGCGGGCAAGGGCGTGGAAGGCATGGCGGCGCTGACCACCGCGGCGCTGTGCGGAGGGCTGCTTCATGCCTTCCTGAGCGTTTTCGTCGGCCGCATACGGTTCGCCCTGCCACCGCTCATCACCGGGCTGGTGGTGCTAATGATCGGCCTTTCACTGATGCGCATCGGCATCCAGTATGCCGCCGGCGGCGTGCCGGCCATGGGCACGCCCGCGTTCGGGGCCTGGCAGAGCTGGCTGCTGGCGGGGATCGTAGTGACGGTGACGCTGGGGCTCAATTTCTTTGGGCGCGGGATCTGGTCGACGGCCGCCGTGTTGCTCGGCTTGCTGGCCGGCTACGTCGCGGCGCTGGCCATGGGGCGGATCGATTTCGCGCCGGTGGCCTCGGCCGGGCTGATGATGGTGCCGTCGCCGTTCCATTTCGGTTTCGCGGTATCGGCTTCGGCCATCCTGGGCTTCTGTCTGACCGGCTTCGTTTCCTCGATCGAGACCATCGGCGACGTCGACGCGATCTGCGAGGGCAACGCCGGGCGCGCCGCAACCGACAGGGAACTGTCGGGTGCGGTTGCGGCGGACGGTGTCGGCACCGCGCTGGCCGCCGTATTCGGTGCCATGCCCAACACCACCTTCAGCCAGAACGTGGGCCTGATCGCGATCACCGGCGTGATGAGCCGCCACGTGGTGACGGTCGGCGCGCTGTTCCTGATCGCCTGCGGGCTGCTGCCCAAGGTCGGCGCGGTGATCACCACGATCCCGATCGAGGTGCTGGGCGGCGGCGTGATCGTGATGTTCGGCATGGTAGCCTCGGCGGCGACGTCGATGCTGTCGAGCGTGGCGTGGACCCAGCGCAACATGCTGATCTTCGGCGTTTCGCTGTCGCTTGCGCTGGGCCTTCAGCTAGAGCCTGATGCGCTCCAGCATGTGCCGGAAACCCTGCGTATTTTGCTGGGCTCGGGCGTCCTGCCGGCGGCGGTTACGGCGGTGCTGCTGAACCTGCTGGTGCCGGGACGGACCTGAGAGGGTTTTGCGCGGAGGCGCGCGAAAGAATATCAACGATAGGGGCAAAGATGACCGCCTACGGCGCCGGGCGAGTTTCTCTGCGGCTTTGCGTCTCTGCGTGCATCAATCAGTTCAGAACCGGAAGCCCGTCGAAACCGCCCAGGCGACGCCGACGCCGATCGCGATGCCGACGATTGCCAGCACCGGGGACCAGCGCAGGTCGGCGGCGCTTTCGCCCTCGGCGGTCTTGCGGCTGCCGGTGATCATCGGGCGCACCAGGTTCTGGCGCTTCCACACGAGGTAGAAGGCCACTGCCACCACGTGCAGCGCCACCAGTGCCAGGATCGCGTTGAACACGGTTTCGTGCAACTGCGCCGCAGAGCGGCCCTGGTCGAACGAGACATAATCGGCGAGCGGGCCGGATTCGAACCCGTCGACATCGACCGAGAACAGCCCTGCCACCACCATCAGCCCGATCACCGCGAGCATCGCCACCACGCTCCACCCGCCGAGCGGGTTGTGCCCGTTGGCCGCGTGGCTTTTCCGGCTGCCGAGGCCCTTTATGTAGGCGATGACCGCGCCCGGTGCGCGCACGAAGCTGCCAAACCGTGCGGTGCGCGGTCCGGCAAAGCCCCAGAACACGCGAAATACCAGCAGCGCGAGGATCGCGTAGCCCGAAAGGCGGTGGCGTTCCATGTCGTGCTGCTCGCCGCTCCACCACGAGAAGGCGATGAGGGCGACCAGCAGCCAGTGGAACAGGCGGACGGTCGGGTCCCAGATACGGGTGGTGGAAGCGGCCATGAGCGTTGCCTCAGTTGTCGGCGCGGAACTGCTTGTGGCATGATCCGCAGGTGCCGCCGACGGCCTTGAACTGGGCGCCGATGGCGTCGGCATTGCCGGTGCCGGCTACGGCGACGAGCTTGTCGGCCTGGGCGATGAATGCCTTCATCTGGCCGTCGAACACCGCACGGTTGCTCCACACGGCGGGAAGTGCGTCGGTCTTCACACCGGCGGATGCGCCGGAACCGTTGGGAAACAGGCCTGCCTGCGCGCGGCCGGTTGCGGCCAGGGTCTTGGCGGCGGCGACGGCCTGGGGCTTGGAGATGGTGCCGCTGGCAAGCTGGTCCTTGAGGACCTTCATCGCGCCGCCCATCTTCTTGAAGTTGGCCTGGCGGGTGGTGATCGCGGTGCTGGCGGGAGACGCGGCGATGGCGAACGTGCTGGTCGCGGCAACAACCGCGGCGGACATGCCGAGCACGGCAAGGGAAAGGCTTCTGGAGAGCGTCATGGTTTTGTAGATCCCGTTCGGGTTATGTGAATCAAGGATGGGCACTCGCTAACACGGGTCCGGCCTTTTCGCCAAAGACTTGATCGTATACCGCTTTTACGGTCGCAAGCCCTCCCTCGGCCATCTGGGCGGGCGTGGTGCCGCCCTTGTTCGCGAGGTCTGGGCGGGCACCGTGCAAGGCAAGCACCCGGAGCATCGCCGCAAGTTCGCCGTGCATGCCCGCGCCGAGCACCAGGTGCAGCGCCGTGGTGCCGCCCGCGTTGGCGACGTTGGCATCGGGCGCAAGCGCAAGCGCTTCTTCGAGGGCTGCGGCGCTGCGGCCGGACGCGGCGGCAAGCACCACGTTTGCACCGTTCGCGGCGACGAAGGCGGGGTTCGCTCCGGCAGCGACGAGGCGCTTCATCACCGCGACCTGGCCGAACTGGGCGGCGATCAGCAGCGGCGGCGTGGGCGGGACCGGAGCCGGGGCGACGCCGAAGTTCGCCTCCGTAACCCATTTGATCCGCGAGGGGCCGGTGAGCCCATTGGCATCGGCGCCCTTGTCCAGCAGCAGCGAGACCAAAGCGGTATCGCCCCCGGCAGCGGCGGCGTGAAGCGGCGCCTCTCCATTGCGGTCGAGTTCGGTGAGTGCGGCCTTGTCCACAAGACCGCGTTCGAGCAGCAGCGCGGCGGCCTGCCAGTTCTTCTGGTACAGCGCCAGCTGCACGGCGCTGGTGTTTTCGGGACCGCGATGGGCCGCGTCCGCACCCGCGTCGAGGAGCAGGCGCGTGGCTTCGGCAGACCCGCCGGCGATCGCGAAGAACAGCGGCGTGAAGCCTTCCCGCGTGAGGCGGTTCGGCTTTGCGCCGGCCTTGAGCAAGGCTGCGACGGCATCGACGTTGCCGGACGAGGCGGCCCACATCAGCGGCGTCTGCCCGCGTGTATCCGCAGCATCGGCCTTTGCGCCCATCGTCAGCATGCGGGTGACGGTGGCCGCTGCGGAATAGCGGGCGCAGACCGCGAGCGGGGTGGTTCCGTCCGGCCCGGCCTTGCGGACGTCGGCATGGGCATCGAGCAACTGGCCGACGATGGCCGCGCTCCCGCGCTCGCAGGCGAGGGCCAGGGGAGTGAGCCCCTCGGCATCGGCGGAGGCCGGCTTTGCGCCGTGCTCCAGCAGCAGCGCGACCATGGCGGGCTCCTGCGTCTCGATCGCGCGGGCGAGCGGGCTTTCGCCGTAGGCCAGCGGTTCGTTGGCACTGTTTCCGGCTTCCAGCGCGGCGCGGGCGCCGGTGAGGTCGCTGGCGGTGATGGCCTGCGCGAGGGTGTCGTCGCCCGCATCGGCGCGGGCATGCGCGGGGGTAACGGCGAGCGCGAGCAATGCGCAGCCCAGCAGCTTACCCGCAGCTAAGCGGGGGTTAAGCATCGGTCAGTTCCCGCAAGGGGCCAGTGCTGTCGCCGAACGACGTGGTGGGCACGCCCAGCGTATCGAGGCCGGCGAGCATCAGGTTCGACATGGTCGTGCCCTTTTCCACCCGCACATGCCGCCCTCCCTTCACCAGGCCGCCCGCGACGACCACCGGCAGGTCCATGAAGTCATGTTCGTTGGAATCGCCGAATGCCGATCCCCGGATCACCAGCGTACGGTCCAGCAACGAGCCTTCGCCATCGCGCGTGTCCTTCATGCGCTGGAGGTAATAGGCGAAGAATTCCATGTGATAGCGGTTGATTTTGGCCAGTTGCGCCATCTTTTCGGGGTTGTTGCCGTGATGGCTGAGCATGTGGTGCGAATCCGGCACGCCGATCTCGGGATAAGTGCGGTTGGACAGTTCTCGCCCGATCATGAAGGTGCCCACGCGGGTGATGTCGGCCTGCATGGCCAGCACCTGCAGGTCGATCATCAGCTTCACATGCTCCGCGAAGTCGCCGGGAATGCCGGCGGGCTGCTGGAAGCTGGCCGCCTGCGCGCCGGCGGGAGAGGAGGCGCTGCGCTGGATGCGCTTCTCGATCGCGCGGGTAGCATCGAGATATTCGTCCAGCTTGTGCCGGTCGGCCATGCCGAGCTGGGTGGAGAGGCGCTTGGTATCCTCCAGCACGAAGTCGAGGATCGAGGACTGGCGACGCGCCTGCGCGATGCGGCCTGCTTCGTCGCTGACATCGCCGTCGCCGAACAGGCGTTCGAACACCGCGCGCGGATTGGCCTCGACCGGCAGCGGCACCGAGGGCGTGAGCCACGAGATGCCGTTGGTATAGGCGCACGAATAGTTGATGTCGCACGAACCCAGCAGGCTGGCCTGGTCGATGCCCAGTTCCAGCGAGGCGAGCGGGGTGGCATCGCCGAGATGCGCCGCGAACACCTGGTCCATCGAGATTCCGGCGCGGATGTCGGGGCCCTCGGTCTGCTTGACGTGGGTGCCGGTGAGGAACGCGGGGCAGGAGCGGCCGTGACCGGCGGGGCGGTCGCCCATCGCGGCGGCCTGCGGATGGCCCAGGCCGCTGATCACCGAGATGCTGTCGCGGTGCGGAGCAAGAGGCTCCAGCGTCGGCGGCAGGGCATAGCCGGTGCCCGTCGCGGTGGGCTGGAAGCCGGGCATGGTCATGCCGTTGGGTGAATAGAACACCTGGAGCCGCTTGGGCCGCGAAGCCACGTCGGCGGCGCGTGCGCTGGGCATCATCGCTTCGAGGAACGGCAGCGCCATCACGGCGCCGGCGCCGCGCAGCATGGTGCGGCGGGAGAGGGCGGGGCGGATCACTCTCACTTCTGGAACCTCCTGTCGGCGTTGCGTTCGAAGGCAGCGGCCTTGAAGCGTTCGGGCACCCGGCGCAGGGTGAAGGCGGGGCTTGCGGCGATGCCGCGTATCACCGTCTGGATGCGGTACTGGTCGGCGGCGGCATCGGCCGAGATGGCGCGCACGGATGGCATGTCGTTGGCCGACAGGCCCCGCGCGAGGGCGTAAGTCATCAGGCGCTGCGTGAAGGCGCGGGTGAATTCGTCCTTGCGGTCCATGAGGATGCCCTGGAGACCGCCTATCCCGTCGAACTTCGCGCCGTCCGGCATCGTCGCGGCGGCGTCGATCGGCTGGCCGGCGTCCACCGTGCGCCAGGCGCCGACCGCGTCGAAGTTCTCGAGACTGAAGCCGAGCGGGTCCATCTTGACGTGGCAGGCGGCGCATGTCGGGTTGACGCGGTGCATCTCGAGCTGCTGGCGCGCGGTGAGCTGGCGGCCGTCATGCTCGGTCTTGAGCGCGGGGATGTCCGGCGGCGGCGGCGGCGGGGCGGCGGCGAGCATGTTGTCGAGGATCCACTTGCCGCGCTTCACCACCGAGGTGTGGTTGCCGTAGGAGGTGACGGTGAGGATGCTCGCCTGGCCCAGCAGGCCCCCGCGATGCCATGCGGGATCGAGGCTGACGCGGCGGAAGGCAGGGCCCGAGACGCCGGGGATGCCGTAGTGTTCGGCGAGGCGCTGGTTGAGGAAGGTGTAGTCGGCCGAGATGAAGTCCAGCACCGGCCGGTTGGCGCGCAGGACGTCGGCGAAGAACATCTCCGTCTCGGTCGCCATCGCGCTTTTCAGGCGGGTGTCGAACTTCGGGAAGACGTCGATGTCGGGGCGCTGCTGGTCGAGGTTGCGCAGGTATAGCCACTGGCCTGCGAAGTTGGTCGTTAGCGCGCGGGCGCGCGGGTCGGCCAGCATGCGGGCGATCTCGGCATCACGGACCGCCGGCTGGGACAGCTTGCCCTGTTCGGCCAGCGTGAGCAGGCGATCGTCGGGGATCGAACTCCAGATGAACAGCGACAGGCGCGTGGCCAGTTCGAGATCGGAGACGCGGTTGACGCTGCCCGGCATCGCGCCTTGCGGGTCGCGTTCGACCACGAACAGGAACTCGGGCGAGACGAGGATGGCTTCCAGCGCGGCCTCGATGCCATGGTCGAAGTCGGAGGCGCCGCGCTCGGCCGCATAGATGCGCATGAGCGGGGCCACGTCGAAACCGCCGACCGGACGGCGCCACGCGCGCCGGGCAAGGGTGGTGAGGATGCGCGAGGCGCAGGCCTCTTCCTCGCTCGCCTTGCGCGGTCGGCACAGGTAGACCGCGCGGCGGCTCGCGGTGTCGGGGATGCCCTTCGCGCCGAACGGGCCGGCGACGTCTATCTGGAGCACGTCGCGCGGGAAGTTCTGCTGCGAATAGCGCTGGTGCATCCGGTAGCTGGGCACGCTGAGCGTCCGCGCCAGCTTGCCGTCCACCCACACGTCGAGCGGCAGCATGCGCGGGGCTTCGAGGGGCATCGGCACCTTGTCGGTGTCGTTGCGCAGGACCTGCACCGCCTCGGACGGAGCCAGGGTGCGGCGGAACGAAAGCGCGACCATGTGCGACCCGGCCGTCATCGGTACGCGCACGCTGACCTTGTCCTCGGTCATGCGGTCGGTTTCGTTGTTGCTGTTCGAATTGAGCCATGCGGCGATTTCGTAAGTGCCGTCGCGCCGGGCGTAATAGCGCTGGGCATAGCCACCGCGCGATGCCAGCGGCAGGTCCGCGCCCGCGCGCTCGTTCCAGGCGGGGACGCCCGAGTTCTGGACCGAACCATCCTTGGGCACCTGCCAGGTGGTGACGATCTCGCGCGCGCTGGTGAGGCCGGTGGCCATGCGCCCGACCTTGCCGGCGACCGCGACGTAGCGTTCCATCAGGGTGGGCGAGACGCTCAGCACGTCGGAAATGTTGTCGAAGCCGAAGCCGGAGTTGTCGGCCGGCAGTTCGCGGCTGAAATCAACGTCGAGCGCGAGCAGGTCACGCACCGCATTGGCGTATTCGAAGCGGTTCAGGCGGCGGATGGTCGAGCGGCCGGGATCGGGGTTGGCGGCGAGGTATCCGGCGCGGGAGGTGTCGAGCCAGTTGACGAAAGCCATGCGCATCGCGGGGTCTGGCTGGGTCTTGCCATGGGGCGGCATTTCGCCCGCGGCGACGCGGCGCAGGATCTTCTCCCACTCCTCGGCGTGGCGGCCGGTGCGCAGGTCGTCGGCCTTGAGGTCTTCCACCGAGAGGTCGGCGACGTTGTCGATGTCGTTGTGGCAGCGCGAGCAGTATTCGCCCAGCATCGGCTCGACGAAGGCGGCCTGCTGCATCGGAGTCATGTTCGCAGGCGAGGACTTGTCCGCCGCGCCGTCCTGGGCGGCGGCGTAGACGGTAGCGGCCGTGACGAGCGCGCTCAGCGCGAGCGCGGTACGGCCCAGATTGGAATGCCTTCGAAGGCTCATGATGTATGCCCGACCCCTTTGCCGGCCTGCTCCCTGCAGCAGGTCCGGTTCCCGCCGGAGCGGGGTTCCTGTCGGGAAATTTGACTATCGGCCGGGGGTGTTGCCGTCCAGTGCCATTAACCGGACGGAGCGCCGCGTTTTTTAGAGCGGGGGTGGGCCAATGCCCCCGGGCGGGGGGGAGCCTAAAGCGTGCCGATCGCCAGGAAGCGGTCTTCGCGCTGGCGCACGATTTCCGCCGGGGTGTGGGCGGCGAGAGCTGAAAGCTCGCGGCCCACGGCGTCGGCCAGGGCGCGCGCCGTGGCGGCGGGGTCGCGGTGGGCGCCGCCGGTGGGTTCGGGGACGATTCCGTCGATCACCTTGAGCGCGAGGAGGTCCTGCGCCGTCACCTTCATCGCGGTGGCCGCATCGGCCGCCTTGTCGGAGGTGCGCCACAGGATCGAGGACGCGCCCTCGGGCGAGATCACCGAGTAGATCGAATGCTCCAGCATCAGCACCTTGTTGGCGGCGGCGATGGCGATCGCGCCGCCGGAGCCGCCTTCGCCGAGGATCGCCGCGACCATCGGCACTTTGAGAGCGAGGCAGGCCTCGGTCGACCGGGCGATGGCTTCCGCCTGGCCGCGTTCCTCCGCCTCGACGCCGGGGAAGGCGCCGGCGGTGTCGACCAGGGTGACGACGGGCAAGCCGAACTTGCTGGCCATCTCCATCAGGCGGATCGCCTTGCGGTAGCCCTCGGGCTTGGCCGAGCCGAAGTTGTGCTTGATGCGGCTGGGGGTGTCGTGGCCCTTTTCATGGCCGATGACCATGACCTTGCGCCCGTCCAGCGTGGCGAGGCCGCCGACGATCGCCTGGTCCTCGCCGTAGACGCGGTCGCCGGCGAGCGGCACGAAGTCGGTGAAGACGAGACGGATGTAGTCGAGGAAGTGCGGGCGCTGCGGGTGGCGGGCCACCTGCGTCTTCTGCCAGGGCGTGAGCTTGGCGTATGTCGCCGTCAGCATGCCGGCGCTCTTCTTCTCGAGCTTGCCGATCTCGCTCTCGATGTCGAGTTCGCTGCCGCTGGCCGTGGCGCGCAGTTCCGCGATGCGCGCTTCCAGCTCGGCGATCGGCTTTTCGAAGTCCAGAAACGAAATCATGCTCATCCAGTCCGTACCGTCGTCGCCGGAGGGGGACGACACCACATTGTATTCACTCACCCGTCATCCTGAACCGAGTTCGGGGCGACGGTTTGGCGTGGGGCAAGCGCAGTGCTCGCCCCACAAGCCTAGCTGGCCCGCTTGGCGAGCCACTCTTCCAGCCACTTGATCGTATAGTCGCCGCTCTGGAACTCGGGGTCCTCCAGCAGTGCCTGGTGCAGGGGGATCGAGGTCTTCACGCCGTCGATCACCATCTCCTCCAGCGCGCGCTTGAGGCGCATGATCGTGCCGTTACGGCTGCGGCCGGAGACGATCAGCTTGCCGATCATCGAATCGTAGTACGGCGGGATGCGGTAGCCGGTGTAGAGGCCGGAATCGACGCGCACGTTCAGGCCGCCCGCCGCGTGATAGCCCGTGACCTGCCCCGGCGAAGGGGTGAAGTTCCACGGGTCTTCCGCGTTGATGCGGCACTCGATGGCGTGGCCCTTGAACTCGATCTCGTCCTGGGTGAAGGCGAGGCCCTGGCCGTCGGCGATGCGGATCTGTTCGCGCACGAGGTCGACGCCGGTGATCGCTTCCGTCACCGGATGCTCCACCTGCAGGCGGGTGTTCATCTCGATGAAGTAGAACTCGCCGTTTTCCCAGAGGAACTCGATCGTGCCGGCGCCGCGATAGGCCATGTCGGCCATCGCCTTGGCGACGATGCCGCCCATGCGGTCACGCTCCTGCGGCGTGATGACCGGGGAGGGGGCCTCTTCCAGCACCTTCTGGTGACGGCGCTGGAGCGAGCAGTCGCGCTCGCCCAGGTGGACTGCCGCGCCCTTGCCGTCACCGAAGATCTGGAATTCGATGTGGCGCGGGTTGCCGAGGTACTTTTCCATGTAGACGGTGGCGTCGCCGAAGGCGGCCTTCGCCTCCGAACGGGCCTGGCCCATCTGGCTTTCGAGTTCGGCGGCGTTCTGGACCACCTTCATGCCGCGTCCGCCGCCGCCCGATGCCGCCTTGATGATCACCGGATAGCCGATGGTCTCGGCCAGCGCGCGGGCCTCGTCGAAGTCCTCGATCGCGCCGTCGGAACCGGGTACCAGCGGCAGGCCCAGGGCACCGGCGGTGCGCTTGGCCTCGACCTTGTCGCCCATCGTGCGGATGTGCTCGGGCTTGGGGCCGACCCAGGCGAGCCCGTGCGCTTCGACGATCTCGGCGAAGCGGGCGTTCTCGGAAAGGAAGCCGTAGCCGGGGTGCACCGCGTCGGCCTGCGTGATCTCGGCGGCCGAGATGATCGCGGCGACGTTGAGGTAGCTGTCCTTGGCGGCCGGCGGACCGATGCAGACCGCATGGTCGGCGAGGCGCACGTGCATCGCGTCGGCGTCGGCGGTGGAGTGCACCGCGACGGTCTCGATGCCCATCTCGCGCGCGGCGCGGTGGATGCGCAGCGCGATTTCGCCGCGGTTGGCAATCAGGAGGCGCTTGATGGCCATGTCAGTCCCGTTCTCAGCCGATCACGACGAGCGGCTGGTCGTATTCGACCGGCTGCTGGTTGTCGACGAGGATGGCGGTCACGGTGCCCGACTTGGGCGCGGTGATCTGGTTCATCACCTTCATGGCCTCGACGATCAGCAGGACGTCGCCCTGCTTGACGGCCTTGCCCACCGCGATGAAGTCGGGCGCGCCCGGCTCCGCGGCGAGGTAGACGGTGCCGACCATCGGCGACTTGACCGCATCGACCGGAGCCGCGGCGGGCGCGGCTTCGACTGCCGCCGGGGCCGCAACGGGGGCGGCTGCGGGAGCAGCGCCGGCCGGGGCGAACGCGGGGGCGGCGGCCAGCTGCTGGATCATCTGGCGCGAGACGCGGATCTTGCGCTCGCCATCCTCGACCTCGATCTCGGACAGGCCGGTTTCGGCCAGCAGTTCGGCGAGTTCGCGAACCAGGGCGCTATCGATATTCACGCAACTTCCTTTCGTGCAAGATAACCGAGCAGCGTGGCCAGTGTGCCTTTGAGGTCCTTGCGGTGGACCACCATGTCGACCATGCCGTGGGCATGGAGGTACTCGGCGCGCTGGAAGCCGTCGGGGAGTTTCTCTCGTATCGTGTCCTGGATCACGCGCTGGCCGGCGAAGCCGATCAGTGCGCCGGGCTCTGCGATCTGCACGTCGCCGAGCATGGCGTAGCTGGCGGTGACGCCGCCGGTCGTGGGATCGGTCAGGACGACGATATAGGGCAGGCCCGCGGCGGCGAGCCGGCGGGTGGCCACGGTGGTCTTGGGCATCTGCATGAGGGACAGGATGCCCTCCTGCATGCGGGCGCCGCCGGCGGCGGTGCAGATGACGTAGGCGCAGTTCTCGGCGATGGCGCGGTCGGCGCCGGCCACGAAGGCCTCGCCCACGGCCATGCCCATCGAGCCGCCCATGAAGGCGAAGTCCTGCACGCCCAGCACCGCCCTGGCGCCCCCGATCGTGCCGAGCGCATTGGTCAGCGCATCGGGATAGGGGTTGGCGGCGCGGGCGGCTTTCAGGCGGTCGGGATACTTCTTGGTATCGCGGAAATTGAGCGGGTTTTCCGGCACCTTGGGAGCGGCGAGCACGGTGTAGCCGGCGTCCAGCAGCTGGTCGAAGCGGGCCTTCGCGCCGATTCGGCCGTGGTGCTCGCACTTGGTGCACACGGAGAGGTTGGCCTCGAAGTCCTTGGCGAACAGCATTTCGCCGCAGCTCGGGCATTTCATCCAGAGGGTGTCCGGGCTGTCGCTCTTCGCCAGACCGGAGAGCGAATTGCGGACCTTGCTGAGCCAACTCATTACGGTTTCGTACCAATCCTGCAGATTAAGGGCGATGAGGCCCGGCCATGTTCCCTGTCCGGTTCTCTGTCCGGCCCCTGTCCGGCAGAGTCTTGGGCACGTCCGGCAGGCGACCCGGTTGTTCCCTCCAAGGTGCCGGCGCCGGTACGAGGCGCGCCCATTAGAGGAATCCTCATCGCGCCCGCAAGGCAAAATGGCCTTGGCTGTGGGCAAGTCGGATCCAGCGGCGCGTTTGAAACCGGAGTGGGCGTTCATATTGGATGCATTATTTGGGTAATATTGCGTTTAACTGGTGTATATCGCAAAGATAGGATACAAATATGTCCGAAACTGCGGATCTGTGCCCATATCAAAATTCGTCATCCCGGACTTGATCCGGGACCGTGGGCGGTTCTTCAGGCGATCGCTCGCGCTGGGCCACTGCGGCGCTGGGTTTCAACGCCACGTGGGCGTGGCCTTTGCCCAAGGTCCCGGATCAAGTCCGGGATGACGAGTGGGTATGGCAAAAAAGGGTATGGCAAAACGGGCGCCGCAAAAAGCGTATGGCGAATGGCCACGACGATCCCCGGGCACCTTGCCAAGCGCCGCGCCTCGCCCGACATGACCGGGGCAGCACAAGGAACCATCACCCTGGACCCATCGGATCACATCACAGGCGCAGTAACGTTCGCGGCCTTGCGTAGCGACTATACCGGAAGGCCGGGCGAACCGGCCACGTTAACGGTCCCGGTGGAGGCGCCCGTGGCCATCGAGACCAACGGCATCGCCTATGCGGTGATGATGGCGACCCCGCTCGACCTCGCCGACTTCGTCACCGGCTTCCTGATGGCCGAGGGGCTGGCGCAGGCCGACGAGGTTGGTGAAGTCGCGCTCCATGCGGCGCAGGACGACGACTGGGGCACCGGCTACGTCGCCCGCGTCAACCTGCCGCCGGAGCGCCTGGGCCCGATCCTCGAACGCGCGCGGCGGCGGGTGGGAGACAGCTCCTGCGGCATCTGCGGGATCGAGGGCGTGGAAGCCGCGCTGCGCCCGCTGCCACGGCTGGCCCGCCGCTCGACAGCGACCCCGCAGGCCATCCGCCGCGCCCTCGAGGACATGCGTGAGGGGCAGGCGCTGGGGCGCGAGACCCGCGCCACCCACGCCGCCGCGTTCTGCGACGAGAGTGGACAGGTACTCGAACTGCGCGAGGACGTCGGGCGGCACAACGCGCTCGACAAGCTGGTGGGGGCGCTCGCCCGTGGCGGTATCGACCCGGCCTGGGGCTTCATCGTCATGACCTCGCGCTGCTCCTACGAACTGGTCGAGAAGACGGTGCGGGCCGGCTGCCCGCTGCTGGTGACGATTTCCGCGCCCACCGACCTCGCCGTGCGCCGGGCCCATGCCGCCGGGCTGGCGCTTTGCGTGGTGGCCCGGGACGATTCGATGCTGATGCTGGGGCCGGACTGATCGCTATGGTCGCCGTCACTCTGAACTCGCTGCGACAGCCCCTCCTGTCGAAGATGGTCGATCCCCATCCGCCGTTCGTCGAGGAGTGAGGCATTCCCGTGTCCGGTTTTCCTTGTAGTCGGGGGGGCGGGCACATAGATTTCGATCCAACCGGGTTTTTCACGAGGATTGAGATCAAAATGGCGACTACTGCCACCGATACAGCAGGCGAACTCAAGCTCACGCCGCCGGATCCGGTGCCGACCGTCCAGCCAGAGCGCGCCGCGGGGCTGGTTCCGGTGGGGGACGAGGCGAAGACCAAGCTGCAGGTCCGCGTCGAGGAATTCGTCGCCGACCTCGTCTCGCAGGACGCCAGCTCGCCCGAATTCGGCCGCCGTGTCGACCAGCTCACGAACATGGGCCGCAAGGAAATCGCCGAGGCCTCGGGCCATTCCAACCGCTTCCTCGACCGCCCGGTGCGCGCCATGGGCAAGGACGAGGGCGTGGGCGCCGACCTTGCCGAACTGCGCCGCACCGTGGAGGCGCTCGACCCCAGCCGGCAGGGCAACCTGATGGCGCCGCGCAAGCTGTTCGGGGTGATCCCCTTCGGCAACAAGCTGCGCAACTATTTCGACAGCTATGCCAGTTCGCAAAGCCACATCAGCGCCATCCTCGCCCGCCTCCAGGGCGGCAAGGACGAACTGCTGCTGGACAACGCCGCCATCGACGTTGAGCGCCAGAACCTTTGGGCGGCGCTGGGCAAGCTGGAGCAGATGATCTTCATGTCCCGCGCGCTCGACACCGCGCTGGAGGACAAGGCCGACGATCTCGACCATTCCGATCCCGCCAAGGCCAAGGCGATCCGCGAATCCGCGCTGTTCTACGTGCGCCAGCGCACGCAGGACCTGCTGACCCAGCTTGCCGTCTCGGTGCAGGGCTATCTTGCGCTCGACCTGGTCAAGAAGAACAACGTCGAGCTGGTCAAGGGCGTCGACCGTGCCTCGACCACCACGGTCGGCGCGCTGCGCACCGCCGTGACCGTGGCGCAGGCGATGGCGAACCAGAAGCTGGTGCTGGAGCAGATCACCGCGCTCAACACCACCACCGCCAGCATCATCGACGCCACCGGCCAGATGCTCAAGGACAACACCGCGCGCATCCACGAGCAGGCGGCGAACGCGACGATCCCGTTGGAGACGCTGAGCCGCGCCTTCCAGAACATCTACGACACAATGGATTCGATCGACACCTTCAAGCTCAAGGCGCTCGATTCGATGAAGCAGACCGTCACCGCGCTCGAAGGCGAAGTGGGCAAGTCCAAGGCCTATATCGCCCGCGCGCAGGGCCAGTCCGAGGGGCTGGCGCAGGGTGACGGCGCCGCAGCCAGGTCGCTGCTGGAGGCTCTGGACTGACCGGCGATGGCACAGCTTCCAGTCCCTCCTTCCCGGCGCGGCGTCTCGCAGGAGATCGTCCGCGCCGCGCGTCGGCAGCGTTCGATCCGACTCTACAACGCCCGCAAGGAGCAGTGGCGCCATCGCGGCCGCCGGCTGCGCCGCGCGTTCCTGGCGATGGCGGCCATCTACATCGCCGGACTGGTGGCGGCGCTGGCGCTGGGCGGGGTGTCGTTCATGGCGTCGCTGCTGACGTTCCTGCTGGGCGCGGCGGTGTTCGTCGTCCTGTCGATCTATCCGGCGAGCCCGCGCACCCATGTCGAGGACCTGAACGCCGCCAGCCTCACCGAACTCGCCGGGTCGACCGAGCTGTGGCTCGAAGGCAAGCGCCGCGCCCTGCCGAGTGCGGCGGTGGATGCGGTGGACATGATCGGCGTGCGGCTCGAACAGTTGGCCCCGCAGCTGGCCGTGCTGGACGAACGCGGCCCGGCGGCGCGCGAAGTGCGCAAGCTGCTGGCCGAGCACCTGCCCGAGATGGTGAACAGCTACACCCGCATCCCCGCCGCCCTGCGCGGCAAGCCGGGCAGCGGCGGCACCAGCCCGTCCGAGCAGCTGGTCGACGGCCTGGACGTGATCGCCGACCAGATCGAGGCGATGAGCGAGGATCTTTCCCAGGGCGACGTGGACGCTTTGGCAACCCGCCGCCGTTTCCTCGAGGTCAAGTACCTCGACCATGATTGAACTGCTGACGCGGAGCGGCAGCCTGCCTTTCACGGTGGCGCTGGGCGTGATGCTGGTGCTGGCGCTGGTGCAGATCGTCGGGGTGGGCGACCTGCTGGGCGCCGACGGTCATGCCGATGTCCACGTGGACGCGCATGCGGGCGGAGCGCATGTCGAGGCGGGCCATTTCCACCTCGATGCCGGGCTGCTGTCGATCATAGGTTTCGGGCGGTTGCCGTTCCTGATGTGGCTGATGCTGCTGCTGGGCGTGTTCGGTACGATCGGGCTGGCGGGGCAGGAACTGCTGGTCTCGCTGACCGGCCATCCGCTTACCGCCTGGATCATGGGGCCTCTCGCCGCGCTCACCGCATTGCCTGCGACGGGCGCCATCGCCCGCCCGCTGGGCCGTATCCTGCCGCATGACGAGACCACCGCGATCGACGTTGCCCAGCTCGTCGGACGCGAGGCCGAGATCGTCATCGGCACCGCGGCGCAGGGTTCTCCGGCGCGCGGCCGGGTGGTCGACCACCACGGGCAGGCGCATCACGTCATGCTTGAACCGGACAACGCCGGACAGCGCTTCGTCTCCGGTGAGCGCGTGCTGCTGGTGCGCCGCGAGGGCGAGCTGTTCAAGGCCATCGCGCGCGGCGATCACTACCTGCCACGGCTGGACTGACGCAGGAAAACGGCGAGGCTGTGAAAAAGGGCAACCCGCAGACTCGCGCCGCGCGTCCGCATTGGCTACTCCATTTGCCAAATTCAGATACGCCAATTTCAGATACGAAAGCGATTCCCACATGGCAGGCAGCGTCAACAAGGTAATCATCGTGGGCAACCTGGGGGCCGACCCCGAGGTAAAGTCGTTCCAGAACGGCGGGCGCATCGCGAACCTTCGCATCGCCACGTCCGAAACCTGGAAGGACAAGGCCACCGGCGAGCGCAAGGAGCGTACCGAGTGGCACTCGGTCGTGCTGCAGTCCGACGGTCTCGTCGGCGTGGCCGAGCGTTTCCTGCGCAAGGGCTCCAAGGTCTATGTCGAAGGCCAGCTGCGCACCCGCAAGTGGCAGGACCAGAACGGCAACGACCGTTACACCACCGAAGTCTCGGTGGGCGGCATCGGCGGCGTGCTGACCATGCTCGACGGCGCCCAGGGCGGCGGCGGCGGTGGCGGTGGTGGTCAGCGTAGCGGTGGCGGCGGCTGGGGCGAGGGCGGTTCCTCGGGCGGTGGCCGTTCGGGCGGGTCCTCCTCCGGCGGCGGTGACGACTGGGGCCGTTCGGGCTCCACGGGCGGCGGCGCGTCTTCGGGCGGCAGCGAATGGGGCCGGACCGGCGGTTCGTCGGGCGGCAGCAGCGGCGGCTTCGGCGACGACCTCGACGACGATATCCCGTTCTGAGCTATCCCTGTGCCGCAGCCCGCGGTTTGTGGGCTGCAAGACAAGACACCACGCTGGCGATGACGAACACCATCGCCAGCATTTCCAGCACGGTCGGCAGACGCGCTTCCCAGACGAAGGCGTAGAGCAGCGCGAACAGCGTCTCGAACAGGATCATCTGCCCCACCATCGTCAGCGGCAGCAGCCGGCTCATGCGGTTCCACAGCGCATTGCCGACGACCGAGGAAAGCAGCGCGATCCCGCCGCTGAGTGCCAGGAAGCGGGTCCAGGCCGCCGCGTCGTGCGCCTGCGGCTCCAGCAGCAGCGCCAGCGGCACCAGTGCCGCCGCCTGAAGGCCGGTGGCGATGCCGAGCAGCAGGCTCCAGTCGTGCGCCGAGACATGCTCCAGCCGCGCCAGGCAGCGGCTGTTGGCCACCGCGAACGTCGCCCACGAAACCAGCGCCCCCACGGCGCAGAGCAGCCCGGCGAAGCGCATCGTGTCGAAGCCGCCCGTCCCGCCCGCCGCCTGCCACCCGATGCAGACGACGGCGCCGGCTCCCAGCAGCAGCGATGGCGCCAGCCTGGCGAAGGACGGCGCCGCCGCCTCGCGGCTGCCGACCATGGTGACGAGGACGGGAATGAACCCGATCACCAGCGACGTCATGGCGATGCCGCCCAACTGGACCGCGCCCACAAGCAGGATGTAATAGAGCGTATTGCCGAGCACGCTCAGCCACGTCAGCGCCAGCCAATCGCGGCGGGCCAGCCGGCCCACGGTGCTTGCCCAGCGCGGCGCCAGCAACGTCGCCGCGATGAGGCCATAGGCAAGGTAGCGCCCGGCGGCGAGGTGCAGGGGGCCGAAGTCGCGCGCCAGCGCCGGCACCAGGAACACCAGTCCCCACAAGGCCCCGGCGCCGATGCCGCATGCCACTCCCAACGCCGATTTCCGGGCATCCGTCATTCACAACTCCCTGCAGGAAAGCGGGCTATCGCAGGGCTTGCGGTGAATGTCTTGGCCTGGGCTATCGAAGTTTGGGCCCATTCTCCTGCACGGGCGTTTCCCGCATGCGCCTGCGATACGCCGCCGGCGGCATTCCGGTCGCCCGCCGCAGGGCGCGGGTCAGGGCGCTCTGGTCGGCATAGCCGTAGCGGCACGCCAGCTGGGCGATCGGCAGGTCGGTGGCGCCCAGTTCCTGCCGTACCCGGCCGAGGCGCAGCTCCGAAAGCCAGGCGCGGGGCGTGGTGTCCAGTTCGGCGCGGAACAGGGCATGGAGCCGACTGACGCTGAGCCCGGCGCGCTGCGCCATCGCTGCCGCGTTCCAGTCGGCACCCGGCGCGGCCTCCACCACAGCAAGCAGCGGGGCGAGACGCGAGCGTGGCGAGGGAGCCGCGCCTTCGAGCGTGTCGAGCAGCAGCGGCACCCACTTCTCGACGGTGCCGGCCACGGTACCGGCGACAGTACCAGCTGGGGCCGAACGGTCCGCCGCGGTCAGCGCCATGAAGTCCACCAGCTTGCCCGCCGCCGGCGGCAACGCGCGATAAGGCGCCCGGCGCAGCCGTTCGCGCAAGGCAGGCGCGATCACGCCGGGATCGAGGTCGAGGATGAAGGACCTGTTGGGCCGGTAGCTGACCTGGTCGTGGCGGGTGTCCGCCTCGACGAAGGCAATGTCCCCCCGGGAGATCGCCGCGCCGCGCCCGCCGATCTCCATGTCCAGCGAACCGACGAGCGGCAGGACCAGCTGCGCGAAGGCGTGCTCATCAGGCGTCCCGGCCTGGCCGTAGCTGCGAACTTCCAGCGAGAAGGGATGCAAGTTGGCCATGGGCCAGCAACATATAGCTCTTTCTCGCAAAACAAACGAATTTTGATGCCCGATTAGGCGCTTGGTCGCTCGACAATGCGGGCGGAACGGTGTTTGGGGGCACGACGCATCCCGATCGTCACCGCGATGCACCTAGGCTATTGAAGACAGGACTGGACCATGGACGAGAACCTCCGCCGCGCGGCGCTTGATTACCACTTTCTCCCGCGCCCCGGGAAGCTGGCCATCGAACCGACCAAGCGGATGGTCAACCAGCGCGATCTCGCCCTGGCCTACTCGCCCGGCGTCGCCGCGCCCTGCATGGAGATCGCCGCCGATCCCGCCAAGGCGCTGGACTATACCGCGCGCGGCAACCTCGTCGCGGTGATCTCGAACGGCACCGCCGTGCTCGGCCTTGGCGCGATCGGCGCGCTGGCCTCCAAGCCGGTGATGGAGGGCAAGGCCGTCCTGTTCAAGAAGTTCGCCGATATCGACGTGTTCGACATCGAGGTGGACACCACCGACCCCGAAAAGTTCATCGAGGCGGTCGCCCTGCTCGAGCCGAC
>Ga0308159_1002758_pt1 | contig 19372 bp, 20 predicted proteins | sample PhyCR1_FD_201040 | JGI IMG/M metagenome (GOLD analysis project Ga0308159, IMG submission 201040) | Phyllosphere microbial communities from UC Gill Tract Community Farm, Albany, California, United States - DLSLC.R1 | ecosystem: Host-associated > Plants > Phyllosphere > Unclassified | place: USA... | reverse complement strand
CACGCGGGGGCCGGTTGGGCCTGTGGTCTGTGGGGCCGTGACGTCGGGGCGACAGGATTTGAACCTGCGGCCTCCCGCTCCCAAAGCGGGCGCTCTACCAAGCTGAGCTACGCCCCGGGGCGGCGCGCGGTACGCGCCGACGAAACGACCGCTGAAAGTCTAGTCGATCCCCTCGGTTCCGCCGATTTGACCGGCCCCCTTGCGGACGAGGACGACCGGATGCCGACTCCCCCGCGTTCGCGAGGCGCCTCCAGGTGTCGTAGAGTAGGGATCGTCCGACTCCGTGGTTCGTCACAGAACGGCGGAAATCCGGGGCTGTAGCTTAGTGGTAAAGCCTCTGTCTTCCAAACAGATGATGCGAGTTCGATTCTCGTCAGCCCCTCCATTTCTTCGCGTGGCTGCGCGGTCTGCCGCCGCCGACGGGTTCAGGTGAGCATCTGCTCGAACACCACGAGCGTCCCCCCGCGTCCCGTTTCGTACAGGCCCGCCTTCTCGAGGACCCGCCGGGAAGCGAGGTCGCCCGCCTCGGTGTCGGCGACAGCCCGGTGGGCGCCCCACTGTCGAGCTAGCCGAAGTGCGAGCCTCACAGCCGAGGTGGCCAGACCGCGACCCCGCGCCGACCCGACGAGGCCGTAGCCGAACTCGACCGTTCCCGTCTCGTCCGGCGGTCCGAAGAATCCGAAACCGCCGACGGCCACCCGGGTCGACGGCATCCGGATCGCGTACATCGTGAACGGCGAATCAGACGGAACCGATCGGGCGAGGGCAGCGAGAGGACCCCGCTCGTCGGCGAACGGGTAGTCCGGATGCCAGAGGTCGCCGGCGCGCTCACCGCGGTCGAGGATGCGCCGAGCGAGGGAGGGCGTGATCGGGGTGAGCAGCACGTCCCCGTCTGCGAGCGCCGCGCTCACGCGTCGAGCTCCGCTCGAAACGAATCCGGAAGCACGACGTTGGATCCCGCACCAGCGAAGAATCCCGCGACCTGCGGGGGCCGATAGCCCGCGATGCCGCAGCCGACTTCGGTCACGAGGAATCGCAGCTCGGGATGCGCCTGGGCGAACGCCACGAACCGCTCGGCCTGTTCTGAGCACACCGAGCCCTGACATCGTGTCGATGCCGTACGACCGGCCCTGCAGCCCCTCGCTCTGCCCCCAGACCGCGCCGAAGCGGTCCAGGGCGAAACGCGCCGCGCCGCCGCCGTGCGCGCCCGCGGCGTTCGAGCCGAAGACGAAGATCTCGTTCGGTTCCAGCGACGTGATCTGCATCCGGCGAGACTACGCCCACCCTGAGCCGCGGGACGGCTCAGTCGGCCGAGAGCGCGGGGGTGTCGGCATCCGGAATCGGTGTCGCCGAGACGTGGCGGGCGGTGTGGGCGAGATACGTCTGCGCATTGCGCAGGATGCCGGCGCGCTCATCATCTGTCAGGGCGCGACGCACCTTGGCGGGGACGCCGGCGACCAGTGACCCTTCGGGCACGACAGTGCCCTCCAGCACGACCGCTCCCCCGGCGACGAGGCATCCGGGCCCGATCTCGGCGCCCGACAGGACGACGCTTCCCATTCCGATCAGCGTGCCGTCGCCGATCGTGCACCCGTGCACGACCGCGTTGTGTCCGACCGAGACGTCCGCACCGATGACGACCGGGCGGCCGCGATCGACGTGGACCGAGACGTTGTCCTGCAGATTGCTGCGCGGCCCGACCGAGATCGCCGCGCTGTCACCGCGAACGACGGCGTTGTACCAGACGCTCGCCCCCTCCCGGAGCGTCACCGCTCCGATGATGCGTGCTCCGGATGCCACGAACGCGGTGCCGTGGAGATGAGGGGCCGCGTCGGGAAGGGCGAGCACAGAGGCGTCGGGGGCGATCGGCATGGGGCGAGGCTAACGCCTCACGGCTCCGCAACCGTAGTACCGAGCCGGCCTACCGGTGACTACCGACTCCGCGCGAACTCGGTAGGCGAGGGCGGCGAATAGGTAGCGATCGACTCACGGGAGACTCCTAGGTTCTGTCTCAGCCCACCCGATCCGCACAGGAGGAACCATGTCGTCGACGGCCGATCCCGCCATGCCCGATGCTCGACCCCGCCCCGCCCGGCAGCACCGCCGCGGCCCCGCCATCCTGGCCATCGCGGCCGGGACCGCCCTCATGCTCGGCGGGGCGGGAACGTATGCATACTGGTCGACGTCGACAGCGCTCGAGGCGACCACCGTGCAATCGGGCAACCTCGGACTCACCCTGGGTGGCGGCACCTGGACCCTTCAAGGCGTGCTCGGCGGCGTGACGAACATCGCCGACCTGTCGGCGGTGCGGATCGTCCCCGGGGACGTGCTCACGCTGACGCAGCCCCTCACCGTCGACATCGTTGGGGACACCCTCGTGGCCGACCTGCGGGCGAACATCGGCGCCGACCTGAGCGCGAGCGCTCTCGGTGCGCAGCTCGATGTCGAACTCGACCTGCCGACGGACTACGGCACCGCGACAGGGCCGAACGAGTACCGCCTCACGGATGCCGACAGCGGGTCCACCACGGCGACCGTCACGATCACCTTCGACCCCACCACCTCGGGCGTGACGGCCGTCAACCAGACGATCGACCTCGCCGACATCTCGTTCTCCCTCACGCAGGCGAGCAACTGACCCGGGCTCTTCGTGAGGCACGACGAGATGTCGACGCGCGACGGGAGCGTCGGGCGACGGATGCAGTGGGCCGCGGGAACCGCGGCGGTTCTGGCACTCGGAACCGGAACCGCCGCCGCGCACGCGGTGTGGGAGAGCACCGCAGCCCTGCCCACGCAAGGTGTGTCCTCGGGCTCACTCGCCCTGTCCACGCAGTGGGTCGGCGGGGCCACGGCGTTACCGCCCCTGTACCCGGAACAGTCCAGCGACACCGCAACGCTCCGGGTGACGGAGACCGCGGCATCCGGTACGACTCTCCGTTGGCGGTTACGGGTGGAGGTGAGCGTGACGGGCGCGGGATCCGAGTACGTGCGCACGGAGGTCTTCGTCGGCGCCTGTGGCGGGCCGGCGCCCCTGGCGGCCGGCAGCGCCTACGAACCCGCCGGCGGACTTCTTCCCGGGCAGAGTGTCGACCTGTGCGTGCGCACCACGCTGTCGGCTGAGGCGCCGTCTGCCCAGCAGGGCACTTCGCTCACGCCGTCCGTCAGCGTCGTCGCCGAGCAGGTGGGGATATGAAGACGCCGCGGCCCACCTTCGTCGCGGCGCTGGCCCTGATCGTGGTCGGTTCTCTTTCCGGACCGTCTTCGGCTTCGGCCGCCTGGCAGGTGAGGGTATCCGCCTCCTCGATCACCGCATCGATCGGGACCCTCGCCGCTCCCTCCCTTCGTTGCGAGACGCTCGCGTCGAATCCGCCCGCTGCTCGAATCACGTGGGATCCCGTGCCCGGCGCGACCTCGTATCGCGTCGAGCTCAGCAACACCGTCAACGGGCCGCGACGTGAACTCGCAACGCAGACCACAACGGGGATCGACGTCGGCGGGGCGCTTCTGACGACCCTCGTGTCCTTCCTGCTGAATTCGCTTCTGGCCGGCGGCACGGTTTTCGTCACGGTCACCGCCACCTCTGAGAGCTGGACCGCGACGAGCACGCCCCAGCGCATCGGACTCGCGGGCACCCTCCTCGACGGGCTGTCCGGGGGGATCCGATGCCGGTGAACAACCCGCTCCCGCCCGCTGTGGATCTCCGACGTGATCGCCGCCCCGCGGCACCTTTGCGCCGTTCTCCGTGGCCGCTCGCCCGCGCCGTCGCGGGCACCTCGCTCCTCGTCGCGGTGTCGATGTTCGCCTTCCTCACGATCGTGCTCCCGATGATGCTGGGGGGCCACACCTACACGGTGCTCACCGGCAGCATGCAGCCCGGCATGCCCCCCGGCACCCTGATCGCCGTCCGCCCCACCTCGATGGACGACGTCCGCATCGGCGACGTGGTCACGTATCAGATGCGTTCGGGAGAGCCGGCGGTCGCCACCCACCGCGTCGTCGGGACCACCAGCAGCACGGGCGGCGAGCGGTTACTGCTCACACGCGGCGACGCGAACGACGTCGACGACCCCCCGGTCCAGGACGAGCAACTGCGCGGAGTGGTCGTGCTCGCGATCCCGTACCTCGGCTACCCCGCGATGCTCTTCGGCGGCCAGGAGCGCGGCGCCGCGGTGGCGGTCGTGGGCATCGTCGTCGTCGCATACGGGACCGGCGTGCTCGTCTTCGACGCTCTCCGCGCCCGCCGACGTCGTTCGCGAGCAGGACGGATGCCGACGGTGTTCAGCGCGCTGGTGATGCTTGCTGCGACCGCGGTGGCGTCGGCCGCTCCTCCCGCGCCGGCGGTGGCGGCGACGGGGCCGGCCCCGCTCGAGCGTCTGCTCGTCAGTGACGACGGTGCACGGTTCGTCGCGGACGGGTCTGTAGCCCTGTTCTCGCGCACGGGCCGCTTCGTACCCGGCGACTCGACCGCGTCGACCCTCTGGGTACGCAACGCCAGCGGTGAGCCTGCGCGCGCGGGGCTCCGGCTCGACGCCGTGCCCATCCGCGCCGCCGACCGCGCCTTCGCCCAGTCGCTCCACCTGCGTGTCGGCGACGCGGTACTGCCGACCGGTGGGCAGTGGGTCAGCGACGTCATCGCCCCGGGAGAGACCGTTCGCGTCGAGGTGGCCCTGCACATGGATCAGACGGCCGACAACGACGCACGCCTCGCCGAGGCGGTCGTGACTCCCGTCGTCCTTCTGAGCGAAGCGCTCCCCGGCGCGACGGCGGCAGCGCCCGGATACCCGTCCACGCCGAGCGACGGCACGCTGCCCTGGACCGGCCTGAGATCCACCCCCTTCGCCGGTGTCGTCGTGGCGGCCGCGATCCTGGCGACTCTGGGCCTGGCCCTGCGGGTGAGGGCGACCAAAAGAAGGTGAGGATTGCCTATTCACCAGGTATTTAGCCGAGCCTCATCTTGCTTGCGGAATGCTCCCACGTGAGTAGCGTTGCATCCATCGAGACTTCGAACGTCGCCTAAGGAGAACACAATGAGCACCGTTCAGACCCCCGCCGCCACCACCGTCGACCCCACCATGGCCGCCGGTACCGCCCAGTTCCTCTCCCCCGTCGTGATCGGCCTCGAGGCCCTCGTCGTCAACGGCAAGCAGGCCCACTGGCACGTCCGCGGCTCGAACTTCATCGGTGTGCACGAGCTGCTCGACACGGTCGTCGCTCACGCGCAGGACTGGGCCGACCTCGCCGCCGAGCGCATCGTCGCCCTGGGCCTTCCCATCGACTCGCGTCTGTCGACCGTCGCCGCCAAGGCCAAGGCCACCGAGGTTCCCGCCGGCTTCGCGCAGTCGGACGTCGTCATCCGCGCCGTGATCGCCGACATCGACGCCGTGCTCGTCGACATCGAGGCCGCTATCGAGGGCCTCGACGAGATCGACATGTCGAGCCAGGACGTCGCGATCGAGATCAAGCGCGGTCTCGACAAGGACCGTTGGTTCCTGTTCGCGCACCTCGCCGCGTAAGACGTTTTCACGAAGGGGGCGGTGCTTCGGCATCGCCCCCTTCGTCGTCCCCCGGCGCGGCCGAGCCGCGTGAGGGGCCGAAGCTCGTCGCCGAGCGCACGGCCCGGCGACGAAACGCGGCCACTGTCGCGAAGAAGCGTCAGGCGCCGTGCGTCACGCGCCCGGCGAGCAGAGTCGTGCGCACCGGCATCGACCGTAAGCCGCGCTCGTCGGCAGTGAGGGGATCTGCACCCACGATGACGAGATCCGCCACCGATCCGGGTGAGATCTCGGCGGGGTTCGTGGAGCCCCCGGCGGTGGATGCCGCGATCGCCGTGCCGATGTCGACTCTCTGATGCGGCTGCCAGGCGTCCCGGCCGTCGCGGGTGCGGAAGACCGCCGACGCCATCGCAGCCCAGGGATCGAGGGGCGCGACCGGCGCGTCGGAGCCGAAGCGCAGATTGGCGCCGCTGTCGGCGAGGGCGCGCAACGGGTAGGGCTGGGCGGATTGCTCGGCCCAGATGGCATCCGTCATGTCCCTGTCGTCGAGCGCGTGCTCCGGCTGGACGCTGGCGGCCACCCCCAGGCGGGCGAAGCGCGGGATGTCGGCGTGCGCGACGAGCTGGGCGTGCTCGATCGTACCGACCGCGCCGGTGCGGGCGTAGGCGTCGAGGGCGTGGGCGTTCGCGACATCGCCGATGGCGTGGATCGCGCACTCCAGCCCCGCGGCGGTTGCGCGCGTCATCATGTCGACGAGTTCGTCCGGCGGCACCGTGAGCAGTCCGTGGTTGCCGACATCACCGGGGTAGTGATGAGCGCACGCGGCGGTCCGGGTGCCCAGCGAGCCGTCGGTGATGGCCTTGAGCGGCCCCACGCGCACAAGACCGTCGGTCGATCCCCGCACCGCATCTCCGGTGCGCAGGCCCTCCGCGATGGCGCGGTCGAGATCCTGCGGGTACGTTCCGTACGACACGCGCAACGCGTCGAATCCACGGGCGGAACGACGCTGCCACGGTTCGTCGTTCCACGTCATGTCGAGATCCACGAGGCCGACCACGCCCCGGGCCGCAGCCGCTCGTGCCATCCGATCGACCGCGGCGTCCGCGACGTCGGGGTCGACCGCATTGAGGCGACGGGATATCTCGAACGCGTCCTCCTCGACGAGGATCCCGGATGCCACCGGCTCGAAGCCCTCGCGCCGGAAGGCGGCCGTGTTCATCCACACGCTGTGCACATCGGCGTTGACGAGGTACGTCGGAACTCCGTCGGTCGTGGCATCCAACAGTTCGAGGCTCGGTGCGTCGGGCCAGAGCCCGTCGCGGAAACCGGAGCCGACACGACGCCCGTCCGACACGGGCGCGAGCCCCATGATCGTGGCCGCATCGTGCGCGGTGGCGACCTCGCCGAGCGGGACGCGGTCGGCGACGAGAGCCCACTGCAGCACGTGCACGTGGTGGTCCCACAGCCCCGGGAGGAGCCACCCGCCCTCGCCATCGATGACGAAGCCGGTGGGCCGGAGGTTGCCGGCGGGAGCGATGTCGGCGATCAGCCCGTCGACGATCACGACGTCGACCGGCTCCGTCGTCGGCAGGAACTCCCGCCCCGGGCCCGCGACGCGCACCGCCCGGAGGAACGCGGCCGTCTCGCCGATCACGGGCGGACCCGGGCGTCGGCGGCACGGCGCATCTCTGCGGCGAGCTCGTGGCGACCCTGGGAGCTCAGACCGTCGACGATGGTCTCGACGACCTCGGCGGAGCGGTTCTGGCTGAGCTTGCGCTTCGCCGTCGCGTGCGTCGGGGTCAGCCGGAAGCCCACCGTGCCCCGCTCGAGACGCTCGACGAAGGTCGCGTCGTTCGGCAGTCTGTAGAGCCCGCGCGCCTCGTCGCCGTGGCCTTCGAAACGCTCGACCAGTCGGTCCAGCACGCGCAGGTTCTCTTCCGGAGACAGGAGCTCCGGGATGCCGCGAAGGTGCGCCGACACGAAGTTCCACGTCGGCACCGCCGGTACGTCGCCGTACCAGCGTGGGGTGATGTAGCCGTGGGGGCCCTGGACGACGACGAGCAACTCGCCGTCGCCGAGACCCAGTATCGCGTCGTCGGGCTTGCCGACGTGACCCACGATCGTCAGATCGTCGCGTTCGTCGTCGAGCATGACGGCGTAGTGCGAGGCGACGAGGCCGTCCTCGCCCTGACTGACGAGGGTGACCCACGGGTTGAGGTCGATGAGACGGCGGATCTCACCGACATCGGTCATCGCGAAGCTCGGGTTCTGACGCACCGGATCAGCCTAGAACGCGAGGCACCGGCGCTTCGACAGCTCCAGCCGACTCAGGCCTGGCAGTTCGGGCACCAATAGAGCTTGCGGCCCGCGGCCTCTTCCATCAGCACCGTCGTCCCGCACACCCGGCAGGGCAAGCCCGCCCGGTGATACACCCAGTGCCGGTCGTCGCGGTGGGCCATCGCCCGACGGTACGCCTCGGGATCGAGGTCGTCCATGGTCATCATCTGGCCGGTCTCGACGCCGATCGGGAGCAGTCGCGCCCAGTCGCGCCACAGGCCGCGCACGACCTCTTCCGGTACCTCGCGGCCGGGCGTGTGCGGGTTCTGCCGTGCCCGGAACAGCAGTTCGGCGCGGTAGACGTTGCCGATCCCGCTCACGACCGACTGGTCCATGAGCAGCAGGCCGATCGCCGTGGGCTTCTTGCGCACGGTCGCGGTGAACTGCTCCTCGCCCTCGGCGAGATCATCGACCAACGGGTCGGGTCCGAGTTTGGCGATCGTCGCCGCCACCTCGTCGGGCGTCTGCAGCGCACAGGCCGTGGGTCCACGCAGGTCGGCACACGTCGTCTCGGTCAGCAGGCGCAGTCGCACCGCACCGACGACGGGCGGGGGCCACTCGGTCTGTTCCTCGAGCCCGGTCGTCTGCTCCGACATGCGCACTCGCGCGCGCCGCGGCGCACCGATCGAGGTCAGCGAGTTCTCGCCCGCGGCATCGAGGATCGGCTCGTCGTCGAGGACGGTGCCGCGCTGGTTGGTCTGCCCCATGCGTCCGTTGGCCGAGGCGATCGTGGCGTCGACGACCACCTCGCCCGAGAAGTCCCACGCGCCGTACATGCCCAGGTGCACGCGCAGCCACACGTCGCCGTCGAACCGCAGGAACATCTGCTTCGCCACGGCGCGTACCTCGAGGGCCTCGCGGCCGTCGATCACCGCAGCGCCCTCGACGAAACGCCCCTGAGGGCTGGATGCCGACACGGTCCGGCCCACGATGTTGCGCTCGAACTGACGCGCGATGCGGTGGACGGAATGCCCTTCGGGCATCAGCCTGCCTCGGGGTCGAACGAGTCGCTGGCGTCGGTCATGGTGTCGCGCGCGTGCCCCGCGCGCGGGTCGGGCAGCAGCACGCCGTCCTGCTCGTACGCCGCGAGCTGGCCGATGCGGCGCGCGTGGCGCTCTTCGCCCGAGAACGGCGTGGCGATGAAGCGGTCGATGAACGATGCGGCCTCGTCGAAGGTGTGCTGACGCGCACCGATCGAGATGACGTTGGCGTCGTTGTGCTCGCGGGCGAGCTCGGCCGTCGAGATGTTCCACACGAGAGCGGCGCGCACCCCGAGGACCTTGTTCGCGGCGATCTGCTCACCGTTGCCCGAGCCGCCGAACACCACGCCCAGCGCCTCGACGCCCGCCGCCTGGTCGCGGACGACCGCCTGAGCGGCACGGATGCAGAAGGAGGGGTAGTCGTCGAGGGCGTCGTACTCGATCGGACCGTGGTCCACGACCTCGTGGCCCTGCTCGGCGAGGTGGTGCTGGATCTGGGTGGAAAACTCGAGACCGGCGTGATCGGTGCCGATGTGGATGCGCATGCGGCAAGTCTATTGAGACCGTCCGACATCCCGGGCGGACATGACGACGCCGCCCGTTCCTCCAGGGATCGGGCGGCGTCGGAACCCGTCAGGGGCGCAGACCCGCGGCGACCGGCTTGAAGCCGGCGCGGATGTTCTCGCAGCATCCGGGGCGGCAGACGTCGTACCAGGGGCCGAGGTCGGTCAGGTGCGGTCGCTCCGACCTCGGCGTGCCGTTCAGGCGCTCCTCGACCAGGTCGATCAGGCCCGAGACGTACGCGGGGTCGATACCCGGGGTGGGCGTGCGCACGGCGCGGATGCCGGCCTCTTCCGCGGCCTCCATGGCCTCGGTGTCGAGGTCCCAGAGCACCTCCATGTGGTCGCTGACGAAGCCGAGCGGAACGATCACGACGGCCTCGGCGCCGCGCCCCGGCAGTTCCGCGATGACGTCGTTCACGTCGGGCTCGAGCCAGGGCTGCGTGGGCGGGCCCGAGCGCGACTGGTAGACGAGCTCCCACTCGACGTCGGCGACCGCGGCGGCGACCTCGGCCATGACGAAGGCCGCGACGGCCTTGTGCTGCGCCTCGTACGCGCCACCCTCGCCGAAGTCGACGTCACGGGGGCCGGAACGCTGCGCGTCGGCGGTAGGGATCGAGTGCGTCGAGAACAGCACGCGGATCGCCTCGGGTGCGATCCCCTCGGCCACGTACGCCGACACGGCATCCGTCACTCCGCGCACGAACGTCGTCACGAAACCGGGGTGGTCGAAGAACTGGCGGACCTTGTCGACCGTGACCGTCTCGCCGAGGCCGGTCGCCTCGAGGACGCGGGCGTAGTCCTCTCGATACTGACGGCAGCTCGAGAACGAGCTGTAGGCGCTGGTCGCGATGGCGAGCAGGGTCGTGTCCCCCGCCTCGGCAGCCTCGGTCACGGCTTCTTCGAGATACGGCTCCCAGTTGCGGTTGCCCCAGTACACCGGCAGGCCCAGGCCGCGCTTGGCGATCTCCGCCTCCAACGCCGCCTTCAACTCGCGGTTGTGCTGGTTGATGGGACTGACCCCGCCGAAGTGGCGGTAGTGATGGGCGACCTCTTCGAGGCGCTCGTCGGGGATGCCGCGCCCGCGCGTCACGTTGCGCAGGAACGGGATGACGTCGTCCTGACCCTCGGGTCCGCCGAAACCGGCGAGGAGGATGCCGTCGTACGCCACCGGCGTCTCGACCCACTTGGGTCCGGACGCCGCGGCGGGCGACGCGTAGAGGACGGTCTCAGGGCTGGTGTCCGTGTCGGTCGTGCTCACGATCACATCTTCGCACCTGGGTGACGAGCCCGGACGCGAGTTATCTCGCTACTAGGCTTATACGGTTGTCAGCGACGTCAACCGCGTCACCCGCGACAATTCCACCCAGATCCCCGGGAGTACGCCAGTGCCAGGAGAGAACCTCACCCGCATCGAAGCGCAGGAGCGCCGCGCGATCGTCGACACGCACTCCTACGACGTGCAGCTCGACCTCACGCGCGGAGACGAGGTCTTTTCCTCGCGCACCGTCGCGTCGTTCGCCGCCACCGAGGGGTCGTCGACCTTCATCGACCTGATCGCGCGCACGGTGCACACGGTGACGCTCAACGGTCGCTCGCTCGACCCCGCCGAGGTCTTCGCCGATTCGCGTATCGCGCTCGACGGCCTGCAGGCCGAGAACGAGCTCGTCGTCGAGGCGGACTGCGAGTACACCAACACCGGTGAGGGTCTGCACCGCTTCGTCGACCCCGTCGACGGCGAGGTCTACCTCTACTCGCAGTTCGAGGTCCCCGATTCGCGCCGCATGTACACGGTGTTCGAGCAGCCCGACCTCAAGGCCGAATTCACCTTCTCGGTCACCGCGCCCTCGCGCTGGAAGGTCGTCTCGAACTCCCCCACCCCCGAGCCGGTTGCCGTGTCCGACGACACCGCCCGGTGGGAGTTCCCCGCGACCCCGCGCATCTCCTCGTACATCACCGCTCTCGTCGCCGGCCCCTACGAGGCCACCTACAGCGAGCTCACCAGCGCCGACGGACGCGTCATCCCGCTCGGCGTGTTCGCCCGCAAGAGCCTCTGGCAGTACCTGGATGCCGACTACGTCTTCGACAAGACCCGTCAGGGCTTCGCGTACTTCGAGGAGAAGTTCGGCTTCCCGTACCCCTTCGCCAAGTACGACCAGCTCTTCGTCCCCGAGTTCAACGCGGGCGCCATGGAGAACGCCGGTGCGGTGACCTTCACCGAGACCTACGTCTTCCGCAGCAAGGTGACCGACGCCGTCAAGGAGCGCCGCGTCGTCACGATCCTGCACGAGCTCGCGCACATGTGGTTCGGCGACCTCGTCACCATGAAGTGGTGGAACGATCTCTGGCTCAACGAGTCGTTCGCCGAGTGGGCATCGACCATCGCGACCGCCGAGGCCACCGAGTGGGAGGCCGCCTGGACGACCTTCAACGCGATGGAGAAGACCTGGGCCTACCGTCAGGACCAGCTGCCCTCGACCCACCCGGTCGTCGCCGAGATCAACGACCTCGAAGACGTGCAGGTCAACTTCGACGGCATCACCTACGCCAAGGGCGGTTCGGTGCTCAAGCAGCTCGCCGCGTGGGTGGGCATCGAGCAGTTCTTCGCCGGCGTCGCCGCCTACTTCCAGAAGCACCAGTGGTCGAACACCGAGGTCGGCGACCTGCTGGTGGAGCTCGAGGCCACCAGCGGACGCGACCTGGGCGACTGGGCCAAGAAGTGGCTCGAGACGGCGGGCGTCAACACCCTGACCCCGCTCATCGAAGAGGGCGCCGACGGCACGATCACGCGATTCGCCATCGTGCAGACCGCGCCGGCGGACTACCCGACGATCCGCCCGCACCGCCTCGGCGTCGGCTTCTACTCGCTCACCGATGCGGGAGCCCTCGAGCGCGTGCACCGCGTCGAGATCGACGTCGACGGTGACCGTACCGAGGTCGCAGAGCTCCGCGGCATCCGTCGTCCCGACCTCGTCCTGCTCAACGACGACGACCTCGCCTACGCGAAGATCCGCCTCGACGAGCGGTCGCTCGCCACCGCCATCGCGCACCTGAAGGACATCTCCGACCCGCTCGCGCGCTCGCTCGTCTGGGGCGCGGCGTGGGATCAGACACGGGATGCCGAGTCCTCCGCGACCGACTACCTCGACCTCGTCCTGCACAACATCGGCTCGGAGACCGAGTCGACCACGGTGCGCACCACCCTCGGTCAGCTGCAGCTCGCGGCGAACTCCTACGTCGCTGCGTCGACGCGCCAGTCCGCGCGCGAGCGTGTCGCCGACGGACTCTGGGAGCTCGCCCAGGCGGCGGAGGCCGGCAGCGACAGCCAGCTGCAGTTCGTCACCGCCTTCGCCTCGGCCGCCACGACCCCGGCTCACGCCGAGACGGTGCGTGCCCTGCGCGACGGAGACAAGACCCTCGACGGCCTAGAGATCGACACCGACCTGTCGTGGCAGCTGCTGGTCTCGCTCGCCTCCGCGGGAGCGGTCACCGCCGCCGACATCGACGAGGCCCGCGCCGCCGACAACACCGCCAAGGGCGGCGAGTTCGCGGCCATGGCCAAGGCATCGCTGCCCTCGCACGAGGCGAAGCAGGAGGCGTGGGACTCGCTCATCGCGCGCGCCGACGCCCCCAACACGATCGTGCGGTCCACGGCCGCGGGCTTCACGAACCCGGCGACGGTCGACGTGCTCGCCGACTTCGTCGAGCCGTACTTCGCGATGCTGCTGCCCATCTGGGAATCGCGGAGCTACCAGATCGCGAACTACCTGATCGTGGGCCTGTACCCGGCCGCGCTCGCGAACACGGCTCTGCGCGACGCGACGCGCGCCTGGTTGTCGCAGAACGCCGACGCCGCTCCCGCGCTCCGCCGCCTGGTCGGCGAGAACCTCGCCGGAGTGGAGCGCGCGCTCGCCGTGCAGGAGCGCGACGCCGCCTGAGCCCCACCTCGATCGCGTGCCCTCTCCCTCCGGGGAGGGGGCACGCGTCGTTTTGGGATCATCCTCGCGGCGGGCCGGGTCATCCTTTCGAGGGACGCGGCGCCCGGGGCGCGATCCGTAGCGTGAAAGCATGATCGTTGCAGAGAACCTCACCAAGCGTTACGGCGACAAGACCGCCGTCGACGGCGTCTCGTTCACGGTGGCCCCGGGCCGGGTGACCGGCTTCCTCGGCCCGAACGGCGCGGGAAAGTCCACGACGATGCGCATGATCGTGGGGCTCGACCGCCCCACCGCGGGACGCGTGACCGTGGGCGGTCAGGATTACCGCCAGCTCCGCTCCCCCCTCACCGAGGTCGGCGTGCTGCTGGACGCCAAGGCCATCCATACGGGACGATCGGCGCGCAATCACCTCCGCGCGATGGCCGCCACCCACGGGATCGGCAGCAAACGCGTCGACGAGGTCATCGAGCTCACGGGCATCGGCGCCGTCGCGGGAAAGCGCGCCGGCGGCTTCTCGCTCGGCATGGGGCAGCGACTCGGCATCGCGGCGGCCCTGCTCGGCGACCCGCACACGCTGATCCTCGACGAGCCGGTCAACGGCCTCGACCCCGAGGGGGTGCGGTGGGTACGCCAGTTCGTGCGGCATCTGGCCGCCGAAGGCCGCACCGTCCTGCTCTCGAGCCACCTCATGAGCGAGATGTCGCAGACCGCCGACCACGTGATCGTCCTCGGCCGCGGCCGGGTTCTCGCCGACGCCCCTCTCGCGGAGCTCGTGCGCACCTGGACGACCACCACCCTGCTCGTGCGCTCCCCGCGCCTGAGCGAGCTCGTCACCGCCCTCGAGATCCCGGATGCCACGATCTCGGCCGTCGAGCCGGGTGCGGCGCGGATCACCGGGATCACGCCCGAGACCGTCGGCGACATCGCGGCGGCCCACGGCATCCCGCTCTACGAACTCAGCCCGCGGGCCGGCTCGCTCGAAGACGCCTACCTCGCCCTGACCGACGACTCCGTCGAGTACAAGACCAAGGAGATCGCATGACCGCCCTCGCCACCGCGCCCCGTCGGGCGACGCACACCACCCCCCACCGCCTGAGCTTCGCGCACCTGCTGAAGAGCGAGTCGATCAAGATCCTCACCCTCCGCTCGACGTGGTGGTCGCTCGGGATCACGGCCGTACTGTCGGTGGGGATCTCGCTGCTGATCGCTCTGGCAACCGGCGGACAGAGCGTCGGTATGGAGCCGACGACCGTCATCCTGGCTCCTACCCAGTTCACGATGCTCGTGGCCGGCATCCTCGGGGCGATCGTCGTGACCGGCGAGTACTCGACGGGGATGATCCGCTCGACGCTCACGGCCGAACCGCGCCGGGGGGCCGTGCTGCTGGCGAAGGCGATCGTCGTGGCGCTCACCATGATGGTGACCACGGTCGTCATCTACGCCGTCGCGATCGCCGCCACCGCACCCCTGCTGGGCACGAGCATCGACTGGGCGACGCCGGCCGACTCGATCGTGCCGCTGGCGCTGGGCGTGCTGTCGATGGCCTGCTTCACCCTCATGGGCGTCGGGTTCGGCTTCCTGCTGCGCAGCGGGGCCGGCGCGATCGCCGTGACGGTGGGCGTGCTCTTCGTGCTGCCCATCATGCTCAGCCTCTTCACGATCGCCGGTCCGGACTGGATGTGGGTCGCGGAGTCGAGCAAGTACCTTCCGGTGAGCGCAGCGGGCTCCCTCACGCGCCCCGGCGCCGACGACCTTCTCGAGCCCGCCCTCACGATGGCCGGCTGGGTCGTCGGTCCGCTCCTGCTGGGCTGGGTGGCCCTCCGCTCACGCGACGCCTAATCTCCGTTCGAACGGATGCCTCGACGCTCAGCCGGCGCCGAGGCATCCGTCGTTAGGCTGAATCCGATGTTCGTTCTCGCCGAAAATCCTTCGCCCGCCCCGTCGCCCTCGATCACGTCTCCGAGCGATCTCGCCAACCCCGACACATGGGGCTGGATCGGCGGTCAGCTGCTGAGCTTCGGCGGCACCTTGCTGCAGATCCTCGGGATCATCGTCGGGGTCGCCGTCGCCGCCTGGATTCTGCGCGTCGTCATCCGGCGCGTGGTCGACCGGATCGTCAACGGCGCCAAGGTCAAGGCGCGCGTCGACGACACCCAGGCCCTCGACCGCTCCCCTCTGAGCGCCGTTCGACTCGTCCAACGCACCCGAACGCTCGGCACGATCCTCCAAAACATCGTCAACGTGGTGCTCGTCATCGTCGCGCTGGTCTGGATCGCGGGCATCGTTGCTCCGAACGCGCTGGCGTCCCTCACGCTGCTGACCGCGGCGATCGGCGCCGGTCTCGGCTTCGGCGCGCAGAACATCGTCAAAGACGTCCTCAACGGCATCTTCATCGTGGCCGAGGACCAGATCGGCATCGGCGACGTCGTCGACCTCGGCCTCGCCACGGGCATCGTCGAGTTCGTCAGCGTCCGCATCACCCACGTCCGCGACGTCAACGGCACGCTCTGGTACGTCCGTAACGGCGAGATCACGCGCATCGGCAACATGTCGCAGGGCTGGTCGCGCGTCATCATCGACCTCGCCGTTCCCGTGGACGCCGATATCGACGACGTCGAGAAGGCCATGCTCACCGCGGCGAAGACGATGGCGAAAGAGACCAAATGGCGCTCGCGCATCATCGAGCAGCCCGAGATCTGGGGACTCGAGTCGATCAGCGGCGACGCCCTCGTCATCCGGCTCGTCATGAAGACGCGTTCGAGCGCCAAGGACGACGTGGCCCGCGAGCTGCGAGCCCGCCTCAAGAAGGCGATCGACGCGATGGGCATCGCGCTGCCGCAACTCAATTCGATCGTCCTGACCGGCGCCGAGGGCGCCCAGAGCGTGCGCGGAGCGCACCCGCCGAAGACGAAAGAGACGCAGATCGCCGTCGGCGCCAGCCGCCCGGTCTGGCGGCCCCGCCGGAACAAGCTCGACGCCTCCGAGACGGCGGACGACCGCACGGGCGACACGCCGACGCCCAAGGTCAAGAAGAAGCCGCGGCGCGATGACACGCCGACCGCCCTCGTCGACCTGCCGCCGGCCCCCGGTGCCAATCAGCCTAAGCCGACGCCCCCGGCCGTGCGCGCCGACGACAAGGACGAGTCATGACCGAGCCCGTGAGCTTCTACGACCAGGTCGGCGGCATGGACACCTTCCGCCGACTGGTCGATGCGTTCTACCGCGGGGTCGCCTCCGACGAGGTGCTGAAGCCGATGTACCCCGAAGACGATCTCGGCCCGGCCGCCGAGCGCCTGACGCTCTTCCTCGCGCAGTACTGGGGCGGCCCGACCACCTACGGCGAGACGCGAGGTCACCCGCGCCTTCGCATGCGCCACATGCCGTTCCATGTCGATCCCGACGCCCGTGACCGGTGGCTTCGGCACATGCGCGCCGCCGTCGACGAGATCGCGTTGCCGCCCGCGTTCGAGGCACCCCTCTGGGACTACCTCGAACGGGCAGCCTACGCGATGGTCAACACGTTCGAGGCGCGCGGGATCGGCCCGCAGCAGGGCGGGAGCCCCGACACCGGACTCCCTGTCCGCGCCGGTGACTGATCAGCGACCGAGGAAGTCCCCGAACCCGGGGATGTCGAGGTTCGACAGTCCCTCGCCGAATCCGCTGATCTGCTCGCCCGCCCCGGTCACGGCATCCTGAGCGCCACCCGCCCACTCGCCGACTCCGGTGCCCTCGGCGAGCGACGCGAGATCGACTCCGGATGCCATCGCCTCCAGGTCGACACCCTCTGCGAGACCCGCGAAGTCGACGCCCATCTGCCCCGCCTGCGCGAGCAGAGGAGCGGCGACCGCGCTGACGATCGCCCCGCCCGCCACCGCGGCCAGCAGTCCCCCGGCGCCCACGACGCCGGCGCCGATGAGCCCCCCGCGTCCGGCCTTGGCCAACAGCCCCGACATGCGACCGGGGCGTGCGGCCTCTGCACGAGCAGCCGTGCGCGCGAGGTCGTGCGCGGTGTCGGTGCGCGGACGCTCGTGAGGGGCGAGGTCGGCATCCATCCGCTGCTTCACCTGCGCGCGCTGCGCGGGCGTGAGTCGGGCGAAGGCCTCGCGGTGCATCTGCTCGACGCGGTCGGGGTCGGCGGTGCGCAAGAGATAGTCGTAGCGCGCGATCGCCGCGCGGTCCTCGGCCGAGGCAGCGGAGGCATCGCGCGATGCGGCAGGCGCGGGGTAGCGGCCGTACGAGGCAGGGGCGCTGGGCGAAACAGGCGGCGCCGCGTTCGCACGGCGGTCCCCCGTGACCGCGTCCGCCGCGGAGCGCACCATGGTGCGCCAGTCGGTGCCGCCGGCGGCACCGGGGGTGCGCTGCGACGACGCGGCCTTACCCGCGGCCTTGGAGGCGAGATCGAACAGACGGGAGAACGAGACCATGAGGGAACCTCTCGACGGGCGGCACGCGGCCGCGACGTCAAAGTCTCCTCCGCCCGTTCGGACCGACGTACCCGGAGCCCAACCATGGACTCGTGATGACGGATACATCGCGTCGGGAGTACTCCCCTTGCTGGATTGCAGCGTATTCGGGCCACCTGTGCGCTTGCTGGATCAGCTACCCGTCGCGCGTACGGCGGTGAGCCCCGAACGCACGGGACCGCGCACCAGCACGTGGCCACGCGCCAGACTCACGCGCGTCCATGCCCCGCTGCGACGCACCGGCGCCTCCTCGGATCCGGCGATGAACCCCAGGGCGAACGCCGCGAAGGCCGTGCCGAGGGGCAGGCCGGCGAGAGCGTCATCGGGTTGGCCCCAGACCTGCGCCCGCACGAGCCGCACGACGTCCTCACCCGCGTCGGCCGGAAGCGCGTCGGCTACGGCCGCCACCCCGTACTGGGCTCGGGATGCCAACACGGCCGCGTCGATCGCATCCGTCTGCTCCCATCCGCCGCGCGGGGGCGAGATGCCGGCCCACGCGGGAGACGTGGCGGTCTCGGGGAGGACGACGGCGGAGGCGTCGTCGGGAGCGGGCAGCAGCGCCGAAGCATCGACGACCAGGTCGCACTCGAGTTCGGGGTCGATCTCGGACACACGCAGTCCCAAGACCGTCGGGGTCGCATCGAGCAGGCCGCGCGGAGCGAGCGGAGCGGCGGTCGCGACGAGCACTCCCCCGTCGGCACGCAGACGCACGGTGCCGTCGCCGAGAAGGATCGTTCGGGCCGAGAACGTGAGCAGGTCGGCTGCCGCCTGCGGGTCGGGGAACAACAGGCGCGCGGACACCCGCCCTAAACTATCAAGCGGCGCGGGTACATCGCGTCGGAACGGGAGTCAGTGTGTCCGAGGCCATCGATCCCGTGGCGTCCCTGCTCGCCGTGCTGGATCTCCGCGACGCCGGAGCGCGCACGACGGAGGACATCTTCACCGGGGTGTCGCAGCCGATGCCAACGGGGCGCGTCTACGGGGGCCAGGTGCTGGCGCAGACCATCGTCGCCGCCTCGCGCACACTGCCGCCCGAGCGGTCGGTGCACTCGATGCACGGGTACTTCCTTCGTCCCGGAGACCCCGCCGACGGCATCACCTTCTCCGTCGACCGGATCCACGACGGTCGGTCCTTCTCGACCCGGCGCACGCAGGCGTTCCAGTCCGGCGTACCGATCTTCTCCATGATCGCGTCGTTCCAGGATGAGGATCCGGGTCTCGAACATTTCGAGCCCATGCCCGACGGCATCCCCCAGCCCGAGGACGCCCCCGGTCTCGACCTCGATGCCCTGCACCCGATCAGCCGCCGGATCTTCTCCGAGAGCCCGGTCGACGTCCGCCACGTGACCTCGCCGCTCTACGCCTCGGTCGAGGGACCCCACGTTCCGCGTCAGGCCGTGTGGATGAAGCTGCGACGCCCCATCACGGACGACCCGGCCGTGCACCGCGCCGCCCTCGCGTACCTCAGCGACCTGACGATCCAGGAGTCGATCATGCGCGCGCACGGCGTCGCGTGGAACGCCCCCGGCCTGAAGGTCGCCAGCCTCGACCACGCGATGTGGTGGCACCGCCCCGGACGCGTCGACGACTGGCTGCTGTACG
>Ga0308159_1002757_pt1 | contig 19385 bp, 7 predicted proteins | sample PhyCR1_FD_201040 | JGI IMG/M metagenome (GOLD analysis project Ga0308159, IMG submission 201040) | Phyllosphere microbial communities from UC Gill Tract Community Farm, Albany, California, United States - DLSLC.R1 | ecosystem: Host-associated > Plants > Phyllosphere > Unclassified | place: USA... | reverse complement strand
TGGGGGAGTCGGAGCATGGTGGCGATGCCGCCGAAGCGCGGCATTTCGTTGCCGCCCAGTGGTTGGTGAAGAATCTTGTCCACGGGTAGGGCCTCATCGTCTTTGTTTTATTTATGTCGGCGCACCGTCGAGCACAGGTTCGGACGCCGCTGTGGGGCCGATTCTGCGAAATGTAGTGCGGCGGAAGAATCGCTACGGGCAAAAACTTAGTTCAGATTTTTCTAAACTAATGGTCAGGCCCGGGATAGACTTCCCGAACCCGTACCGATTCCCCTGTGGCGAGGGGATTTATCCCCGATCGGCTGCGCAGCAGTCGTAAATTCGTTGCGCGCGACTTCCCGGATAGATCGGTTTGCAGGCTTGGGGCGGCTTCGCCACCCATCGGGGATAAATCCCCTCACCACAAAGTCATCAGCGTTCGACAGATGTTTGGAGAGCCGCATGGCCAACGCTTTACCCGACCTGAAACTATTGCGCATCTTCGTCAGCGTGGTCCGGCATCAAGGTTTTGCCAACGCGCAGCAGGAACTCAACCTGTCGACCTCGGCGATCAGCACCTACATGAGCCAGCTCGAAGCCGCGCTTGGTCTGGTGTTGTGTCATCGCGGGCGGGGCGGGTTCAGCCTGACCAGCAAGGGCGAGCTGTTCCATCAGGAAACCCTGCGCCTGCTGGCCGAACTTGAAGGTTTCGAGCAATACGCTGCTGCGCTCAAGGGCGAACTGCGCGGTACGCTCAATCTCGGGGTGATCGACTCCACCGTCAGCGATAAGGCCTTGCCGTTCGCCGAAGCCATCGGCGCTTATAGCCAGGAGCACCCGGCGGTGCATTTGCACTTGTCGGTGATGAGCCCCTACGAACTGCAACTCGGTGTGCAGGACAACCGCCTCGATCTGGCCATCGGCGCGTTCTCCACGCGCATGAGCGGCCTGGTGTACATGCCGCTGTACCGCGAGCAGCACTGGCTGTATTGCAGCAGCCGCCATCCGCTGTTCAACGAACGGCGGATTCCCGAGCAGGTCATCACTCAGCAACGCATGGTCGGCCGTGGTTATTGGAGTCAGGCCGAACTGGCGCGCCACGGTTTCAAACACAGCGCGGCGACCGTGGAAAGTATGGAGGCACAGCTGATTCTGGTGCTGTCCGGCGCCTACATCGGCTACCTGCCGGAACACTACGCCCAGGCCTGGGCCGACAAGGGCGACTTGCGCGTGTTGCTGCCGGCGACCTTCGGTTATCAGGCGCCGTTTTCGATGATCATGCGCCGGGGCCGCAGCCGCGAACCGCTGATCCAGACCTTTCGTGATTTGCTCAAAGCACAGCTCAATCAGGCCTGAAGAACATGTCCAGACCCCAATGCCCGCGCTGCCTGCGCCCACAAACTCACTGCCTGTGCTCGTTGATCCCGCGCCTCGACAGCCGCACCCGCATTCTGCTGTTGCAGCATCCGAGCGAGGTTAACCATGCGTTGAATACTGCGCGGCTGGCGGCGCTGGGGTTGACCAACGCCGAACTGATTGTCGGCGAGGTGTTCGAGGATCTGCCGGCGCTGCTCAATCGGCCGGGGTATCAGGCCCGGTTGCTGTTTCCCGCCGATGATGCACAGCCGCTGCAGGCTTACCGTGAGTCCGAAGAACCGTTGTTGCTGGTGGTGCCGGACGGCACCTGGCGCAAGGCGCGCAAGATGCTTCATCTCAATCCGTTGCTGGCGGCGTTGCCGCGGGTGACGCTGGCGGCGGGCGGGGTATCGCGCTACCGGTTGCGCAAAGCGCCGGGGCCGGGGGCGTTGTCGACGATTGAGGCGATCGTGCAGGCGCTGGAAACCCTCGAAGCGCCGACGACGTTTGCGCCGTTGCTCAAGCCGTTCGAGGCATTGATCGAGGGGCAGATTGCGGCGATGGGGGAGGAGGTTTTTCAGCGCAATCATGGCGACAGATAAGTGTTGGCAGTACTGGCCTCATCGCTGGCAAGCCAGCTCCCACAGGTTCTGAGGTGTTCGCAGATTTTGTGTTCGACACGGACACTGTGGGAGCTGGCTTGCCAGCGATGAGGCCAGTCAATTCACCACCAGATCCAGAAACTTCTACCGCTCGCGCATCGCCTCTGTCCGCGCTTTCAGCACCGGTTTGAGCAGGTAATCCAGCACACTTTTCTCCCCGGTAATAATGTCCACCGTCGCCACCATCCCCGGGATGATCAGCAGCGGTTTCACATCGCCGCCCAAGTGGTTTTTATCGGTGCGCACCTGAATCAGGTAGAAGCTGTTGCCCTTGTCATCGGTAATCGTGTCGGCGCCGATCAGCTCCAGTTTTGCGCTCAGCCCGCCGTAGATCGTGTAGTCATAGGCACTGAACTTGACCATGGCTTTCTGGCCCGGATGGAGGAACGCGACGTCTTGCGGACGCACCTTGGCTTCAATCAGCAGGTTGTCCTCCAGCGGCACGATTTCGACCATGTCGCTGCCTGGCTGCACCACGCCACCGATGGTGTTGACCTTGAGCTGCTTGATGACCCCGTGCACCGGCGAGGTCACGGTGGTGCGGCTGACGCGGTCGTCGATGGCGATGCTCGAGGCGGTGATTTTCGACAGGTCGGTGCGTTTCTGATTGAGGTCTTTGGCCGCGTCGGAGCGGAAGGTCTGTTCCGATTCGTCGATCTTGCTCTTGATCTCGTTGATTGCCGATTCCGCCCGTGGGATCGCCAACGTTGTCGCGTTCAACGAGCCGCGAATCTCCACCGCGCTGCGTTTGAGTCGCAGGATTTCCACTGGCGATACGGCGCCGGTGCCAACCAGGGGCGACGACATGTTCATCTCTTGTTGCAACAGCGCAAGGCTGGAGCTGTACTGACCTTGCTTGGAACGAAACTCCGCCAGTTCCTGGGTTTTCTGTCGCAGCTGTTCAGTGAGGGTGCGTTGTTCGCTGGCCAGTCGACGCTGGCGCTGGTCGTACAACGCGCGTTCGTCTTCTGCCACTTGTGGCGCCTTGCTGACGACTTCGTCCGAGAGTTTCATCGGCCGCCCTTCGGCTTCAGCCGACAAACGTTCGACCTGCGCCATCAACGCATAACGGTCGGCCTCGCTCTCGCCCTTGTTCGACAGAAACCGCGTGTCATCCAGGCGCAGCAACTTGTCGCCCTTGTTCACCATTTGCCCTTCACGTACGAAAATCTCGGTGACGATCCCGCCCTCAAGGTTCTGGATCACCTGGACCTTGCTCGACGGAATCGCCTTGCCTTCGCCCATGGTCACTTCTTCAAGCACCGCGAACTTGGCCCAGACCAGCGCGCTGATCAACAGCGCTGCCGCCAGCCATACGGTGATCCGCGACCAGCGCGGCGAATCCTGTAATGAAGCACCAGCGGTTTCCGGCATGTACTCGGCTTCGGCGCTTTTGCCGAAACTGTCGAAGTAGCCGCGTGATTTGCTACCTGAAGATGCAGACATGGGGCGATACCCCTCAGTTAATAAAACATCAAACCGCACTACCCATGCGTCGCCCGTAACACTTACTTGTGGTGAGGGGATTCATCCCCGATAGGGTGCGCAGCGCCCTCAGAGCCTTTGGGGCCGCTGCGCAGCCCATCGGGGATAAATCCCCTCGCCACAGGTTTTGTGAGAGCCATAAAATTATGTGCGCGCATCTAGACCGCCGCCGAACCGACGCGGCCCTTGCGCAGTGCATCGATGACCGCCTCTTTCGGGCCGTCGGCGACGACCCGGCCGTTGTCCAGGACCAGCAGCCGGTCCACCAGGCTCAGCATCGAGGTGCGGTGGGTGACCAGCAGCAGGGTCTTGCCTTGCACCCAGCCGTGCAGCTTCTGGCGCAGCAGGTCTTCGCTGCTGTTGTCCATGGCGCTGGTGGGTTCGTCGAGCAGCATGATTGGCGGGTCGAGCAACAATGCCCGGGCCAGCAACACTGCCTGGCGCTGGCCGCCGGAGAGCAGTTGGCCGCGCTCGCCCACCGGCCGGTCGAAACCTTGCGGATGCTGCCGCGCCAGGTCGGTAACGCCGGTCAGCTCAGCGACTTCGAGCATGCGCGAGTCGCTGATGTAGCGGGCGCCGAGGGTCAGGTTGTCGCGCAGGCTGCCGGCCAGCAGCGGCAGGTCATGGGCGACGTAACCGATCTGCTGGCGCAGGTCGGCGACATCCAGTTGCCGCAGGTCGAGGCCGTCGAGCAGCAACTGGCCTTCCTCGGGTTCATAGAAGCCCATCAACAGCCGCGCCAATGTGCTTTTGCCCGAGCCGCTGCGACCGATGATGCCGATCCGCTCGCCGGGTTTCATGCTGAAGCTGACGTTGCCCAGCGCCGGTGCATTCTGACCGTTGTAATGAAAGGTCACGCCACTGACGTCCAGCGCACCTTGTAGCTGTGTGCGTTCCAGTGGCCGCTGCTTGCCGTCACGCTCCTGCGGCAGGCCCATCAGCGCGTCGGTGCTTTTCATGGTCAGTTGCGCTTGCTGATAGCGGGTGATCAGCCCGGCGATCTGTCCCAGTGGCGCGAGCACACGGCTGCCGAGCATGTAGCTGGCCACCAGCGCACCGACGCTGAGGTTGCCGGCGATGATGCTGTAGACCCCGGCAACAATCGTCGCCATCCCCGAGAACTGTTGGATGAACAGTGTGCCGTTGGTCGCCAGCGCCGAGAGGTTGCGCGCATGGCTGTCGAGGCGGGTGAGGGCGCCGTGGGTGCTTTCCCATTTGTGCTGGCGCTCGCTTTCGGCGCTGCAGGCCTTGAGGGTTTCCAGGCCGCCGAGGGTTTCGATCAGCAGCGCCTGCCGTTCGGCGCCGAGACTCAGGCTTTTTTGCACGGTGTCGCGTAGGCGCACCTGAATCGCCAGGGCAAAAATGATCGTGATCGGAAACGCCAGCAGCGGAATCACCACCAGCCAGCCGCCGAGCAAGCCGATCACCACCAGCATCAATACCACAAAGGGCAGATCAATCAGGCTGGTCAGGGTCACGGCGGTGAGGAATTCGCGCAGGCCCTGAAAGTCATGAATGCTCTGGGCGAAACCGCCGATGGTCGCCGGCCGCGCTTTCATCGACATGCCGGTGATGCGCTCGAATAACGTCGCGGAAAGGATCACATCGGTTTTCTTGCCGGCGGTATCGAGCAGATGCGCGCGCACCACCCGCAGCACCAGTTCGAAAGCGGTGCCGATCAGCAGGCCGATCGCCAACACCCACAAGGTCGAGGTGGCCTGATTCGGCACCACGCGGTCGTAGGTCTGCATGACGAACAGCGGCACCATCAGGCCCAGCAAATTGATCAGGAAACTGGCGAGGATTGCATCGCTGTACAGCCATTTCGACAGCTTCAGCGTGTCGCGAAACCAGGCATGCACCCGTGGCACCAGCGGTGAACGCAAGTCTTCGAGTTCGTGGCGCGGACGGGCGAACAAGGCCTGGCCGCTGTAGTGTTCGGCGAGTTCTTCGCGCTCGACCCATTGCTCGCCGCCATCGGCTTCGCTGGGCAGGATCAGCGCCTTGCCGTCATCGCCAAAACGCCGCAGGACGGCGGTGCGCCCATCCTTGAGCAGCAACAGGATCGGCAGATTCAGTGCAGAAATATCCTTCAGTTCACGCCGCAACAGGCGCGCCTGCAAACCGGCCCGGGCGGCTGCACGGGGCAGCAGGTCCAGGCTCAGGCGTTGCTTGTTCAGGGGCAGCCCGGCACTCAGGCTGGCGCGACTGACCGTCGCGCCGTGGAGCTTGCAGAGGATCAACAGACCGTCGAGTAACGGGTCATCGAAGCTCAGCCGCGGATCGATTCCGGTGTGTCCGCCTTCGGCCATGCTGGTCATATTGATCGCCCCTGTTGAACGGACTCGGCTATCGACACATCTCCCCTGTAGGAGCTGCCGCAGGCTGCGATCTGTTGATCTTGATCTGCAAAAACAACATCAAAAGATCGCAGCCTTCGGCAGCTCCTACAGGGGTTACTTCATTTCAGCTCAGGCAGGCGCGCTTCGTTTTTGACTTCGGTCGCCGCAATCGCATCCGCCGGCAGCACCACCCGTTGCTTGCTCAGTAACTGGCCCATGTTCGCCAGCACGCGATACATCGAATATTCCTCGGTGTAGCGGATTTCGGTGTAGCGGCGGTTGGCGTTGTAGAGCTCGTTTTCACTGTCGAGCAAGTCGAGCAGGGTGCGTTGGCCGAGGCCGAACTGATCCTGATACGCCGCGCGCACGCGTTTGGTGGTCTCGGCGTATTCACGGGCGGTCGGGGTCTGTTTGTTCGCGTTGACCATGGCGTTCCACGCCAGGTGAATGTTCTCGTTCAACTGGCGCAGGGCGTTGTTGCGGATGTCCATCGCCTGGTTGATCTGGTGCGCATCGGACGCCAGACGGGCCTTGTCGCTGCCGCCACGGAACAGGTTGTAGTTCATGATCACGCCCACGCGCCATTCGTTGTCGTGGCCCTCATCGCCTTGCACGTTGTTGTTCGCACCCACCGCCGCTTCGGCATCGAATCGAGGATAGAACGGCGACTTGGCAACTTCGTACTGGCTCTCGGCTGACTGCACGTCCGCCTGCGCGGATTTCAGGTACGGGTTGTTCTCGACCATGCTCTGCTGGGCTTCCGGCAGGCTGGCAGGAACCTCGCCGCGGGTCGACGGTGGCGCTTCGAGTTCATCGGGCATGCGTCCGACCACGGCGTAGAAGTTCGATTCGGCGTCGGCCAGATCGACTTCGGCGGTGTCGAGGTTGTTTTGCGCCAGCGCCTTACGGGCGACCGATTGATCGGAGTCGGCGGTACTGCCGATGCCGCGTTGGGTGCGCAGGCCGATCTGATCATTCACGCGCAGGTGCGCTTGCAGGTTGTTCTTGGCCAGGGTCACCAATTCACGCCGCTTGAGCACTTCGAGGTAGACCTCGATGGTACGCAGCGCCAGATCCTGGGCGGTGCCTTGCGCGTAGTAGGCGCGCGAGTTGGACACGCCCTTGGTGCGCTCGACCTCGTTGGCCGTGTTGAATCCGTCGAAGATCATTTGCCGCAGGCGCAGTTCCGACTGGGTGTAATTGAGAATTTCGGTGTGGTGATTACCGAAGGCCCGGGTGTTGGTGTTGTCGCTGTAACCACGCCCGTAGGCGGCATTCAAGTCGACGGACGGGTAGAAGCCGCCCTTGGCCACTTTCACTTGCTCATCGGCCGACAGTTTGGCGTCCACACGCGAGGCGAGATCCGGGTGGGTGGCAATGGTGCTCTGGATTGCCTCGGTCAGGTTCATGGCCTGGGCTTGAGAAGTGCAAGCCATGGCCAGCAAAACCGCGCTGCAAAGGGGGGTTAAAACGCGCATGGGGTGCATCTCCCTGGTCCTGATGGTGTGTTACTGTCGCCAAATATTTGACGATAATTTAAGGTGTAAGCGTTTCACTCTTGTAACAACAGAGCTAAGAACATCCTGAAGCGTAGCTAAGAAAAAATTTTCATAAGGCTTATGCCGAAAAAAACTTATGCGCTTGGCCAAAATCGGCACATTGTTCAGGACGAAAGCCTTTGTTTATGCGCTTCATGGAGCACGGAGAGGCTTGAGGAAAGTTCCATTCACTTTGCGACATACGGCGAAGTAATGCTGAAGGGGAGGGACGCGTAGCGGCAGATGGGTGACGGTTTTTTGTCACTCTGGTGATTCACCACCGTTACGTAGCGCTAGTGGGTTTGCGGCATCGATCAGGATTGCGCAGTGCTTGAAAGCACCGACCTTTCCTTGTTTGCGCTACCTGCGAAACGAACTGTCGAGGTGCGAGCGTCACCCCGGCAACCCGCTTGAGCCATGGGCGTGCTTCGCGAACCAGTGCCGACGGTGTTCGGCAGCGGAGGAGTTTCACATGGCAACGCTCATCGGGATCGTCACTAAAGTCATTGGTCAGGTGTTTGCTCAAGGCACCGACGGCACTCGCCGCGCTTTGGTCGAGGGCGACCGCTTGTTTGCCGGCGATCAAGTGATCACCGGCGCAGAAGGCGCTGTCGCCATTCATTTGCAAAATGGCCACGAACTGACTCTGGGTCGCGACAGCAGCATGACCCTGTCCGGGCAACTGCTGGCCAATCAGGCGGTGCACATTGATTCCCCTGAAGCGCTGACGCCGAGCGAAGCGCAACTGACCGATGTCGAGCAGATTCAGAAAGCCATCGCTGCCGGCGAAGACCCAACCAAAGCCGCTGAAGCCACCGCTGCGGGCCCGAACGCGCCGACTGGCGTGCCGGGCGAGGCGGGCGGTGGTCACAGCTTTGTGTTGCTGACTGAAGTCGGTGGACGAGTGGATCCGGTCATCGGCTTCCCGACCGCCGGTTTCAATGGCATTCCCGAGTTTCCCGAAGAGCGGCATAACGCAGTCATCGACCGTGGCGACAACACGCCGATCGTGCCGCCGCCGGTCAACAATCCGGTGACGCTCAGCGGCCTCGCGGTGCCGGGGGGCGAGCTGACTCTCAATGAAGCCAACCTGCCCGACGGCTCCTCGGCCAACCCCGGCGCGCTGACTCAGAGCGGCAGCTTCACGGTGTCGGCGCCGGACGGCTTGAGCAGTCTGAACATTGGCGGCATCAGCGTGATCAGTGGCGGCGTGGCGGCGGGTTTCCCGCAGTCGATCACCACGCAACTGGGCAACACCCTGACCATCACCGGTTACAACGCTGCGACCGGGGTCGTCAGTTACAGCTACACCCTCAACGGCAATGACGCCCATCCGGCCGGTGACGGCGCCAACAGCCTCAGCGAACATTTCACCGTGACTGCCGGTGACAGCAATGGCGACAGCGCCACCGGCTCGCTCGACGTCAACATCATCGACGACGCGCCCAGAGCGGTGAGCGACAGCAACGCCAATACCGCCTCGGAAACCCTGCTGACCCTGACCGGCAACGTGCTGAGCAACGACGTGCAAGGCGCCGACCGCGTGCCTACCGGGCCGGTGACTGCCGGCACCTTCACCGGCACTTTCGGTACGCTGGTGTTGAATGCCAATGGCACGTACACCTACACCCTGAACACCGGCGACGCAGATTTCAAAGCGCTGCACGGTGGCGGCAACGGCACAGAGACGTTTACCTACACCATCACCGACTCGGACGGCGATACCAGTACGGCGAATCTGGTGCTGCAGATTCACAACAACGACGATCCGGTGCTGATCAATGGTTTGAACGCCGAGGGCGGCGAGCTGACGGTTTACGAGAAAAACCTCAGCACCGGCAGCGCGCCGGACGCTAATGCACTGACTCAGAGCGGCACGTTCACGATTAGCGCTTTGGACGGCGTCACCACCCTGACTGTCGGTGGTATCGCCGTGGTCACCAACGGCGTGGCAGCCGGCTTCCCGCAATCGGTCACCACGCCGCTCGGCAGCACGTTGACCATCACCGGGTTCAACGCAACGACCGGAGTTGTCAGCTACAGCTACACCCTGGTCGATAACGAAGCCCACCCAACCGCCAACGGCGCCAACAACCTGCCTGAGCAATTCGCCGTCACCGTGGTGGACGACAACGGTACGACTGCCAATGCAACCCTCGATGTGAACGTGATCGATGACCTGCCCAAAGCGCTTGATGACAGCAACACGGGCACGGCGTCGGAAACCACGCTCACGCTGACCGGCAACGTCCTCACCAACGACGTTCAAGGCGCTGACCGCGTACCCACCGGCCCCGTCACCGCCGGTACCTTCACCGGCACCTACGGCACTTTGGAACTGCACACCGACGGTACCTACACCTACACGCTCAACCCGACCGATACCGACTTCAAAAACCTGCACGGCGGCGGTAATGGAACCGAAACCTTCACCTACACCATCACCGACTCGGACGGCGACACCAGCACCGCGAATCTGGTGCTGCAGATCCACAACAACGACGATCCGGTGCTGATCAATGGTTTGAACGCCGAGGGCGGCGAGCTGACGGTTTACGAGAAAAACCTCAGCACCGGCAGCGCGCCGGACGCTAATGCACTGACCCAAAGCGGCACCTTCACCATTACCGCTTTGGACGGCGTCACCACGCTGACTGTCGGCGGTATCGCCGTGGTCACCAACGGTGTGGCCGCAGGCTTCCCGCAATCGGTCACCACGCCGCTCGGTAGCACGCTGACCATCACCGGTTTCAACGCGACTACGGGGGTGGTGAGTTACAGCTACACCCTCGACCACAACGACGCCCACCCAATCGCCAACGGCGCCAACAACCTGCCTGAGCAATTCGCCGTCACCGTGGTGGATGACAACGGCACCACTGCTAACGCAACCCTCGACGTCAACATCATCGACGACCTGCCAAAAGCGGTGAATGACAGCAACGCCAATACCGCTTCGGAAACCCTGCTGACCCTGACCGGCAACGTGCTTACCAACGACGTGCAAGGCGCCGACCGCGTACCCACCGGCCCGGTCACCGCCGGTACCTTCACCGGCACCTACGGCACCCTGGAACTGCACACCGACGGTACCTACACCTACACGCTCAACCCGACCGATACCGACTTCAAAAACCTGCACGGCGGCGGCAACGGCACCGAGACGTTCACCTACACCATCACCGATTCTGACGGCGATACCAGCACGGCGAATCTGGTGCTGCAGATCCACAACAACGACGATCCAGTGCTGATCAATGGCTTGAACGCCGAGGGCGGCGAACTGACGGTCTACGAGAAAAACCTCAGCACCGGCAGCGCGCCGGACGCCAATGCACTGACTCAAAGCGGCACCTTCACGATTACCGCTCTGGACGGCGTCACCACGCTGACCGTCGGCGGCATCGCCGTCGTCACCAATGGTGTGGCCGCAGGCTTCCCGCAATCGGTCACTACTCCGTTGGGCAGCACGCTGACCGTCACTGGTTTCAACGCAGCTACCGGTGTGGTCAGCTACAGCTACACCCTGGTCGATAACGAGTCGCACCCGACGGCCAACGGCGCCAACAACCTGCCCGAGCAATTCGCCGTCACCGTGGTGGACGACAACGGCACGACGGCCAATGCGACCCTCGATGTGAACGTGATCGACGACCTGCCCAAAGCGGTGAACGATTCCAACGCCAGCACTGCGTCAGAAACCAATCTGACCCTCACCGGCAACGTCCTCACCAACGACGTACAAGGCGCCGACCGCGTACCGACCGGCCCAGTCACCGCCGGTACCTTCACTGGCACCTACGGCACCCTCGAACTGCACACCGACGGCACTTACACCTACACGCTCAACCCGACCGATGCCGACTTCAAAAACCTGCACGGCGGCGGTAATGGAACCGAAACCTTCACCTACACCATCACCGACTCGGACGGCGACACCAGCACCGCGAATCTGGTGCTGCAGATCCACAACAACGACGATCCAGTGGTCATCAGCGGCCTGGACGTGAACGGCGGCGAACTCACGGTCTACGAGAAAAACCTCAGCACCGGCAGCGCGCCGGATTCCTCGGCACTGACCCAAAGCGGCACGTTCACCATCACCGCTCTGGATGGCGTCACCACGCTGACCGTCGGCGGCATTGCTGTGGTGACTAATGGTGTGGCTGCTGGCTTCCCGCAATCGGTGACTACACCGTTGGGCAGCACGTTGACCATCACCGGTTTCAACGCAGCAACCGGTGTCGTCAGCTACAGCTACACCCTCGATCACAACGATGCGCATCCAACCGGCAACGGTGCCAATACCTTGCCTGAGCAATTTGCCGTAACGGTGGTGGATGACAACGGCACCACCGCCAACGCGACCCTTGACGTCAATGTGGTCGACGATCTGCCTAAAGCCGTGGATGACAGCAACACCGGCACCGCCTCGGAAAGCCAGTTGATCCTGACCGGCAATGTCCTGACCAACGACGTCCAGGGCGCCGACCGCGTGCCGACCGGCCCAGTGACTGCCGGGACTTTTACCGGTACCTACGGCACGCTGGAACTGCACACTGACGGCACTTACACCTACACACTGAACACCAACGACGCCGACTTCAAAAACCTGCACGGTGGCGGCAACGGCACCGAAAATTTCACCTACACACTCACTGATTCCGACGGCGATACCAGCACCGCCAACCTCGTCCTGCAGATCCACAACAACGACGATCCGGTGATCCTCAACGGTCTCGACGGGAATGGTGGCGAACTCACGGTCTATGAGAAAAACCTCAGCGACGGCACCAGTCCCGATGCATCGGCGCTGACTCAGAGCGGTACCTTCACCGTGACCGCGCTCGACGGTCTGCAAACCCTGACCGTGGGCGGCATCAACGTCGTCACCGGTGGTGTGGCCGCAGGTTTCCCGCAATCAACCGTCACGCCGTTGGGCAGCACGCTGACCATCACCGGCTACAACCCGGCGACCGGCGTGGTCAGCTACAGCTACACCCTGGTCGATAACGAAACCCATCCGAACGGCAATGGCGCCAACAGCATCACCGAGAACTTCAACGTGGTGGCGACTGACACTGACGGCAGCACCGCCAGCGGCCAGATCAACGTCAACATCATTGATGATCTGCCGAGCGCGCACGCCGATTCCGCCTCGGTGGCGGAGGGCGGCACCGTCAGCGGCAACGTGCTCGACAATGACATCGGCGGCGCCGACGGCCCGGCGGTGACCGGCGCGGTGGTCGGTGTGCGCGCCGGCTCCGACACCTCGACCTCGGCCATTGGCGGCCTCAACAGCAACATCAATGGCACCTACGGTTACCTGACGCTGGACGCCAACGGCAACGCGGTCTATCACAGCAACCCCAATGCCGTGAACGGCCCCGGTGCGGTGGATGTGTTCACCTACACCGTGCGCGATTCCGATGGCGATGAAAGCACCACCACCATCACCATTGATGTCGCCAACAGCAAGCTGTATGCGACCAGCGACACCGACGTCACCGTCTACGAAAAAGCCCTCGACCTGACCAAGGACGGCGCCGATCTGGCCCCGGGTACGGTCACCGGCAGCGACCCGACCAATACGGGCGAAACCGCCTCCGGCACACTGGTCGGTTCGGTCACCGGTGCGGTCGGCGCCATCAGCTATGCGCTGGTCGGCAGTGCCACCGGCAACTACGGGCAGATCGTGCTCAACCCCAACGGCACTTACACCTACACCCTGACCTCGCCCGCGACCACCACACCGCATGCCGACGACGGGGCCAATACCCTGACTGAAACCTTCACCTATCAGGCCACCGATTCGCTGGGCAATGTGGTCACCAGCACCATCGTCGTCAGCATCGTCGATGACGTGCCCAAAGCCCTCAACGACAGCAACGCCACCAGTGCCTCGGAAACCCAGCTGACCCTGACCGGCAACGTGCTGACTAACGACGTGCAAGGCGCGGACGTGGTCGCCATCGGACCGAATGCCGGGCCGATCACTGCCGGTACGTTCACCGGGACTTACGGCACGCTGGTGCTCAATGCCAACGGCACTTACACCTACACGCTTAACCCGGCTGACGCCGCTTTCAAGGCGCTGCACGGCGGTGGAAACGGCACCGAGACATTCACCTACACGCTCACCGATGCCGACGGCGATACCAGCACCGCCAACCTGGTGCTGAACATCCACAACAACGACGATCCGGTGGTGCTCAACGGCCTCGACGTCAATGGCGGCGAACTCACCGTCTACGAGAAAAACCTCAGTGACGGCACCAGCCCTGACACCCCGGCGCTGACACAGAGCGGTACGTTCACCGTCACGGCCCTGGATGGCCTGCAAACCCTCACTGTCGGTGGCATTGCCGTCGTGACCAACGGGGTCGCCGCAGGCTTCCCGCAATCGGTGGTGTCGCCGCTGGGCAGTACGTTCACCGTCACCGGTTACAACCCGGCGACCGGCGTGGTCAGTTACAGCTACACCCTGGTGGATAACGAAAATCACCCGACCGGCAACGGCGCCAACAGCCTCACCGAAAACTTCAACGTGGTCGCGACTGACACCGACGGCAGCACCGCCAGCGGCCAGATCAACGTCAACATCATCGATGACCTGCCGACCGCCAAGGCCGACACCGGCTCGGTGGTGGAGGGCGGTACGGTGAATGTCAGCGTGTTGGGCAATGATGTCACCGGTGCGGACGGCGCAGCGGCGGGTGGTGCTGTGGTCGGCGTGCGCGCCGGCGGCGACACTTCAAGCTCGGCGATCGGCGGCCTCAACAGCAACATCATCGGCACTTACGGCTACCTGACGCTGGACGCGGCGGGCAACGCCATTTACCACAGCAACCCGAACTCGGTCAGCCCACCGGGCGCCACCGATACGTTCACCTACACCATCCGCGACGGTGACGGCGACGAAAGCACCACCACCATCACCATCAACGTCGCCGACAGCAAACTCATAGCGTCGGTGGATCAAGACGTGACGGTCTACGAAAAAGCCCTCGACCTGACCAAGGACGGCCAGGACCTGGCCCCCGGCACGGTCACCGGCAGCGACCCGAGCAATACCGGCGAAACCGCCACCGGCACGCTGGTCGGCGCGGTCACCGGCGGCAGTGGGGCGATCACCTATACCCTGGTCGGCAGCGCCACCGGCACCTATGGGCAAATCCAGCTCAACGCCGACGGCACTTACACCTACACCCTGACCTCGGCACCGAAAACCACGCCGAACGCCAACGACGGCGCCAACACCCTGAGCGAAAGTTTCACCTACAAAGCCACCGATGCGCTGGGCAACAGCACCACCAGCACCCTCGTGGTCAACATCGTCGATGACGTGCCCAAAGCCGTGGCGTCGGACCGGTCGGTGGCGGCGGTGGAGATCGATTCCAATCTGCTGATCGTCCTCGATATTTCCGGCAGCATGGTCGACCCGTCCGGCGTGCCGGGCCTGTCGCGGCTGGATCTGGCGAAACAGGCGATCAGTGCCTTGCTCGACAAATATGACGACCTCGGCGACGTCAAGGTGCAGCTCGTCACCTTCAGCAGCAGCGCCACCGACAGGACCTCGGTGTGGGTTGACGTAGCGACCGCCAAATCGATTCTCGCCGGCCTCACGGCGGGCGGCGGCACCAACTACGATGCGGCGGTGGCGATGATGCAAACCGCTTTCAATACCTCCGGCAAACTCACCGGGGCGCAGAACGTCGGTTACTTCTTCTCCGACGGCAAACCGACCACCGGCCAGGAAATCGGCACCGCCGACGAGACCGCGCTGAAAAACTTCCTCGATACCAACAACATCAAGAACTATGCGATCGGCCTGGGCAGCGGCGTGAGCAACGCCAACCTCGATCCGCTGGCCTATGACGGCATCAGCCACACCAACACCAACGCGGTGGTGGTCACCGACCTCAATCAGCTCAACTCGGTGCTGTCGGGCACTGTGGAAGGTGCGCCAGTCACCGGTTCGCTACTGGGCGAGGGCGGTACCTTCGGCGCCGATGGCGGCTTCATCAAATCCATCGTGGTCGACGGCACCACCTACACCTATGACCCGCGCGCCAACAGCGGTCAGGGTTCGCTGACCGCAAGCGGCGGCACCAACCACGGCACGTTCAACACCGTGAACAACACGATCAGCATTGCTACCAACAACAGCGGCACGCTGGTGATCAACCTCGATACCGGCGACTACAGCTACACCTCGCAGAAAACCACGACCACGGTGATCACCGAGAACATCGGTTTCACCCTCAGCGACAATGACGGCGACCTCGCCAGCTCGACGCTGACCGTGAAAGTGATCCCCAATTCGCCACCGGTGGCGGTGGACGACCACGTCATCACCAACGTGCTGTCGAGCAGCGTCACGGTGCCGGGCGAACTGTTGCTGGCCAACGACACCGACCCGGATGGCGACACGCTCAACGCCTCGCCAACCACCTTCAACACCGGTTGGGTGGCCAAGGGCGCGGACTTCACCGGTACCGGCGCGATCACGTTCAACGGCACCAGCAACACGGCGGCCAACCAGAACCTGGCCGACGTGCGTAACGCGTTCGCGGCGAACACCGCCGCGATGACCGCGGTGCTGGTGGTCAGTGGTTATCTCGGTGCGGTGACCAACGCAAATGCCAACGATGAAGACTTGATCACCGTCAAACTGAAGCAGGGCGAAACCCTCAACCTGGATCACAACCTCGCGGCTGGCCACGTCACCATGGAGTACTCGGTCAACGGCGGCGCGTTCGTCAGCATCGCCGACGGCGACACCATCACCGCCAACGCCGATGGTACCTACCAGATCCACGTGACCAACATCAGCAACACCAGCGGCGGCAACCCCAATGCAGCGGAAAACTATCAACTGACCATGACAGTCAATTACGCCGGCGCCCACGACGTGACGCCGGACTTCAACGGCACCTACACCGCCAACGACAACCATGGCGGCAGCGACACGGCCAGCGTCAGCATCACTTATCAGGATGGCCACACCCTCACCGGCACTGCCGGGGATGACATTCTGGTGGCGGGCAGCGGCAACAACCTCCTCAATGGCGGTGACGGCAACGACGTACTGACCGCCGGGTCCGGCAACAACGAGATGCACGGCGGTGCGGGCAACGACCTGCTCTACAGCGGCCCGGGCAACGACATTCTCGACGGCGGCACCGGCATCGACACGGTCAGCTATGCCCACGCCACCGCCGGGGTTACGGTCAACCTCGGCCTGCTCGGTGCGCAAAACACCATCGGCGCCGGCACTGACACGATCAGCAACATCGAAAACCTCGTCGGCTCGAACTTCAACGACACCCTGACCGGCGACAACAATAACAACGTGATCAACGGCGGCCTGGGCAACGACATCCTCAACGGTGGTGGTGGCGATGACCTGCTGATCGGCGGCATGGGCAACAACACCCTGACCGGTGGAGCGGGAGCGGACACCTTCCAGTACCTCAAGGGCAACACTGGCCACGACACCATCACCGACTTCACCCCGGGCACCGACAAGCTCGATCTGTCGCAACTGCTGCAAGGTGAAAACGGCACCACGGCGTCGCTCGACGACTACCTGCACTTCACCGTCACCGGCAGCGGCGCCTCGGTGCTCACCAGCATCGACGTCAGCGCCCTGGCCGGCGCCACGCCGAACCAGACCATCGACCTGGCCGGCGTCAACCTCGCCAGCCACTACGGCGTGACCCCGGGGGCGGGCGGCGTGGTTGCGGGTGGGCACGACACGGCGACGATCATCAGCGGCATGCTCAATGATCATTCGTTGAAGGTGGATACAGTTTGACTGAGGTCTGAAACGGCAAAACCCGCCGTTCCGGTTGGGGAGCGGCGGGTTTTTGCACTTGTCGAATTAAGCCTCCGTTTGCCGCGCCTCGCTCAGGGCAATACAACTTTCGGCAACAGACCTGTGTAGGGCGGCAGTGTGTTGAGCGATTCCATCACCCCGCTCAAGCTTGCCCCCTGTTTCTTCAGGCCGATGCCGCGTATGCCGAAATCGTTGCCGATGCCGTAGTCCTGATGATTGACGATATAAAGCCTGATGAGCTGGCGAACGGGGACGGTGAATGGCATCGAGAAGTCATACCAGACCCCGTTCTTCGGTAACTCATAGGCGACTTGCGGGCCATTGGGCAAACTGGTGGAGATCGACAGGAGTGGATTGACCAGATTGGGCGCAGGAGAATCGGGAACGTGAGTCGCCTTCATGCTCAGTATGTAAGTGCCGGGGGACAGTATGAAGTCCTGGTAGAACACGGCTCCCGCGTAGCCTGTAGCAGGGTTTATGTCCGTGAAGTTGAAGAACGCCTTGACGCCCGAATGTACGCGGATGAATCCGGAGCGGGCACCTGTGAAAGGGACCCAGCCATTGTAAGAGTCGTCCTGAAAGTCGGTCGCGTGCACCCGTGAAAGTGTTCTCGCCTGGGAGGCCGGGAACGAAGCATCAGCCGGCTCGACTGTAAAAGCATGGTCGCCAAGTTCCTGCCCGGAGAGCGTATGGCTCCAGTCACCCGTGGCGCCTACGTTGATGCTGGCTGTCACGGCACCATTGTCGCGCAGTACGATCGTCTGACTGGCCGTTCCCTTGCCCGTTAGCACGAACGTCGTGGCAGTGGTGGAAGCACCATCGGGCACTTCCGGGCCGGTGGCGGAATCGGCTTTCACCGAGGTAATGGTGGGTGCCACCGGCGCAATCGCCCGGACGGTGTAAACCTGGTCCGGGAACTTCGTCGCCGTCGCGAAGTTTCCGCTCTTGTCCTCCGACACCCAGAACTCCATCAGCAAACCGGAGCCGTCCGCCAATTGGGACAGAAAGCTGGCTGGCAAGGGCTTGGGCCAGAAACCCTGGCTGACCCAGGTCGCATTCACCCGGCTGGCACCGCCATTCCAGATCTGCAAGGTGACGGCTACCCCGGCACGATTGCGGCCTGTCAGTTTGAGCCACACCTGCTGCCCCGACGCGATGGCCGTCCATGACTGGCCGTGAATCGTGGCGTCTCTGCCCTTCAGCGCCACCACGTCAAGCGTCTTGCCCGGTTCGGCTTCCACGATGATCGGCGGGTTCAGGACGCGCTGATTGGCGTTGATCACAATGGACGTCGTCGGTGACACATTGCTGTTGCTCAACTGATCGACCACCGTAGCGCTTACCGGATGGGTGCCGTCACCGATCTGCTGCAGATCGGCACTGCTCAGGGTGTAGCTGATCGGGTTGGCAGGGTGGGCGTAGGGAATGGTTTTGCTCCACCTCCCCACGGTCAGCGTCACCACGTCATATTCGCGTGGGTAGTTGCGAGTTAACGTGAACGTGGCAGGCTGCCCCGGGGCTACACTGGCCGGATGGCTGGCCGTGATGCCGGAGGCCGGGTTGTTGAACAGCACGTTGAGTACCGGGGTGGAATCGTCGAAGTTGCCGCTGGGTCGGGTTACCCGATAAAACAGGGTGTTGCCGCCATCCACCAGCCCGCCCCACGGCAGTTCCATGTCGATGGGGTCGTTCTCCTCGCCCGGTTTGATGATCTTGATCACAGAGGTCGCCAGGCCGTTGACCCACAACCTAACGGAGTCATTTGCTTGCAGCGTGGTGGCCAGTGTCGTGACTGGGTCGATCACCATGAACAGCGCGGTGGTCGGTGAATGAAGGCTCAGGGGAATACCGAGATGGTAGACCCCTGGCGGAAATACCTTTTGCTCTGCTCCCGGAATGGCCATGGGGAACAATTTAAGCAAGGCGTTAGTCTCTGCCGAGTTGACATTTATGCTCATGCTGCTCTCCTGACGTGCGTTGAGAACCCTCTACGGGAGGACTTCATTACACCGTGAGCGGAGAGGGTCGTCACCTGTCAGATCTGACAGGTGAACGGGTTTCAGGACGAGTGGTTGGCTGGTGAGAGCGGCTTCTTCCGGGGCGGCGGCCCGACAATGACGGCCCGTCTGGCACATTGACAGGACTAAAACCCGTCCCCAAGGAACACAAGTCGGCGGATTCG
>Ga0308159_1002754_pt1 | contig 19398 bp, 19 predicted proteins | sample PhyCR1_FD_201040 | JGI IMG/M metagenome (GOLD analysis project Ga0308159, IMG submission 201040) | Phyllosphere microbial communities from UC Gill Tract Community Farm, Albany, California, United States - DLSLC.R1 | ecosystem: Host-associated > Plants > Phyllosphere > Unclassified | place: USA... | reverse complement strand
TGACCAACGGTAATCACCTCTCTATACTTCGCCGCCATTGAGCCCTGATGGCGGAATTGGTAGACGCGGCGGATTCAAAATCCGTTTTCGAAAGGAGTGGGAGTTCGAGTCTCCCTCGGGGCACCAACATTTTCCTTGTAAATCAAGGACTTAGAGAAGGGGTAGAAAGAAATTTCTACCCCTTTTTCTATCCAAAAAATCTACCCTTTCTCACCAGATTTCCCCCTTCTCTCTGCTTCATTTCGATGCTTGCCGTTGCGTTGAAAGCCCTCTCAGCTTGCTTTACCCACCCGGTTCAGCGGTCTAGCGTTTTCTAATAATATTGATGAAGGTCGCCAAAGGTGCGGGGACTTGTACTCGTGGATTTGGGGGCCGGATTGCTTGGCATTCGATAAGGAAGGAAAAGCAGTGGCGTGCAGTCGCTATTGTTGATTCCTGCAATTTTGTCAAGAAGTGATAGTGTTTTATTGCCTGTAAGCTGATGAGCGGTTGTTCTACAACAGGAAAAAATAACCTAAAATACGCAGGGTTATCAGGTTCAACTTTCAGCAGGGAGAGTTGTTGTAATGAAGTCGGATATAAGATCTAAAGAATTTCGCACATGGACTTTTGATTATTTGCATCGTTTAGACTTAAGCGAAGGAGAATATGATAAGGCTGTGAATGCTGCTGAGTATTTAAAGTTTTATGGAAAGGTGAGCCATGATGAATGGATACAAATGGTAAGGTTAGCCAATACTGCGTTGTCTAAACATACAGTGATTGCATAAATTAAAGCGTAATACAGGACGAATACGACGACAAAGTCGTTCCCACCGGACGGACAGCAGCAAAGATATTAAAGCCCTGCAATGGGGCTTTTTATTTAGATTGGCTCTATACATACTTTGTAAACGCCCGGCGGATAAATAGTACATCTAGTTATCTCGTTTCCATCTTGCTCGAATGCAGAAAACTCAAATACTCGCTGTGCGATATAAAGGTTTTTGAATAACCATCTGGTTAAGTGGGCTTAATCCAGTAAAAGCCAGTAAGAAATACATTTGTAAATGTCTTCATAAAGGTATCCAGCATAAGAATCTTTTACTTCTGCTGTAGATGAAACAGTATCAAAGTCGGTCGCTTTGAGCGATATAAGTATGTAACGTCCAGCGTTACATGTTTTGAATTTTATTGCAGTCGCATTTCTTCGGTTATGCGTTTTTTGTATTCGTCTGCGTTTGTATCAATCTTGATTTTTGCTGCTCCCCAAAGATGTCTATACGTTTCTCTATGTCGCTCGGCCAATATAAGCACGGTTTCGTTGAGGTTTTGCTTTTTTGTCTTGTTTCCCGGTGTTCCGAATTCCTTTACTAAAACATCGTTTGATATTGATTTGCAGCCTGAAAACCCAGCTATAAGTTTCTTAGCGAGGCATGAAGTCAATTTTAAATTTGGATATTCTTCCATCTCTAAGATTTTTAAGAAGCTAACCAAGAACGCTTGACGCTCTCTTCTTTTGAATCCGCCAACTAGACCACCTATTTTTCCTGCATATTCCGCCTTGTTCATTATAGAACTCCTATGTTGTTATAATACAATTACCATAGGTTTTTGATAAGTCAATGCTTCAAGGCTATATCTCCGAACCTTGGTTATTGCTTCGGGGATATAATGTGTAGGAAATCCGATATTTTCAATTTTTGATGTGACCAATACCCTACGTTTTTTTGTGAAATTCATTTGAGAGCGATTTTTAAGTTTTAGCGATGCCGTTTTTTGTTCTGCTTTGCGGCAAAAATCAACTAAGTGATTTGCTTACTGTTGAACCCTATTTAATGATTAAGGTTGGACTTTATATTTATTTTCATTTTGCTATTGACAAGTTATTTTGCTGTTTGTAAGCCATAATTTAATGGTTGAAAAATATGACATCTCAAAAATATTAGATAAATCTGTAAAATTCTTCTAACGTATTTTTAAAAAAATTACGGTTTCCTAAAAGCTGGTTTTTTGGTGCTGGGCCAAATTGCTTTCTGGATATATGGACTCATTCGCTCAGTGGGTATCATTCACCATTTTCGATGAATGATTTTTCAGCAGTATATAAAAACCTTCATGAAAAATGGTGAATATGAAAAGTGTGAAATTTTCATCAGGTCGGGGTGATATGTATTGTATACAATACATATAGGTTGGGGGATATATCTCCGAAGCATAGTAAGCTATGGGGTGGGGTTGGACATGCTACTACGTGTTTTAGGCGGGTCGTTTAACTTTGTGGTGTCTTCGTATCAATCGAGTAAATACAAGCCGATTTTGACCGTTTCCGTACGTTCTATGGCTATTGTCTTATAGGTCTTAGGTGTAGGTATGTGGTTCGGGTAGGAGGGAAGGGGTGGAAAGAAGAAACACCCTCTCCGGGTGCTATTATCTGATATAGGCTTTTGAGACAGATTATAATGTTATATCTGCTTTGACCATCTGTATGCGGTTGCTCGTCCAACAGTCATCTGCTTCATAACTTCTTGTACTGTTGCTCCTGATTTTAGTAATAGGATGCCTTGTTCTCTTTTCGTCTTTCCGTTGGCTTTGCCGCCTTTCTTACCTCGGATTGCTTGAATTCTACTTGTGTGGGTTCTGGCAACATAATCGTCAAAGGTTCCACGGTTAAAGTTTCTATGCGTCCACTTTGCTACGCTCTTTGCGGTGTGTTTAACCTCAGACATATCCAGTGGCGTAGTAAAATTGACGTTGTAGCCTCTGGCACGGTCTAGGCAAGCGTTTAGCCATTGCTCATAGGTCGGCCAGCCTTGGCGGATTGCCTTGTATGCCCACGCTCTTAATTGGTCAAAAAGCATACAGTTTCGGCCAAGGCCATAATCCTCTATGGGTTTCTCTTTGGCTTTTTCAGGGGTTAGGTCGATGTAGTCGGCCAAGTCGTCCAGCGTGTATGGATCGGGCTGCCATTGGTGGACCATCCAGTGGGAATTGATCGGGTTCTTGCAGATCAACCCGGAATAGCCTCTGTCTGCTCCCAGCAGATTACGCAAACCCGCCTCGATGGCCGCAGCGTATCGTAAAGGGGCTGTTTTACCGTCCATAGCAGTTCGGACAGGGGTTTGTAGCAGGTAGAGCAAATGGGCGTGCCCATTTGCTGGATTTCGAGCGATTAGATTTGGAGCTGGTGCCCCTACGTTGTCCCAATGCATACCGGCATCGGCTCGGTCTAAGTCAAATACCATCCAATATCTATGGGTTGGGCCGTTCGGCTGTATAAGTCTTGCAAGTTTTGCTTTTTCTTTTTTGTTGATTTTTAAGCCGCTGATTAAATCATCGGTGTGATAAGGTCTCTTTGGCAAGTAGTCCTCAAATAGTTTTACGCATCCCATTGTTATCCTCTTCTAATAGTTATTTAGAAAAAGAAAACCTTGGGAGATGACTTGACAATAACTTTTATGATGGTTAAATGGTTGTGTTGATTAGAGTTTTTTAAAATTTTATTGTAGTATCCTTCGCCACCTTCCCCAAGGTGGTTTTCTTTTTCTGCTCCTTTCAAATTGCCACACTTTCGAGGTTTGTCAAACTCAGATTGAAAAAAGCCCGCTTAATCGCGGGTTTTCTTATTTTGTGTAAAAACGTTATTGTATTGGTTGTAGTGGTTTATTCTTTCTTGAGTAAAGCCATCTTCTGACATTTGTTTTATTGCCTTACTTACTTTTTGTGTTAACTCGCGATCAGCTTTGGTAAATGCTATGTATGCCAACGTCTCGTTAAGACTTGGTTTTAGTGCCTCAATGTTCTTATAGTCGTTCTTTTTAATTATATATGCCGCTGTCATTTCTGGCATGGCAATAATGTCAACCCTGTCTGCAACTAGCATTTTAAGAAGTGTTTCATAGCTGCTAGCTTTGTAAACTGTTAGTTTTTTATTTTCGATTTCTTGATTGAAATTATGTGAGATGTAGACGTCTCTTACTATAGCTACTCGTTGATTGCTCAGAACATTTAAATTCCCACTCCACTTTATATTCGTGCCATTTTTTTTCAGAAGCACAGTATTTATTTTGTCTAGTGGCTCGTCAGGATAAATAAAATCAAGTTCTCTTTCTCGTGTTTTAAATGTAGGTACTAAGGCATTTGCTTTACCCTGAGCAACGTTAGCATAACCGCGTGCCCACGGAACTATAATGATTTTTGAGTCTGTGCCTGCTCGTTTTAACGCTTCGGTGGTTAATTCGGAAAATAAACCAACTATATTTGCACTCTCGTTTTCGTAAATGTATGGTGGAATGAATTCTGCTTGTATAATTTTTATCGGTTCTCCAGCGGAAAGTCCGGGAGTGAAAATAATACATACTGCGAGCCAAGTTATTTTTAAGAAGTAATGCATTGTCCGGCCTCGACTTAATGGAGTATGCCCATCGTTATTGGAGTGTAAACCATTATCACCGAACTGCGATAATATTTTATTCTGGACAAGAATTACTTGTTGGTGACTTGATCTATGTTATTGTTTTTTAGCTGCTGAGTGGATGATTACCGGTAGGGCATTCAGCAATCCGTAGAAAAAATCCGCACTATTGGGGGTGTATTGATAATCGGTTTCGGATAGGTTTTTTCGTGTTTTACGGTTTTGTTACGTTGTTTGTTTTGTGAGCATATTTAATTTTTTGGCGGGCTAAAGTTTTCGATTGTGCTGCCGATAACAAGCGTCTTAATGGTTTTGTAAGTTTGGCTTCACTAGAGGGGTGTCTATGTTTAATAATTCAATTAAGAAGGCTTTGGCTGTTTGCCAAGCACAGATACTGAAATTTGAGGCGAAATATTTAGCGGTAGATAAGTCTACCGCTATGATTGAATTTCTTCCTGATGGGACAATCATTTCGGCAAATGAAAATTTCCTCACTACTGTCGGCTATCGACTAGACGAACTTAAAGGCCAGCACCATCGTATCTTTTGTGACACCTCATATGCTGAAAGTAGAGAGTATATAAAGTTTTGGGCTGAGCTTGCTGCTGGTCAGTTTGTAAGAGAGCGTTTTTTACGCCTAAATAAGCAAAAGCAAGATATTTGGTTAGAGGCGAGCTATAATCCTATTTTCGATGATAAGGGAAAGGTCGCGAGAGTTATAAAACTTGCCACCAATATCACTGAGCAAGTACGGAAAGAGCAAGAGCAAAGTAGCATTATTTCGGCTATTGATCGCTCCATGGCCATGATTGAGTTCTCCCCCAGTGGTGAAGTTCTAGCTGCTAATAAGAATTTTCAAACAGTTATGGCGTATCGCATAGATGAAATTAGAGGCAAGCACCATCGTCAGTTTTGCACTCCTGCAGATACTGAGACGGTTGAGTATCATAGGTTTTGGGAAAGTTTGAATAGAGGCGAGTTTGTTTCTGGTAGGTTTAAAAGAGTTAATAAGAGTGGTGCGACTATGTGGCTGAGTGCCACTTATAATCCGCTATTTAACTCAAGAGGGCGTTTATACAAAATCGTTAAATTTGCCACGGATGTAACTGAGCAGGTATTACACCAACAAGCTGAGTCAAAAGCGGCTGTGCTTGCATATGATATTTCGGTTAAAACAGATTTAGATGCCCAACAAGGTGCTTGTATTGTTCAAAGCACTATCGAAGTAGTTCAGGGTGTTGCTGGCGAACTCAATTCTGCGTCAGAAGCAATTCTCGCCGTTAGCATGCAGTCTGAGCAAATCAGTAATATTGTCCAAACGATTAGAAGTATTGCCGATCAGACAAACCTACTTGCTCTAAATGCTGCCATCGAAGCAGCGAGAGCAGGTGGGCAAGGCCGAGGGTTTGCGGTTGTTGCTGATGAGGTTCGTAATCTTGCTGGTCGCACTGCTCAAGCAACAGTGGGAATTGTAGATGTTGTACGTAAAAACAACGAGCTAGCACAGTCAGCGGTGATGAATATGGAAGCTAGCCGTGAAAAAGTCGAACAAGGTGTTAAGTTGGCTAACGAAGCAGGGAATGCTATTTCGGAAATCCGAGTCGGTGCAACTCAGGTTGTTGCAGCAATTCGACAATTTAAGGCAACAGTAGATAGTTGACATATATCAGCTGTAAATAAATGCCCCGTCAAGGGGCTTTTTATTTATACTTATATAAGTTTCTTCTTGCTCTCGCTGCCTTTGCAGCTATGGCCTCCTGCTTATCAAATTCGATTATTTGCGTACTTGTGAATGTGTCGGATATGAATAGTTGAACCTTTTCTTTAAGACCAAAATTAACCATATCAGGGTCTAGTCCTCTCTCTTCAAGCTGCTCTTTAACAGACCATAGGTAGTCGTGTCGCTTTTCTTTTCCCATGTATTTAGCAGTCTGCAAGATGTTCTCCTTCATTTCAATATAAAGGGTATCGGTGTCCTCATGCAGTCGTTTAGCATGAAGCACTTTGTCCACCTTCACGTCAAACTTATGGATTAGTGGTTCTAGCTTTTCGTCAAGTATCGTTATAGCTTGCTTAATTCTTTTGTGTTTTGCCGCTTCTGCTGTAACTTTTCCTTTTAAATCATTTAGACTTTTTTGTAATTTGTCTTTTTCTGCGTTGAAGTTTTTCCCTAATTCTATTTTTTTATTTTGTAGCTGTGTAATGTCTTGCTGAATATCTATTCGGTTTTGCGTGAGGGTGCTAAGGATTGTCGTGTTTTCCTTGATTTTGTTGTCGAACTGGATAAGCCTTTTACTCCAATGAGTTTCGGCTTTTTCAATTTTTATTTGTAAGGTAAGACCGGTTTGTTGTCCTTCGCGAATTTCGCGGTCAATCATACCTTTTGTTTGTTGCTTGTTTTCGACTTCTATTGTGACTTCTTCAAGTTTATTTTCTGTCTCTTCAAGTTGCTCTTGTCGCATTGTATAAAGGTTAAATGCCCTATCTTCTTTGGCTTTTTTGCTTTCATACCTGATTTTCTTTCTAAGCTCAAGGCTTTCTTGGGTCTGTTCCAATCTATTAGCTACAAGTGGAATATTTTCAGTTTTGAATTTTTTATTGATGTGCTTGTAAAATAGCTCCTGCAACGCTTCTCCTATTATTTGGCTCTCCTGATATGTCTGTTGTTTGGTGTTTACAGGCGTGTAACTCTTGAAAAACTTAATATGTTTAATGACTTTATTGGCAAGCACGGCTTGTTGTTCTGTCAGGTCATATTCACCCGTTTTTTTGTTTTTGCAGTCGATAAAAATATGAGGGTGGTCGCCAACCTTCTTTTTACCTCCCGCTAATTCATCGCCGTGGTAAACCGTCAATAGGACGTTATAGTCGGGAAAATATTTGGCGTAGAAGTCCTGAATTGCTGAGACATAAAATTCAGCCGGTAGGTCTACTTGGTTGTGCATGGGGAATTTAAAGAAAGCCTCTTGGATGACTGTTTTACGGCCATCCAGCGGCTTTTCTGCTTGGGTGATGGTGTTATGTAGGTCTATGTAGTTTTGGACGCTTTTGAGCTTTTGTGCCTTCCTGCTGACCTCGAAGGCTTCAAAATCTTCTTTGACCTGTTCGCCGTCGATGTAATCGCTACGCTCGATAAGTTCGTCAAGGTAGGCGGCTATGGGTTGGCCTGACTCATCTTTAATGATTTTCTTAATTTTGTATTTATATTTGCCTTTGGTTTCTACGTCTTCTTTTCTCTGCTCTTTGCTTCTATTGACCAGATGAAAAGGCGTTAGCGTGTCTTTAATGAATGACAAGGGTGATGCTCCATTCATTGGTACAGGCTTACCATTGACTATAAATATGTTGTTATGGGATAGGTCTTCATCCCATTGTATTTTCTTTTCTTCTTTGCTGTGAGCACGCAAGGAATGCTTTAAGGATTTACCTAGTTTTTTAATTGTAGAGACTGAAAAGTTAAGCCTCTTATATAGCATGGTTGTGCTTTTGATTTCATTACTCATTTAACCCTCAGTAGTTGTTGTTTTTTACTCCTAAATTTCAGCGAGATGCTTTTGCTTTGCTCTTGGGTATCCAAAGGGGCACCCTTTGGCCCGGCGTTACCACTTCTCATCTTTTGCGAAGCAAAAGTGTGAAGTTGTAACCAAAGGGTTGATAAATACTCATACTTTCAGTAATTGAGTTATTTAAATACAAGTTACCATGTATTATTTTATTTTCAAGCGAGAGCAAAAAAGACCACCTGATTAGGTAGCCTCATAACTGACGACAACAATAAAAACTAGACTGAAAATTTATATTGCAGGTATTTAACAGCATCCATTTTTGATGATGGGGTTGGGCCTTCCGAATATCTATCGAAAGTCATTCGTAATAATCCATCAGCCTTGTGACCGACCAAAGAGATGATGACAAGGTTCTTCACATCTGCACGTTCTAATGTAGTGATTACAGTTTTCCGTATGCTATGGAAAACACATTTTTTGTCAAATCCTAAATCTGTTTTGAAAATTGAAAATTGATTGCCTAAACCTTTCGATTTAGTTTCATACTTCCCGCCTTTGCTTGTCTTCAACAAATACCCATCGTCCGATGAATTAACAAGCCGTTTGACCGTTTCCATAAGAACCGGATGAATTGGAACAAATCGAACAGATGCTTGTGTTTTACCTTCTGTAATATGAAAACAATCAACGCCATCCTCTTTAACAACTGACGATGTTTTCAAACGACAAATTTCTTCAATACGTGCCCCCGTGTAAGCGGCTATCTCAATCAAATCTGCTAGCTTACGTTTTCCCATTTCAATTGCTTTACTATGCAGGGCATTAACCTCGTCAGTTGTAAAAGCACGTCTCTCGTCTTCTTTAAGTGTTCCGCGTCGGACTTGGCTCAGCTCATGATTTTTAAATGGATTCATAGGATAACGCTCTTTAAATGGTGGTTCTTTTTTAATCAAGAAATTATAGAATGCATTAAACGAAAAGAGATATTGTTTTTTAGTTTTAGCTTCAAGATTTTTTGAAATCAAAAATGAACCAACCGCTTCATAATCCAGCAGTAAGTCCTCAGCTTTCAAAAACGCATCAAGTGCTTTAATTCTCTTTATATGTCTATCGACTGTATTCAAGTCAACTTTTCGTTGATTTAACTCATAGTTATAGAACGCATCAAGGCGACTTTTGAAAAATGGGGTTTTGGGTGAGTAGTCCGAACGACCTGCTGCAATATCAATTGCTTCATTAACAAGGTCGATGCTTAACTTCTTTTCTTGTGCATATTGGATTACTTCAAAACCCATTTTTGTTTCATTGTTTGCGGGTTTCCCCTTAATTTTATCTTGGTTTATTGCCCTTTGATGCTTTTCAACTATTTGAAGAACATCATCACGGAAATTACCGATTTCACCCCTTCGGGCTTTTTCGATTTCGGTTTTCCACTGCTGCAACCATCGTAGTTTGACAATATGGGCTTCCGAACGGTTGCCCGTTTTGAGACTTTTAGTCAGAACTTTACGCCCGGAAAAGGCTTCTCGTGCGTCTTCTGGCACGTCCAGACGGACGTAGTAGGTGCCAGATTTCAGAACTAAAAAATCGGTCATAGCAGCAGCCTTAGCGAATCATTTCTACCCAAAATTCTACCCAAAATTTCTACCCAAATCCACTGCAAGCCTTTAAACTAGCGGCATTGCTGGGTCTTATGATGTTTTTGAGGGAGTTCGAGTCTCCCTCGGGGCACCAACACAGAGAAAAAGGTCTTGCGAAAGCAGGGCCTTTTTTTCGTCTGGAGGAAAGTGGAGGGTTGTTTTTGTCTTTTTTCCAAAACAATCAGGGCAACCAGCTTTTCACTCTTGCGGCGCCGAGGCCAACGCGCCACCGGCTAGCCTAATGCCCAACCGTCTAGGGCAACAAGCCCATCAAAAAACCTCAATCGAACCTGCAGTAATTGCTCTGACTCCATGTCCTGACGCTGGGGACCTGGCCGGATCGGTTACGTGCCGGAGGTTTTGCCAAACGCCCTGTCATAATCGCCTGATCCCGGCTAGTTCGAGCTCAAAGCCTACTTTCGATTTCCTCCCAGATGTACGCGTATTTGTACTTCAGCCAACGAACCAGCACTTTATCGAACTGGCGACGAAACCAGTTTCGCTCCCTAGCTTCCAGCCTTTCCTCAATCGATTCTCTGAGTATGTCGGGGTCGAAACCCGTCCATATCGGAGGCACAGGTGCAACGAGATTGGTAAAGCACACCGGCGCGACCTCTGAATAAAGAATTGAGTAAAGGATTTCAGGGTCGACACCTCTCACCTTATTCGCCAAATAATCATATTCCACGGGAAAATCATTGAATGGCTCGGAAAGAGCGGCTCTAACTTTTGTCAGTTGTGGCTCGGTCAGAAGATGTCCCAATGTGTGAGCTCCTCTAACTCTTCGTCCAATGAACTTGCCACTGCTTCGCCTGCAACACCGCCGGCGATTGTTACTGCCAAGACAACTGCTATCGCACAAATAGGAGCGCCTGGGCCGCAGAGTGCGCTAACGCCCATCCCCGCGAGAACACCGCCGACCGCCCCCGAACTAACAATGATGCCTTGGCGAGCAGCTTCTTTGGGTTTGTTGTCAGCATTCAGAATTTGATAGGTTGCCAGAGCCGCCGTCACGAGAACACCAAGCTTGCCCATGACCAGCATTTTTTTGGTGCCGGCCGTGAATCTCGCATTATCACGACCGGAGGATTCCAAGATGGCGTAGTGAACTTTGTTCTTCTCTACATCCGAAAGACTGTCATACCCCTTCTGAAACAAGTTTTCAGAGTAGATATCCAATAGTGTTTTCAGTCCTTTCCCGTCTTTCTTTTTCCTCTGAGCGATCGCCAATCCTTGCGCTGACGTGAATTTACGATGCTCCATCATGATTTTGTTACGCATCTCATGACTAAACTTCACACCTTCTTGCGCCGTAATTCTTCCCGCTTTCACGTCGTCTCTAACTTGTTGAGACATACGCTTGATATTCTTGGTATAGCTTGCCCTGATCTTTTCATCAGAGATCGCATCCAGTGAAAATCTCAGCGCGCTGCCCTCCATCAGCTCTAACGCCCTGTCGAGTGGCGAGTCTTGCAGGGCGTGCTCGCGCTGGACTACGTAGCTGCCTGTCACAATGTACGGTTCGGTCATAGGACGGTCCTTATCCCAATATTTTACTCAAAAGGCTTTCAGTAAGAGACGAGCCTTCTGCGAGCTGTTCTTCCTCGAATTTGAGCATCAGGCACGTCTTGCCCGACGGATTTGCGAATTTGACCGCATTGTCCTTGTTGAAGACCCCCGGGAGTGATGAACCATCATCAAAGTGGGCGACACAAGACAGTCCCTCATAGCTTTCCTCGGCAGGAATTCTGAAGCCAATCCATCTGGCTTGCCCGATTAGAGGTTCCGGCGGGACAAAGTCGCAAGGGGTGTGCGTATCACCAATGATGATTGTGCTCGACCCACCTATTACGATGCTGCCGTGCGTACCGCCCGTATTGATCGTGGCAGCATTTTTGCCATTTATGAAAACGGTTGAGGAAAGCCCCGAAGAGAGCGCACTGCCGCAGGTACATGAATCACCTTGGCGAGCTGCGGGCAAACCATCGAAGAAAACGTCAGGCGAACCTGTCGCGATGGGGTTCGTTCCGTGCCCTGGAACAGGACAGCTGGAGGGATCGCTTTTACGAGCGGCTGGGTTAGCCATGGATGACTCCTGTCAAAAAAATCCTTTTCGAGAGGTAAACCTATCACGAAATTCAGCCTGGACGGCCGCATCCGATCATTCAAAAAAGTGCTCTATCACCAGACCGCGCTACCTGTTGCTTGGGTTAACGCGGTTGGTACTTCGCTGGCGTTTTCTACCTTGCCATCAACTCAAGTTTCAGAATGGGACGCGGCTCCTCCCTACTCCTTGACTGCAAACATCCGCTCAGCAATCTCCCGCCCCCGCTCCAACCCTTCCTCCGTCAACCATATCGATTTGTTCCGGTTCACCGGATTACTGATCAAACCCTGTTCGTGCAAGCGGTTCATGATCTCGAAGTCATAGCCCTTCCACGCATTGCCGTCGTCGGAGCTATAGGCTGCCAGGAGAGCAAGGACGGCGTCGTCGATCAGTTTCATGTCGTATTCCATGATGGTCACTCCGCTGATGTTCAGTCTTTGTAATCAAAGCGTCGTATCAAAGTGGATGTCAATGCTGCGCGAGCTTGTAGGTTTTAGATGCCCGATTGCTGGTTGCCTCGACTGCGATCCCCGCCCGTATAATCACGCCCGCACGGCAAACCTCCTCTGGTATTTCGCGCATTGGTTTCAAACCCTTCACTTCACTGACAGACATCCCCATGGAAACCTCACTGGAAACCGTCGCCCTCTTCTCCCTCAAACTCGCCTACGAAGAAGAAGGCCTGAGCCCGATCCTGCGCGATGACATGGTCATGGGCGATTATCAGAAAGACGTCTTCGAGTTACTGGTGAAACGCGGCGATGTCGAGGCCATTCAGTTCAAGATGAACGAATGCCTGAACCTGGCGCTGGATGCTTTGGGCGGGGTCGAGAAGCCGTTGGGGCGGGAGTTGCGCAAGTTGTCGGCGGAGTTGGCTCAGGCGCGGTCGGTGGAGCAGTTGGTTCAGCCGCTGCTCGCGCTGAAGGGGTATTTGCGCGACATTCTTTGAGTGCCGCGCTACAGCCATGCCGGTATTTCTTCTGAATCAGCGACGCGCTTTCAGCACTCGAATATCCGTTGGGAAGCCGTCGGCGCCAGCCAGCTTTTTCCAGCCCATGTATTGAAATTCGCCATTGGGATCAATGTAGTCGCCCTTCTCTGCCCGCCCTCCGCCAACTATCGCAACACGCTTCACTTCGCCACAGCCGCCATCCGACGGTCGCACCGTGTAGATCACATACGGCTTCACGTATTGCGTGGCGCGGAAGTATTGGCCGCAGATTTCGTCGACGGTGATGAGCATGGTTTTCAGGCGGGCTTCGCCGTCGGTGTCTTCGTGCAGTTTCAGGAAGGAGATGTCGCCGACGTCGCTGTAGCCGAGGGAACGGGCGCGTTGGTAGGCGGGGGAGTTCTGGTGCGCAATACGGCCCTCTTCCACACCCCGTTGCATTTGCGCGGCGAACTCGGTTTTGCCTTGGGCCAGGGTTGCCTCGGCGTGGGCTGCGACGTTTTCGCAGCGGGTGTACTCGCTGGAGTAGAGGTGTTGCGGTAGCAGGTTGGGGCGGCGCTCGTTCATGGAGGCGAGGCTGTCTTGCAGGCCGGACGTTAGTGCATAGGCAGCGGAGACGCGACCGCTCTGGACGTCGGCGATTGTTTCCTGCATCCGCTGGCAATTGGCGAGGTAGTAATTCCAGCTGGCTTGCGGGTCTTCTTTCGCGAAGCAGAAAGCTGGGGTGATGAAGACAGCAAGCGAGAGTGCGCCGAGCAGTTGCGGCAAACGAGTTGTGGAAAACATGGGTAATCCATTACAGAGAAGGCATGGCGCGACGCTACTATTTTGCTATCTTGCCGTCCACTCTCCACAGGCGAACAAGTTGTCGCCTCTGTCTCGTAGCCAGGAAAGAAATCCGATGGATGCTGTGTTGTGTTTAGTAGTCATGGCGGCAATGTGGCTCTGGGTGGTGCGACAGCGCGCGCATTGGAGTCTGTTGTTGGCGAACCTTGCCGGAGCGGGTAGCGCTGTGGTGGTGGGCATTGTCTTCACACTGCTTTATGACGCGCTGTTCGGCACCACGATGGCAGCGCCGGGACTGCATAACAGCCTGGTGGTGTTCATGACCAGCGCGGGCGTTCTGGCAGGTGTGTGGTTGTGGATCGCCAAGCGTCGTCAGCCGGAGCATCCGGTGGCCCGTCAAATGCTCGCGGGGGTCTGTGGCTTTGCCGCCGGGATGGTCACTTTGATGTTTCTGGCGGCGAATTATTTTCCGCAACCGTAGCCGGACGACGCGTCTATTTTGCTATCTTGCCGCGCATCGTCGGGGCTTGCTGATCGTCTCGCGCCGCGCTTGGATTGTTGAAAGGTAAGGAAAGGATCAAATGGAGTTTCTGCGTTTTCTGGCGTTCGTCGCTGTCTGGGGTTTCATGTGGCGCTGGGTGGTGAAGAATCGCGGCAGCTGGAATATTTTCTACGGCAACATCGTTGGCGCGGCGGGCGGCTTCATTGTCGGACTGGTGATGTTGTCGATCACTTTTTCTCTGTTTCCTTCGTCGTTCGATCACGAAGCAGCGCAGGCGCAAAACACGCCAGTCGTCGAGCCGACCTCTGTGCTGCCTGAAGCCGAGGCGGTCACGCCCGCCACCGAGCTGAAAGATGCGCCGGTTTTTGCTGCCATTGAGGCGGACGACGTGCCTTCTCCCGCCGACTCCGCACTGTTGCCGAATTACATCAGTCGGGCACCGCAATCAATGGCGGTACAGACGGTGCTGGATCAAAGCGACTATGAGGGCCGCATGGCCCTGGCCGCGCTGAACAAGAAACTGCGCGGCGACGCACAGGCCGACAAGTCGATGATCGCGTATGTCATGTGCAGCCCGTTTGTCACCAGCACCCTGCGTTATCCCGCTTCGGCGCGTTTTGCTGACAGCAAAGCGCTGGTCAGCCATCGCTTCAAGGATCAGGTCTACACCTTCAGCAACAACGTCACCGCGCGCAACATGAATGGCGACGATGTCACCTACCGATTCGATTGCTCTGTACAACAACTGCCACGGGTTGATGCGACCGCTGGGGAATGGCGTTTGCTGGCGCTGAAACTGCAAAAAGCCGACTCTTAAGGCTGATTTAAGGGATCAGGGCGCCGGCTGCGCTATCATCGGCGGCCTGTGCGCCTTGAACTTTGCCCTCAATGTTTTCAACACCCGATGACCTGATCTCGCTGCCTCCTGTTCTGGCCGGCCCGTTGCTGCGGCGGCTGGAACCGACACGCGTGGTGCTGTGGCTGGTGGCCACGCGTGAACTGTCGCTGACCTTGCGCCTGCAGGGTGTAGGAGATATTCCGCTCGATGAGCAGAAATGCACGGTCATTGCCGTAGGCCGTCATGCCTTCGTGCATCTGATCGACGTTCAACTCGAAAGCGCCCTGCCCTGCGACACGTTTATCGCTTACGACCTGCTGATCGACGACGCCATCGGTATGGCTGAGTGGGCGCCTCATCTGCTTTACCCCGGCGCTACCTGCGCGAACCTCGTCGTGCGTTCGCGGATCGACCAATTGCTCCATGGCTCGTGCCGCAAGCCGCATCATCCGGCAACCGATGGTTTGCTCTGCGTCGACCGACTGCTGGCCGACGAAACCGATGCGCAGCAACGTCCGGCGTTGCTGATGATGAGCGGTGATCAGGTCTATGCCGATGACGTTGCCGGGCCGATGCTGCGGGCGATCCATGCCTTGATCGAGCGCCTGGGTCTGTTCGACGAACACCTTGAAGGTGCCGTGGTCAGCGACAGCGCCAAGCTCTATCAACACCCGGCCAGTTACTACCACCGTGCGGATTTGTTACCGGCGCTGGAGAGCAACGAGACCTTGCGCGAGCGATTTTTCGGTGGCGCACGTAAGCCGATTTTCACCAGCAGCAGCGCTGACAATCACCTGGTGACGTTCGCCGAAGTCATGGCGATGTACATGCTGGTGTGGTCGCCGACGCCGTGGTCGCTGATCAACCCGAGCGCGCCGACGCTGACGCCGGAACGCTCCAAGCGCTACCACCTTGAGCAGACGCGCATCGATGCCTTCAAGGCGGGCCTGGGCAATGTCGCGCGGGCGCTGGCGCATCTGCCGAGCCTGATGATTTTCGATGATCACGACATCACCGATGACTGGAATCTTTCCGCGCAATGGGAGGAAACGGCCTACGGCCATCCGTTCTCCAAGCGCATCATCGGCAATGCGCTGATTGCTTATCTGTTATGTCAGGGCTGGGGCAACAATCCGGACGCTTTCAAAGGAATGCTGGAGCAGACCGCACAACTGAGCGCGAGTGGCGACGACGGCTATCTGGACATGCCGGTGCAGGACGATCTGATTGATCAGTTGCTGCGTTTTCAGCAGTGGCATTTCGTGCTGCCGAGCAGTCCGGCGCTGGTGGTGATCGACACGCGCACCCGGCGTTGGCGCAGCGAGATGGCCCTCAAGCAGCCGTCGGGCCTGCTCGACTGGGAAGCCTTGAGCGAGCTGCAACAGGAACTGCTCGATCACCCTTCGGCAATCATCGTTTCGCCAGCGCCGATCTTCGGCGTGAAGCTGATTGAAACCGTGCAAAAGGTGTTCAGCTGGTGCGGCTATCCGCTGCTGGTCGACGCGGAAAACTGGATGGCCCATCGCGGCGCGGCACAGGTGATCCTGAACATTTTCCGACACTCGCGCACACCAGGAAGCTACGTGGTGCTGTCAGGCGATGTGCATTATTCCTTCGTCTACGAAGTCCTTATCCGCCATCGCAAGGCCGGCCCACGGATCTGGCAGATCACCAGCAGCGGCATCAAGAACGAATTCCCGCCAACGCTGCTGGAATGGTTCGACCGCCTCAACCGCTGGCTCTACTCACCGCGCTCGCCGTTGAACTGGTTCACCAAACGCCGCCTGATGCGCATCGTCCCGTATACGCCGGAACATGCCGAGGCCGGGGAACGGCTGTGGAATTCAGCAGGGATCGGACAGGTGTTTTTCAATGACCAGGGGCAGCCGAGCGAGATTATTCAGCACAACTCGAATGGGGCGCAGAAGACGAGGATGCTGGCGCCGGAGTCTAAAGATGTGCCGGACTAAAGCCATGCGCTCCCACTGGGTTTTGCGCAGACCAATCAATGTGCGTCCAGAGCCCGCCCAACCCCTCTGACAATCATCCCCACCTCGCGCTCATCAATCGTCAGCGGCGGGAGCAACCTGATGGTCTTGCCACGAGTCACGTTGATCAACAAGCCATGATCCCGCGCGGCGATCAGCGTCAGGTCGCGCACCGGTTGTTTCAGCTCGACACCGATCATCAGGCCCTGTCCACGAATCGCCAGCACATTCGGGTTGTCTGCCAGTTCGGCGCGCAGGCGTTCCAGTAACCGTGCGCCCTGCACCCGCGCATTCTCCAGCAAGCCTTGTTCTTCGATGATGTCCAGCACGGTGCAGCCGACCCGACAGGCCAGAGGATTGCCGCCGAAGGTGCTGCCATGGCTGCCCGGGGTGAACAGGTCGGCCGCGCGCCCCCGTGCCAGGCAGGCGCCGATCGGCACGCCATTACCCAGGCCTTTGGCCAGGGTCATGACATCGGGCACGATGCCTTCGTGCTGAAAGGCGAACCACTGCCCCGTGCGGCCGATGCCGGTCTGGATTTCATCGAGCATCAGCAGCCACGCGTGGCGATTGCACAGGTCGCGCAGAGCCTTGAGATAACCTGGCGCTGCGATTTGTACGCCGCTTTCGCCCTGGATCGGTTCGACCAGAATCGCCACGATGCGCGCGCCGTGTTTGCGTTGTATTTGCTCCAGAGCCGCGAGATCGCCAAACGGCACTTTGACGAAATCCCCCGGCAATTCGTTGAAGCCCAGGCGCACTGCCGGGCCATCGCTGGCAGACAGCGTGCCGAGCGTGCGGCCATGAAACGCGTTGACCATGACCACCACCAGCGGCTGCTCGATGCCTTTGCGCCAACCGAACAGGCGCGCCAGTTTGAGTGCCGTCTCGTTCGCTTCGGCGCCGGAGTTGTTGAAGAACGCGCGCTCCATCCCCGACAACGCCGTCAGCCGCTTGGCCAGTTGTTGCTGCCAGTCGATGCTGTACAGGTTGGAGGTGTGCAGCAGCAATCGAGCTTGCTCGCTGATCGCCGAGACAATGCGCGGATGCGAGTGGCCAACGTTGGTCACTGCCACACCGGCAACCGCGTCCAGATATTCGCGCCCCGCCTGATCCCACAGGCGCGTGCCCAGGCCCTTGGTGAAGCTCAGGGCCAGTGGTTGGTAGGTGTTCATCAGGGCGGCGGTCATGACGTGAAACTCCATTGCAGGTCGGTGTTTTTTTAGTATGGTTAGCCACCTGAACTGGATAAACCCGGAAAAACTTCAATCATTTAAAAGCAGAGCTTGATAATGGATTTGTTTCAGTCGATGGGTGTTTACGTCAAAGTGGTCGAAGGCGGGAGCATGACCGCAGCCGCTCTGCAGTGCGACATGTCGACGACCATGGTCGGCAATCATCTGCGCGCGCTGGAGCAACGCCTCGGCGTGCAATTGCTGCAGCGCACCACCCGTCGCCAGCGGCTCACCGAGTTCGGCAGCGTCTATTACCAGCGCTGCCTGGACGTGCTCGGTCTGGTCGCCGACTCCGAACGCCTTGCCGAACAGGCCCTTGACGAGCCACGCGGCTTGCTGCGTATTGCCGCGCCGCTGACCTTCGGCGTCGAACGCCTGACCCCGGCGCTCAGCGAATACGCCTTGTTGTATCCGCAAGTGAAACTCGACGTGGTACTGACCAACGGCCGCCCGGATCTGCTGGAGAATGGCCTCGACGTCGCATTCCGGCTGGGCAGTTTCGATGAGTCTTCCAACCTGATCGCTCGCCCCTTGATCGACTACACCCTGACGGTCTGCGCCTCCCCCGAATACATCGCGCGACGTGGCATGCCGCACACGCCCCAGGATTTGCAGCAGCACGATTGCCTGTCCTTCGCCTACCCGGCCGGGGATGACTGGCAATCGGTGGAAAAACGCTGGCGTTTGAGCGGCCCCGATGGCGAAGTGCTCGTCGACGTGAGTGGCCCGCTGCTGATCAATAGCTCTGCCGGTCTGCACCAGGCCGCGCGCAACGGTATGGGAATCATGATGCTGCCCGATGCACTGGTCGAACAGGATCTGCGCGAAGGCAAACTGGTCAGGGTGGTCGCCGATTACCCGCCACCGAGTCGGCCCATGCATTTGTTGTATGCCCCGGATCGCTACCGTTTGCCGAAGCTGCGGAAATTTGTCGAGTTTGCGATGCGTACGTGGGGCAAACCTGACGCCCTCCGTTCAACAATCGAAAGCTGAAAAGGACTTCAATCCATGCAGTACACGCTCAACGTTCGCAACTTGCGCCCCGATGAAACAGAGTCGGCGCGGCTGTTTCTCGGCGAGCATGGCTGGCGCCATCGCACCGGCGATGCCGAATCGTTCGCTCGCTTGATTGGCAATTCGCAACGCGCCGCCGTCGCTCTGCTCGACGACAACATTGTCGGCTTCGCCCGCGGCATCACTGATGAAATATCCAATGGCTATCTGTCGATGGTGGTGGTCGCTGATCATCATCAACGCAAGGGCATTGGCCGTGCGCTGGTTGAGCATGTGATGGGCGACAACCCTGACATCACGTGGGTGCTACGTGCGGGACGCGAGGGCGCAGAAGCCTTTTTCGCCAGCCTGGGTTTCGAAACTTCGCTGATTGCCATGGAACGCCCGCGCCTGAAATAACAACGACAGGGAAAATTCCCGACCACCAGACCGTTGCTCCG
>Ga0308159_1002753_pt1 | contig 19400 bp, 24 predicted proteins | sample PhyCR1_FD_201040 | JGI IMG/M metagenome (GOLD analysis project Ga0308159, IMG submission 201040) | Phyllosphere microbial communities from UC Gill Tract Community Farm, Albany, California, United States - DLSLC.R1 | ecosystem: Host-associated > Plants > Phyllosphere > Unclassified | place: USA... | reverse complement strand
GGCAGGATGTCGTGGTAGCTGGTGCTGCCCAGCACGTCGCCGGTGGCTTCGTCGGTCACCGCGAAGGCGAAGCGGTGGCCTTCCTCGCGCATCTTGAGCGCCGACTCGATGTAGGCGCGCGTCTGGGCCGGCTCGGGCACGGAAGTGACGCGCAGCTTCCACAACTCGCCGTCCGCCGCGGCCGCGGCCAGACCGGACTCGTGGTCGAGCGACAGCGGCACGAGACGCACGCCGCGCAGGGAGAGGGTGACGGGTTCGACGAAAGCCATGGCGACAAGCGATGGTGAAAGCTCAGACGCGCGGGTCGCCGTATCTGCCGCGGTACCAGCGGCGCGCCAGCTGCACGCCGCCGCCGCCGCCCAGGCCGACCAGCGCGATGCCGCCCATGGCACGGCCCGTGTAGCCCTCGGGCGCGAGGGCATCCCACCCCAGCGCCAGGCCCAGCCAGCGGCCGATCAGGGCGCCGACGAGGAAGCCGACCGCCTGCGCCACCCCCAGCAGCAGGAGCTGATGGTTCGATGGCTGCGTGTCCTCGCGTGGCTTCACGACGGGGCGGCCTCAGCGGTTGTTGCGCTGCATGAAGACGAGCTTCTCGAACAGCGTCACGTCTTGCTCGTTCTTGAGCAGCGCGCCCACCAGCGGCGGCACGGCGACCTTGTCGTCCTTGCTCTGCAGCGCCTCGAGCGGGATGTCCTCGGCCATCAGCAGCTTCAGCCAGTCCAGCAGCTCGCTGGTGGACGGCTTTTTCTTCAGGCCGGGCAGGTTGCGCACGTCGTAGAAGGTCTTCATCGCGGCCGTGAGCAGCTCCTGCTTCAGGCCGGGGAAATGCACGGCCACGATGCTCTTCATCGTCTCCGCGTCCGGGAACTTGATGTAGTGGAAGAAGCAGCGGCGCAGGAAGGCGTCGGGCAGCTCCTTCTCGTTGTTGGAGGTGATGAACACCACCGGCCGGTGCTTGGCCTTGACCAACTCGCGCGTCTCGTAGCAGTAGAACTCCATGCGGTCGAGTTCGCGCAGCAGGTCGTTCGGGAATTCGATGTCGGCCTTGTCGATCTCGTCGATCAGCAGCGCCACCGGCTCGTCGGCGGTGAATGCCTGCCACAGCACGCCCTTGACGATGTAGTTGTGGATGTCCTTCACGCGTTCGTCGCCGAGCTGCGAATCGCGCAGGCGGCTCACCGCGTCGTACTCGTACAGGCCCTGCTGCGCCTTGGTGGTCGACTTGATGTGCCACTGCAGCAGCGGCAGGCCCAGCGCCGCCGAGACCTCCTCGGCCAGCATCGTCTTGCCGGTGCCGGGCTCGCCCTTGACCAGGAGCGGGCGCTTGAGGGTGATGGAGGCGTTCACCGCCAGCATCAGGTCCTGCGTGGCGACGTAGTTGTCTGAACCCTTGAATTTCATGTGAGAGGCGCGCGGGGGGTGGAACAAAAGACACACCCGAAGGCGGCCGAGTCGCCAACGGGATGACGCTGCGGCGGGCCCTCGGGGAAGCGACCCATATAATCGAACGTTGGTGCGGAGACCCGATCTGCCACGAATTGTGCGCGCAAAATGAACAAGCTGTTGACCACGATGTTTGCCCTCGCTGTCGCTTCCGTGACGGCGACCGTTCAGGCCCAGAAGGTGACGCCGAACGCCGAGAACGGCGGCAAGAAGGTCGCGATGTGCGTGGGTTGCCACGGCATCGTGGGCTACCAGGCCAGCTTTCCCGAGATCCACAAGGTGCCCAAGATCGCGGGCCAGAGCGCGTCGTACATCACCGCCGCGCTCACGGCGTACAAGGGCGGCGACCGCAAGCACCCCACCATGCGTGCCATCGCCGACACGCTGACCGAGCAGGACATCGCCGACCTCGCGGCCTACTACAGCACGCTGGGCTTGGCCGAGGGCGACGCACCGCCGGCCGCCGTCGCCAGGCAGCCGAGCGAGAAGGTGCAGGCCCTCATCGCGCGCAACGCCGACAACAACTGCACCAAGTGCCACGGCGCCAACTTCAACACACCCAACGACGGCACCGTGCCCAAGCTGGCCGGCCAGTACGCCGACTACCTCTTCGTCGCGCTCAAGGCCTACAAGGCGGGCAGCCACCCGATGGTCGGTCGCTCCAACGCCGTCATGAGCACGCAGGTCAAGCCCTTCAGCAATGCCGAACTGAAGGAGTTGGCCAGCTACATCAGCACCCTGCCGGGCGAGCTGAAGACGGTGCCCGAATCGCGCCTGCATCACAGCAAGTAAGTGCCCTGCGCGCAGGTTCCCTGCGCTGCGCCCGGACCCGTCCGATGCCTGCCGGCTCACGCCCGCAGGCTTTTTTTCTGGGTGCTGCGGATCAGCTGGCGGCGAACTCCTCGGTGTCCACCTCCTGCGTGGCCTGCGCCGGATAGCGCGGCCCGCTCACGGTGCGCTGGTTGATCAACTCGCCGGCGCGGACGACGACGTCGGCGGGCAGTGGCAGCTCGGCGGCGGCCAGGTCCTCGCGCAGGTGGTCCAGGCTCGTGGTGCCGGGGATGGGCACGATGTCCTCGCCCTGCGCCAGCAGCCAGGCCAGTGCCAGCTGCGCAGGCGTGCACCCGGCCTCCCGGGCCAAGGCCTCGAAGGCGGGCAGCAGGGCCAGGTTGCGCGGATAGTGCTCGGCCGAGAAGCGCGGCATCGGGCGCCGGATGTCCTTGGCGTCCAGCCCACCCACGTCGGTGAGGCGGCCGGTGAGGAAGGCGCGGGCCAGCGGGCTGAAGGCGACGAAGGCGGTGCCGAGTTCGCGGCAGGCGGCCAGCACCGCGATCTCGGGGTTGCGCGTCCACAGCGAGTACTCGGTCTGCACCGCAGCGATGGGATGCACCGCATGCGCCTTGCGCAGCGTGCCGGCCGAGACCTCCGACAGGCCGATCGCCCGCACCTTGCCCGCCTCGACCAGGCGCGACAGCTCGCCCACCGACTCCTCGATCGGCACCTGCTTGTCCCAGCGGTGCAGGTAGTACAGGTCGATCACGTCGGTGCGCAGGCGGCGCAGGCTGTCCTCGCAGTTGCGTCGCAACGTGGCGGGCCGGCCGTCGATCACGCGGCGCGTCACGCCGTCGTCGCCCTTCACGCCGGCCATTCCGCCCTTGCTGCACAGGGTGATCTTCTGGCGATGCGGCGCGAGCACGCGGCCCACCAGCTCCTCGTTGGCGCCGAAGCCGTAGAGGGCTGCCGTGTCGAACAGCGTGACGCCGGCGTCCAGCGCGGCCATCAGCACCCGCTCGCCCTGCTCGGGCGAGGGCGGGGTGCCGTAGGCATGGCTCAGGTTCATGCAGCCCAGGCCGATGGCCGAGACCTCAAGATTCGCGATACGTCGTGTGTGCATGCGCAGAGCTTAGTCGGGGTTGGAAGGTCGGCAACGGTGCGCGGACTCTCTGCCAGGCCAGGTGCCGCCAGGAAGGCGTGCCGTAGCCGGCCACGAGGTCGTGGTCGATGGCCTGCCAGGCCGCGTCGGCTGCGTCGAGTCCCAGCGCCTCGATGAACGGCGCGTCCACGATGAAGCACTGGCGCCGGTACGGCAGCAGGAAGCCGCCGCGTCGCGAGGCGAAGACCTGCCGCGCCTCGTCATGGCGGGCGAACCACGCATGCAGCAGCAGGCCCGTGCGGGGCGCATGCCAGAAGTCGCCCATGTCCTCGTCGGGCGTTGCCGTGCCGCCCAGCACGCGACGGGCGTGGTCCCAATGCAGGAAGCCCACCTCGCGGGCCGCCGCCTGCAGGTGGTCGCCCAGGGTCCGCGTGTCGGCCTTGCCCTCGCGGCGGGCGCGGCTGAGCCGCACGCGGGCGCGCACCTTGAGCTCTTCCGCGGGTGCGGGGCCGCTCATCGCGCGTGGACCTCGGATGTCGCGTGGCCCGTGTCGGTCGCCACGGCGTCGAGCTGCGACAGCAGCGCGTCGAAGGCATCGCCGTCGAGGCGCAGCGCGCTCCACGCCTTGCCACAGACTGCGCCGACCGTTTGTGAGGCTTCTGTGTGCAACTGCCGGCCAGCGGGCCGCAACTGCACGGCGCCAGCCTCGCGGGCGAGCAGCCCGGTCTTTTCCAGCGGCAACAGCTGGCGCACGAGCGCCGAGGGCGGACAGTGAAGCTGCTTCGCCAAAGCCAGCGTGGCGAGCCGGCCGTGCGGCGACCGCGACAACGCATCCAGCAGCAAGAAGTCCATCTGTCCGATGCCGTGCCACATGCCCAGGTGTTCGTCCAGCCGCTGCTGCTGCCGCGCGTGGCTGCGGGCCAGGGCGAGGCCCAGGCGCAAGGCCTGCGGGTCGGTGGGGCGGCTCATGCGGCGCTCCCTTCCTGCGAAGGCGCAGGGACGGCGGCGGGCAGCAGTTCGGCCTGCCACAGCGCCAGCAACGAGGCCAGTTCGGCGTCGTAGTCGAAGGCAGGATCGTCACGCTCCTTCACGCGATCGATCACCTCGAAGCGGAAGGCGGCGGCGCCGTGCGTGCGCCAGGCCTGCTGCAACGCCTTGTCGCGGTGGGCGCCGCGCACGAGTTCGAAGCGCAGGCGATTGAGCACACCTTCTGCGTTGCGGCTGCTGCCCACGCGAAGCAGGCCCGCCGCCTCGCAGCGCACGGCGTAGACGCCCATGCACGGAAAAGCCTGCTTGTACTGGCGCGCGAGCTCTCGGCGCGCCTGGGCGGAAAGGATGGGGAACATGGCAGCACTCCAGGTGTTCGTCGGCGAGCCGGTCCCGCATGGGGCTCGAACGAAGACCGCAGTCTGTCCACGGAAGAAAGGTCGGGAGGGTGAGTGCCTCTTGAGCGGGGAGGCGCCCCTCAGCACCTGCCCGAATTTTACCCGGGTTATTCATGCCGGATCAAGCGATCCGGCGAGGGGGCCAGGTTCAGGCGTTCAACTGCTGCTCGAGCTGATGCAGCACCTGGTAGCAGGGCAGCACCTGCGCGATGCTGCTGTTGGGCTCGCGGCCTTCTTTGATGGCGGCGAAGAACTCGCGGTCCTGCAGCTCGATGCCGTTCATCGACACGTCGACCTGGCTCACGTCCACCGGCGTCTCGGGAGCCTTGCTGTGCGTCTGCACCAGATCGTCGTAGCGCGCGATGTAGGTTGCGGTGTCGCCGATGTAGCGGAAGAAGGTGCCCAGCGGCCCGTCGTTGTTGAACGAGAGGCTCAGCGTGCAGATGGCGCCGTTGGCCGCCTGCAGCTGGATGCTCATGTCCATCGCGATGCCCAGTTCCTTGTGGATCGGACCCTGGATGGCATTGGCCTTCACGATCGGGCTGCCGGCCTGGTAGGCGAACAGGTCCACGGTGTGGGCGGCGTGGTGCCACAGCAGGTGGTCGGTCCAGCTGCGCGGCTGGCCCAGCGCATTCATGTTGGTGCGGCGGAAGAAATACGTCTGCACGTCCATCTGCTGGATATTGAATTCGCCGGCAGCGATCTTCTTGTGCACGTACTGGTGGCTGGGGTTGAAGCGGCGGGTGTGGCCGACCATCGCGACCTTGCCGGTCTTCTTCTGCAGCGCCAGCACCTCCTCGCCTTCCTTGAGCACGTCGCACAGGGGAATCTCCACCTGCACGTGCTTGCCCGCCTCGAGGCAGGCCTTGGTCTGGGCCGCGTGCATCTGCGTCGGCGTGCACAGGATGACGGCGTCGACCTCGGGCAGCGCCAGGCTGTCGGCCAGGTCGGTCGTCACGTGGGCGATGCCGTACTGCTGGGCCGTCTCGCGCGTCTTCTCGAGGTCGCGGCTGACGAGCGAGACGACTTCGACGCCGTCGATGTTCTTGATGCCGTCCAGATGCTTGATGCCGAAGGCGCCGGCGCCGGCGAGTGCGACTTTGATGGTCATGTCAGGGTCCTTGGGGTTGTCAGCGGGATTCTTCGAGGATCAGGTGGCCCACGGCCGTGTTGGAGGCCGGCACGTGGAAGAAGCGGTGCGCCACCCTGGGCGGCGGGCCTTCGCCGTTCACGTCGGCCATGGCGCCGCGCGCGATGAGCCACATGACCAGCTCGATGCCTTCGCTGCCGGCCTCGCGCACGTACTCGATGTGCGGCACCTTTGCCAGTTCGGCCGGCTCGGCGATCAGGCGGTCGAGGAATCGGTTGTCCCAATCCGCGTTGATCAGGCCGGCGCGCGCACCCTGCAACTGGTGGCTCATGCCACCGGTGCCCCAGATGTGCACGTTCAGGTCTTCATCGAAGCTCTCGATGGCCTTGCGGATGGCGCGGCCGAGGTTGAAGCAGCGCTGGCCGCTGGGAATCGGGTACTGCACCACGTTCACGGCGAAGGGGATCACCGGGCAGGGCCAGGCGCCGCTCTTCGGGTCCTGCTCGCCGCACATCAGCGACAGCGGCACCGTGAGGCCGTGGTCCACGTCCATCTTGTTGACGAGCGTGAGGTCGAAGTCCTGCTGGATCACGCTCTGCGCGATGTGGCTGGCCAGCTCGGGGTGGCCCACCACCTTGGGCACGGGGCGCGGGCCCCAGCCTTCGTCGGCCGGCTGGTACTCGGCGGCGGTGCCGATGGCGAAGGTCGGGATCATGTCCAGGCTGAAGGCCGTGGCATGGTCGTTGAAGACCAGGAACACGACGTCGGGCTTGTTGTCCTTCATCCATTGCTTGGAGAAGTCGTAGCCGGCGAAGAGGGGCTTCCAGTAGTCTTCCTTCGTCTTGCCCAGGTCCAGCGCCGCGCCGATGGCGGGCACGTGCGAGGTGTAGACGGATGCGGTGATGCGGGCCATGTCAGTTCGCTTTCGTGGGATGGTGGGCGCCCTGCGGCTGGCGATGGGCTTGCGCATCGCCGTCCTCGCCCACGTAGCGGTTGCCGTCCACGCGGCGGCCGCCCCGGATCATCATGTTGCGGTATTCCTCTTCGGTCATGCCGGTCATCGAGCCCGCCATCTGCTGGAAGCTTTTGCCGTCGGTGGCGCCGATCTTGGCGAGGAAGTAGATGTTGCCGCCGGTGCGCATGCACCAGTTGAGGTCGCGCGCCAGCACGGCCTGCTTCTGCTCCTCGGTCATCGGCCATTGGTCGAGGTAGGCGCGTTCGTCGGCCTTGAAGCGCTCCCGGTTCTCGGCCTTCATCAGGCTCATGCAGAACTGGTTGAGCCAGTAGCCTTTGCGGCTCTGCTCGGCGTCGAAGATGATCGTGCCGGGCACGTCCAGGTAGGGTTTGTCGAGTGCCATGGAAATGGACTCCTTACTTGACTTCTTCAGGCCAGTAGAGGCGCATGGGGTTGTCCACCAGCAGCTTCTTCTGAAGCTCGGCGGTCGTCGCGATGTGCGGGATGAAGTCCACCAGCAGGCCGTCGTCGGGCATGTGGTCCTTCAGGTTGGGGTGTGGCCAGTCGGTGCCCCACAGCACGCGGTCGGGGAACTGTTCCACGATGCGGCGCGCGAAGGGCACCACGTCGCGGTACGCGTTCTGCTCGCCGTCCAACGCCTTGGGGCCGGCCACCGACAGGCGCTCGGGGCAGCTCACCTTGCTCCACACGTTGTCGTGCTCGCGCATAAACTTCTCGAAGAGGGCGAACTCCGGCCCGTCCACCGGCTTGGTCACGTCGGGGCGGCCCATGTGGTCCACCACCACCGTGGTCGGCAGCGCGGTGAAGAAGTCCCACAGCTCGGGCAGGTCCACCGCCTCGAAATAGATGACCACGTGCCAGCCCAGCTTGGCGATGCGGCCGGCGATCTCCATCAGCTCGTCCTTGGGCGTGAAGTCCACCAGCCGCTTGACGAAGTTGAAGCGCACGCCGCGCACGCCGGCATCGTGCAGTTGCTGCAGTTCCTCGTCGCCAATGCTGCGCTTGATCGTCGCCACGCCGCGCGCCTTGCCGTTCGAGGACTGCAGCGCATCGACCAGCGCGCGGTTGTCCGCGCCGTGGCAGGTGGCCTGCACGACCACGTTGCGCGCGAAGCCCAGGTGGTCGCGCAGGGCGAAGAGCTGGGCCTTGCTGGCGTCGCAGGGCGTGTACTTGCGCTCGGGCGCATACGGAAATTCGGCTCCCGGGCCGAACACGTGGCAGTGCGCATCGACGCTGCCGGCCGGCACCTGGAACTTCGGCTTGCTCGGGCCGGTGTACCAGTCCAGCCAGCCGGCGGTCTTCTCGAAGGGGCCGGAGGTGGGTTTGCTCATGGTGTCTCTCTCTTCCTGGACGGAGGGTTCAATCGGGTTGGATGTTGGCTTCGCGCACCAGCTTGGCGTAGCGCACGCGCTCCTCGTGCAGCAGCCGGACCAGCATGTCGCGGCTTCCCGGCATCGCCTCGCCGCCGACGGCGGACATGCGTTCGCGCACCTCGGGCAGCTTCAGCGCCTTCTGGACTTCGGCGTGCAGCCGCTCGACGATGGGCATGGGCGTCTTCGCGGGCGCCATCACCGCGTACCAGACCGAGGACTCGAACCCCTTGAAGCCCGATTCGGCGATGGTCGGCGCGTCGGGGAAGATCGGCGAGCGCTCGGGGCTGAGCACGGCCAGCACCTTCAGCCGGCCGCTGCCGACCAGGGGCTTGACCTCCAGCGCGTTCATCGCGATCAGCGGCACCTGGCCGCTGGCCACGTCGGTGACGGCCTGCGCGCCCCCCTTGTAGGGCACGTGCATGAGGTCGATGCCGGCCGCGTGCGTGAACAGCTCGGCCGCCATGTGCGGCGTGGAACCGTTGCCCGGCGAGGCGAAGGAAATGGTGCCCGGCTTGGCTTTCGCGGCTGCGATCAGGTCGGCGATGTTGCGGTAGGGCACGTTCGCGTTCGCGGCGATCACCACCGGCACGCGGCCCACCAGCGATACCGCCACCAGATCGGTCTCGGCGTCGAAAGGCTGCGGCTTGTACAGCGCCATGTTCGCGGCCAGGGCGTTGGCGGCCATCAGCAGCGTGTGGCCGTCGGGCTTGGCGCCGATGACGTACTTGACCGCGATGTTGGTCCCTGCACCGGGCCGGTTGTCGATGATGATCGGCTGCCCCAGGCTTGCGCCCAGCGCCTGACCCAGCGTGCGCGCGACCGCATCCACCGCGCCGCCGGCGGAGTAGCCGACCACCAGATTGATCGGCCGGTCCGGGTAGCCCGCCTGCGCCCAGGACCCCGCGGAGCTCAGTGCAGTGGCGCCGGCCGCGGCGGCCAGCAGGTGGCGGCGAACGGGAGAGAAAGCGCGCATGGCGGCTCCTTGGTGGTGCTGGACGATCAGTCGATGTACTTGAGGCCGGCCTTCTCGAGCGGCTCGCGCATCTTGTAGTAGTCCAGGCCCAGCGTGCCGGCCGCGAAGATGTCGCGCTTGCCGCCTTCGTTGGCTTCGCGCTTGCGCGCGGCTTCCAGCGTCTTCGCGGCGATGCCGCGCGGCACGCAGACCACGCCGTCGTCGTCGGCCACGACCACGTCGCCGGGCGTGACGTAGGCGCCGGCGCAGACAATCGGGATGTTCACCGAGCCCGGCGTGGCCTTGATGGTGCCCTTGGACGACACATAGCGGCTCCAGACCGGGAACTTCATCTCGCGCAGCACCTTGGTGTCGCGCACGCCGGCCTCGATGATCAGCGCGCGGGCGCCACGGGCCTGGAAGCTGGTGGCGAGCAGGTCGCCGAAGTAGCCATCGCTGCACTCGGCGGTGACGGTAGCGACCACGATGTCGCCGGGGCGGATCTGCTCGGCCGCCACGTGCATCATCCAGTTGTCGCCGGGCTGCAGCAGCACCGTCACTGCGGTGCCGGACACGGCCACATCCTGCTGGATGGGCCGCATGTAGGGCTTCATGAGGCCGACGCGCCCCATGGCCTCGTGCACGGTGGCCGAGCCGAAGGCGGCCAGCGCGTCGGCCGTCTCGCGGTCGGTGCGCTCGATGTTGCGATAGACGACGCCGAGTTCGTACATGGGATGTGCTCCTGGAATGGGGTTACTGGCCCTTGGCCTTCAGTGCGGCGTCCAGCCGCGGGAAGACGCGCCGGGCGTTGCCTTCGAAGACCTGGTAGCGCTCGTCGTCCGTCAGGTTGGCGGTGGCATTGACGTAGCGCTTGGTGTCGTCGTAGTAGTGGCCGGTCTGCGGGTCGATGCCGCGCACGGCGCCGATCATCTCGCTGGCGAAAAGAATGTTCTTGACCGGGATCACCTTGGTCAGCAGGTCGATGCCCGGCTGGTGGTAGACGCAGGTGTCGAAGAAGATGTTGTTGAGCAGGTGCTCTTCGAGCAGCGGCTTCTTCATCTCCTGCGCCAGGCCGCGGAAGCGGCCCCAGTGGTAGGGCACCGCGCCACCGCCGTGCGGGATGACGAACTTCAGCGTCGGGAAGTCCTTGAACAGGTCGCCCTGGATGCACTGCATCACGGCCGTGGTGTCGGCATTGAGGTAGTGCGCGCCGGTGGTGTGGAAGCAGGCGTTGCAGCTGGTGCTCACGTGGATCATCGCGGGGATGTCGTACTCCACCATCTTCTCGTAGATGGGGTACCAGTGGCGGTCGGTCAGCGGCGGGCTGGTCCAGTGGCCGCCGCTCGGGTCGGGGTTCAGGTTGATGCCGACGTTGCCGTACTGCTCGACGCACTTCACCAGCTCGGGGATGCAGGTCTTCGGGTCGACGCCGGGCGACTGCGGCAGCATCGCGGCAGGGATGAAGTGCTCGGGGAAGAGCTGCGAGACGCGGTAGCACAGCTCGTTGCAGATCGCGGCCCAGGTGCTCGACACCTCGAAGTCGCCGATGTGGTGCGCCATGAAGCTGGCGCGCGGGCTGAAGATGGTCAGGTCGGAGCCGCGCTCCTTCATCAGCCGCAGCTGGTTCTGCTCGATGGATTCGCGCAGCTCGTCGTCGCTGATCTTCAGATCGGCCGGGTTGGGCTTGGCCGACGGGTCCTGGATGCCGGCGATCTGGGCGTTGCGCCAGTTCTCCAGCGCCTTGGGCGCGGTGGTGTAGTGGCCGTGGCAGTCGATGATCATCGCTTGGTTCTCCAGAGTGCTTGTTCGGTGAAGGGGGAGGGCGCGTCAGGCCGGCTGCATGCCCTGGCGGCGCTTGGCTTCGGCCGCATCGGGCGAGGCCATGAAGGCGAGCAGTTGCCGCGCGGCTTCGGCATTCGGCGAGCCGGCGACCACGCCTGCCGAGAAGACCGTGTCGATGGCGATGGCCGGCGGCAGCGGGCCGACGATGTCGATGCCCTCGACGTGCATCAGCTCGCTCAGTTGCTGGAAGCCCAGCGCCACCTGGCCCTGCGCCACCAGCGAGCCCACGGGCACGCCGGGCGGCGCCTGCACCGTGCGTGCCTTCACGTCATCGGCGACGCCCCAGCGCTCGAAGAGCTTCTGCAAGGCCACGCCGCTCGGGCCGGTCGAGTAACCGACGGTGGGCGCCGCCAGCACGGCCGCGCGCACCGCGTCTTCGCTGCCGAGATCGGGGTGCGCGGTGCCGGCACGCACCGCCACCGCGGTGCTGGACAGCATCAGGTCGACCTTGCTGCCCGGAACCACGCGGCCGGCCGCGAGCAGCTTGTCGATGGCATCCGACGCGAGGAACACGAGGTCGAAGGCCTCGTCGCCGGCCTGCACGCGCTTGGCCGCATCGACGCCGCCGACCGACTCGATCGCGACCGGGGCGCCGCCGCGCGCCTGCCAGGCGGCCGACAGGTCGGCCAGCACTTGGCGCGTGGCCATGGACGAGATGCCTTGGAGGGAAGCGGTCATGCGGGGGTGTCTCCGGTGCCGCCGCGAGCACGTGCGGCGGGGGTGTTCTTGCCGTCGATTCTCCGAAGCCGTGCCCGCCGGGCAAAGGGCCACCGGCCGCTATCAGATAGATCAATCCGGCATATCCGGTGGTATGGTTCTTCTTTCTGCGATACCTCCTGTCACCGTCCCGTGGACCTCAAGCAACTCGAGTACTTCGTGCGCGTGGCCGAACTGGGCAGCTTCACCCGTGCCTCCCAGGCCCTGGACGTGGCGCAGCCGGCGCTGTCGCGCCAGGTGCGGCTGCTGGAGGTCGAGCTGCGCCAGAACCTGCTGGTGCGCAACGGCCGCGGGGTCACGCTGACCGACGCCGGGGCGCTGTTGCTGGAGCACGGGCGCGGCATCCTGCACCAGATGGCGCGTGCGCAGGAGGAGCTGGCCGGCGCCCGCGGCGGCTTGGCCGGGCGGGTGGCCCTGGGCCTGCCGCCGAGCGTGGCGCGGGCCTATGCCGTGCCTCTCACCCGGGCCTTCCGCCAGCGGCTGCCCCAGGCCAGGCTGTCGATCACCGAAGGCCTGACCCTCGCGATGCAGGAGGCGCTGACGGCGGGCCGCCTCGACATCGCGGTGCTCTACAACGCGCGGCCAACGGCCGGCCTGGAAATCCAGCCGCTGATGGACGAGGAACTGGTGCTGGTGCAGCCGCGCCCGCCCGGCCTGGCCGAGGACCCGCCGCCGCCGCCGCTGCCGCTGGCCGCGTTGGCAGGCCTGCCGCTGGTCATTCCCAGCCGGCCCAATGCGATCCGCATGCAGGTCGAATCCGAACTGGCGGCCCTGGGCTTGCATCCGCAGGTGGCGCTGGAGATCGACGGCGTGCCCGCCATCCTCGAACTGGTTGCCGACGGCCTGGGCGTCGCCGTGCTCACCCGCCATGCCGTGGCCAGTTCGGTGCGGCCTTCGGCCTACACCGTGCGGCGCATCGGCATGGAAGGCGGCCCCTCGCTGCACGTTCGGGCCTGGCTGGCCATCAGCGCCCAGCGGCCCGCCACGCGCACGCAGCAGGCGGCGCTGGCGCTGTTGCGCGAGGTGGTCGGCGCCGCCCCGGCCGGGCCGTCACGAACGTACTGAGCTGCCTGCCGGCGCGCATCGGGCGGTCGGTGCGGCCCGATGGGAGGCTGCCGCCGCCCGTGCGGGCCTGGACGATCGCTGCCCGGCGTCAGAGCCTGGGCAACTGGGCCTTCGCGATCACCTCGCTCCAGCGCCGGATGTCCGCCGCCAGGAAGTCGCGCAGCGCCGCCGGGCTGCTGCCCTGGGCGCGCATGTTCAGGGCCTGCAGCTGCTTCTTCACGTCGTCCTGCTGGGCGGCGGCCTGCACGGCGCGCGACAGCCTGTCGACGATGGCCGCGGGCGTCTTCGCCGGCACGGCCAGGCCGTTCCAGGAGCTGACGTCGAAGCCCGCCAGCGCACCACCGCTCTCGCGCACCGCCGGGACCTGGGGCAGCTCGGGCGCGCGTTCGCGGCCCAGCACCGCCAGCGCGCGCAGCGCCTTGCCTTGCAGGTGCGGCATCAGCGGGCCGAGGATGTCGACTAGCACGTCGATCTCGCCGCCGCGCACGGCCGTGACCACCGGCGGTGTGCCGTTGAAGGGCACGACCTGGGCATCGATGCCGGCCGAGAGCTTGAGCAACTCGGCCGCGAGGTTCTGCGTGGTGCCGATCTGCGGCGTGCCGATGTTGAGCTTGCCGGGGTTCGCGCGGGCGTGGGCGAGCAGCTCGGCCAGCGTCTTGAAGCGGCTGTTCTCGGCCACCGCGATCGCCAGGTCGAAGCGCGCCATCTGCGAGACCGGGGCGAAGTCGGCCAGCGTGTCGAAAGGCAGCTTCTTGAACAGCGCTGCGCTGACGGCGGTGCCGCTGGAGATCAGCAGCAGCGTGTGGCCGTCGGGCTCGGCGCGTGCCACCACCTCGCCGGCCACCACGCCGCCGGCGCTGGGCCGGTTGTCCACCACCACCGGCTGGCCCAGTGCCGCGGCCAGCTTCTGGCCCACCGCGCGCGCCGTCAGGTCGGCCGCACCGCCGGCTGCGTTGGGCACCACGAGGCGCAGGGGCCGGGACGGAAAGGCAGGCTGCGCCGGCGCGGTGCGGGCGGCGCCCAGCAGGGCCAGCGCGCCGGCACCCTGCAGCAGAACACGGCGGTCGAGGGACATGGGGAAGGTCTCCGGAATCCTGGAATGAATCGGCCTGCGCGCCCGTGCGGCGAGCACGGGCACCCGGGCATGTTGCAGCAACGGGCTCAGGCGCGCGTGGCGCGGCGCTGCACGCAGTCCACGTAGGCGTTGCCGTCGGGCGGGCGGCCGGCGCGCTGGCTCTCCCACATCATGCGGCCCAGGCACTCCATGGCCTCGTGATGCGCATCGAGCAGCGAGCCGCGGCGGGCCGTGAGCAGTTCCACCGCCTGGCGAATGCCGCGCGGCTGGTCGATCGAGCACTGCTCGCTGATCGACAGGTGCATCGACAGGTGGAGGAAAGGGTTCTCGCGGCCGTCCTGGCCGTCGTAGACGCGGGCCACCGCGGCGTCGGCATCTGCCAGGTCGGCGTGGTACTCGGGATGCCGTTCGATCCACTCGCTGGCGATGAGCTCCAGCGCCTCCATCGGCTGGCCGCTGCGGCCCTTGGCGTAGACGTTGCAGAAGAAGCGCCGCACTTCTTCCTGGGAAGGATTGAACATGGTGCGGCGAGGGTAGCACCGGCCCCGGCCCCCCGTCTGGCGGGGTTGGCCGACAGCGGAGGGTCATGCGGCTCGTGCAAGATGTCGGGCGGTGCCCGCCTCGGGCCATCGCATTCCCCCTGTTCTTCATGACCGTCCCCGATCCCGCGCGCCCCTGGACCACCGAACTCGGCTCGCGCATGCGCGAGCACTTCTTCCTCAAGGCCGTGGGCACCACGGTGTGGGTGTGGATCTTCTTCGTCGGCTACTTCTACATGCTGCGCCACCCGGCGTACCCGGTGACCGTGATGCCGCTGACCTGGCTGGACCACCAGGTGCCCTTCGAGCCGGCGGCCCTCGTGCCCTACCTGTCGCTGTGGCTGTACGTGGGCATCGCGCCGGGGCTGCAGCGCGGCTTCTGGCCGCTGCTCGCCTACGGGCTGTGGGCGGCCGCGCTGTGCGCGGTGGGCCTGGGCATCTTCCACTTCTGGCCCACCCAGATCCCGCCCATGCCGATCGATCCCACGGCGCCGGGCTTCGCCCTGCTGCAGGGCATCGACGCGGCCGGCAATGCCTGCCCGTCGATGCACGTGGCCATCTCGGCCTTCACCGTGCTTTGGGTGGAGCACCTGTTGCGCCGTGCCGGGGCGCCGGCCTTGCTGCGGCTGGCCAACCTCGCGTGGTTCCTGGCGATCGCCTGGTCGACCCTGGCCGTCAAGCAGCACGTGGCACTGGACGTGCTGGCCGGTGCGGCACTCGGCGGCGTGTTCGCCGTGGCCTCGCTGCGCTGGCGGCCCGCGGAGCGGCCGGCCCCTTCCGAGGCACCTCGAACGGCTATCATGAGCCGACAGTGACCCCCCAGCGACGCGGCATGTGCCCGTCCTGCCGGGCGGGTCGGACACATCACAGACGAATGGGCCCGGCCGGCGACCCCTGCGGCGCCGGACCGAGACGAGGACGGACCCCGCACACATGAGTTCGCTGAAGGAATTGCAGGACCTGATCCAGGAGAAGTACGGCATCGACCCGGCCACGCTGGACCCGAACGAGTCCATGCGCGACAAGGGCTTCGATTCGCTGGCCATCGTCGAATTCCTGTTCGAGATCGAGGACCGCTTCAAGATCTCCATGCCCGACCCCGATCCCAGCATCGAGACGCTGGCCGGCCTGGCCGCCGTCGTCGACCGCGTGCGTGCCGAGGCAGCGGCCTCGGCCGAACAGCAGCAACAGCCCGCCGCCTGATGGCCGACGCGCGGGTTGCCGTCACCGGTCTGGGCGTCGTCGCGCCCCACGGCGATGACCCGCAGGCGATGTTCGCGGCGCTCATGCGCGGCGAGTCGGCGCTCAAACCCCTCTTTCCCGAACTGGCCAGGCCCGCTGCCGCGGCCACCATCGACTTCGACGAGAGCCGCTGGTTCACCAAGCTGCAGTTGGCCGGCGTCGACCGCGTGAGCCAGCTGGCCGTGGCCGCGGCCGACTTCGCGGTGAAGGACGCGGGCGCCCTCGACGTCGATCCCGAGCGGCTCGGCGTCTTCGGCGGCTGCGGCATGGGTGGAGCGACTGCCCTCGAGGCCGCCTACCGCGGCGGCATGGCCACCGCGGGCGGGCGCGTGCCGCCGCTCACGATCCCGGCCTTCATGCCCAACGCGCCGGCCTCACAGGTCGCGATGCGCCAGCGGGCGCAGGGGCCGGTCTTCACCTACTCCGTGGCGTGCTCCTCGTCGGCCGTGGCCATTGCCGAAGCCGCTAAGGCGGTTGCACGCGGCGAAGTCGACGTGGCCATCGCCGGTGGCGCCGAGTCGCTCATCGTGCCCGGCGTCGTGATGGCTTGGCAGGCCATGCAGACCCTGGCGGCCTTTCCGGCCGGCGACGCACAGGCCGCCGCCACGGCGGTGAAGCCCTTCGCGGCCGACCGCAGCGGCTTCGCGCTCGGCGAGGGCGCCGCCTTCCTGGTGCTCGAGTCCGAGGAGCGTGCGCGTGCGCGCCAGGCCCGGCGCTACGCGCTGCTCTCCGGCTGGGGCCACAGCTGCGACGCCACGCACCTCACCAAGCCCGACGCGCCCGGCCAGGCGCGGGCGCTGCGCGCGGCGCTGGCGATGGCCGGCCTGCGGCCCCAGGACGTCGGCTACTGCAACGCCCACGGCACGGCCACCAAGATCGGCGACCCCATCGAGCGCGACGCGCTCGCGCTGGTGTGGGGCGATGCGATCGAGGGGCTCAAGGTCAGTTCGACCAAGGCGCTACACGGCCACCTGCTGGGTGCGGCCGGTGCGCTCGAGGCCGTGATCACGCTGCTGGCGCTGCAGCACCGGCAGCTGCCGCCCAACGCGCACTGCGCCGAGATCGACCCGGCCTGCCAGCTGAACCTCGTGGGCGCGCAGGGCGAGGCCGCGCCTGCGCTCGCCGCGGCGGTGAGCAGCTCCTTCGCCTTCGGTGGCAGCAACGCCGTGCTGCTGTTCGAACGGGCCTGACCGTCATGCGAGGGGCTCTATGCGCCGTGCTGGCGCTCATCCCGGTCATGGCCATGGCCCAGGCCGCTTCGCCGGCGCGTCCCAGCTGGGGCGCCATCGCCTCCAGCTACCCGGCCTACGGCTACGCCTTCGAGCATCCGACGCGCGAGGCGGCCGAGCACGAGGCGCTCAACCAGTGCCGGCGCAACGCACGCAAGCCCGCCGGCTGCGAGGTGCGCTCCACCTTCGACCGCGCCTGCGGGGCGTACGCGCAGGGCAACTTCGGCGAGTGGGGCGCCGCGGTGGCGCCGGGCGCGAACGAGGCCGCCCAGGCCGCCGCGAGGCAGTGCGACAACCATCTGCCCACGGAGCCGTGCAAGGTGGTCGTGCGCGCCTGCTCGCCGCGCTGATCAGAGCATCGCCGAGATGCGTTGCGCCGCGGCCTGCAGCGGCGGCAGCATCGTGTCCTGCATCACCTTGGCGCTCGTGCGGTTGGCCTGGCCGCTGATGTTCAGCGCGGCGACCACGCGCCCGGCGCGGTCGACGATGGGGGCGGCGATGGAAATCATGCCTTCCTCCAGCTCCTGGTTGGTCAGGGTCCAGCCCTGGCGGCGCGCCTGCGCGATGCGCGCCTCGATCGCCGCGGGGTCGGTCAGCGTGTGGCGGGTGAACGCCTGGATCTGCGAGGCCGCCAGGCGTTCGCGCGCCTGCTCCGGCGGCAGGCCGCCCAGCAGCAGCCGGCCCATGGAGGTGCACCAGGCCGGCAGGCGTGAGCCCACGCCCAGCGTGACGCGCATGATCTTCTGCACCGGCACCCGCATCACGTAGACCACGTCGGTGCCGTCGAGCACGGCGATGGAGCAGGACTCCTGCACCTGCCGTGCGAGCGCCTCGAGTTCCGGCTCGGCGAGGCTCCAGATCGGCATCGACGAGAGGTAGGCGAAGCCCAGGTCGAGGATGCGCGGGGTGAGCGCGAAGAGCCGGCCGTCGCTTTCCACATAGCCCAGGGTCTGCAGCGTCAGGAGGATGCGGCGTGCGCCCGCGCGCGTGAGGCCGGTGGCCGCGGCGACGTCGCTCAGGGTCTGGCGCGGCGCCTGCGCGCTGAAGGACCGGATCACCTGCAGCCCGCGCGCGAAGGACTGCACGTAGCTGTCTCCGGGGACGGGGCCGTCGGCGGGTGGAGCGCTGTCGCGCGGTGTCTTGCTGCGGGTTGCCATGGGCTGCGTCCTGGGTCTAGAATTCATTATACGAACACATGTTCGATATACGAACAAATTGATCGCACGTGGGCCGCTGCATCGGGCGTGCGCGCATCCGGTGCGCGTTCGTGCCCTGCCCTGCGATTCCCCTGCCTGGAGACCGCTTCCCATGATCGACAAGATCGCGCGCTCGGTGGCCGACGCGCTGGCCGACACGGCCGACGGCGCCACGGTGCTCATCGGCGGCTTCGGCACCGCCGGCATCCCCAACGAGTTGATCGACGGCCTGATCGAGCAGGGCGCCAAGGACCTCACCGTCGTCAACAACAACGCCGGCAACGGCGATGCCGGCCTGGCCGCGCTGCTCAAGGCGGGGCGCGTGCGCAAGATCATCTGCAGCTTCCCGCGCCAGGCCGACAGCCATGTCTTCGACGCGCTGTACCGCAGCGGCCAACTGGAGCTGGAACTGGTGCCGCAGGGCAACCTGGCCGAGCGCATCCGCGCCGCCGGCGCGGGCATCGGTGCCTTCTTCTGCCCCACGGGCTACGGCACCGAGCTGGCGGGCGAGCGCGAGACGCGCGTGATCGATGGCCGGCACTACGTCCTGGAGTACCCCATCCACGGCGACCTGGCGCTCATCAAGGCCGAGCGCGGCGACCGCTGGGGCAACCTCGTCTACCGCAAGGCCGCGCGCAACTTCGGCCCGGTGATGGCGATGGCGGCCAGGAAGACCGTGGCCACCGTGCACGAGATCGCCGAGCTGGGCAGCATGGACCCCGAGACCATCGTCACACCCGGCATCTTCGTGAGCCGCATCGTGAAGATCGGGCGCGTCGCCACGCAGGCCGGCGGCTTCAAGAAGGCCGCCTGAAGGAGACATGCCGATGGCTTACCAACGCCGCACCAAGGACCAGCTCGCCGCCCGCGTGGCGCAGGACATCTTCGACGGCGCCGTCGTCAACCTCGGCATCGGCCAGCCCACGCTGGTGGCCAACCACCTGCCCGCGGGCCGCGAGGTCATCCTGCACAGCGAGAACGGCATCCTGGGCATGGGCCCGGCGCCGGCCGGGGGCGCCGAGGACTACGACCTCATCAACGCCGGCAAGCAGCCCGTGACGCTGCTGCCCGGCGGCGCGTACTTCCACCATGCCGACAGCTTCGCGATGATGCGGGGCGGCCACCTCGACATCTGCGTGCTGGGCGCCTTCCAGGTCTCGGCCACCGGCGACCTCGCGAACTGGAGCACCGGCGAGCCCGGCGCCATCCCGGCCGTCGGTGGCGCCATGGACCTGGCCATCGGCGCCAAGCAGACCTGGGTCATGATGGACCTGCTCACCAAGACGGGCGAGAGCAAGGTCGTCGAGCGCTGCAGCTACCCGCTCACCGGCATCGGCTGCGTCAAGCGCGTGTATTCCGACCTGGCGACACTCGAATGCACGCCACAGGGCCTGAAGCTCATC
>Ga0308159_1002752_pt1 | contig 19413 bp, 23 predicted proteins | sample PhyCR1_FD_201040 | JGI IMG/M metagenome (GOLD analysis project Ga0308159, IMG submission 201040) | Phyllosphere microbial communities from UC Gill Tract Community Farm, Albany, California, United States - DLSLC.R1 | ecosystem: Host-associated > Plants > Phyllosphere > Unclassified | place: USA... | reverse complement strand
CTTGAATGTATTCACAGCTCAAATGTGGGTGGGGGCTTGCCCCCGATAGCGCCGGCCCAGGCACCGCCGCACTCAACTGGTGCAGCGCTGTAAAATTTCAAACGCCAAACCATCCCCCACACGACAATCGCGCCGCTTTACGACAATCATTCTCAGCCTGGCATGGCCGCTGCAACACCTTGAATCATTCCAAACCGTTCAGGGAGCAACACAATGAACACACAACTCAAACCCACCCTAGGCACTCTGCATTTATGGGGCATTGCAGTCGGGCTGGTGATTTCCGGCGAATACTTCGGCTGGAGCTACGGCTGGGGCGTCGCCGGCACCTTGGGCTTCCTGGTGACCTCATTGATGGTCGCCGCCATGTACACCTGCTTTATCTTCAGTTTCACCGAGTTGACTACCGCCATTCCTCACGCCGGCGGCCCCTTTGCCTACAGCCGTCGCGCCTTTGGTGAGAAAGGCGGCTTGATTGCCGGCCTCGCCACCTTGATCGAATTCGTATTCGCGCCACCGGCCATCGCCCTGGCCATCGGCGCTTACCTGAATGTGCAGTTCCCGGCACTCGACCCGAAACACGCGGCCGTCGGCGCGTACATCGTGTTCATGGGCCTGAACATCCTCGGCGTGAAACTCGCCGCCACCTTCGAGTTGGTGGTGTGTGTACTCGCCGTCGCCGAATTGCTGGTATTCATGGGCGTGGTCGCCCCCGCGTTCAGCTTCAGCAACTTCGCCCTGAACGGCTGGGCCGGCTCCGACACCTTCGGCGCCCCGGCGATTGCCGGGATGTTTGCGGCGATTCCGTTTGCCATCTGGTTCTTCCTCGCCATCGAAGGCGCGGCCATGGCGGCTGAGGAAGCGAAAGATCCCAAGCGCACCATTCCAAAAGCCTACATCAGCGGCATCCTGACCCTGGTGATCCTGGCCATGGGCGTGATGTTCTTCGCCGGCGGCGTAGGCGACTGGCGCACCCTGTCGAATATCAACGACCCATTGCCACAGGCGATGAAAACCGTGGTGGGCGACAGCTCCGGCTGGCTGCACATGCTGGTGTGGATCGGCCTGTTCGGCCTGGTCGCGAGCTTTCACGGGATCATCCTCGGCTACTCACGACAGTTCTTCGCCCTGGCCCGCGCCGGCTACCTGCCGTCTTTCCTGGCCAAATTGTCGCGTTTTCAGACACCCCACCGGGCAATCCTCGCCGGCGGCGTGGTCGGCATCGCCGCCATCTACAGCGACGGCCTGATCAACCTGGGCGGCATGACGCTGACCGCAGCGATGATCACCATGGCGGTATTCGGCGCCATCGTGATGTACATCATGAGCATGCTCAGCCTGTTCAAACTGCGTAAGACCGAACCGCTGCTGGAGCGCACCTTCCGCGCGCCGGGCTACCCGATCGTACCGGGCATCGCCCTGGTGCTGGCGGTGGTGTGCCTGGTGGCCATGGCCTGGTTCAACGCGCTGATCGGGTTGATTTTCCTGGGTTTTATGGCGGTGGGCTTCATCTACTTCCAACTGACCGGGCAAGACCGCGCCGATGCACCGGCAGATGCGATGTTGACCGGGCTCTAAGGTTAATGAGGCGGAACAGGCCTACACTGAACTACTAAGAAAGCCTGTTACTCAAAGCCGTTATTACCGTGGGAAAACTCTCCCACGGTAGTCCGCCTCAAGGAGAGCCTTATGCCGTGGTATGCGTGGTTGATTATGGTAGTCGCGATCGGGTCGATCGTCGGCGGGTTGATGATGCTGCGCGACAGCGCCAACAAGGTGGAACTCACCGACGAACAACGCAAGCGCGTGGCCGAGCGCAACGCTCAGGCGGATGCCAAAGACGCGCAGGATCGCTAGGCGCTTTTATTCCCAGTCCGCCTTGGCAATCTGCAACCCGTGCTGCCCCTTATAGGCAGCACGCTCCGGCTGGCTCCAGCCTTCCAGCAACCCCTCCTCCAGCTTATAGATCTCCACCCCCAACGGCCGACACACCGTCAGCGGGTCTTGCGCCTCCGGCCCCCACATCGGCAGCGACAGATCGCCGCCCGGGCACGTCGACAGCGCGCACAACACATCAATCTCGGCAAAAAACTCCAGGTAATCGCCCTTCTGCGCCGGGCAAGCCTTCATGAAATACATGTCGTCATGGTTGAGGCCGGTGCACTGGAAAATATTCAACACGTCATGCACGTCGAATTCCGTCAGGCCATGGGGCAATACCGCACGGGTGAGGTTGGAGTGGCAATGGTGGTGAAAGTCCTCACCGGTGAGCATGCGGTTCACATAGGGGTCACAGCGCGTACCGAGCAAATCGTGAAGTCGCCCGCCGTGCTCATCGATGCCGTAACCGGCCAGGCTGTCATCGGTGATTGTCACCAGGGGCCTTAGAAATGGCAGGTTCGACCACAACCGGTCATGAGTACTGACATGCGCGCCCTGCAACTGGCGAGTGCGCGCCGCCCAAAGGCGTTCGCGAGGGTCGTTGGCATTCCAAATGTTAAAGTCGCCCACCTGCGGACCGACCGGCGTGGTAACACGGAACACGTGCCCGGCGGGAACCTTCCACGCCCTGCCCGTGCGAATCGGCACCTCGAACTGCTCGACCAGCGAGCGCTGGTGTTTTTGATCGCGAATACGGCTGTAAAACGCGGTGTCGACCTGCAACGCCGAGCCTTTACTGACCTGGTAAGCAGCTGGGTAGTCTTTGTACATGATGCGGATCCTCGATCAGGGGTGGTCAAACAGGGCCAACGACAAACGCTCGGAATCCTCCAGGTACAGGCTCATGGCCTCCCCCGCCGCCGGTTTGTCTTGTTTGCAAAGCAGTTGGTAAATCTCACGGTCACGTTCCAGCCAGGGCGACTGAAAGCGTTGCTCGTCGGGCGCTGCGCAAAACACCAGACGCAACTGCGCAATCACTTGGGCGAAAAACTCATCGAACAACGCGCTGCCCATCAACCCGACAATCTGCTGGTGGAACACCAGGCTGTGGGTCGCCACCGCACGCCAATCTTCACGCTCGCGGGCCAATGTGGTGGCATCAATGGCATTCTGCATGCGCCCGGACTGGTCCTGGGTCAGCGCCCCACTCTGGGCAATGGCCTGCAGCTCAAGGGTGCGACGGACCACAAACAAATCACGCACCTCCTCCCGCTCCAGCCGCCGGACCATCACCCCCTTGTTGCGTACGTAACGGGTCAGCCCCTCCTGCCCCAAACGGTGCAAGGCTTCACGGATGGTATTGCGCGAAGCGTTATAGGCTTTGACCAACTCCACCTCGACCAACGCCATCCCCGGCAACAGCCGCCCGCCGATGATGTCGGCGCGCAACTCCAGGGCAATCTGATCGGCTAAAGACAGGCTGAGCGTCATCACTTCCTCACGATTGTTGAACAATCTCATGCGTAGAAGTAATCACTTTCCGTGCCAAGGTTTCACTCCAAGGAGCCATGTGTAATAACGTTCAATGTGGTTAACATGCCAGCATGTAACCGAGGCCTTCCCATGCGCTATTCACAAGACCACAAAGCCCAGACTCACCAGCGCATCATCAAAGAAGCCTCCGTACGCTTTCGCCGCGACGGCATCGGCGCCACCGGCTTGCAGCCGCTGATGAAAGCGTTGAACCTGACCCATGGCGGGTTCTACGCACACTTCAAGTCCAAGGACGAACTGATTGAAAAAGCACTGCAGGCTGCGGCGGCGGAGCTGGATGCCCACTGCGAAATGCTGTTCAGCCAGGAACAGCCGCTGGAGGCGTTCATAGACCGTTACCTGTCGGAGTGGCACCAGACTTCACCGGGCGAGGGGTGCCCGCTGACGACCATGTCTCCCGAGCTAGGGTTGCGTGGGCAGCACAGCGCTACTACCGACTCGGTACTGAGCGCACGCCTGAACCAGATTGAAGCGGTGTTAGAAGATGGTCGTGGCGATGCCTCTGGCCTGGTAATGATGTCAACATTGGTGGGAGCGTTGGTGCTGGCGCGGAGCGTCGAAGATCCAGGAATGGCACTGCGGATAATGGATGTGGTGCGAGAGACCCTGAAGGCCAAGATCCGGGAGGACGAAAAGGCCGGTCAATGACCGGCCTCTCAAGTGGCTTAGTTGATCACCACCCTGTCACGATTCTTCTCCAGCAATGCCTTGCCGATACCCTTTACTTCCAGCAATTCATCCACCGACGTGAACGGGCCGTTGCTCTCGCGGTAGGCCACGATCGCCTTGGCTTTAGCGGCCCCGATACCGAAGAGGTCACGACGCAGGGTTTCGGCGTCGGCGGAGTTGACGTTGACCTTGGTGGATTGCTCGGGGTTCGCCATTTGCGCGGTGATGGGGGTTGGGGCTTCGGGTTTGATGGACGGGGCCGCGGTGGTGGTGACGGAGAGAGTGGTGAGGAAGGCGAAGATTAGAGAGGTGATGACGGTGTTTTGCATTTTGACGCTCCATGAGATCGATAAGGTTGAAAAGCAGCTTTTCCGAAGCTGCTTTTCAAACTTAGGTGATGTTGGGGATTCGTCAAAAATGCTTGAGTAACAGGGTGTTAAATTAAGGTTCGAGGCGGCGTTGCTGATAAATCCAGTCGACGATTTCGCCGTCGGGGGTGTAGCCGCTGACAGTGTCGCGCAGGAGTTGGCGGACGCGGGTGTAGTCGTCTTGGTCTACGGCAGCAAGGAGTTCAATTAGCTTGCCTTTGAGGACATCCCAAGGCAGGTAGTCCTCGTTGGCGCTCATGATCATTGGGTGCTGGGTCGCGACGACGTTATCGCCGATGAGCAACTCTTCATACAACTTTTCACCTGGGCGCAGACCGGTGAATTCAATCGCAATATCGCCGTGGAAGTTCCTCTCTGAACGAACACTGAGCCCTGACAAGTGAATCATCTTTTCGGCCAGCTCTGCGATCTTGACCGGTTCTCCCATATCAAGAACAAAAACATCCCCTCCACGCCCCATCGAGCCCGCTTGAACAACCAGCTGCGCTGCCTCAGGAATAGTCATGAAGTAACGTGTGATTTTCGGATGTGTGACTGTCAGCGGACCACCGGACTTGATTTGCTTGTGGAACAAAGGGATCACCGAACCCGATGAACCCAGCACATTACCAAAACGCACCATGGTGAAACGGGTCTTATTAACTCTGGAAATATTAGAGTTATCACCGAAAAACACAGGTGCCAGTTCATGGCTCAACGCTTGCAGTGTCATCTCGGCGAGGCGCTTGGTACTGCCCATGACATTAGTCGGGCGTACGGCTTTATCGGTTGAAATCAAAACAAAGTTGGCCACACCTGCTTGCAGTGCTGCCTGAGCGGTATTTAACGTGCCAATTACGTTATTCAGGACGCCTTCGGCAATGTTATGTTCCACCATAGGTACATGTTTGTAGGCTGCAGCATGATAAACAGTTTCAATGCGCCAGGTCTTCAGCACATCAAATATCTTTTGTTGATTACGGACAGACCCCAAAATAGGCAACAGCCGTACGGAAAAAGCACCTCTTACAACACGCTGTTCAAGCTCGGAGAGGATACTGTAAAGATTGAACTCACTGTGTTCGAACAATACGAGGCAGGTGGGGCGCAATTCAAGGATTTGCCGGCAGAGTTCAGATCCGATAGATCCGCCCGCGCCAGTGACAAGCACGGCCTTACCCGTAATGCAGTGTTCCAAGAGTTCCGCTTGGGCAGGCACCGCGTCACGGCCAAGCAAATCCGCAATATCCACTTCCTGAATGTCATCAACCTTGACCCTGCCACTGGCCAAATCCATGAACCCAGGCACACTGCGGATATGCAAAGGATAGCCTTCAAGAAAGCCAAGAATCTCTCTGCGTCGTGCACGGGGGGAGGAAGGAACCGCAAGTAGGATTTCCTGAGCCCCGGTGACATCTATCATCTTCCGAATATGTGTAGGCTTGTAGACTTGGAGCCCGGAAATTATCCTATTGGAAATGCTTTCATCATCGTCGATGAAGGCGACCGGTCGCATGACCCTACCAATTCTAAGTGCTGCAACCAATTGATTGCCCGCCGCACCAGCGCCGTAAATCGCCACTCGGGGTAAACCATCGTCTCGGCTGGTAAACGGTACATGTTGAGCAGCCGCGAACCAATCGCCAAGGAAAAACTGGCGCATCGCTAAACGCAACCCGCCCACCATAATTACACTGAGCCACCAGTAGTTGAAAATAATGGAGCGAGGGACAACGTTTTGGTGGTTGCTATACCAGTAGACAATAACCCCAAGAATCAAAGAAGATAAACTGACCGCTTTAATGATTGCAATAAGCGCGTCATTGCCAAAATACCTCATTACCGCACGGTAAAGTCCAAATCTAGCGAAAAGAGGAATGGCTACAACCGTAGCACTTACAAACAACCAAACATGTTGTACCAACGGGTTAGGCATTTCATCAATACCCAAGCGTACAACAAAAGCCATCCACAAGGCACACCAAATAAGTACAACATCGACGGCTATCTGAATCAGCCTTTTTTGCCTGCGCGGGAGGCCTTGCAAAAACACCCTGACCTTATCCATAGCTCCCTCAAAAAACCCAAATTTTTTCAAGATTAAGATGGTACATCGCTCATCGAAACGGTGCGTAAAAAAAAGCTAGCTCAGGATTTTTCAGGAGCGCGGCCCTTCTGTTTCGCCCGCATGAAAGCGAACAGCCAAAATAATCAATGGAATATAAGCTACAACCAGTGCCGCCGCCCCGCTCAGCAGCGAGTATGCGACACATACCGCGAGTGGTAGCAGCCAGAACACGTTGATTAGACACACGGTCAAGGTCACTGGAGCATGGCGCCCCACCAGGCGCGATGCATATTGATAGGCATGACTGCGGTGAGCTTCATAGACACGCGCACCGCGTAGCAGTCGACGTATCAAGGTAACTGTGGCATCGACAATGAACACGCCGAGAAGGATGAGCCAGCACCATAGGAGATCTGCGGACAACCATGCAGCGTGAACAGAAAGCCCGGCGAGCACTATACCTATGAAGCCACTGCCGGCATCGCCCATGAAAATTTTTGCAGAGGGGAAATTCCAGTACAAAAAACCCGCCACGGCAAAAGCAAACAGCATATTCACCTGAATCAGGCTGGTGTGCCCGGCAATGAGGTAAACAACACACATGCCTAAACACGCACAAATTGCCTCGATACTCGCCAGCCCGTCAATTCCATCCATGAAATTGTATAGATTGAGCATCCACACCAGGTAGAGTGAGCCGAACACATAAGCCGCGTAATGCAGGTTCAGAGGCGTCCCGAAAAAATCAATAATCGGTAATCCGCCAGTCCAGAAGAGCACGATTGCTGCAGCGGAAAAGTGCCCCATTAGACGCCATCGCGCAGCGATATGACCATGGTCATCCATGAAACCAATAATGGCGACAAGGCCACCTGCAAAAAATAAAGAGGCAAACACCGCAAACTCGATTGCGCCGGTAAGGTAGAGACCGACCAGTGATAGCATCACGGTGATGACGATCGCCAAACCACCGCCCCGAGGCGTCGGGATCGAATGAGAGCTGCGTGCATTGGGAACATCTATCATACTTCGCGACAAAGCATATTTACGTAAAATCGCAGTCAGCAAAAATGATGTGAGAAACATTAAAATTATAGCTAATATCATTTTTCCGTATGCCCCTGGAAATGCTCCGCGGTCAATGCAAAACCTTGTTCAACGCACATCGGAGGTGTCCATCCCAATAACGCGCGGTTCTTCTCAATATCAACCTGCAAGTTCCCGCACAGGCGTTGAGACAACGACTTTTTGTTCAGCAGCCTGGCGGCAGCAACAAGCAAGCTGCTAGGGACCGGTAACAACCGTGCACGGCACCGAAGTGCTTCCGCCATCTTCCTGAGCAACTGCGTAGTCGACACGTCCTGACCATCACTGACTAAAAACGTCTGATTAGCAGCGGCGGGATGCGTGAGACAAACGCTAATCAAATCCACGAGATTATAAAGAGACACCAAGCTACGCTTGTTATTAATTGCACCGAACGGGAGTACGACACCCCTGTTCAACAATTTTATCATATTGAAGAAGTTAGCCTTCACTCCGGGTCCATATACGAGCACGGGGCGAATGATAACGACATCCATGCCTGTTTCAGCGGCAATATTTCTCAGTCCTTCCTCCGCCTCCATTTTAGAGACCCCATAAGCGTCAGCAGGCATAGGCACATCATCTGCTCGGTAAGGCTGACCCGATTGAGTCGACTCACCATTGACCTTGATAGAGCTGATGAAGACAAAACGTCTTACACCACATTTCGCCGCCTGCCTGGCAAGGTTGTGAGTTGCCGCCACATTCGCCAGCCTGAACTCAGCCATGGGGTCGGCTGCACGCTCGTTCATGACGTGCACGCGAGCGGCGCAATGAACAACGCTATCAGCCCCTTTCAATGCAGCGGTGAAATCCGTGTCTGAGGCCAATTCTCCGCACACAAACGTCTCACAACCCAGGGGAGGTCGTTCCGGTATAGTTCTGTAAATGGCCACCGGTTCAAAGTTGCTGTGCGTCGAAAGGAGCTTGATCAAAGCACTGCCGACAAAGCCGCTTGCGCCCGTCACCGCTACGCGAGAGGCCCTCTCCAATCCATCAGCGCTCATTCAAAAGCCTTTTATAATCGTCTAACAATAACGTCGCGCATCTCGCCGAACTGAACTCGGAACAAGCCCTCGCATAGGCGTTTGCCCCCATACGCAGACGAGCATCATCGTCAACCAATAAGCGTGTTAATGCCTCACCAAGAGATCGCGTATCCCTCGGTGGGACTAGAACACCTGTGACGCCGTTTACAACCGCGTCGGAGAGACCGTATATATCGGTTCCTACGGTCGGCAACGCCATAGCGCCAGCCTCGATAACAACCGTACCAAAGCCTTCACGGTAACTGGGTAAGCAAAGCAAGTCTGCTATTGCCATGTATTTTTCGGGTTCATCCGAAAAGCCAACACTGTGGATACGCGTTGCTACATCACTGCTACTCACAGAGTCCACAATCGCCTTGCCGTTGTCTTCAAAAGGACCCACCAGGAGCAAATGAAGGGCCACGTCATGCAAAGCAATGCTGTGAAAAGCATCGACTAACTCTTGAATGCCTTTGTCTTGGGTGATTCGGCCGACGAATAGTATTACCTTGCCGTCCGCCGGAATACCCAGTTGGCTTTTCAAGGAAAGACTATCATCTTCGGTATACTTGTTTGGGTTGAAACGTTTCAGGTCAACACCCGCCAATGACCCAGTACCAATAACACTTATCCTCGAGGGAAGGACAATGTTGTTATCGACAAGAAATTGCCGCTGACTTTCACTGTCCGTATAAGAGTGTGTATTCAAGGCACCAATTAACCGGTCACAGTACTTCAGGACCTGGCGCTTCATACCAGACATTGTCACCCAAGGCTGTCCGGTGAACGTATGGACTCGAACTGGGATACGTGCAAAAAGCGCTGCTATCGCGCATAGCAAACCCGCTTTGGGCGTGGTCGAATGGACGATATCGAATTGACTTGACTTGAACACGCGAAACAACTTCACCAAACTGACCAGATCGTTGAACGGGCTGATATTTCTTGAAATGTTTATTGGCGTAAAGGTCACATCAGCAAGGGCAGCCATTTTATCTGCGAATTCGTCATCGCTGGCGATTACCGTAATTTCCGTTCCAAGCGCCTGAAGCGTTTGAATCTGAGAGCTCAACTGGGTAAGCACGAAAAAAGGTACTGTCGAGACACGCGCCACCCGCAATTTTTCGTCAGCCAACTCTCACCTCGCAGATTGCGTTAAAAACGGTATATTTTGACACACCCACAATTGCTCTGGGGCGCATTAATGAGCCGTTAACGAGTAAATGGCTAGTCAAAGAGCTCACCGATACTTTCCGGGACAGGTTTGCCGGGCGCAAAATCCAACAGATCTGCGGCTTTTTTAGCGGAATAAGTCGTATGGCTCACCAGGGCATCAACACGCTTCTGGGTAATCCGACCACGGGTCAGTGGCGAAACAAGCGCTACCGCCACGCGTACCATAAATTCGGGTACTACTAGGCGAGGCGTTGCCACGCCCTGTGCACGCGCTATGCCAGCAATTAGTTCGGGCATCATGCAATCATTTGAAAGGTTGAATATTTGCCCTATCGCTCGTGGGTCCGTAGCGCATCTATAAAGCGCCCAAACCACATCATCAACATGAATGTAAGTAGCCGTGGCAGGGGAGAAGCCGATGAAAAAAAACCGTTTCTTTTTGACCATCTGACCGAGCTGCCTTAACGAATTGTTAGACATTGTCGGTCCAAACACATTGGAAGGACGCACTATGGAAAATGAAAAAGACTTCGGCATTTCACGGCTCGTAATCAAAGCGTCCGCCAACGTCTTGGTGATTTCATAAGTCCCAACAGGGTTCGTAGGCGTGTCCTCCGTCACTACGCGATTCTTGGCGCGTGAAGGGCCGTAGGCTCCGACACTGCTCAATTGAACCCACCGTATCGATTGCCCTTGAGCTGTAGCGACCGCCACGACATCCAAAAACTTAGCCGTCGCGTCCACGTGGAGCTGATGCATCAACTGCTCATTATGAATCTCGCCTGCGCAATTGAATATGACATCGCAGCAAGAAAATAGCGCCCGATAGTCGATATCATCTCCAACCAAATCGCCAATAATGGTTTCAACCGATGAGTTAGCATGTGTGAGCCCCTTACGCGTCAAGACCCTCACCTGAACACCTTGCTCAATAAGGCATTGAACAAGCTTGGAACCGATGAAACCATTTGCGCCCAATACCAACGCTCTCATTTCAACTCCTTTTCGCCAGAACACTCATTAGACAGTTCGCCAGAACTTACGATGGGGCCGGAACGTTGTTTTCTATGAGACTCAACTGCATATACATAGAGGGCAATGGCGAAAATTGGCATTCCCTGCAATCCCTTGAAGTTGATGATCAGGAAGATAACGGTTAGCGCGAAGGCAAAATACCGAATTTTAAAAAACTCAGGGCCACCACGGGCAAAAATCAGTCCCAGCAAGAAATAGGAATTCAGCAGGATATAAGCAAACACTGAGCCTACGCCCGAAAAATAAAGAATTCTGAGGTACCCCACATCGGTGCCCTTATAAAACTCAAGGGAGTCTTCACTTCCGGAAAAGTACTGTCCGCCGCCGAATAACCACTCACTCAAAGTATTCGGAAGAGTGTACATCTCTGATAACACGTTGACGCTGTGACTTCTCAGCTCACCATGCTGGAATAAGTTTCGAAAAATTTCAGTCGCTTCAAATAACGGCCCACTCTTCACGTAGAAACTCAACGAGATCATCACTAAGAGTGCCAGGACTAAAATCAACTTAAACAAAAAGCCTTTTCTGAAAACGCTCATAATCGCATACGCCACCACTGCGCTTCTCGCTACTGCCATCGACAGGGGTAACAAGAGGACCAGCAACAGGCCATTCATAAATTTAGAATTAGATACCAGGATACTGAAAAACAGTGCCAGTACTATCGTCAGCGCGCCATCAACATGAAATAAACCGAAACCCAACGCCCTGAGCCCATAGATATGCTGAAACACGTCTGCAGAACGTGGCGAAATAAAACCAAGCATGAACGAATAAAACCCATGACTTAGCATCGTGAACACAATAACGAAAACTTGAAATATCAGCCAGGCAATAAGAGCTGAAGGCTTGGCAAGAATTACACGACAAATGACATAGCCGAAAAAAAAATTTAGGAGCACTTTGACTGAAACAACTATATGGAAGAAAATATCACGACTCTCGCCGTCCCCATTCATATAGGCTAGAACGCCACTTATCACCCAAATTGCGAATAAAATACAAAAAATAAAAGCAAACCAACCTCGCGCGAAAAAAAAACGACAGAAGCCCGTAAGATAGAACGGCACAAGAATCAGCGCCATCGGTATTTCCGTGCCGTAAATTCGCGGAAACCCCAGCACTAACACCAGTACCAGGAACGCACGCAACATCGGCATGCTTCTACTTACGAGCCCAACCTGAACACTTTCCACATTTCTCACTCTTAGTGACTCAACACAACCTCATAAATAACCAACAACTGATACTACTCAACAAGCTCACCACTTGAGCAATAAGTACAGTATACCCTGATATAGTCGTGGCTCGCGATAGCTGTCATGATTCATCAGCAGTTTGGCGAGTAAACCTAAGGCTTCTTTTTTCCGGCCTGTCGCCAAATTTCTGAATCGAACACAATTTAAAATACACAATACACGGTTATACAGAGGGTGACTCTGATGCTGCTTGACAATGAATAGCAAGCCATCATGCACTAGATCATGCTGTTTCATGGTGTTAGCAGTGTGCATGCGATATTTCGCGAGTACGTCGGGAAGAACCTCTACAAACTTATCATTCCCAATCGTCAGACGCATCCACATATCCCAGTCTTCTATCTTGACCTCTGGATTGTAGCTACCCGCTTCGATGATCGCCTGCAGAACCACCATACTGGCGGGCGCCGGCAACTCAGTCTTCAACAAGAAAATCTCATCAAACTTATGCTTTCCTGCGCTCTTCCTGAAACCTTTTTCAATCCCTTGGTCGTCGATCAACGACACGGAACCAAATGAAGCAACACACTGCGGATTATCCAGCATGTGTTTAACCAGTACTGCGGTTTTTGTCGGATACAGAATATCATCAGACGCAAGCGCAGAAAAATAAGTGCCGGTCGCCCATTGCAATGCGTCATTCAGTGTTCCTGACAAACCTTTGTTAGGGCGTGAGACAAAACGAAAACGGGTAAATCTCGCCTCACATTCGTCAACCAGACTTGCGACTTTTTCTGCCGAGCGATCCGTAGACCCGTCATCAATGATAATTAATTCTATATTCTGATAAGTCTGCTCAATAATACTTCTAACACTGTCCACCACAAAATGTTCGTGATTATAGACAGGTACGCACATGGTCACTAACGGGCTAGATGCATGATCATTATTCATCAACGATGTCTCCTTCACGTCGGGAAATGTGTCTGACAAACCTGGCAGGCACTCCAGCGTATATACATCTTGCGGGCACATCGCCGGTAACGACGGCCCCGCTGCCAATGACAGCTCCATTGTGGATAGTCACACCTTTAAGCACTTTGACATCATTTCCGAAAAATACGTCGTCACCGATGAAGACATCTGCGCACTGGTATTGACCGTTTGTTCTATTTTCTACTTCCAACCCATGAAAGTCGGAATCAGCAACAAAAAAATTATTTCCTATCATGCAGCGATGACCGATCGAAACTTTACCGCGATCTGCTATGATCACCGCCGAATTATTGAAACATGTTCCCTCACCCACTGTAATTTCTGCGGTAACCGTTCGTGCCTCAAAATAAGCATAGCCACCAATCAAGTAGGGAGATGGCCAGACGCCCACCGTCACTTGAGAGTCAAACACAATTGATCCTAGCCCAACAAATTGCGCTGGCTGGTTGAATTTCACGCCCTTGGTATGCGCCCGATTATCGGAAAACAGATAGCGATAGACTTTTATACGAAAAGACTGGAATGTTTTGATGAACAAATAGATCGGAAGCCGGCCAATGCCATAGGCTCTGATTTTTTTAAATAGGCCATTCAAGCAAATACCCCCTTCTTTTTCATTACCGCAAACATAAAGCAAAAGTGCAACGCATAAGTAATCGCGTGCGCTATAACGGCACTTTCTAACTCGAAACTCGAACAAACAACCACTAGCACATAGAATAGGAATGCAAAGAACAGTTCTGAAAATACAAAAACCTTCCAGTACGCCCGTGCCGCCAATACATAACCCAAGATCCAGCTTGCGATTTTCAACACATCACCTAGCATCTGCCATCCAAACAAATCGCGCATTGGCAAAAAGTCAGAGGTAAACAGAACGGAAATAATAAAATCACGCAGGAAATACATAATCAAACCGCATGCAATAGCAACCGGAAAAATTACCTTATAGCCTTGCAGGATCTCATTTTTTATATCCTTGGATTCTTTCAGCTCAGACAACTTTGGTAAATAATAAACACTCAGGGTTGTGGTGACCAATATCAGGTACGCCGAGCTGAGCCTCCACATTGCCTCCCAGTAACCCGCCGACTGCCAGCCAAAAGTCTCGCCGAGGTGATCCCGGACCAATATATGACTGATGGGCACGCACAAGGCTGACGAAAGTGCCATTACTGTAAATTTCGACAGATTGATTGCGGTCTTTTTGTCTAATCTGCCAATCATGTAAGACAACTTAAACCATGGTGATTTGAAACACAAAAAGAACGTGATGAAACAGCTGAGAGATTGGTATACGGCCAGCGCGACCAACGCACCGTATAGGCCGTATGACATCGACATCAATGCCGTCACCAGCAGTGAAAACAAGCTACCAGCAATATTGGCAATGACGTATTTACCGATCTCCTTTTTGCCGTTCAATATCGCCAGCATCAGCGTATTCAGCGTGAACAGTACAAGCGTTGCACCAAACCAAACGAACACACCACCGAAACCGGCGTCTTTCAGAAACAAGATCGCCAAGGTCTCGTTGAATATGACAATCAAAACCGAAAAGAACAACGACCCTGACAGTGCAATTGTTCCCGCTGTTCGCCACACTCGGTGTTGCGCAGCTACATCATCTTTAAATTCCGCTGTGTATTTGGTAACACCCGTATTAACGGCACCACTGGCAAAGGTGGTGATCATCTGTACCGCGTTCTGAAACTGCCCAAGTGCCGCGTAGCCACTCGGGCCGACGTAGATCGCCAAAACTTTATTGATGCCCAACAAGGTCAACATTTTGATGAACACGGCAATTGCATTCAGCAGGCTTGTTCGGATTAAAGTCATTCCCGATCAACCATTTCCCGAAAAGCTATTGCACGCATCAATCACCAGCGTCGCATCATCCAAGCTCAACGATGGCCCCATTGGAAGACTCAGTACTTGATTATGGATACTCTCGGAGACGGGGTAAGAGTGGTCGCTCCACTCAGAGTAAGCACGTTGCTGATGCGGAGGAATCGGATAATGGATGAGTGTCTCGATCCCCTTCGCTGCCAAATGCTCTTTAAGTGCGTCACGCTGCGCGCTACGGATGACAAAAAGATGCCAAACATGATTCTCGAAGTCAGTAGCTGAACGACCTGCCGTCGAAGGTAGCTGAATAGCCGAATTATCAATCCCTTCAGAATAAAGGGTAGCAATCTCTCGCCGGTGTCGTGTTTGCTCATCCAAATACTTTAATTTAACGCACAGCATCGCTGCTTGGATTTCATCGAGCCGGCTGTTAACCCCGAGATACAAATTTTTGTATTTTTCGTGAGAACCGTAATTGCGCAGCGCTCGCAGCGTATCGGCGAGTTCCGAATCGTCAGTAGTGATTGCGCCAGCATCCCCCAAAGCACCGAGGTTCTTACCGGGATAAAAGCTGAATCCCCCGGCATGCCCCCAACTGCCAGCTTTTTTGCCATTGAGACTGGCACCGTGCGACTGCGCAGCATCTTCCAGCACAAGAAGTTTGTGTTCTTCGGCGATCGCCAGTATTTGAGGCATGTCGGCGAGCTGGCCATATAAATGGACAGGTAATATCGCTCGTGTCTTGGGTGTTATTGCCTTCCTGACATTCGTAGGGCAAAGGTTGAAGGTTGTCACGTCCGGCTCAACCAGTACTGGCGTCAGGCGATTTTCCGAAATGGCTAATATACTTGCGATATAGGTATTTGAGGGCACGATAACTTCATCGCCCTCCGTGAGGCGGCCCAAAGCCATCCAAGCGCGCATCGTCAGGATCAAAGCATCTAGCCCGTTGGCAACGCCGATACAATGTTTTGAACCACAATACTCAGCGAACTCAGTCTCAAATTTTGCGAGTTCACGGCCACCGATATACCAGCCCGATCGAATAACTCGGTCGCAGGCCGCTGCCAGCTCATCTTGGTGCGCCGCGTTCACGGATTTCAAATCTAGAAAATTAATCATTTTTCCATATACCTAATGACTTTGGCTGGGTTGCCTACCACGACTGCGTACTCAGGAACATCTTTTGTTACGACAGCCCCGGCACCGACCATTGCATAACGACCGATAACGATACCTGGCAAGATGGTCGCATTGGCGCCTATGCTCGCCCCCTGCTCGACCGTAATTCCTTCAAAACTCTCAGGGTACTGTTTTGAGCGCGGCGAAACATCATTGGTGAACGTTGCATTCGGACCAATAAAAACATCATCCGCAACGCGCGTTCCAGCCCATAAAAATACGCCGGACTTCACGGTCACGTTATTCCCAACAACAACATCACCTTCAATTAAAGTATGCGCGCAGAGGTTGCAGCCCTCTCCAATAATGGCGCCCTTCAACACAACGCTAAATTGCCATACTCGCGTAGTAGGCCCAATATGATCACTTTGAACGTCCGCGAGAGAGTGAATATTAGTCATTGTTTACCATCCCGACAAAATTTGCATACGAGCGAATGTAATCATTTTCATCATACAAATCACTGGCGACCACTAGCAAAACGCAATCTGGACTGAAACGATGCATTTCGTGCCAGATCATCTTGCCAATAAAGATAGCTTTGCTGGGCGAGTCCAACCAAACTTCTTCTTTCCTCACCCCGTCGTCCATAACCATCAAGCATTCTCCGGACACGCAGACCGCCACCTGCTCCAGTTTTTTATGCGCATGAAAGCCGCGCGGTACTTCAGCCTTGGTACCCGTCAGGTAGTACACGCGTTTGATGTCGAAAGGGACATTTTTCATAGCCTCGAGCACAACAAGCTGACCTCGTTCGTCTCCCAAGACATTAAATTCGATTAAGTTAATCAGGCTCATTTAGAGTTCTCCTCAGCCAACGCTGGTGCGGTGGCCAAATTTATTTTTGATTCAACGTCTCGCCTGGGGAGTGGCGCCCTGATGCAACGTACCCATGAAGCGAGCCAGAGGCCTTCAGGTAGCTCTATGCCATGGGATGGCAAGATCATACTCACTCACTGACACCTAAATGGTGCGCAACGCGATAAACGCCGAAATGACACCAGCCGGGTCTGACACACCGGAAGCACCCAGGAAGCGCGTGTGAAAACTGCGAGAAGTATAAAGTAATCCGTAGACTGCTATGGCAAAGATAGGCCCTTTCATTTTTTTGCCGCCTTGCAAGGACATGGATACCGCTCACGATGCTTGAGTAAATGCCTTACGAGGGCCTTGGGGGTACTCACTGGCCAGCCTTCAAAATTAAGCTAGGAAAATATCAGATCAATGCCCCGTAGGCACTTCAATTACTCGCAGGATCGAAATATGTCGCTCATTGAATCATTGAAAAATGAGGATAAAACGCTGTGTACACAAGATATCGGAGAGTTCTTCGCTGAGCTGGCAGATCCCCCCAACGGACAACCGGCAGCACGCACAGAAAATCTGTCAGACGGCTCTATCGAAAGCCTTCAGCTCCCCCAACCCCCACAGGAGCCGACCTACAGATATTTCTCACTCATTGCATAGACAAAATATAAGAAAACAGCAACCCAAAAGCAAAGCTCAGCGCGGGGCTATTTTTAGGATCAGGAAGGGAGGGCACGAGCGTCAAAGAGTGCCTAGCAAGCCTTTCAAAGGCTCGCGCTTTCAGTTGGCAGCCTGCTTACAAAAGACTACCGCCTAGTTACGCAATACAGGTCAGCGCAAGCTCTTTTATGTTAATGGTGTAACTTTAAATCAAGCGTTTCCGCTCATTTTTTAAAGCACAGAGTGTCCATCATCGAAAATTTTTACCTATATAACGATCAGGACAACTCTAAGGCGACTAGGCAGCCATATGAGACTTGTCCAAGCAAGGATAAAATAGATGGCTGTTCACGAGAACCGGCTAATGCGCACGACTCCCATAGACTTGCTGCTCAGCCAAGCAGCCGCATCGCTACACAGTGCAACGAGCAAAGGTATACCGCGGGAACCTATCTGACAGACGGGATAAAAATTTAACCAACTATTTCGCCAAATCAAGCAACAGCAGACTCTATATACGTGCTGCAGAGGCGGGCGCGCGACGACGCCTACACACCACCGCGTTCAAGAGCGGCCCAATTAGCATACCAACAATAAATGCCACAACCACAAATACCGAAACTGGCAGCCGACCTGTGGCAAAGCCAAAGAAAGACAAAGAGGCACCTTGCTGGTTCTCTAATACAAACGCCAAAACCACTAACGCAACCACCAGCACCGTCAGCACCAGTACAACGCGCTTAACCCCACGCATAACCTTCTCCTACCCCAAAAACACTCAGACGCTTTCTTCCTCATCCTCATTCACCCGATCCCGCAACTCCTTCCCCGGCTTGAAATGAGGCACAAACTTCCCGTCCAGACTCACCGACTGCCCAGTCTTAGGATTCCGCCCTACCCGCGGCGCACGATAGTGCAGCGAAAAGCTCCCAAACCCACGGATCTCAATCCGATCACCTGTCGCCAGGCACTGGGACATTTGTTCGAGCATGGTCTTGATGGCCAGCTCCACATCCTTGGATGAGAGCAGCCCTTGATGGGTGACAATTCGTTCGATCAACTCCGACTTCGTCATATTTTTCCCTTCTTTTTCAAGCAGCTAGGAAAAGCGCTTCGAAGGTTTTAGCATGACTTGATGAATTTGAACAGCCCACGGCGCAACATATCTGCAGGTGTCTTGCACCGTCAATTACAGATCACCAGCATGGTGCGGGTGACTGCGCCGGCAGGGTTCCAGCCGAACAAGTAGTCGCCCTCTTCGTCCTTGGCGTCGCTGGAACGGGTGATGACCTTGTAGCCTTGCATCTTGCACTCTCGGGCGGCGCGCTGTTCGCACTTGTCCCATTTGTTGCCAAGGCCCGAGCAGTCGACCTCGATACCGCTGACGCCGCGCCTGGCGTGGGTCTTGGCGCTGGTGACGGAGCAGCCTGCAAGCATTACCACTGCGAATAAGACGATAAGCCTGTTCATTCAGATCCTTATTGAAGCAACTACGCTGAAACAGCGTTTATCAACACTATAGTCAGTTCTGACAGCGAGCTGCGCGCCTTGGTTCTCAGCGCCTGATTCGACGAATTTCAGGCACAAAAAAGGGCGACCGAAGTCGCCCTTTTTACAGCCTTACAGAACTTAGTTCTGCTTAGCCATTGCTTCGCGCAGCAGGGAGGCCATGGTGGTCTCGCCTTGTGCAGCTTCCGGAGCCGATTTCAGGCTCTGGATTGCTTCTTTCTCTTCAACTTCGTCTTTCGACTTGATGGAGAGTTGGATTACGCGGCTCTTGCGGTCAACGCTGATGATCTTGGCTTCTACTTCCTGGCCTTCTTTCAGAACGTTGCGCGCGTCTTCAACGCGGT
>Ga0308159_1002750_pt1 | contig 19444 bp, 16 predicted proteins | sample PhyCR1_FD_201040 | JGI IMG/M metagenome (GOLD analysis project Ga0308159, IMG submission 201040) | Phyllosphere microbial communities from UC Gill Tract Community Farm, Albany, California, United States - DLSLC.R1 | ecosystem: Host-associated > Plants > Phyllosphere > Unclassified | place: USA... | reverse complement strand
TTTTATCGGTGGAACAAGCGAAAATTATACGACCACGCTAGGTAGGGAAGGCTCTGATTATTCTGCTGCAATTTTTGCATCCTGCCTTGATGCCGCTGCACTAACCATTTGGAAAGATGTACCTGGGGTTTTGAATGCTGATCCTAAATGGTTTGATGAAACAGAGAAAATTCCGCAATTGTCTTATCATGATGCGATTGAACTGACTTATTATGGCGCAACTGTTATTCATCCAAAAACCATTAAACCATTACAAAATAAAGGGATTCCTTTATTGGTTAAATCATTTATTCAGCCGGAAGGATCAGGTACTGCGATTACGGGCGAGAACAATCCCCTACCCATCCCCTCTTTTATTTTCAAAGTAAATCAGGCGTTAATTTCCATATTTCCGAAAGACTATTCATTCATTATTGAAGAGAATTTGAGCAACATTTTCGAACTCTTTCATAAGCATAAAATCAAAATCAACACCATGCTGAATTCCGCTATTAGCTTTTCTGTTAGTGTTGATGATCATCCGGCCCAGATTGAAAAACTGATTAAAGACCTATCAGCAGAATTTACAGTAAAATATAATAAAGGCCTGGAATTAGTTACCATCAGATATTACAACCAAAATACGATTGATCGGGTTACGGTTGATAAAGATATTTTATTAGAGGTTAAAAGCCGTCATACCTGCCAAATGGTAATGAGGGGCAAAAATAAAATTGACTCAATTTAAGTGCTACTGAAAAAGAATGAACAAGAATATTTTAGATGATGCAATTCAAAAATACATCGATGCAAACCTGAATGCTGATGTAAATAAAATTGTTTTAGCTAAAAGTAGTTTTGAAAAAATTTCTTCCGTTGAATTGGCTCAACAAATTAGTGCAAAGAAAAAAGCACAAAAGAAATTGTCTACCTGGTACAACACACCAAAAATTTATTATCCAGCGCCACTCTCGATTGAGCAAACCTCATCTGAAGTTACCGCCAAATACAAATCAAAACTTGCAAAAGGCAATACTTTAATCGATATAACTGGAGGTTTTGGTGTAGACGTGTATTACTTTGCGCAAGAAATCAAAGAGGTAACGCATGTTGAATACAATGAAGATCTATCGCAAATTGCTGAATACAATGCCTCGATTTTAAATGTTAGAAACATCGGTTTTTATGCTGGAGATGGAATCGAATATTTGAGAACAACGCCAAAAAGTTTCGATACCATTTATGTAGATCCAGCAAGAAGAGCTGATAGCGGCAAAGTTTTCATGCTGAAAGATTGTACGCCTGATGTAGTTAGCAATATTGATTTATTGTTATCTAAATCATCAAGGATTATCATTAAAACCGCTCCACTGTTAGACATTTCTGCAGGTTTATCAGAATTAAGAAACGTAAGTGAAATACATATTGTAAGTGTAAAAAATGAGTGTAAAGAATTGCTTTGGGTTATCGACAGCAACTCGGATAAAGAAGTAAAAATCCAAGCTGTGACAATAAACGATACTGAAAAAACCTTTTCTTTTCTACAACATGAATCAAACATCTCCGCCACTTTTATCGAAAGTGTTTTACCACAAGATTATTTATATGAGCCTGATGCCGCATTACTTAAATCAGGTGCCTTTAATCTGATAGGAGAAAAATATGGCTTAAAAAAGCTTCATCCGCAAACACAACTCTATACCTCCGCAAAACTAAACACTGATTTTCCTGGAAGAATATTTATGATAAATGAAATTTTATCACCCAAAGATTTGAAAAAAGGCGCAAAATTAATTGGAAATATTATTGTAAGAAACTACCCTGCAAAACCGGAAGATTTAGCTAAAAAGTATAAAATAAAAGCGGGAAAAGATGAGTTTCTTATTTTCACTAAAGATATCTTAGGAAATAATATTATCCTAAAATCAACTATTCTTCAATACTACTAAGATGCAAAAAGCCTCTCCATAGAAAGGCTTAGTTTGAGGATGATTAAGTTTATATATTTTCGCTTAAATCTTTTTAACGTTTACTGCTTGTAAACCTTTTCTGCCTTCAGCTACTTCAAATTCTACTGTGTCATTCTCTTTGATGCTTTCAATTCCGCCCAAAACATCTTTAAAATGGACAAATAAATCTTTATTGTCTTCTTGAACAATAAATCCAAAGCCCTTTTGTGTGTTGAACCATTTAACTTTTCCGGTTGCCATAAAAAATAAAAAATTGTATAAAAAATAAACCGTTATGCTTTGATTCACCTCTTAATTAATCATTTTTTATCAAAAAAAATAAGCAAACAACCAGATTAAGCGCCAATTCCGAAACAAAACTATCAAATATAATGATTCACAACTTCAAAACAACCTACCTAGCGCAAATCAACAAAAATGTTGCGAACAAAATCACCGATTTTCAAAATTACTTATTAGGCTGAGGTGTTGTACGTAAATATGGCTTAATCACCTGGTGTCCTTTGGGAAATTTTGCCGGTATATCTTCCGTTTTTATACTGTTTACCACAATTACATCTTCCCCATCTTTCCAATCGGCTGGCGTTGCCACACTATAATTTGCAGTTAGTTGAAGGGAATCGATTACCCTCAACACCTCGTTAAAATTTCTACCCGTCGAGGCTGGATAAGTAATGATGAGTTTAACTTTTTTATCAGGGCTAATGACAAAGAGAGATCGAACGGTTAAGGTTTCTGATGCATTGGGATGAATCATGTCATACAAATTAGCAACTACTCTTTCAGGGTCAGCAATAATTGGAAATTCAACAGAGGTATTCTGCGTTTCATTAATATCACTAATCCATCCTTTATGCGATTCAGCAGTGTCTACACTAATAGCCAAGACTTTTACATTACGTTTTTCAAATTCATCTTTCAGTGCTGCTGTGCGCCCAAGTTCGGTAGTGCAAACGGGTGTATAATCTGCCGGGTGAGAAAACAAAACACCCCAGCTATCGCCCAGGTAATCGTAAAAATCTATTTCACCAATGGAAGTATTTGCTTGAAAATTTGGTGCGGTATCGCCTAATCTTATACTCATAATATTCTTATTTTATAGTTGATTTAAACAAATCTAAACATTACTATAGTAAATACATAGACTTTATATTATTTTAGTACACTCAAATTATAAATGCAGCAAAAAACCCTGAAGAGGTAATCAACAGGGTTTCAAGAATATTAATTTGTTTGGGTAATTAATTATAAACTTTAATCATGAACACATAATCTTGCAATTTTTCAATCTGTTTAGTACGTTTTAAACCAGAAAGCAAACTTTTTTTACTACTTGCCGATAGTTTATTGGTACCTAAAGAATCTTGAGGGATTGCTCTCATAGCTTCTAAGATATATTTTGACTTGATAGCAAAAGCAGCACCTTCAGTTTGGTCTGGTTTGCCACTGATAATACCAACCAAGTTGCCATTATTATCAAGCAGCGGTCCGCCACTGTTACCTGGATTCACAGGGATAGATACCTGATATTGCGTAGTATCGCCAATAAATCCATTTTTCGAACTCACATATCCCTCACCTAAAACAGCATCATCTTTCGGATAACCTAACGTATAAACCGTTTCGCCAATACTACTTGTTGTTTTTTTAATCGAATACGGAATAGAAGAAAGATGGCTAAAGTTTTTATCGCTGATTTTAAGGATAGCGATATCATTTTGCGAATCGGTGTAAATTGATTTCACTTTGAAAGATTCGCCTTTATTGTTTTGAACATATAAAGAATCTGCGCCGTTGATAACATGAAGATTCGTTAAAATGTAACCATTTGTAGATATGGCAAACCCAGTACCACCAAAGCTATTTTGTACAGCAGGTTTACCAGCGGTGTTGGTGGTATTATTAATTTTTCTAATTAAATTATTTTGCGTTTTAATCGCTTTATTAACCTGGTTGCTTAATAACACAAGTTGTTCTTTCTGTTTCGAGTTATGCTGAATAGAATAAACAGAAACCAGCGACAATACTAAAAACGAAGCGGCTACAGCAATGGCAGATTTATGTTTTCTCCATAATTGAACCACTTTTGACGGATGAGGCCTCAAAGCAGAAGCTAAACCTTCTACATCGATCTCACTATGAATGTTATTCAACTGATCTTTTAAGCGTGATTGCGCAGCAAACACTTCCATCGATTCTAAAAAGAATTTATGAGAAACAACCTTATGATCAACTGCTGCATCGTTGCGACGCAAAGTTTCAAAGGCTTCCGTTTCTTGTGGATTAAGTTTACCTAAAAGATAATCTTCAATAATTGCATCTAACTCCAAATCGTTTCTCATTTCAATTACTATGGTTGAAAAAATATTTTCTTTAACCTTTGCAGACATTTATACTTTTGTGTTTTTGCGTTATCAGTATTGGTATAACCAAACTTTTCGCAAATATCCTGCATGGATAAATTGTGGATATAAAAATCCTGAATAATGGTTTTACAGGGTTCGCCTAAATGATCGAGAGCCGATTGCATTTTAACAAATTGCAAATCCTTTTCCTCGTGCTCCTCCACATCTTCCTCAACAATTAAAACATCTTCGTAATCAGTGACGTTGCCGGCTTTTTTACTATTTAAGCTTAACTTTTTAAGCCAAATGCGCCTGCAAACTGAATAAATATATGTTTTAAGCTTACTGCTGAGTTCAAAATTACCTTCCTTAATTTTGTTATATAAGATTATTATAGCCTCCTGGTAAACATCTTTTGCATCATCCTCATCTCCATTATTATTGAGAATAAACTGCAAAACCATTGTATAATAAGCCTTGTATAACTTGTTAAGTGTATCTTCTGAGTTATTTAGAATACCTAAAATAACCTCTCTATCTGTTGGAACTGAACTCTTTAAACTGTTACTCACTAGTTAATACATTTTTCTAAAAATAGTAACCCAATATTAGATAAAAAATTATTTATAGCTACTATCAAAACTTAATACAATCTCCACAAATGTGGTAACCCAAGCCGGATAAAAAATATTTTCAATTTTTTGAAAATTGTTGGGTTACCTTTTTACCTTTGCGGCATTAACAAGAAAATTAATTACTTAAAAAAATTCAAAAATGAAAAATGCATTCAAATTAGGCTTTTTAGCTATCGCTTTATCTTTATCAGTTGTTGCTTGTAACTCAGAGAAAAAAGCTGAAGGCGCAGATACTTTAGGTGCTGATACTACTATCACTGCTGATACAACTGTTAAAGCTGATACTACTGTTGCTGATACAGTTGTTAAAACTGATACTACTGTTGTAAAACACTAGTTAATAGTCTAATAAGATATAGAAAAGCTTCAATCCTTTAGGGGTTGAAGCTTTTTTTTATTTTCACGGGTTACCTTTTTAGGTTTCGCGTATTAACAGTAAATTAATTAATCACTAAAACGAAATTTCAAAATGAAAAATGCATTCAAATTAGGCTTCTTAGCTATCGCTTTATCTTTATCATTTGTTGCTTGTAACTCAGAGAAAAAAGCTGAAGGTACAGATACTTTAGGTGCTGATACTACTATCACTGCTGATACTACTGTCAAAGCTGATACTACTGTTGCTGATACAGTTGTTAAAACTGATACTACTGTTGTAAAACACTAGTTAATAGTTTATAAAATATAGAAAACTTCAATCCTACTGGATTGGAGTTTTTTTTTTATTTAAATTAATTTTTCTGGGTTACCTTTTTCCTTTTTAGGTATTAAGGGTAAATTGATTAATCACCTAAAACAAAATTAAAATGAAAAATGCATTCAAATTAGGCTTCTTAGCTATCGCTTTATCTTTATCAGTTGCTGCTTGTAACTCAGAGAAAAAAGGCGAAGGTACTGATACTTTAGGCGCTGATACTACTATCACTGCTGATACTACTGTTAAAGCTGACACTACTGTTGCTGATACAGTTGTTAAAACTGATACTACTGTTGTTAAAAACTAATTAACGGTTTATATAAAAAAGCTCCAATCGTAACTGATTGGAGCTTTTTTCGTTTATATCTTCGACCACAAAAAATGAAATAATCCTGTAGGCTCAAATTTTATTTCATTCAGTCTATTTAATCCATCAATTGTAGTAAATTTGCGGCAAAATTATAATCCGCATAATGAATTTAACTTCGCTACAAGCAATCTCACCTATTGATGGTCGTTACAGAATAACTACCGAACGTTTATCTAGCTATTTTTCTGAGGAAGCGCTAATAAAATATCGTGTTTTTGTTGAAATTGAATACTTTATTGCCTTATGCGAAATTAATTTACCCGGTTTAGAAAATTTCGACAAATCGTTGTACACTAAATTAAGAACGATACACGAGAATTTTTCAGAAACTGATGCGCTCGCAATTAAGGAAACTGAAAAAGTTACCAATCACGATGTTAAAGCTGTGGAGTATTTTATCAAAGCAAAATTTGATGCACTTTCCTTACAAGACTATAAAGAATTTATCCATTTCGGCTTAACGTCGCAAGACATCAATAATACAGCCATTCCATATTCAATAAAACTGGCCTTAAACGAAAGTTATTATCCAGCGATTGATTCACTAATTCAGAAAATAAACGAGCTGGCTACTGAATGGAAGGATATTCCAATGTTGGCGCACACGCATGGGCAACCCGCCTCTCCTACTAAATTAGGAAAGGAATTTTTAGTGTTTTCAGAAAGATTAAGTATTCAATTAGAAAGCCTGAAGGCCATTCCAAACAGCGCAAAATTTGGTGGCGCAACAGGAAATTTTAACGCACACCACATTGCTTACCCTCAAGTTAATTGGGTTGATTTCTCAAACAATTTCGTAAACTCAGTGCTAGGCTTAACAAGAGCGCAACACACCACCCAAATTGAACATTATGATCAGTTTGCAGCACAGTGTGATGCTTTAAAGCGCATTAATAACATTATTATTGATTTAGACCGCGATATCTGGACTTATATATCGAAGAATTATTTCAAACAAAAAATAAAGGCGGGTGAAATTGGTTCATCAGCGATGCCACATAAGGTTAATCCAATCGATTTTGAAAATGCGGAAGGAAACGCAGGAATCGCAAATGCCTTATTTGAGTTTTTTGCAGCAAAACTTCCCATCTCAAGGTTACAGAGAGATTTAACAGATTCTACTGTATTAAGGAATGTAGGTGTTCCCTTTGGGCATACTTTAATCGCAATCAATTCTACTTTACGTGGTTTAAATAAAATTTTATTAAACGAAGCTGCTTTACACGCAGATTTAGATGATAATTGGGCTGTCGTTGCGGAGGCTATCCAAACAGTGTTACGTAGAGAAAACTTTCCAAACCCATACGAGGCATTAAAAGAATTGACCAGAACAAATTCGAAAATTAATGCAGCAAGTATTGCAGAATTTATTGAAGGTTTGGCAGTTATTGAGGACGTTAAAGTACAGTTAAGGACTATAACTCCATTTAATTACACTGGCGTTTTTTAGCAAAATTAAATTGACGCTAAACAGACAGCAGTGAAAAGTATTATTGGCCACTAATTGTTAATTTTGTTTATTCAAATTGATTAAGACATGACGATTAACGTATATACAGAGCAAACTCCAAATCCGGCGACCATGAAATTCATGGTTAATAAGCTTTTAATTAACGGTAGTGAAGATTTCGCAACTAAAGAAAGCGCTGAGCATTCTCCTTTCGCAAAGGAATTGTTCAAGTTTAATTTTGTTTCTGGTGTTTTTTTCGCCAGTAATTTCGTAACCATTACGAAAACTGACGATGCAGATTGGGCTGATATCGAAGCTATTTTAAAGGAATTTGTTAAGGGTGCGGTAGAATCTGAATTAAAGATAAAAGAAGCAACAGCCGAAGAAGCTCCAGCATTCGAAGGTTCGGAAACGGAGATTAAAATTCAACAAATTTTGCATGATTACGTTCGCCCTGCAGTTGAACAAGATGGTGGTGCGATCACTTACAAATCTTTTGACGAAGGCGTGGTAACTGTAGAATTACGTGGATCTTGCAGTGGTTGTCCTTCATCAACCATAACGCTTAAATCTGGTATTCAAAATTTATTACAAAGAATGGTTCCTGAAGTTACTGATGTGGTTTCTGAAGCTTTATAACCAAGCATATTTATCAAACAATAAAGGCTCACTTTTTCAAGTGAGCCTTTATTGTTTATGTTCTTTTTATTTAACTGAAATGCCTTTTTATTGCTTCTAAAATTTCTTTGGTCAACTTGCGGTTAGTGGCTAGAATTTCTCTTTTCGTGAAGTATTCATCTCCGCCCGAAAAATCATAAACCTCTCCGCCAGCTTGCTGAACGATAAAACATCCGGCAGCAAAATCCCACTGTTGTAAATTGTATTCAAAAAATGCATCGAAACGGCCGCATGCGGTATAAACTAAATCTATCGCCGCCGCTCCTATCCTTCGGACACCGTGGCTTTTTTGCATCATTTCTGCCAGCAACTTCAAATACTGCGCTTGCTTATCGAACTGATAATAAGGAAAACCGGTCGCTAAAAGACTGGATTTTAAATCAGGGTTTACAGAAACCTGAATCTCTTTCTTATTTAAAAAAGCTTTTGCACCTTTATACGAGTAAAACATCTCGGCTCTATTAAGTTCGTAAACTACACCAATAACAGGCAAACCATCTTCGTAAAGTGCCACGCTTATTCCATACGCAGGTATGCCATGAATGAAGTTGGTAGTTCCATCTAAAGGGTCAATAATCCAGGTATGGCTTTTACCTTCTCTGGAAATGGTTTTCTCTTCGGTGAGAAAGCCAGCATCGGGAATCAATTTTTCAAGGTTTTGAACCAATTTCAGCTCCGCAGTTTTATCAACGTAGGAAACCATATCATTTAACCCTTTGTATTCAATTTTTGTAGCATCAAATTGCATCGACTCTTTACGGATAAAATTTCCGGTAAGCCTTACAATTGATATTACTTTATTGCATAGTAATTCGTAATTCATAGCTGTTTAACAAAAACCTAGCGAGGTTGTTGGATTTAAAATAAATTTTTGGCAAGGAATTTAGGCTAGTTTATTCTTATTCCTTAAAGCATAAATACTTAAGGCGATACCGCCTACCACTAAAAAGGTAGAAATCATTTCAGCCTGAGTAAACCTCAAACCGAATACATGATATTTTGAATTTACACGAATCAATTCAATACAGAAACGTTCTATTCCATTCAAAATCATATAAATACCGAACATTAATCCTGGTGCTTTTATTTTATCACGGATGCTCCATAGAAATGCAAAAAGAATAAGACAAACAATTACTTCATATAACGGTGTTGGATATACTCCTTGTGCAAGCTCGCTACAAAATTTGCCAGTACAGCCCGGAATCGGAATCCCTTCCCCCACCACATTGTTTGGGTAAGTATAAGACCACATCCAGTCTGGCAACCAAGAAAATGGTTTCGGATTTGGATTTACAATTCCCCAATCGCCATCGCCAGATAAATGACAACCAATACGGCCAACAGCGTAAGCCAGCATCATACCCGGCCCGCCAACATCCAGCATGTGTAAAGGTTTTATTCCATTTCTTTTGGCAATGATAAGTACTGCTGCACCGCCACAAATTAAACCGCCATAAAAGGTGAGGCCACTAAAAGATAACAATCTCTCAATTGGATTTTTAACAAAATCATCCCAATACTCTAAATTATCGAAAAATTTAGCACCCAAAAAACCCCAAATGGCAGCCCAAACAATTAAATTACTCATTAATTGATACGGATGAACCGTAACCTGCGTCTCTTTCGGCTTATCTAACTTGTTTTTATCCTTCTCTTTATAATCCCAGTAAGCAAACAGACAAGCAAAAAATAACCCCCCAATAATGTTCCCCTTGGTAGACATTAAAATAGATTGAGCATCACTTACAAAAAGTGAATAATTTAGAAGTGCATAAACCAGCTTATAACCGATAATGAAGCCAAAAAGTGCATTCATTACAATTTCTGATGTGGTAGCGGGTTTACCAATAACAACGGTTTTCTTTATTGGATGAAGAATTCCCAGTGCTTCTTTGCGTTTCAATTCTTTAGTGAAAGCCCAATAACCTGCTATAAATGCAATGGCAACAAAAACGCCAAAAGTGTTAAATGGCAATGGCAAATTAATACCAAATAGATATTCTAAAAAATGCGAAACGGTAGGAAACATAAAAATAATTTGTTGCGAAGATAGGAAAGAAAGACCAAAGCTGAAAGGTATGGCGTAACTCTTAATTAGCAATGTTAAATTGAAAGATTCTGTTACTACATTGAAGATTTGTTATGATTTGGAAAGCAACCTTCGGCTCAAATTGGTTGCCTCTGTCCTGCTCTACACTTTATTCGCCAGCAGCCAGAAAAAGGCTGTTGCTCATGTTCGCTTCGATAACGTTTAGATTACGTAACCAAGTAATTCTTGGCTTAACGAGGGGATCATACCAGAGTTTATAGCAATTTTTTGGGTGTATAGACGGGATAGCAGCGATATCCTTTTTGTTTCATTCACTTATATTAATTACTGAAAATTTGCAAAAGATTTAGCAGATAGCCCGGGTAGCGTTAAAAGCAGCCTATAGATTGCTCTCTAGAAAATTAAATTCAGTTTAATGATGTGCGTATGTAGTTTCCAGTTCAGCCACTTCAACTTCTCCATCAGCTGTCATTTCCAAAAGCTTGACAGCCTTAAGTTCATTAACCATAATGGGATCGTATTTGGCACGTACTTTAACATAGTTTTTGGTAAACCCATGCATGTAACCCATTTTTTGATCAGCTTCAAAAAGCACTTCAGCCTCGCTTCCAATTTGCGATTCGTAGAAAGCTCTGCGTTTCTTATCAGAAAGAATATGGAGCATTTTACTCCGTTCGTTTCTTTGACTTCCGGGAACAACACCAGCCATTTCAGCAGCTACTGTTAATTCACGCTCAGAGTAAGTAAAAACATGCAAGTAGCTAATATCTAACTGGTTCAGAAACTGGTAAGTGTCGAGAAAGTCCTCTTTTGTTTCTCCAGGAAAACCTACAATAACATCAACGCCGATACAGCAATGAGGCATTACTTCTTTAATTTTAGCAACACGCTCTACATACAAATCTGTACGGTAGCGACGGCGCATTAGACCTAAAATTTTATCAGAACCAGATTGTAACGGGATATGAAAATGTGGAACAAAACGTTTCGAAGTAGAAACAAATTCAATAATTTCATTACTCAATAGATTCGGTTCTATAGAGGAAATACGAATTCTTTCAATACCATCGACTTCGTCCAAAGCTTTAACCAAGTCAAAAAATTTATCTTCGCGTTCGCCATTACGGATACCAAAATCGCCAAGATTAACGCCGGTCAGTACAATTTCTTTAACACCACTTTCTGCTATCATCCTCGCTCTACTTACTACATTTTCAATAGTATCGCTACGACTAGCGCCACGAGCTAATGGAATTGTACAATAAGTGCATGGATAATCGCAACCATCCTGAACTTTTAGGAATGTTCGAGTTCTATCTCCGATAGAATATGATGCAATGAAGTTATGATTTACCTTTTCAATGTTTTGTTGGTGAACTATAGCTTTAGGATTTTTCGTTAAGTCGGTGATGAAATCAACAATTCTAAATTTTTCCGCAGCGCCCAAAACCATATCAACACCTTCAATTTCGGCAATTTCCTGCGGTTTCAGCTGTGCATAACAACCAACAATCGTCACGAATGCATTTGGTGAATATTTTAAAGCTTCTTTAACAACTTTACGGCATTTTTTATCAGCGTGTTCGGTAACAGAGCAAGTATTGATCACATAAACGTCGGCCTGATCCTGAAATTCGACAACAGCATAGCCCGCATCGGTAAACAACCGACCGATTGTGGAAGTTTCAGAGAAATTTAATTTACAACCTAATGTATAAAATGCGACCTTTTTCATTGAGCCTGCAAAGATAGGAAAATAGATTAGAGTATTGGAATATGAGATTTGAGATATAAAGTAAATTACAGTGAATCAACATTCGACAGCAGGCTGCTCCCATAAAAATCAAAACATCAAATTCTATTGTTTTTCATTCCAGCGGTAACTTTTTTGCTCAAAACCGGCCAAGTCTAGCACCCGGCTAATTACAGTTCCAGCTACTTCTTCAATTGTTTTTGGAAGGCTGTAAAACGATGGATTTGCCGGACATATGATTCCTCCTGCTTCTGTAACCACTTTCATGTTATTGATATGGATTAAGCTGAATGGCGTATCCCGAACCACTGCAATTAGTTTTCTTCGTTCTTTTAATACCACATCTGCAGCTCTCGAAATTAAGTCATTCGAGATACCGTGAGCGATTCGACCTAATGTACCCATTGAGCATGGAACAATTATCATAGTATCGTATTTTGCTGACCCAGAGGCGAATGGTGCATTAAAATCGTTTTTATTATAAAAAGTAAAGTCTTGATAGCTGCTGTAATCTTGGTTTCCGAGTTCGAACTGCCAAACCTCTTTAGCATTATCGCTCATCACTACCCCAACTGCTGCAATCTGATCGCTTAATTGTGCCAGCTTATCAAACAATACCTTTGCATAAATTGAACCGCTTGCTCCTGTTACCGCAACTACAACTTTCTTTTTATTCATAGTACAAAATTAGCGTTTTATAAATAGAATTAGCGACTATAAAAAAGGGCCAGAACAATGTTCTGACCCTACATCTACCTATGAAAAACATACCCTCGAAAGGGTAAGAACAAATATATATAAATTTTTAAAAAAAGATAATCAAGAAGTATTAAATGGTAAAAATCAGATATTTGAGCTTGGACACATCTTAACAAACTGAATTATAACAGTTTATAGAAATTTAATTCTTATCTTTTTAACGATCAGCGTATTTTTCTTGCACAATTGCAACATTGGAAGTAAAAATTAAATGGATTAAGGCTTAAAAAAACGTATAAATACTTAAAATATCGGCTGAATAAATAAGACTATAAGAAGGACTGATTAGCTTTATTAACTTTCAGCTGAGATTTTAGTCCTCAATCTACTTAAAGTCTCCAATCGCATGCACAGAAAAGATGCAATATATTTTAGTGGTACACGATTGACCAGTTCAGGGTAGCTCTGCGAAAAACGCTTGTATCTCTTTTCAGCTGACTGCAATCTAGATATATAAGCCCTTTCGCAGGCAGATAAGTAATGGATTTGTGTCATCTTTCTTCCTACATAATTGGCAATTTCGAAGTTATTATAAAGTTGCCTCGACATCGCATGCGGAACAGCAATAGCCTCTACGTCTTCCAAAGCTTGTACATACTCTTCTGTTGGCTGCTGCTCATCCCACAAGTTTCTGATGTTGCCCACAAGTTCATGTTCCTTTGCAATCCAGGTGGTTATTTCTTTATCTTCCTCCTTCATATACCCCCTGGCAACTCCCTTTAACAATAAAAAGATGAATTTATTGCGATGTAATGGAGATGAAATAAATTTGTTTTTTTTAAAAGCTACCGGAAATGTTTGCTCGTTTATGATCTGTTCAATTTCGGGAGACAAAACGTGAAAGGTACGAAAGACAGTAATTAAAGGTGAAAATCCGCCATACGCTAACCACTTATCTGCATTATAGATTTCTTCGGGATTCATTTTAAAAATTTAGGGACGTGGAAAATGTTTTCGAGCCGTAAATTAGATATTAGGGAATAATGAATAACAATAATAAGAAAAAGTTTTAGAATGTGGAGTTCATAATATCAGGTTTGATGAATTGCTGTTAAAATCCTTTTCGATTTAGAAATATTTGAGAGTGGAGAAGAGATATAGAAACTATTTATCTAAAGAATTGAGATATTGATGGCTTTTAAACTATCGTCTAATGTAATTTCGAAAGAAACCTGATCATCCACCTTCACAAAGTCATTAACGAATTCCATACTAAATTTAATATCTTGAGCATTCTCGTCTACGATTACGCCCGATTGTTTCTCGCTGTCAATGTAGACAATAGTTCCTACTCTCAATTTACTCATTTATATCATCCTAAAAATTCGACGAAAATAATTAAATATGTAGAATTAAAAATACATTATATTTGATTTTGAACAACTTTTAGCTATAATAAGATGTCAATATGCAAAGAGATAAAAAATTACCGAGAGCAATTAACCTGAAAAATTTCGAAAAAAGTTTCACAGGGCACAATAAATAGACAAAATAATTACTAACTTAGAATTTAAAGCTACATTTTCATAATTATTGTTTAATAAATACCAAAAAAAATGTTATTATGAATAATTCACCCTCAACAACTAACCAAAAAACAGAAATTGTAAGTATTTCCGAAGAAAAAGATCTAATTTATTGGACCATTAGGCTTGGAATCACAACGGAAGTACTTAAATCTGCGATCAGAGCAACCAGATGCGTTACTTTAAATGATATTTTCGTTTACCTGGACAAGAAGGACATCAAGCACTTTGCGTGAATGTATCCACGTTATTTTGTTCTGCCGTAAGTTGAAGTAATATCTGCAAGCCAATGTTTGATTGCTTTGAGCTTTTCCAGATCCAATCGCCATAACCAGTTGCCATTTGCGTTACCTGGAATATTCATTCTTGCTTCTTCATTTAAACCTAAAACATCCTGGATCGGCACAATGGCTATTTTAGCAGTCGATGAAAATGCAAGTCTGATAAATTCCTTATGAATTTCCTTTTCATCAATTTGGCAATCAAAATATCTTGTTATGCGCTCTTTTGTTTGTTGGTCTACATCTTTCTCATACCAACCAACTAATGTATTATTATCATGTGTACCAGAATACACGATACAATTTTGGCTTGTAAAGTTATGCGGAATATGCGAAGATGCAGAAAGATCACTTCCGAAAGCGAACTGTAGTACTTTCATTCCAGGCAATTTAAATTCATCCCTAAGCTGCTCTACTTCGGTGCTTATTTCCCCCAAATCTTCGGCAATGAAAGGCATGTCTGGAAATTTCGCTTTAATTACCTTAAAGAAATTTTCGCCCCCTCCTTTTTCCCATTTCCCGTTAATAGCATTTTCTCTATCTGCAGGTATTTCCCAATAGGACGAAAAAGCAATAAAGTGGTCTAAACGGAGCAGATCGAACATTTCCATATTCTTCTGTAACCTTTTAATCCACCACTCATAATTACTACTTTCCAGTACAGTCCAGTTAAAAACAGGCATCCCCCATAATTGGCCATTCTCATTAAAGTAATCTGGAGGAACACCAGCTACAAACGTGGGTTTCAAATTAGCATCCAATTTAAAAAGCTCGGGATCAGACCAAACTTCCACAGAATCATAATCTAAATAAAATGGCAAATCTCCAATTATTTTAATACCCTTTGAGTTTGAATAATCTTTGAGTTTATGCCACTGCTTAAAAAATACATACTGCTGCCATTTTACCTCGTCAATTTCTTCAGCAAATTCACTACGAAAAACATCGATTTGTTTCGTTTCCCTTTTTTTAAATTCTGCCCGCCAATTATACCATTCTAATTGTTGATGATGATTTTTTATAGCGGTATATAAACCAAAATCGTCAAGCCATTCTCTTTCTTTGGTACAGAAGTTGAAAAATTCTAAGTCAGTATTTTCCGTTTTGTTCTTTTTAAAAGCTTTGTAAGCTTTTTTGAGCAACTTGAATTTTGCTTCCTCGACTTGAGAAAATTCAACTTCATCTTCGAAAGCCAAAACGGAAGCGCTCAAATCATCAACCGTAAGCCCACCTTCGTCTACCAATTGTTCTAAATCGATTAGTAAAATATTACCCGCCTTAGCCGAATTGCTTGAGTATGGACTATAGCCATTTCCAACTTTCGTGGGATTTAGTGGTAATATTTGCCAGTATTGTTGGTTTGTTTCTGCTAAAAAATCGACAAATCTATTGGCTTCAGATCCAAAATCACCAATTCCGTATTTAGAAGGCAAGGAAGTAATGTGCATCAGGATACCAGCAGATCGCTCAATGGGTTTGCGTTTTAACTCAATTAAACCAATTTGCAATTCACCAAATAACTGGTTGACCAAAAAATTTTCATTTAGGATATCTTTTACTTCATCTTTTTCAGTTATAATATTGCGCCAGCTAGTAGGAAACTCTTTCGGAAGTATAATCTGGGTATCTAACCAATTAAATTCCACAATTTCTTCAGCTTTGCTTATCGTTGCTAAACCTAAAGGAACCGCAATAACAACATATCTATCCTTGTATTTACGAGCAAAAGCTAAAATATTATCGTGATAAGTACCTTCTACTTTTAACGGAATATAATCCCCTTGAGTGAAAAGATCCTGATTTTCTTTTCTAAAATTGATGAGTTTTTTAGTTAACCATAATTTGATTTTCCCGGAATACCTTGAAGACCAGAGTTCTTTTAGTGATGATTCTTCTTGTATAAACTGATTCCGTTTTTCATAATCAACCGGCCTGCGATTGTCTGGATCAACCAAGCTCAAGTCCCAAAGTTCTGTTCCCTGGTAAACATCCGGAATACCTGGACAAACGAATTTCAAAACCAGTTGAGACAAACTATTTAGAATTCCAAAATCTGCAATGCGATTGAGAAGTTTCGAAATTATGGCGAAGCTTTCTTCATTTTCATCAATTAACTGAAGTGCGAAATCCTGTAATAGTTTTTCATATTCTTCATTCGGTTCTGCCCAATCAGATCTTTTCTTGGCTTCTCTTAAGGCCTTTTCTATAAACTGAACCAAACGATTATCAAACTCATCTGCATCCTCGCCGGGATAAGGGATAGCGCCTAAAATAGTCTGAAAAATAAGATAAAAATCATTGTTGTGGATTAACTTATAGATTTCGTTTAGTTTTTCGGAGTTTTTTATCGCTGAACTGAAATCCTGAATGGCTACCTGCCATACCTTAGGAAGATCAGTAAGTACATTTATTCTAGCTCGAAAGTCTTCTCCCTTCTTGGTATCGTGAGTAGAACTTCCGTTTAACGACAATGGCCAATGCAACTGTCGATCAACCATTTTCTGATGGAATTCGGTGACACTGAAACCAAATGCATCGGGTGCATCGCCAACTTCCGAGTGCCCAACAAAACGATTATAGGTAAACATTACGGTATCTTCTACCCCTTTAGCCATTAACGGCCCGCTAAATTGCATTAACCGCTGGTAAAATTTGCTCAGTTTGCCATTATATTCAGCATCCGAATGTAATGGTACCGCTAAAAACATCTGTTTTAAAGCTAAAGTCGCTTCTTTTAAGCCTTCCTGATTTGCAGCGATATCCAATAACGCTTTTAAATTTTCGCTATCGTTGTCTGGAAGTGGAAAATTGTAATTGTAATAGCGATAAACAGGCATTTGAATCAATAGCTCTGCGATTGCCCGTTTTAATTTTTCAGGTTTAACCCTGTCAATTTCTTCAGTTGAAAGAAGCTTTAAATCAGTAAATAAATCAAATAAATTGTTTAGCTCTCCTTGCATGTATTGAAACAGGAAAGTTTCTTTTTTTTCATTTATTAATATTTTTGGATCAAGATTTTTGCCAGTGATTTCTTTATAAATTTCATCGAACTTGCCCCTATTCGTTTGGTTGGTGAATAGATTATTTGTCATGGCCAAAAAGTCATATCCTGTGTTGCCTTGTACCGGCCAATCGGACGGCAATTGTTCATCTCGTTCCAAAATCTTCTCTACAACAATATAAACTTCATCACCAACAACCTTTCTCAATCTTTCTAAATAGCCTTTTGGATCATAAAGTCCATCAATATGATCAATGCGTAGACCTTGAAAAATATCCTTTTTAACTAGCTCTAAAATGTATTCATGGTAAATGTCGAAGTTTTCCTGATCCTGAATATTCAAACAGATTAGTGCATTTACCGTAAAAAACCTTCTGTAATTGATGGTATGATTTGTTTCTTGCCAGTTATACAGGCGATAAAACTGCTTATTCGCAATTTCTTTAATCAGTTTCTTGTCGATGATTTCATCCTCATTTTTACCAGCAAGCCTTTCCTGACTAACTATATTTAAAGGCCAGTTTGAATCTCCATTGTTGAGAAAGTATTCACCTTTAATTTTGATTAATTTTAACGCTGAGCTTTCAATAGCATCTTCCAGATCTGAACCTAAAAAAGGTACCATCAGTTTTTGGTCATTCGAAATATCGATATCAAAAAAAGAGGCATATTTTGACATGCTCCCATTTTTCAAGACATCCATTAACCATTTATTTTTTGGTGAGAATGCCATATGATTAGGAACAATATCCTGAATCCAGCTAATTTTGGCCGCCTTTAGTCCTGTGGAGATTTCTAACAATTCATCCTCGGTACCAATTTCTGGGTTCACCCGAAGTGGATTTACAACATCATAACCATGAGTGCTACCCTCAACAGCTTCAAATATCGGTGAGGCATAAATGGTATCGATCCCTAGTTTTTGTAAATACGGAATGATGTTATTTAATGATTTAAAATTAAAATCTTTATGAAATTGAATGCGATATGTTGAAGTTGGTTTAAACATTTTGGCTACTAAAAATTAGGATCGATTCTGGAAAAATAGTGAGCTTATTATCAGTAAAATCTACATCGTTATTGTCGTTTCCTCCCCACTGATTGGCTGCAGAATTTAAAACGAGGTTATAATCCAATCCATTTGAGACTGGCAAAACTTGCTGTTGCTTTGAAAAATTTAATGCGCATAATACTTTTTGTTTTTGATGCCATCGGATCATCGTTAAACAATTTTGATCTCGATAAACATCAACCTTTAATTGTTGACGGTCAAGATGGGCCAATGCAGGTGAGGACTTTCGCAGCTTTATAATTGCCTTGTAAAATGCATGCATGATCTGATGTTTGCCCTGAATCTGGCTTTGCCAATTTAGTTTTGAATGATTAAATGTTTCCTCACTTTGCGGATCAGGAACTTCTTCACCGTTATGGAATGCGGCAAATTCTCTTTTTCTCCCTTCCCTTACCAGCCCAACCAGTTCTTCGTCAATATGTGAGATAAAAAACATAAATGGATTTTCTTCAGCGTATTCTTCACCCATAAAAATGAGTGGTAAATAAGGGCTCACAAACACAGTGGCAGCCATCAGCTTTAGCATTTCAAAACTTACCAGCTGGCTTGTACGCTCACCAAGCATTCTATTGCCTACCTGATCGTGGTTTTGAGAGAAAACGATAAATTGCTTTCCAGGATTGTCTTTGGCTTTTGTTCCAAAGCACTTTTCTCGATGAGTCGAAAACTGACCATCATATACGTAGGCATCAGTTAAAGCTTTACCCAAATGCTCAATTCCATCGAAATCAGAATAATAGCCGTATTTCGCTTGACCGGCAGTTACACGAAGCGCATGATGGAATTCGTCGATCCATTGTGCATCCATGCCGTAACCACCCTGCTCTATTGGATTGATGTATTTATTATCATTTAAATCAAGTTCAACTATAAGG
>Ga0308159_1002748_pt1 | contig 19450 bp, 24 predicted proteins | sample PhyCR1_FD_201040 | JGI IMG/M metagenome (GOLD analysis project Ga0308159, IMG submission 201040) | Phyllosphere microbial communities from UC Gill Tract Community Farm, Albany, California, United States - DLSLC.R1 | ecosystem: Host-associated > Plants > Phyllosphere > Unclassified | place: USA... | reverse complement strand
CGTGGCTCGAGACGCGGGGCGTCCGCCGCGGCGAAACCGTGCTGCTCATGCTCGACAATCAGGTGGAGCTGTGGGAGGCGATGCTCGGCATCATGAAGCTCGGCGGCGTCATCGCCCCGACCACCACCGCGCTGGGCTCGGTCGACCTCGCCGATCGCATCGAGCGCGCCGAGATCCGCCACGTCGTCGTCGGAGCGGCGGATGCCGCCAAGTTCGACGACCTGCCCGAGGGGCTCGGCCGCATCGTCGTCGGTGGCGAGCACACGGGGTGGGCGACCTACTCGGACGCCTTCGCGGTCGAGGCGGGGCCCGCGCGGCATCCGGGAACCACCGCTGACGAGCGCCTGTTGCTGTACTTCACCTCGGGAACCACCTCGAAGCCCAAGCTCGTCGAGCACACGCACGCGTCGTACCCGGTCGGGCACCTGAGCACGATGTACTGGCTCGGGCTGCAGCCCGGCGACGTGCACCTCGCGATCAGCTCGCCGGGGTGGGCCAAGCACGCGTGGAGCCTCTTCTTCGCCCCGTGGATCGCCGGGGCGACCGTGCTCGCCCTCAACTACTCGCGCTTCTCGGCGGAGCGCCTCCTGACTGAGCTCGAGAACGACCGCGTGACGACTTTCTGCGCGCCGCCGACCGTGTGGCGCATGCTCATCCAGGCCGATCTGACCGGCCGCCGCGGGTCGCTGCGCGAGGTCGTGTCGGCGGGCGAGCCGCTCAACCCCGAGGTCATCGCCTCGGTGCAGCGCGCGTGGGGCCTCGACATCCGCGACGGCTACGGGCAGACCGAGATGACCGCGGTCGTCGCGAACACGCCGGGCGCCGACCTCGTTCCGGGCTCGATGGGGCGGCCGCTGCCCGGATGCCCGGTCGTGCTCGTCGACCCGCTCACGGGGGAGCGCAGCGATGAGGGCGAGATCTGCATCGACCTCACCGAGCGTCCCGTCAACCTGATGACGGGGTATGTGGGCGACCCCGAGCGCAACGCCGAGGCGTTCGCCGACGGGCTCTTCCACACCGGCGACGTCGCGCGGCGCGATGAGACCGGCAGCATCACCTACATCGGCCGCACCGACGACGTCTTCAAGGCCTCGGACTACAAGATCAGTCCCTTCGAGCTCGAGAGCGTGCTGATCGAACATCCGGCGGTCATGGAGGCCGCGGTCGTGCCCGCACCCGACGAGCTGCGCCTCGCGGTACCGAAGGCGTACGTCGTGCTCGCCGGCGGACACGAGGCGGGCGAGGAGGTCGCCCTCGACATCCTGCGCTTCGCGCGCGAGAGGCTCGCGCCGTTCCAGCGCGTGCGTCGCGTCGAATTCTTCGAGCTGCCCAAGACGATCTCGGGCAAGATCCGCCGCGTCGAACTGCGCCAGCGAGAAGAGGCGGTGTTCCGCGGCGAGATCGACTGCGTCGAGTGGACGGATGCCGCGCTGCGCGGCGAACGCTGACGCGCAAGCCCCTCGCGGTCCCCGCCACCGCGTGTGAGCATCGATCCATGGAAAAGGATCAGAAGCAGCCGTTCGAGAACCCTTCCGTCGACGACGACAACGACATGCCCTCGCTGATGGAGGAACGCAACATCGGTCGCGAGACCGAGCGCGAGATCACCCAGATGATCAACGGCATCGAGGGCTGACACACTCGTCTGCATGACTGAAGCGCTCGACGACGGACCGTTCTTCCACGGCACCAAGGCCGACCTGCGGGTGGGCGATCTGCTCACGCCCGGGTTCCGGTCGAACTACCGGCCCGAGGTGACGATGAATCACATCTACTTCACCTCGCGTCTCGATGGCGCGGGTCTCGCCGCAGAGATCATTCCGGGCGAGGCCCCGCCGCGCGTCTACGAGGTCGAGCCGACGGGTCCGTTCGAAGACGATCCGAACGTGACCGACAAGAAGTTCCCGGGCAATCCGACGCGCTCGTTCCGCTCGGCGGCTCCACTGCGCATCGTCGCCGAGCGCGACGACTGGACGCGCCTGACACCGGAGACCCTCGCGTGGTGGCGCCACCGCCTCACCGAGATGCGCGACGAGAACGCCGAGATCATCAACTGAGGGCTCGGCTCAGACCGGCTCGGTCGTGCGGATCAGCCCGCAGTTCACGCATGACCACGCGACCAGGAACCGCTCGTCGTCGAGGATCTCGAAGCGCAGCGGGTCGCCGCACGTGGGGCATATGAGTGGGCTGACGGGCTGCTCGACCATGGTCACCGCACGAAGGTGACGTGCACGACACCGCTCTCGGCGACCTCGGAGGTCACGGTGTAGTCCTCGTCGAGGTTGCGCAGGTCGTCCCAGAGACGACCGCCGCGCCCGAGGATCACGGGGCGGACGGCCACGTGCAGACGGTCGACGAGACCCGCGGCCAGGGCGGACCGCACCGTGGACAGACCGCCTCCGACCCGCACGTCGGCGCCGTTCGCGAGATCGCTTGCCCGGGCCACGGCATCCGTGATGCTCTCCGACGAGAACTCGAACCGCGTGCCGTTGGCGAAGGCAACGGGTTCGCGCTCGCGGTGCGTGAGCACGATCACCGGCACCTCGAACGGCGGATCGTCTCCCCACCAGCCGCGCCAGTCGGGATCGTCGGGAAAGGAGTGCAAGCCGAACATCGCCGCGCCCATCACCTCGGCGCCGATGCCCTCGAAGTACGCGGCCGCGTACCGGTCGTCGACGCCGGTCGTGCCCCCGCCCGAGGTGTCGCGGAAGACGCGCTCGCGAAACGTCTTCGTCGCCATGTAGTCGGCGACGAGCCGGCCCCAGTCCTCGCCCATCGGGTTCTCGGCGGAGGGATCGGCGGGCATCGCCACACCGTCGAGTGAGATGTTCAGATCGACGCGGACGGCCACGGCGTGCTCCCGGCGGTGAGGATCAGCGGTAGTTGGTGAACTGCAGGTCGACGTCGAGGTCGGCGGCCTTGAGGAGGCGCTGCACCTCTTGGAGGTCGTCGCGCGACTTCGACTGCACGCGCAGTTCGTCGCCCTGGATCTGCGACTTCACGCCCTTGGGGCCTTCGTCGCGGATGATCTTGCTCACCTTCTTGGCGTCCTCTTGCGAGATGCCCTCTTTGAGCGTCGAGGTGATGCGGTATTCCTTGCCGCTCTGCACGGGCTCGCCCGTCTCGAGGCTCTTCAGCGAGATGCCGCGCTTGATCAGCTTCGTCTGGAAGACGTCGAGAACGGCGTTCGCGCGCTCCTCGGAGTTCGCCTTGATGACGATCGAGTCGCCGCTCCACGCGATGGACGCGTCGGTGCCCTTGAAGTCGTAGCGCTGCTCGACCTCTTTGTGCGCCTGGTTGAGCGCGTTGTCGGCTTCCTGCCGGTCGATCTTGGAGACGATGTCGAATGATGAGTCTGCAGCCATGAATCGAGTCTACAGCCGCGGAATTCCGGGGGTCGGCCGGTCATGGGCTCGTGTTTGGAGAGGTCTCCTGGAAGGTGTCCAAGATCGACCGGAGGCCCACGGTGCCGTCTCGTCGCGGTTCGTACGTCATTCGAAAACTGGAAGACCTATCGCTCGAACTCGGCGTACACGTCGGCGAAGGCCGCGACCTCGTCGCTGAGGCGCTTCGTCAGCGCATGCCCGTCGTGCAGCCATACCTGCCGGTTCGCTTCGGCGTCCCAGCCCTCGAAGGGGTCGTGGTGCGCTTCCCAGAACGACTGCCACTCGGCGAGGTCCGCAGCGAGCCGCGCGGATAGGCCGTAATCTTCCGGGCCGGTGGTGTAGCCGGCATCCCAGGTCGGTGTCGAATTCTCCCAGAGCGGGTAGACGCGCGTGTAGTCAGGGAAGAGGCGGATGGCTCGCCGTTCCGGTGGAATCTGTGATCGCGGTTGCATGAGCGGGAATCCCTGAGAGAGCGTGTGGGCTCTTCGTCGAATGAGCAGACGCCGTGCCCCACAGCGACTCTAGCGCCGCGGGATATCACGGCTCCGATCGTGGACTCGGGGACGGCGACGGGCACGCATACCGGGTGCCGCATGGGGCGAGCCCTACTCTCGGGCCATGCGACGACGCGAATCCCTTCTCCGTGCGGCGATGGTGCTCGTGATTGCGATCGCGGGGCTGCTGCCGTTGTCCGCGTGCGCAGTCGAAGCCGGAGGTTTTCCTCCTTCCGGAGCGCACGATAGCGATGTGGTGGCTGCCCGCACCGCTGCCGCCGCGGACGAGCAGGATCTCCTCATCGCGGCTGCTCTGGGGGAGCCGATCTCGACGAGCGTGCAGGACACCTGCGCGCGCGGCAGCTACAGCGCGCCCTGGGGGCCCTACGACCCGTACTACTGGTCGTGCCGACACATGACATCGCGCGTCGTGTCGACGGGGACTGCCGATCCGGCTCAGCTCATCTCCGCCTACCGCGCGCACCTCTTCGCCGTCGGGTGCACACCGGACGAGGCGGCGTTCGACATGACGGCTGAGTATTGGGAGATGTACGGGATCCCCGGGCACAACGCCAACGGCGAGGCGTACACCGTCGACGACCTACCCGGCGGGACGGCACTCTGCAACGACGGGCGCTCGATCGGGGTAGCTTTCCGCTCCGCGGCCGGCTTCGACACCACGACGTTCTCCACCTATGCCGAGGGTGACGGCGAGACCATGACGAACGAACCGCTGGACCTCTCCGCGATCCGCGCCCGCGCACCCGAACTGGTCGTCGTGCTCAACACCGGTACCGGCTATCACTCCGTCCTCCGTCAGGAGCCGGAAACGCCGTCGACCCTCGAGCCGGGGTACTGCGCCTGCTACAGCGGCAGTAAGTGCGATTGCCCGGGTGGCTAGCCGGGGCGCGGGGAGGGCCCATGGGCCGATTCTCTTCGCGACCCCGCATCCGCACCCCTCGCCATCGCCCGGCCCACGCGGGCAATGGCGCTCGTAGACTCGGATGCCATGCGAGCACTCACCGAAGAAGAGGTGCGGGCTGCGTTCGTGAACGCCGCCCCCGAGGAGCTGCGAGTGGTCGAGCTCCCGCACGACTTCCTGCTGACCGACTGGGATCACCTCGACTTCTTGGCGTGGCGCGACCCGCGCACCCGCGGACGCGGCTACATCCTCACCGAGCGGGACGACGAGCCCACCGCGATCGTGTTGCGCGCGGCCGAGGGGCAGTCCCGCGCGCGCTCGGCGATGTGCAACCTCTGCCACACGATGCAGCCGGGCGATCAGGTGTCGTTGTTCACCGCCCGCAAAGCGGGCGCCGCGGGCGAGCACGGCGACACCGTGGGGACCTACATCTGCGCCGACATGTCGTGCCACGAGACGGTGCGCTTGGCCGCCCCGCTCGCGCCGAGCGAGATCCGCGCGAGCGTCGACCGCAAGATCGACGGCACCAAGCGCCGCACCGAAGACTTCGTCTCGCGCGTGCTCGACGCCGCCGAGGTGTCGCGGTGACGGGTCGGGTCGTCGTCATCGGCGACGCGCTGATCGACGAGATCCGCGACGAGGCCGGCGTACGCGAGTTCGTCGGAGGGGCGGGACTCAACGTGGCCGTGGGTCTCTCGCGGCTGGGGGTGCCGGCATCCCTCATCGCCATGGTCGGAGACGACGACGCGGGGGAGCAGATCCGCGCCTTCCTCGACGAGCACGACGTCGACCTGCTCGCCAGCCCCGCGGAGCACGGGTCGTCGCGCGCCGTGAGCACGCGCTCTCCGCAGGGTGAGCCCGTCTACGTCTTCAACGAGGCCGCCCAAAACCGCCGCGTCGCGTACGGTGACGCCGAGCGTGCGGCGATCGCCGACGCCCCCATGGTCGTGGTCAGCTGTTTCCCCTTCGACGACGCTCAGCAGACCGACCTGCTCATCGAGGCCACGGCATCCGCCCCGACCCCTCTCGCGATCGACCCGAACCCGCGCAGCGGAATGCTCCGTGACCGGGCCGAGTTCATGCGCGGGTTCGAGAAAGCGGCATCCGGCGCCCTGCTCGTCAAGGTCGGTGAGGACGACGCGCAGCTGCTCTACGGGACGCCGCTCGACGAGCTCCGCGCGAAGCTCGTGGGCCTCGGCGTGGGTGCCGTGCTCGCGACCTACGGCGCCGGCGGGGCCGCGATCGACGCGGGGGAGACGACCGTCTCGCGAGGAATCTCCGATCTGCCCGGGCGCATCGTCGACACGATGGGCGGCGGCGACGCCGTGCTCGCCACCACCGCCGCGCTCGTTCGAGACCGACTCCCCGCGGACGCGGAGGAGTGGGATGCCGTGCTCTCGCGCGCCATGGACGTCGCTGCCGCGACCTGTCGCCACGAGGGTGCTCTTCTGCGCACCCCCGAGTGAGAGCGTCGATGGTTTCGAGCATCCCTCGAGGGATAGTAGAGTGGTCTATCGCGCCTCCGGTCGACTGAACAAGCCGGACGGGTGCGCACCTGGCGAGTTACCCAAGCGGCCAAAGGGATCTGACTGTAAATCAGACTGCATTGCATTCGGGGGTTCGAATCCCTCACTCGCCACGATCCGCACCATGACGCGGATGTTAGGCCCTCAGGCCGCCAAGAGATTGGCCAGCCGGGGGCCTTTTTAGTGCCCTGCGGGCACGATTGCGGGCACACCAGTGCGCGCAGAGGGCGGGAGCAGCGCAAGGCCGCCCTCCACAGCAGTGCGGGCGCGGTCGCCCACGAGGTGCGCGTACAGGTCGCGGGTGATCTGAGCCGTCGAGTGGCCCATGATCTTCGACACCACCCCCATGTCCTCTCCCGCCGACAGCATCAGCGAGGCGAACAGGTGGCGCAGATCGTGGAACCGTTGCGGCCGTAGCCCGGTCTGCGTCACCAGAGACTCGAACACCCGCGACGGGTACTCAGGTCGGAGGTCGCTGCCGTCCGCCATCGTGAACACGCGGTCGCTCGTCGCGCCGAGCCCCACAGATGCCGCTGCCTCCCGCTCGTTTGCCTGCGCGAGCTGCCAGGCCAGGAGTGAACCCACCGCGCGGTCGGTGAGGGGCACGACGCGGCCCTGCCCCGCCTCGGTCTTGATCGTTTGTTCCTGCACTGCCTTGCCGACCCGCACGAGCTGAGCGCGCACAACGAGGTGCGGCGACTCCCCATCCAGGCGCACATCCCGCCATCGCAGCCCGACCAGCTCACCGCGACGCATGCCGGTCATTACCGCCAGCTCGAACAGCGCTCCAAGGCGGTGCTGCGCCGCCGCGTCGAGGAACCGTCCAGCATCAGCAGGCTCCCACGGCTCCACTCGCCTCGTGGTGGACTTCGGGAGCTTCACAGACGCAGCGGGGTTCACCTCCAGCAGATCGGCCTGCACCGCTGCCGCGAGGGCGCTACGCAGGGTTGCGTGCGCGCGATGGATTGCGACCGTGCCGCGTCCTTCCTCGCCCATTGCGTCGATCCATTGCGAGACGTGCGCGCGGCGGATGCCGTCCAACTTCAGCGCGCCCAGCGCGGGCACCACGTAGTCGCTGGCGTATCGGCGATACTCCCGCAGCGTCGTGGCCTTCAGCTCCTCGGTTCGCTCGGCGCGGGCCAGCCAGGCGGTCATGTGGTCGGCGAGCGTGGGAACCTCGAACCGCAGGGCCCCGCGCCGCAACTTGCGTACCACCTCGTCGCGGGCCGCCTCGGCCTCGGCCCTCGTCGCGAACCCGCTGCGCTTTACTATGCGTCGCTTGCCGGTGGCCGGGTCGCTCCCCGCGCTGACGCGGAACTCCCAGACGCCATGACGCGAGCCGCCCAGCTTGGTGCATCGGGAGCCCAAGGCCTTGCCCCCGTCGTCCCGGCAGTAGCAGCGTCGTCCAATCCCGTCACGTGCCATCGCCGTCACCTCCTCTCATGTTGGTGTTCCCGTACATTGCGTGTCTCCTCTCGGTTGATTTCTGGGGTTACTGACGGCCCTCGCGCTGGGGGCGAATTGCCCACAGGTGCTCGGGCAGAACCGCGGTACCCAGGGCCTCCTCGGCGGCTCGGATCGCGGGGGTGGGTGTGACGGCCGATGCATGTGCAGGGCGGCCGAGGATGCGTGCGTGCTCGGCGTCCAGAGCGTCGGACTCAGCTACCTGTGTGTGCGCCGTTTGAATGGCGTGCTGGCGGTAGGCGTCGATTCGCTCCCGGAGGGCGGGGCTCTCCGCGACCCGGTGACGTGCCACGTCGATCTCGTGTGTGTATCTGGCCCATGCGCTGCGTACGTCTCCTAGCGCCTCCCGCGCCGCCTCGAATCGTGCCCAGCCGTCAGCCTCGACCGAGGAGCGGCTGAGCGAGTCGGCCAGGACATAGGGAGCCACCGTGACTGTGCCAACCTGCACCGAGGTGTCGCTGCCGACCAGCTCGGCCACGGAGCACTCCAAGACCAAGGCAGCGGCCATCAGCTCCTCAGCCGTCATTGCGCGGTCGCCTTTCTCGTAGCGGTAGGCCTCCTGGCGTTGCCAACCGCGTCCCACCACGTCTTGCATGCGTGTCGCAAATTCTGCGACAGACAGCCCGCGGGCGGCGCGTATACGAGCGAGGTTCGACCCGACCACCTGGGCGAGTGTCAGTGATTCACTGACAGCGTTTGCTTTGGACATACAGCGACCGTAGCGTCTGGCCCAGGACGGCGCAAGACGCCATCGACCAGAGAGGGAACGACATGGACGCCACGAACGACACCTCGGTAGCGCCGCTCACGCTGACCGTTGAGGAAACGGCGACGCTGCTGAATCAGGGCCTGCGGCAGACCTACAACGCCGTGCGCCGCGGTGAACTGCCCGCAGTGAAGCTCGGCTCACGCTGGTTCGTCAAGCGCGCGGCGCTTTACGCGATGTTCGGTCTGGACGACGCCCAGATGAGCCCGCAGCGTGCCCGCGAGCCTCGTGAGCCGCAGAATTCCGGGGCTTCTCAGCACGGCAACTGACACCCGATCAGCAACCACCTTCAGAACACGCGGCATCGACCACCAGCACGAGGAAGGCACGAGACGGTGAACGAGACGCACGCCAATCACGAGCGCGGGAGAGGAGGGCTGACATGCACGGCATTGAGGTTGACGGGGCGCGCCCAGCAGTCGCCCGCGTGACCGCACTCCCTCACAGCTACCGGCTCACCGCCGCCGAGCGCTTGATCCTCCTGGTGCTCGCCAGTGACTCGTTTGACGGCCAGACGAGCGCACCGGGCTACGCCGCTTTGGCCCAGTGGTCGGGCCTGTCGCAAGGCGTACTCACCAAGTCACTGCGGAGCTTGTACGAAGCCACTCAGCATCGCCCGGCGCTACTGAGCAAGACGACCACCCGCGGGCGGAACGCAACCGAGTGGCGGCTGCACCTCGAACCAGTCGGGACTGCCGACCGGATGGAGCCTGGGGATAACTCGGCCCAACCAGTCGGGGACGCTGACGAGTTCGAGCTGATCGAACCAGTCGGCGAACCAGTCGGCGAACCAGTCGGCGAACCGGTCGGGAATGCCGACGACACCCTTCCCTACCCAACCCTGGGGATGGATAACCCCCATGAACTGAGTACAGACCGCGCGAGCGTCACGACCACGAACTACCCACCGCACATCTACGAGTCCAACGCGCAGTCATCACTCCAGCGCATCATCCAGGAGCGACGCTTGCCCTTCGCGGTGGACGAGCTGCTGGAGGCGTCCTACGCCCTCGGAAATGGCGACCCCTGGGAGGGATACAAGCTCGTGAGCGAGGCCACCGGCCGCTCACTCCACGGGATGGAGAACCCGCGAGCTGCGATTGCCAAGCGGTTGGCCGACGCAGGACTGTCCGACGCTTCGCTGCTGGCCCGTCTACGACGGAGAGCGGCATGACTCGCGCGACGGACTGCCGCCCCGGCAAGACCCACCGGTTTGCAACCGCATCCGGTTGGTGCCTGTGGGGGTGTGGCGTTCGCGATGACGGCCGGATCGTCACCCGTGGCGGCGCAGTGGTCCGACCTGGACCCCATGAGCAGCCTCACCAATTCCAGCCCGCCGCCCTCGACGGCTTCGAGGACTATACCGAGCGCCTCAGCCGCTGAGCCACGACAACCGACCGACACCACGGAGTGAAATGACCACCCACGACTCGACCGCGAGCGCGACCAGGACCGCGCTCGCTGCCGTCCTCGACCGGATTGAGCGAGACCTGACTCGCGTTCTCCGGCCTCACGAGCCGCGCGAGTTGCCCCGGAGCAGTCGATGGACGCCGCCCAACACCACCCCGACGGAGACCCGATGAACGAGCCCAACCCGATGGACGCGGCTGTCGTAGCGCTGCTGTTCCAGTCCTTGATCGAGACGCTGCCGCGCATTGTCCGCGAGCCAGGCTTGCCTCCGCGGGCACTGATGATCGTCCCGGGCCAGCACTGGGGCGACGGGCGAGCGCGCGCCATCCTCGGCACAGAGACGCCGCTGCCTGACGAGGACGTAGCGGGCATCGTGACTGATCTCGCCACGAAAGACATCGACAGCGCCACGGGCGCGCCGCCTGCGCTCGCCGAGGACGCGCTGTGATTCCCGTCACTGCGAGGGCGGAGGATTCCTGGAACAAGCTAGCCGAGGCGCTTCGCACCACTCGCGCGGCGTGCGACGGCGACGTGAGATTCATCGCGGACTACGACGAGCTGACCGACGAATCGACCAAAGCGCTGCGCCGCATCTGCCTTGGATGTCCGCTGTACGACGCCTGCCTCGCGTTTGCCGTCGCAGCTCGACCCTCTGGCGGGGTCTGGGCGGGAAGGCGCTACGGCGGGCGGGCACCTACGACGGGCGCGGCCACTGATGGCGGTCCAGGCGCTCCAGGCGTTAATGAACGCCGCTTGGTGGGGCCGAGACACCAAAGGACCCATGAAAACCCCGCAGATCGCCGCCTGGCGTTTGCGGCTAACAGAGAGGAACCCGGGATGAAGAACCCGCCTACCCGCGGAGCAATGTTCGCGGCGCTCGCTCCGACGACGCCCGAAGAACTAGCCGAGCACGACCGACAGCGCGCGGAGGTGCAGCGCCAGCACGCGGCGGGCCTCCGGCTGGAGCAGATCGTCGCCATCGCTCAGGTGGACCGCATCGCGGCCATCGTGCACGCCCCGACCCTGGCCGTGGTGGCGGCCCAAGACCCCGCCGCCGCCGAGGTGATCCGGGACGCCTGCCATCGCCGTCTCATCGAACTGAGCCGCTAACCCCTCGCACTCCCGCGGCGCGCCGTGTCGCGGGCAAACCTCGGCCATCCGGCCGCACAGTAAAGGACTGAACTAATGACCAACATGAACCCCGCCGCCGCTTACGTCGCCTATGCCAGCACGGTGAGCGCCGCGCTCACCGACCGAAACCCCGACCTCACCGACGTTGCCCAGGCGCGCCGACGCGCCGAGACCATAACCGCGGCGCGTGCGACTCTCCGGGCAGCCATCCCGGCGACGCCCGAGGCGTCCGGTGCGCGTCAGGCACTGCTGGCAGCTCGGGCACCCAAGACCGCGGACGACGTGGCCCTGTTTGCTCGGGAGCGGGAGAAGGTCGCCGCCCTGGTCGCGGCGGGTCATCCCATCGCCGAGATCGTCGGGGAGGCCAGCGAGCTGCGGGTGGCCGCACTCGCGGACGATCTGGAGGTGTCCCGCGCGCTCGACTCATTCGAAGCTGCGGGCCTCGAGGACGCCCTGGTCGCACGCCTCATCGACCTGGGTGCGGTCGACGCCGTGGAAGCCGAGGCTGAGCACTCTCGGAGTCTGACGGCCAGCGCGTGGTCGGGCATCCTCGGAGCTGCCGCTGACGGCCAGGACATCGATGTGGCCGACTGGAACCAGGTCTTCCAGTCCGATCACGACGGTTACGCCGTCACTCTCGGTGCGGGCGTCGTATTCGACTCCCAGGCCGTCAACCGCGCTGCAACTCCGCCTCAGGCCTGACCTGCACGCGCCCTCATCCGAGCGCCCCGAGCCAAATGAAGGCCGGGGCGTTCGTGATTATTGCGGGGCGCGTAATTCGATCGCTCGGAGAACGTTTGGAAGCTTCCGATGGAGCGCGCCCTTGTCGAACCGGATCTGGATATGGCCCTGGATGTTGGAGGGATATCGAGTCCCCTCCTCCAGAAGAACGACCGTGTTTTCCACCCCTATTAGTCCCTGCGCCAGGCCCAATTCATGGACAACGTTGGCGCGCGGAAGCTTGACCTGATCGGAGAGTTGATCCGCGCCGGTCATCACAATGAGGGCGACGTGCGAGCGCCGGATCATTCCGAGCACAACCTGGAGGATGGATTCGCTAGCGCGTTCGTCTGCCTCAAAGACCTCCACCTCGTAGCCAGCTCCCTGCACCGCGTCCCGGACCTGCTCCCACTGGTAGTCCCCACCGTGCCCCACGAACACGCGCAGCGGTCCTGTTGCGGTCGCTGGAACCTCGCGGACCGTGGCGCGAAGTAGCGCTTCGATCCGCGCATGCAGGTCCGTCAGGTCGTCGCTTTGCGCGTCAACCGCCAGCCCGACGGCTTCAGCGCTCTGGGTTAGGTGGACGTGGGGATACTTTGTGCCGTAGGTGCTGTTGACAGTGACCCGTGCAGAAACCGCGCCGTCAAGCAGACCCAGGTCGGAAACGCTGAGTGGTTCGTACTCGATCCCGGACTCGTCTACCAAGGCGAACACCTGCGCCGTCCACCGCCCGCCCTCGGCCAACAGCTTTCGCAAACCGGCCGTGCTCTGGCTGAGGCTGCTTGCGCTATCGGGCCCGTCAGCCGTCAGCTCCTGCGCCTCGTAGTAGCGCAGCCACTCTTCGAGATGAGGAATGAATAGCGGCCTAATCAGCTCGCCGATCTCACTGATAAGGCTGGCAGACAAGCGCGCGCCTGCAACCGTCGACTTCTTCGTGGGCACACTCGGAGCGTATTGGGCGGCGAGGCGTCAAGGTCGGCAGGCGGCGGCGTGGCGTGCCCGCACGGTGCCCGCAACCCTCCGGTGGCCTTGAATGTCGCGGGATTTAGCGGGCTCATCTGAGTCTAAGTCAGCTACGCCCCGGGGCAATCGACCTGGGGCAGTAGCCCAGAAACCAGGCGGCCACTGGGATCGCGGGGCGTACGGCTGTCGGTGGTGGGGCGTAGCATCGTGTTACACGCAATCGCAGCGGCGGGCTCCGCGCGACCACCAGACCAACACTCATGCCCGCCGATGCGCGGGCCTCTCTCTGGAGTCCGCGCGATGGCACTCGACCTCGGCACACTTACCGGCTATCTCGACCTTGACGACAAGAAGTACGAGGGTGTCCTAGACGCGCTGCCCGGCAAGCTGAAGCTGTCCGGCGCGGGCATGAAGCTGGCTGCCGGTGCGGTCGCCGTGGGAGTCGGTGCGGCGCTCGTCGGCGGCATCCAGCAGGGTGTCGAGCTGGACGAGGCCCAGCACAAGATCACGGCGCAGCTCGGGCTCACCGCGGAGGAGTCCGCCCGTATCGGTGAGATCGCCGGGAAGCTCTACGCCGACGCTTACGGCGAGAGCGTCGAGGACGTGAACACCGCGGTGCAGAACGTCGTATCGAGCATCGGCGGGATGCGTGACGCCAGCAGCGCAGCCATCGAGGATATGACGGCTAAGGCCCTGAACTTCGGGACGGCGTTCGAGGTCGACACGGCTCGCTCCACCCAGGTGGTCGGCCAGCTCATCAAGGGCGGCCTGGTCAAGGACGCGAATGAGGGCTTCGACCTGCTCGCTGCGGCGATGCAGCGCGTGCCGGCCGGTGTTCGCGAAGACATCTTGGACGCCGCCGACGAGTACGGGCCGTTCTTCGCTCAGCTTGGTATCTCGGGCGAGGACGCCATGTCCAAGCTGGTGTCGGCTGCCGATAAGGGCATGTACGGCATCGACAAGACCGGCGACGCGGTGAAGGAATTCAGCATCCGCGCCACCGACATGTCGACGGCGAGTAAGGCCGCATACGACGCTCTGGGGGTGTCCCAGGAGGACATGACTCGCAAGCTGCTGGCCGGTGGCGACGAGGCCGCGGGGGCGTTCGAGCAGATCGTGTCCGGGCTGCGCGGCATCCAGGACCCCGCGGCACAGAGCCAGGCTGCGCTCGCGCTTTTCGGCACCCCTCTTGAAGACCTGGGCACGGGTGAGATTCCGGCGTTCCTCGCGGGCCTCCAGGAAACGACAGGGGCACTTGGTGAGGTCGACGGCACGATGGCCCAGGTCGGCCAGACCCTCAGCGGCAGCGCCGCGACCGGGTGGAAGGATCTGACGCGCACCTGGGATCAGATCGTCGGCCAGGTGGGCGGCGCGCTATTGCCGGTCTTGAACGGCCTGCTCTCGTGGCTGAACGACAACCCCGTCATGCTTCAGATTGCAGCGGCGGCAGTCGGTCTCCTGTCCACCGCCATCCTTGGGCTGAACGTGACCATATGGGCCATGAACACGGCCCTACTGGCCAACCCCATTACGTGGATCGTTCTCGGGATCATGGCCCTGGTGGCCGCGGTCATCCTGCTCGTAGCTAATTGGGACTCGGTGGTCTCGTTCCTGAGCGACGTGTGGGGCGGGTTCATCTCGTGGTTTACGGGCGTGATGGACGGGTTCCTGTCCTGGTGGGGCGGCCTGTGGGACGGCCTGATGACCGGTATCCAAGACGGCTGGAACGCCGTCGTGACGTGGTTCCAGGGCATCCCCGGAGCCATCGAGGCGTTCTTCGCGGGCGTTGGAGAGTGGCTACTGGACATCGGCCGGATGCTCCTGGAGGGTCTGGCTACCGGCATCGCGCTTCAGTTCATCGCGATCCACTACCTCTTCACGCAGTTCCCCACCGACCTGCTGAACTGGCTGGCCGGTGCGGGTGAGTGGCTGATGCAAACCGGCCTTGACCTCCTGACAGGCCTGGGCCTCGGCATCATCACGGGCTACAACGCCGTCGCGGCGTTCTTCCAGGCCCTCCCGGGCTACGTTCTCGCGTTCCTGGTGTCCGCCGCATCGTGGCTTGTGCAGACGGGCCTTGATCTCCTCAACGGCCTCGCGCAAGGCATCACGACGGGCTGGAACGCCGTAGTGGCTTTCTTCCAGGCGATGCCCGGTCAGGTGCTGTCGTTCCTGGCGTCGGCGGGCTCCTGGCTCGTCAGCACGGGCCACGATCTTCTCGCTGGCCTCCGGAGCGGTCTGGACTCGTTCTGGGGCAACATCGCTGGGTTCTTCCAAGCGCTGCCCGGCAACGTCGTGTCGTTCTTCTCGGGCATCGGCTCGTGGCTCTACAGCGCCGGTCGCGACCTCATCAACGGCCTGCTGAACGGCGTGAAGTCGCTGGCGGGCACCATCGGATCGTTCTTCCTCAGCCTCCTGCCTGACTGGATCGTCGGCCCATTCAAGGCGGCGCTGGGGATCGCGTCCCCGTCCAAGGTGTTCCGTGGCTACGGCCGCAACATCGTGGAGGGCATCGGCCTGGGCCTCAGTGACCGGCAGAGCGCTCTCGACCAGCAGATGGCGGCCCTTGTGGGCGCTCAGGACTACTCGGCGGGGTCTGCGCTTGTGGCGGGTATGAGCGGATCGCAGGCGGCGCAGCAGGCCCCCGTGAAGGTGTCGCTGGAAGGTGCTCGTTTGCGCCTCATCGTCGGAGAACAGGAGTTCGACGGCTACGTGGACGGCCGAGTCCTCGACGCCAGTGAGCAGCAGCGCAGCGCTGTCATCAACGGCGCGGGTGGCGTGGTGTTCTCGTGACCGGAGACGGCCGGAAGGCGGGCGGGCGTGCGCCAGTGGACGACGCGACCAAGGCCCGGGTGGTGCAGCTCGCCCGGGAAGGCATGACCCGGAACGCGGTGGCTCGCGAGGTGGGCATCGCGCCGCGCACGGTCTCGCGCATCTGCGACGCCGCGGTGCCCCCGGTGACGTTTGACCGCGCCCAGACCGCCGTCGCCGTCGCTGCGCACAGCATGGACGCGAAGGCCCAGCGCGCCCTCCTGTCCCAGCGGATGCTCACTGAGGCAAACGCCGCCCTGGACCGGCTGCACGAGCCCCACGTGGTCATCGGTTGGTACCAGGGCATGGCCTCGGAGCACGTCCTGGCCAACCCCGCCGCCGCCGACGTGCGCGCTTACATGCTCGCTGCTGCCGTCGCCGTGGACCGGCATATGGCGCTAGAGCGTCACGACGGCAGCGACCTGGAGTTGTCGGCCGTCGATCAGTTCATCCGCGACGTGTCTAGAGGCATCCTGACATGAAGACGCCCGGGGTTCGTCGGCGACCAAACCGACGCGCCCCGGGCGACAGACCAACACGCGAGCGGTAGCTTACGCCCGTCATCCGATGGTGCCTGCTAGCTTGCGAGAATGACGCGACGACGCCAGGCCCGCGTATTCCAGCTCCGTATCCTGCCGCCAGAGGAAAAGGGCCTGTTCGAATTTGAGGCTGACGAATACGACGAATGGGGACCTCGTATCCGCGAGGCGATCAGGCCATCCGCCCGGATCGAGCGCTATGGCCGTGAGTGGATCGTCGGCCAGACCGAGGAGCGGGACGGGGTACTCACCGGCCGTATTGGTTATCAGGGGGAGCCCGGTACCGCGGAGGTCTGGGACGACGAGCGCGAAGACTTCATCGACATGGCGATTCCTATTGGCATGACCGCGCCATTCGCCATAGACACCCGCAACTTGACCGCCGTCATTCAGCCGCGGAACCCCAACATCAAAGTCAACGGACTGGTCGGCGCATTCGAGGCCCTGTTGACCGGGACGGGCAAGCGCTGGCGGCTGGAGGCGCTCCGGGAGCGGATGTCATTGTCCGACTGGAAAAAGACGGTTAGCAAGGTCACCTTCGTACGCTTCACGATCCGCGAGCCCAATCCGCACTATCACGATGCCCACAATCTGGAAGAGCTGATGAAACAGCTCGACAGCGAGGTCATCCAGCTCGAGGCGCGCAGCGACAGCGGGCTCGACATCGAATCCCCCTTCATCACCGAGACGGAGAGCCACGTCGAACGGGGGTACGGGGACGGGGAGTATCGCGGAGTGTCGGAGGATGGTGAGAGCCTGTACTTCACCAAGGTCGGGGCCGAAGAACAAGCGGAACTGCGGGACGTGGACCTGCTGACCGGAGAAGTTTCTCAGGAAGACCTGAGGGGGGTGCTCCGAGACACCACACGGGGGGAGAATAGCGCGCATGGCTACATCGCCGACGAGCCGCCCCGCCGAGCCATCGAGCGCGGCGACGAAGCGCTCTAGCTGGTGGAGTCGGGTCCGCAGCTACGCACCAGGTGCGCATATCCTGAGCTGGGACCTGGGTTTCGGCGTCCTAGGCGGCGTGGCCATCGCGCTGCTCTTCACCGCGAGTCAGGGCGTGCGGGCCCAGGCGTTCACGTTCTTCCTCACCCTTGGCGGCATCGGCGCGGGCCTTTCGGCGCTCGTGCTCGCTCCAATGGGAATGCTACTGTCGTCGCTTTCGCCGGGGTTCATCGAGCTGATCAACCAGACGCGCACCGGGCTGCGTGGTCTGCTGCTGCCCTTCCGGTCGGTGGCGACCATCGGTGCTGTGGCGTCAGTGCTGGCGCTCGGCGTCAGCCTGGCATCCGTCGCAGACCTCCCCGTCCTTCCCTGGTGGGTTCACTTCGTCGGCACCTTCATCCCGTCTACCGCATTCTGCTGGGCGGTCTTCGGGTGCATTCAGATGGTGGGGATCAGCGTCAACATCATTGAACAAGATCGAAAGTTTCGGGCCCTCGATGAACGACGCGACCGCGCTCGCCGCAAGGCTGGTTGAGACGCGGGGGTCGGTGCGCCGCAGCCCTCCAGGCGGATATGTTGGTCACCTCGCCGTAGGGGTGAGGACATATCGCTGCCAATAGGAGGCACGCATGAGCGACAAGCTCAGCACCATTGCCCAACGTTTCGCCGACGAGATCAGGGCGCAGGACTGGTCGGACGTCCACTCCCGCGCGGACGGCGCGAGGCACAGCCGGGCGGTGGACCGCTCCACGACCGAACAGCTCGACGCTGACGCCACTGAGGTGGTGCTAATGAATGTCGTCTGGGTGACGGGCCAAGCGCTGGCCGAGGATGACCCGCAGTTCGACATCCGGGCTTACGCCGAAGCTTGCGGGGTGTCGGACGACTGGCTGCTGACTAAGCGGGGCGCGCCGAACGGGGGTATCGAGGCGGGTATCCGTCGTCGGCGCTCTCGCGTCGTCTGGGGGCGTTGACTTGAGCGCGCGCGCGGAATGGTTGGTCGGCATCGTTGGGGTCGTCGGCGCAGCGCTCGGCGTCCTTTTCTTCGTCGCGACGCAGGAGATCACCTGGCGAGACGTAATCGTGCTCCTCATTGGCGCGTTTGTGGGCGGCATGATCGTCGCGCTCGTCGCTGTTTGGCGGTTCCATGCCGACGAGCGGGCTACCGCCGCCGCCGCCCACATCGCAGCAGCTGAGGCGCGTGCGAACGCGGACTTCGAGCAGGCCAAGGATGCCGATCGGGCGCGCCAGAAAGCCGCCCAGACCTTGGCAGACGCTGAGGCTGATGCGGTCCGAACCAGGGCTGTGGCTGACGCTGATGCGACTCTGGTTGTGGCCAATGCGCGCGCGGCCCAGGTTGCGAAGCAGACCGAGTTGCTAGGGCCGCTGCCCACCCGTCGCGAGTTGATCGAAAAGCTCCACAACGACATAGCGGTGGCTGAACAGAGCGCAAACACAGCGCGCGGCAACGCCGACGTTTCTGACATTCGAGGACGTGAGGCAGAGGGTCACGGCTTTTGGGATGATGCGCGCGAACACGAGGAGGCCGCCAACAATTGGCGGATCAACTTCCGAGAGTTCACGCGCAGGGTTCCCGTGCTCCGTGGGGAGCTGGATCGCATTGAAGCCCTAACCGACGAGGAGTTCTTGGCGGAGCAGAGGCACGAACGAGGACTGGACTAACACGCCCCCGACGCTGCCCCAGTTCATTGCCTCCTCACGCGGGGCGCGCCGCGGGCGCAACGCGGGCACGCCGTGCAGGACAGAGGCGGATGGCGGGGGATTGCGAGTCGGCCGAGAACCGTCCGCGCCCCGCAGAACAGAGCGGGCGCGGACGGCATCGGACAGGGCCGGTCATGGTGGGATCGTGACTGTAAATCAGACTGCATTGCATTCGGGGGTTCGAATCCCTCACTCGCCACCACGAAAAGGGCACCCGGATCGGGTGCCCTTTTTTGGTTGACGGGGGGCCGCCGCCACGCTGGGCCGCTGCAGTGCGGACGTTTCGTGGGCGCGATAGCAACGACGTGCGGTGTCGCGCGAGATTCCCGGCCGCCCCTTTGCGACGTCGCGCCGCGCGCGTGAGTGACGCTTTCATGTGCCTTTCGGTTGCTTTCTTTTGCGCTCTGCGTCGAGACCCGCCGGGCCGGTGTGGTGACGAAAAGCGCACATTTAATTTGCCAAGATGCGATCTTGTTGCATTCCTGCCGGATGCTGCTACCTTCCAAAAGAACCGTAGCGCCCGCTATGGTTTAACGGAAGCGAGGTGTCATGGACACGAAAACCGGGGGGAAGTCTCCCGTGGGGGTCGTCGAACTCGACGACGCGGAGATGATGATGATTTCGGGGGGCACCACGGTTCCCTGCGGA